>OEIU01000375.1_pt1 | contig 43410 bp, 46 predicted proteins | sample 1539221 | NCBI WGS metagenome assembly OEIU01 (sample SAMN03792071, study PRJEB22550) | activated sludge metagenome | feature: wastewater treatment plant; material: activated sludge; isolation source: Wastewater treatment plant of a petroleum refinery complex | place: Argentina: Zarate | collected... | reverse complement strand
CGGGGGGGGCGGAGGAACCGCCAAGAGACAGGGCGTCGGGGGGGGTGTTGTGGTTAGTCATAGTGAGAGCTCTCCCTGTTTTCCTGTTCCCGACGTTTCACCGCCGGTGAACCCATAGCCTTCGATTCCAGCGGGAACCGCGGGCTTTTCGCCTCTGTTCTTGTTTACGTCATGCGGACGCGGACCGTTTTCCGCTTCGTCCGAAGGCGCGTTCTTGCCGTCCTAGCTGTTCGGACCGCGATCCATGCTGACAGGCTGCCAGCGGCGGAGCGCGGTGCCTTGCAGCACCGACGGATTGACACAGCTTACCGGCCACATGCCCGACAGGACCAGTGACAATTCGTAGCCTACGCGGCGCTTGCGCGCTTCGTCAAAACGTGCCGATGCAGAGGCCACATGCGCCGTCAGCGTGACGTTCTCCATCGACAGTATCGGGTTGTTGTGGGACGGCGGCTCCTTTTCGAGCACGTCGAGCGCGGCGTGCGCGATCCAGCCCTCCTGCAGCGCCTTGACCAGCGATTCCTCGTCCACGGTGGCGCCGCGGCCGGTATTGATGAAGACGGCGGACTTTTTCATCTGCCGGAAATGCTTCTCGGTCAGCATGTGATGCACCTCGGGCCGCGCCGGGGCGTGCATCGAGACGAAGTCCGACTGCTGCAGCACCTCGTTCAGCGTCGAGGGGATCACGCCGTGGTCGTACATCAGCGTTTCCTGGATGAAGGGGTCGTAGGCCATCATGCGCAGCCCGAACGGCGCGGCGCGCTTGGCGACCGCGCGCGCCACCCGGCCGAACGAGATGAAGCCGAGCGTCTGGCCCATCAGCCGCGGGATTTTCAACAGCGCAGGGCGGCCTTCCGACCAGCGCCCGGTGCGCACCATCTTGTCCTGCTCGACGAGGCGCCGGAAGCCCGCCAGCAGCAGCATCATGGCGTGGTCGGCGACCTCCTCGATGAAGGTGTCGGGGATGTTGGTGACGGGAATGCCGCGCGCGGTGGCGGCCTTGACGTCGACGCTGTCGACGCCGACGCTACCGAGCGTGATCACCTTGCAGTTTTCCAGCGCGTCGATGACCGTCTTGGTGATCGGCATGCCCTTGGCGTAGATGGCGTCCGCGGTCCTGGCGGCGGCGATGAATTCGGCCTCGTTGGCCGGCGCCTCGATGATTTCGGCCCCGATCGGGTCGAGCGCCTCCTTCTCGTAATCGTAACCGCCGCCGGCGACCGTGAAACTCGCGCCCTTCGGCGTGACGATCCTGAATTTCGGCATTTCCTGCTCTCCCGATTAATCTTCGGTGTTGGTTGCAGGGCGGCGGGCGCCGCCCGTTTTCTTTGACGTGACTTCCCCTTTTACGCGACCCGATCGACATTCGCTACAATCATCGGTTGCTTTATTGAACAAAAACACGGGCTTACAGGGCTGTTCGTAACAAAGCGCTAAAGGGTCTCACGATACCGTCAGCCAAATCAATCGGCCAAATCGCGTGCCAAGTGCCCAATTGCGGAGACCTCCCGTGAAGCTGACCAATCTCAAGATCACCCCCAAGCTCGGCATACTCGTGGGCATGACCCTGATCGGCCTGTGCCTGGCCGGCGCGCTTGCGGGCTATCTGATGCAGCGGGAGATGCTCAATGCGCGGATCGAGCAGACCAGGGCGATCGTCGACATGGCGCGCAACATGGCGCTCGGGCTGCAGAAGCAGGTTGCCGCGGGGCAGATGACCAAGGATCAGGCGATCGCCGAGTTCAGCAAGCGCGGCAATACGCTGACCTTCGACAACGGCAATGGCTACGTGTTCGCCTACACCATGGACGGCGTCGCCGTGCTGGCCCCGGTTCCGAGCCAGATCGGCCAGAACCGCATGGACGTCGACACCGGCGGGCGCAAGCTGGTGCGCGAGCTGCGCGACGGCATCGCGGCCAACGGCGAAATCATGCTGCGCTATGAATTCCGCAAACCCGGACAGGACGACCTGATTCGCAAATTCTCCTATGCGGTTCCGATACCGGGCTGGAACATGTTCGTCGGCACCGGCGCCTATCTCGACGACCTCGACGCCAAGATGAAACCGATCGCGGCGCTGCTCGGCCTGGCCGTGCTCGGCATTGGCCTGGTCGCCGGCAGCATCGCCTGGATGATCGGCCGCAGCATTTCCAGGCCGCTCGGCCAGCTCGGCGCCCGCATGCAGGATCTTGCCGAGGGCCGGCTCGACGGCGAAATCCCCGGCCTTGGCCGCGGCGACGAGATCGGAGCGATGGCCGCGACTGTCCAGATCTTCAAGGACAACGCGGTGCGCATGCGCGGACTCGAGACGAAGGAAGCCGAGGTGCAGGCGCGGGCCGAGGCCGAACGGCGGGCGGCGATGGAAAGCATCGCCGGCGATTTCGAACGCAGCGTCACCGGCATCGTCCGCTCGGTGTCGACGGCGGCGGCCGGCATGCAGACCACCGCGCAGTCGATGACCGCGACCGCCAGCGACGCCACCGCGCGCGCCGCAACCGTCGGCGCGGCGTCGCAGCGTTCCACGGATAATGTCGGCACGGTGGCCTCCGCCGCGGAGGAGCTTTCCAGCTCGGTGACGGAAATCTCGCGTCAGGTGACGCGCTCCGCCGAGATCGCCGCCAAGGCAGTCAGCGATGCCGAGCGCACCAACGCCACGGTCGGCGCGCTCTCGACCGGCGCCGAGAAGATAGGTGAAGTCGTCAAGCTGATCCATTCGATCGCCGCACAGACCAATCTGCTCGCGCTCAACGCCACCATCGAGGCGGCGCGCGCCGGCGATTCCGGCCGCGGCTTTGCGGTCGTCGCTTCCGAAGTGAAGGCGCTGGCCAACCAGACCGCCAAGGCGACCGAGGAGATTTCCTCGCAGGTCGCCGCCATGCAGGCTTCCACCAGCGAGGCGGTCGCCTCGATTGGCGGCATCACCGAAACCATCGCGCAGATGAGCGAGATCACGGTCTCGATCTCGACCGCGGTGGAGCAGCAGGGCGGCGCGACGCGGGAAATCGCCAGGAACATCCAGTCGGTGGCGGCGGGGTCGAACGAGATCTCCGCCCATATCGGCGGCGTCACCACCGCCGCCGAGGCGACCGGCCTGGCGGCCTCCGACGTGCTGGCAAGCGCCCGCGAACTCGACACCCAGTCCGGCATGCTGCGCAGCGCGGTCGACGATTTCCTGGTCAAGGTGAGGGCGGCATAGTCGCAAGCGGCAGTGGGGCGGAGCAGAGCAACGTGAAATGGTGGGCTGGCTGCGCGTTGCCCGTCTCCCACACTATCCGTCCGAGAGGCATTGTCGGCTATTCACAGTGGCAATCTGGCAACGCCAGATCTTCCACATCAAATCACAGTCCAATAGCTTTATTTTATAGGAGATTTTTCTTTCTACAATAATTGCAGCACCCTGCTTGACAATGGGACCAAACACTGGGCGCGAATAGCGACAAGCTTCAGCCGGAACTCTGTCGGCGTGATAATCGGGTAGTGACGCTGTCGCAAATCGTGCATCTCACCTTGCGTAGCGGGTTTGAACCGGACGCTAATTTTGCCAAGCAGCGCGCCGGCTGTTTGCCTGCGAATCGATCCCCTTCTCTCGACGCGAATGATCGTCGCGAAGCGCGTTGCGAAACGGAATGGGAAGAGAAGATGAAGTACAAAGATCGCATTAGCGAACGCGAGTATCACGACCGTCTCGAAGGTTTGCTGAAGAGCACTCTCAACGTGAATCTGCAGCCGCTGAGATCGCTCGATACGGCAACCAAAAAGCGGCGAGCTCAGAAGAAGGCGGTAACCGATTCCGGACTCTCGAAATCGACGAAGACGATTTCCGGCTAGCAAGCGGTAGGGCGGGCTCTTCGATTTGCCCGTCCTACAAACATTCCATCCATCATTGCGAGAAGCTCGCGACAAGATTGCGAAGCAATTTTGCGCTGAGGCGACGAAAAAATCCGCGCCTCACTGCGGAGATCGCAGCTCGATGCCGTAGCGGGCATAGATCCGTGCGATGGTGCCGTCCGCCAGCAGCGCCTCGATCGCCGCATCGACACGCTGCTGCAGCCTGTCGTCGGGGCGGAGCAGCCCCGCCGCAATATTCCAGTTCAGGTCCTGATCGCTTTCGAACGCCGGAATCACGCGCAACGGCTTGTCGGCGTGTTGCAGGTTGAACCAGCCGACCGTCATCGGCGTGACGGCGGCCGCCTCGATTTCGCGGTTGGCCAAGGCGGCGACAATATCGTCCTCGAACACGAATGGAGACGTGGCGGCGCCGCCCTTGGCGAGCGTCATGGAGACCAGCGAGCCGACCGGCACGCCCACCCGCTGATCGGAACCGAGATTGGCCAGCGATGACGCCTTTGAATCGCCGCGCACCGCGAGCACGACGCCGCTGCGATGATAAGGGCGTGAAGCGCGCACGCCGCCTGGGGGCGGCGTATCCTTGCGCGAGATGACGTCGAGCACGAGGTCACAATCCGCGCGGCGATACTGGATGGCGCTGACCACCCATTCCCGGGTCAGCTTGACGCCGAGTTGCTCGGCAATTTTCTCGCCGAGTTCGATCTGAAATCCGGGGACCGGCCCGTTCTTGCTCGCGAACGGCAGCGCGTTTGGGCTGGCGCAGAGCGTCAGCGCGCCGCGCTCGACGACGGTTTCCAGCGAGCGGCCGTCGGCCGCCGCATTCCAGAGCATCGATAGCGAGAGGCCTGCCGCATGCCACGCGAGCCGATGTCGCGGTCTTCGTGCCGCGGAAATCGCTCTAGTCATCGAGCCCTCGAATGTAAGCCAGGATCGCAATGATCTGGCCGTCCGTGAACACCGAACCATAGGCGGGCATGGCGCCGACCTTGCCCTTCTTGATACGCTCGATGATGTACTCGTCGCTGCGCTCGGACTTCGACAGTTTGGGACCCCTGCCCGCGTGGCGCCCGCCCTCCTGGTGACAAAAGCCGCAGGTGGTTGCGAACATCTGCCCGCCTTCGATGTCGTTCGGCGAGGCTTCGGCTTGCGGCTGCGGATTTCCGGCACCCGGCGAGGCGGACTGTTGGGCAAACGAGGGGACTGACAGCCAAGGCCAGGCGATGGCCAGGGTCGCGACGGCTAGAGACACTATTCGCATTCCGGCATCCGCATTCACCGCGACGTATTGACCGCCAGAGCGGCAATTTGGGGACCGGCAAGGGCGGCGGGGACAGATCGATCCCCGCCGCCCACGCCATCGTCATTGCCTGAGCGCGAAGACAACCAGCGCTCCGGTATTCTTCGGCATGCTCTTGAAGGGCTCGCCATAGAGCGCGACGAACTCGTCGGACACCAGGCTGCCCCAACCCGCCGGTACGGCAACGTACTGCTTGCCACCAGCCATGTAGCTGATGATGCCGGCGTTATGTCCCATGCCGTTGTTGCGCGACCACAGCTCTTCGCCGGTGTCCGCATTGTAGGCGTGCACGATGCCCTCGGAATCAGGCACGAATACCAGGTTGCCCGCGGTGGCGAGCACGCTGGCGAGCGGCGGCTGCTTGTAGGTCACTTCCCACTTCTTGGCGCCGGTCACGGGATCGCGGGCGCTGAGATGACCGCGGGCCGGCCCGTCCGGAGGCGGGATGAGCTTGAACGTGGCGCCGATGTTGAGCTGTGCCATCGGCTCCAGGATCGGCGTGGTCTTCTCGACGGTCAGCTCCATGCACCACTCCTGCCCGATCCGGTAGAACAGCCCGTTCTTGGGGCTGTAGGCGCCGGAGTTCCAGCTGATGCCTCCGGCGATCGCCGGGCACAATGGCGGATCAACCTTGCCTTCCGAGAGGTCGCGGCGACCGACCAGTTCGCCGGTCTTCGGATCGATGCTCTTGACGAAGTTGATGTTCTTCACGAGCGGCCAGACGTTCTCGATCTTGGCGTTGGAACGGTCGTAGACGAAGATGTATCCGCTCTTGTTGGCGTGCACGACGAGCTTCTTGCCGCCGCGGTCGATCATGACGAATTCGCCGACCGAAGAGTCGAAGTCCCAGGCATCGTGCGGCAGCTCCTGATGGTAGAATTTGAGTTTGCCGTTATCGGGGTCGAGCGCGATGACCGACGTGGTGTAGAGATTCTCGCCCGGCCGCGGTCCGCTCTTCTTCCAGTCCGTGCCGCCCCAATCGTAGAGTGGCGCCGGGTTGGCCGTGCCCCACCACAGCGTATTGGTTTCCGGGTCATAGGTTCCGGGCATCCAGCCGCCGCCGCCGCCGGTTCGCCAGGAGTCGCCGCCCCAGGTCGCCTTGGCCTCTTCGGTCCCGGCGACCGTGAAGAACTCCCATTTCTTTTGTCCGGTCTTGCTGTCGACGCCGAAAATCGGTCCGCGATGGGGCCATTCGCCGCCCTGCGCGCCGATGATCACCATGTCCTTCACCATCAGCGGCGCGCCGGTGAAGCCGACGGTCATTCGCTTGGAATCCAGCAGCTTGGTGTCCCAAGCCTGCTTGCCGGTCTTCAGATCGAGCGCGATCAGGCGCCCGTCGACCGTGCCGATATAGAGATTGCCGTTTCCGATCGCGATGCCGCGGTTGTACGGCGAGTGCGTCTGCTTGGCGACCAACTCCTCATCGAGTTCCGGCGCAAAGGACCAGATTGTCCTGCCGGTCGCGCCGTCCAGCGCCCAGACGCGACTGTAGGAGCCCGAATAATACAGCACGCCGTCAAGCGCGAGGGGCGTCGACTGAATGCCGCGGGTGGCGCGTTCCGGAAAATGCATCCACGCGATTTCGAGATTCTTGACGTTGCCGGTATTGATCTGGTCGAGGCCGCTGTAGTGGTAGGACTTGTAGGTGCCGTGGTGCGTCGGCCAGTCTTTCTGGGCCGCCTCGGCATTCAGCGCCGCGGCGTCCTGGGCGCGCGTCGGCGAGACAGTGACCAGGGCGGCGACCGCCAGCGCGGCGCAGCCGACCAGATATCGTTCTTGGAAAGCCATCTGTATCCTCCCCTTGTCGTTTGTTTGGTGGGCCGAATTTTTCGTCGCGACCCTTGCAGGATGTTCTGGCGTCAAGTCCTCAGGGGTCGGGAGTTCGAGATAGGTGGCATGGACCGGTAGGACTGCCGTCGTGAAACGGCAGCATGTCCTGTCGCCCGAGCGAGAAGCGGACGGAGGTTCGGGCGAAGGATTTCTTGTCGAGGAGGGCGCCATTCACGGCGTGGCGGCACATGCGGTCGCTATCAGGGCTTGCCTGCCCCGTGCTGCCCCCGGCAATGTCGGTGCAGTGCACCATGACACGTCCCTCGATGCCGCATCCATTTAGTGACCGGATTGTTGTTTTTTTATGGAGTGCCGGCCGGCGGTGGCAACCTTGGGCTGAGGTTACGGTCGAAGCCGACACGCTGCGCGGTCGGCGCGGCGCGAGCTTCGCGCGGCCTTAACGGTCGTCATGCCCGGGCAAAAGCGCGAAGGACAAGCCCGGGCCATGACGGGGAGAGAGCTGTGGCTCCCCCTTACTGCTTCTCGATTCCGGCGTCCGCGATCAGCTTCTCCCACAGCACCAGCTGCTCTTTCAGGAATGCATCAAATTCTTCCGGCGTGCCCGAGAACGCTTCCATGCCGCGCTCGGCGAGTTGGTTCTTGATATCGGGACGCTCGATGATCTTGCGGATCTCCGCGTTCAATCTGACGACGATGTCCTTCGGCATGTTGGCCGGGCCGAGATAGCCCTGCCACGACGTGATGTCGAAACCCTTCACCGTGTCGTCCATGGTAGGCAAGTGCGGCAACAGGGCCGAAGGCTTCCTGGTGGTGACCGCCAGCGCCTTCAGCGCCTTGGCGTTGACATGCGGCAGGCCGGTCGGGACGTCGATGAACATCATCGAGACGCGGCCGGCGATGACGTCGGTCAACGCCGGCGGCGAGCTCTTGTAGGGGACGTGAAGCAGATCGATGCCGGCGAGACGGGCGAAGGTTGCGCCCGAGACGATCGCCGAGGAGCTGCCGCTGGCGTAGGAGTATTTGCCGGGCTCCTTCTTGGCGAGCGCGATCAACTCGGCCACGGAATTCGCCGGAATGTCCGGATGGATCACCAGCATGAAGGGCAGGTCGCCGGTCCGCGCGATCGGCGTGAAGTCCTTGACCGGATCGTAGGTCATGTTCTTCAGGAGATACGGATTGGCCGAATGCGTCGTGTTGGTGGTCACGAACAGCGTGTAGCCGTCCGCCGGCGAGCGCGCGACATAGCTGGCGGCGATCGAGCCGTTGGCGCCGGCCTTGTTCTCGATCACGGTGCTGACGCCGAGCGCGGTGCCGAGTTCTTTGCCGATCAGGCGCGTGGTGGTGTCGGTGCCGCTGCCGGCGGCAAACGGCAGCACCAGCGTGATGTTGCGGTTCGGGTAGGGCGCCTGCGCGGCCGCCGTGGCGATCATCGCCAGCATCAGGGGGGCCGCAGCAGTGACGTGCCGGTACCGTTTCCATAACGCGAACATGTAGTCGTTTCCTCGTTGTTCTTATGTTGAAATCGCCGGCAAGCTAGCCTGCCGGGGGACAAAGTGGAAGCCGGTAAGACGCTACGCCGCAGGCTTGCCGGCCGATGCCCGCCGCGAGGCGATCACCACGCCGGCCAGCACCAGCGCATAGCCCACCAGATGGAATGGCCGCAACTGCTCGCCGAGCAGAAGGATCGCCATCGCCGAGCCGAACACCGGCACCAGGTGAAAGAACGGCGCGGCGCGGTTCGGCCCGATCAGTGCCAGCCCGCGGTTGAAGAACAGGTAGGCCAGCGTCGAGGGAAAGATCACGGAATAGGCCAGCGTCGCCATCGAGATCAGGTCGAACTTCAAGGTGGCGCCGGTGGAGAATTCCCAGATCGAGAACGGCACCAGCATCAAGGCGCCGCAGCAGGTGGTGAACGAGATCAGCGACAGCGCATGCGTCACCGGCCGGCGCGGGATCAGTGCCGAGTAAAGCCCGAACGACACCAGCGAGCTTGCGAACATCAGGTCGCCGCGGTTGAGGCTGATGCCGGCCAGCGCGCTGAAATCGCCGCGCAGGATGATGGTGAGCACGCCCAGGAGCGAGATGGTGATGCCGGCGAGCTGCGCGGGCGTCAGGCGGATGCCGAACAGCGCCAGCGACCACAGCGCGACGAACAGCGGTCCTGCCGACTGGATCAGCAGCGCGTTCAGTGCCTCGGTATATTGCATGGCCCAGTAGGAGATCGCGTTGTTGTAGGCGAAGCCGACGAACGACAGGAACAGCATCATCGGCAGATGCGCGCGCAGCACCGGCCAGTCCTTTTTCAGGTGCGGCCAGGCAAAGGGCAGCAGGATCAGGAAGGTGCCGATCCAGCGCACGCAGGACAGCGTCACCGGCGGCACGTGGCCGGCGACATGGCGCGCCAGCACGATGTTGCCGGCCCAGAACAGCGAGGTCAGGCTCAGCAGCAGATAGGGCTGGTGGGTCAGCCAACGGACCGGATGGAGGGCAGCGGGCGCTGGTGCGGGCTTGGTCATGTCGCGAGCCCGGATAGGGCCGGATTTTCCGCCACGCGACAAGCCCTGCGCGTGCAATGCTACAATGCTCTGTGCATTATCGTTCAAGCTTTGACTGACATCGCGAGGGCCGTTCATGGGCGTGGAGTTGTTGAATGTCAGGGGCCTTGCCGAACTGGACCAGCAGGTGCCGGTCGTGATGGTGAACCTGATGCGGTTCCGCGAGCGTTCGCTCGACGGCGATGGCTCGGGCTGGGATGCCTATTTGCGCTACAGCGCGCTGACCGTGCCGATGATCAAGGCGCGCGGCGGCACGCTGCTCTGGACCGGTGATGCCAGGACGGTGGCGCTCGGCGCCGAGGCCGGCCATCGATGGGACTATCTGGCGCTGGTGTATTATCCGTCGGTTGCCGCCTTCATCGACATGATGACATCAGAGGACTACGAGCAGCGCTGCGACCCGCATCGCACCAATGGCTGCGCCGAGCACGTGATCATCGCGACCAGGGAAGCCTACAGCAAGTTCAAGGTGCCGTAGCCCGGATGGAGCGCAGCGCAATCCGAGACCGCTCCGTCTTTGCACAAAGGTCCCCGGATTACGCTGCGCTCCATCCGGGCTACGCGACGGCGCTAGAATTTCCGCACCAGATCCGGCGTGATTTCGCCGAGACTGCGGATGCCGAGCAGCGCGAGGTCGCGGTCGATCTCGGCTTTCAAAAGCGATATCGCGCGCTGCACGCCGGCTTGCCCGCCGGCGATGGCGGCATAGAGGAAGGGGCGGCCGATCCAGACGAAATGCGCGCCGAGCGCCAGCGCCTTGATCACGTCGGTGCCGCGGCGGACGCCGCCGTCGATCATGATGGTCATGCCCTTGGCTTCGGCCGCGATCTCCGGCAGCGTGCGCAGGCCCGACATCGTGTAGTCGAGCTGGCGGCCGCCATGGTTGGACAGCATCACGCCGTCGACGCCGCTCTCGCGCGCGATGCGGGCATCCGCCGGCGAGACCAGGCCCTTGACCACGAGCTTGCCTTTCCACCTCTTGCGGATCAGTTCGACATGCTTCCAGGCGAGCTGGTCGCGGGCGCCGATGTTGCGCATCAGGTTCTTCGCCAGCACCGGCGGGCCGCGCTTGGCGTCCATGTTCTCGAAATGCGGCATGCCGTGGTTCTTCACGGTGCGCGCCCAGGTGCCGAACAGCCAGTGCGGATGGCTGACCGTGTCCCAGAACACCTGCGGGGTGATCGCGAGCGGCACCTGAAAGCCGTTGCGGATGTTGTTCTCGCGGTTCGGCGGCACCGGCACGTCGGCGGTGACGACGAAGGTGTCGTAGCCCGCCGCCGCCACGCGATCGACCAGCGGCTCGATTCGCTCGGGCAGGCCTGCGAGATAGGCCTGATACCACGCGGCCTGGTTGGCGGCGCGGACGTCCTCCAGCGTGATCAGCGAGGAGGCGCTCAGGATCATCGGCACGTTCTCGGCCTTGGCGGCCTCCGTCAGCACGATGTCGCCGCGATAGGCGACCAGCGCCGACGAGCCCATCGGCGGGATGCCGAACGGCGCGTCGTACGTCTTGCCGAACAGCGTCGTGGTCTGGTCGCGGCCGGAGACGTCGTTGAGCACGCGCGGCACAAAGCCGTATTCGTCGAACGCCGCGCGGTTGTCGCGCACCGCAGCGTCGGTCTCGGCGCCGCCGGAGACATAGCCGTAGAGGAATTTTGGAATCCGCCGCCGCGCGGTCGCCTCGAAATCGTCGAGCGTGAGATATTTTTGCAGATGCCGCGGTACCGCGATTTCGGGCCGGGTGACGGTGGCGGGCGGTGCGGTCAGGCCGGCGGATTTGTCGAGCACGTCGGGCGTTCCATTCTTGTTGTTATGCTTGTTGTGATTCGGTGGGCTCAGCGGCGGGGCGGGGATGCGGCGGGTTTCGGGTCCGACTTGTTGATGGCAGAGGAGAGCTCGCCGAGCATCTTTCGCGCGTCGGCCAGCACCTGTCCGGACTTCTTGTCAAAACTCTCGATCAGTTCGCGCATCGAGATCACGGTCGGCAACAGTTCGCCGCCATATTTGTCGCTGGCGAGGCCGCGGAGGAAATCCCTGGTCTTGTCCATCGCGCCGTCGACGGCGGCAATGCCGGATTCGGCTGATGCGATGATCGAGGTGATCTTCTCGCCATTGCCCGACAGCGAGGCGGTGAAGCTCTCGAAATTGCGCAAGGTGTCCTTGATCGCCACCTCGTTGTCGGCGATCACGCGGTCGACGTTGCGCAGCGCCGCGCGGATCTTTTCCTGGGTGTTGAGCGTGCCTTCGCGGTCGGCCGTCAGTTCGGGGATGCCGTCGGCGCCCCGGGGCGGGGCCGGCGCCGCGTCCGAACCGCCGGTGAAGGAGATAGCGGCGATCCCAGTGAGGCCCTGAAATTCGAGGCCGACCTGGGTGTCGCTCCTGACAGGCGTGTTGCCGTCGATCATCGTGAGCGCGACCACGCGGCGCGGATGGTCGAGCTTCAGCGACACCACTTCGCCGACACGGATGCCGGCAAAATTCACGCTGCCGCCGTTGCGCAGGCCCGAGGCGGAGCCCTCGAAGATGACGCGGAACGGCACCTTCTGCTTGATGCCGGAGAGCCTCTGATAGCCCAGCCACGCGCCGAGCGACCCGGCGATCAGAGCCAGGGTCAGCGTGCCGATCATCAGATTGCTGGCGCGAACCTTCATCGAGACCTTCCGAAGCAGGCTCCGGAGATAGCGGATTTGCCGCGGCAAGTCACCGGACCCGGTGGAGCAGGACAACCCGAATTTCCGCCCCAAGCCTCCCCGTGGCTACGATGCGCCACGCCGGGAGCGGTGTCGGCGAACCCCTGACCCGACTGAGCCTAGGGGCCCCGTTCGGCTCGCCCGACCGGTTCGGGGGCGTGTTTCACCTTGTCGCCGCCGCTTTTGCCAAACCGCCGATAAGTCCACTCGCGCATACTCTCGAACACGACGTAGAGCATGGGGATGAGAAAGAGGCCGATCACTGTCGCCGCGATCATGCCGGTGAAGACGGGCGTGCTTACCGCGTGTCGCGCGATCTGGGATGCACCTTTCGCCCAGACCAGCGGCACAAGTCCGAGAATGAACGCGAAAGACGTCATCAGCACTGCGCGGAAGCGCATTTCGGCGCCCTGGGCTGCCGCATCGACGATGCCCAGTCCCTGCTCGCGCTGCTCCTTGGCGAACTCGACGATCAGAATGGCGTTCTTGGCGGCCAGCGCGATCAACACCACAAGGCCAATTTGCGCGTAGAGATCGAGCGTAAGTCTGGCGACCAGGACGCCGCCAATGGCGCCCAGAACGCCGACGACCACGGAAAGCAGCACTGGAACCGGAATAACCCAGCTTTCATACAGAGCGACGAGGAAGAGGAACGCAAACAACAGCGCCATGCCGAGCACGATTACGGTCTGGCCCGCCGCGCCCTGCTCCTGATAGGCCGTGCCGGTCCACTCGAAGGCGTAACCGGGGGGCAGTGTCTTGGCCGATACGTCAGCCATGGCGGAAAGCGCCGTGCCGGATGCGACGCCCGGAGCCGGGCCGCCGTTGATCGTAACCGAGCGGTAGTTATTGTAACGCGTGATGACCTGCGGCCCGGTGACGGTCCGGGCAGTTGCAATCGACTGGAGCGGCACCATCGTGCCCTTCGAATTGCGAATATAGATCTTCCAAAGCGCGGAAACGTCGCGGCGGTCTGCCGCCTCGCCCTGCAGGTTCACTTGCCATGTACGACCGAATAAATTGAAGTTGTTTATGAAGTAGCCGCCGAGCGTGGACTGCAGGGTGGTGAAGACATCGCTGAGGGTAATGCCCAGCGCCTGCGCCTTTTCGCGATCGATGTTGAGGAAGATCGACGGCGCGTTGGCCCCGTATGTCGAGAAGACGCGCGACAGGCGCGGATCCTGATTGGCTGCGGCTACCAGCCCCTGCACCACGCTGCCCATGGCCTTGGGATCGGCGCCTTCCAGGTTTTCCAGCTGATACTCGAAGCCGCCGGTGGTTGACAGGCCGACCACCGGCGGGAGATTGAACGGCAGCACGTTTGCCGTGCGGATCTGCTGCGACGCGTCGAACACCTTCGCGATCAGCGCCTGTGCGGAATCTGCCGCTGCCGTGCGGTCCTCGAAGGGCTTTAGCTTGACGATCAGAAAGGCATTGTTGCTCGCCGAATAGCCGTCAAGCAGCGAGAAGCCGATAATCGCCACCGTGTCCTGCACCTGCGGCGTGGATTTCAGGATGGTTTCGACCTGGCGAACGGTTTCGCTGGTCCGGTTGACCGATGCGCCGTCCGGCAATTGAACGTTGATGAAGAATGCACCCTGATCCTCCTCGGGCAGGAACCCGGTCGGGGTGACCTTCATGAGGCCGAAGATGCCGAGCCCGAATGCCGCAACGAGCACGATGGAAACGATGGACAGCCGCAAGATCTTTCGCACGATGGTCGCATAGCCGCCGCGCACACTGTTAATTCCCCGGCCGATGCGCCCCATGATGCCGCGCCTCGGGGAGTGACGGAGGAACACCGCGCAGAGAGCTGGCGACAATGTGAGCGCGTTGACGGCGGAAATCAGCACCGCTGCGCTGATCGTCACCGCAAACTGGCGAAACAGTTCGCCCGAGATGCCTGATATGAAGGCGATGGGAACGAATACGGCCAGCAGAACCAGCGTGATGCCGACGATTGGCCCGGTCACCTGCGCCATGGCCTTCTTGGCCGCATCTGCCGGCGATAGCTCCGGCTCCTCTTCCATGACGCGCTCGACGTTCTCGACAACGACGATCGCATCGTCCACCACGATGCCGACCGCGAGCACCAGCGCCAGCAGCGAGACCGTATTGGCTGAATAGCCCAATGCCAGAAGGATGACAAAACTGCCCACGAGACTGACGGGGATCGCAAGGATCGGAATAATCGTCGCGCGGAAATTTCCGAGGAACACGAACACGACGATTGCGACGAGCACGAACGCCTCGACCAAGGCGCTCACGACCGCGCTGATCGTGTCCGTGACGAAGATCGTGGAATCATGAACCACACGCGCCTTCAGTCCTTCCGGGAAGCGTGCGCGCAGCTTGTCGAGCGTTGCATTGACGGCCTTGGACACGGTGATGGCATTCGCGCCGGGAGCCAGATACATGCCGATCGCGACCGACGGATTGCCGTTCAGACGACTGAACGTATCCTCGTTCTGTGCACCCAGCTCGACCCGCGCGACATCTCTCAACTGCAATACCGAGCCATCCTGGTTGGCGCGGATGACGATCGCGCCGAACTCCTCCGGCGTGGTCAGGCGGCCCTGGGTCTGCAGGTTGAACTGGAATTGCTGGTCGTCCGGCACCGGGCGGGCGCCAAGACGTCCGACCGGCGCCTGAACGTTCTGGGCCCGTATTGCCGCGATCACATCGGATGGCGCAAGACCGAGGCTCGTGAGTTTCGACGTATCGAACCAGATGCGCATCGAATAGTCTTCGCGTCCGAAGAGGCTGGCCTGGCCGACCCCGGGCGTGCGCGACAGTTCGTCCATCACGCTGATGATGGCGTAGTTGGTGATGAACAGCGGATCGAGTTTGCCGTCCTCGCTGTACAGCGCGATGAACTGCAGGATCGACGACGACCGCTTCTGAACAGTCAGCCCCTGAACCTGAACTTCGGTCGGCAGGTTGGCCATGGCCGTCTGGACGCGGTTGTTGACGTTGACGGTGTTGATGTCCGGATCGGTGCCCAGCGCGAAGCTGACGGTGAGATTGTAGCTTCCATCGGCGCCGCTGCTGCTCTTCATGTAGAGCATCTTGTCGACGCCGATGACCTTGGATTCCAGCGGCTGCGCCACGGTCGTTTCCAGAACCGAGGCGGACGCGCCCGGATAGGCCGCCGATACCTGAACCTGCGGCGGCACGATATCGGGAAGTTGCGCGACCGGAATGCGCGAGAGGGCAAGCAAGCCGGCAAGGGATATCACGATCGCAATGACGATCGCCATTCTGGGACGGTCGATGAAGGTCGAAGCAATCATGCCCTCACCTCGCGCGGGGCGTTGTTTGCGAAGCCGGTCCCGGCGCCACGACGAGGTTCGGACGCACCCGCTGGATGCCCTCCACCACGACCTGCTCGCCGGGCTTCAGACCTTCGGTGACGGCCGCGATATCCGGTGTCGACTGGCCGAGCTTGACGCGACGCTGTTCGGCCACGTTCTTGTCGTTGACGACATAGAGATAATCGCCCTGTTGATCGGAAAGCAGCGCGGCGCGCGGGACGGCCAACACTTTGAGCGGCTCAACTGCTTCCAGCGAAACGGTGACGAACTCGGCGTCGGACAATTCGTAAAGGTTGCTGTCTCCCACCTTCTGGATGACCGGATTGGGAATCGTGCCGCGCAGGGTCATGGTGTCGGTATCCTGCGCAACGCCGATATCGACGAAATCCAGCTTTCCGATCTGGCCGTAGAGTTCGCCTGTCGGCAGGCGCAGACGAATTTTGACGGCGTCGAAGCCGCCTTTGTCGGCATAGCGTTCCCGTAGTTCGATAACGCGGCGCACCGATACCGGAAATGTGACGTACATGGGATCGGCACTGACGACGGTTGCCAGCGCGCCGCTTGTCGGGCCGACCACGTTGCCGACGGTGACGGAGGTGCGGCCAATGATCCCGTCGATGGGAGATTTTATCTCGGTGTAGCCGAGATTGATCCGCGACTGGTGAAGCTGCGCCTCGGCCGCTTTGACCTGGGCTGCGGCCACCCGCTGCGACGCCAGCGCGCTGTCGACCGCAACCTGGGTGCCGGAATTCTTGTCCAGCAATTCCTGCGCGCGCTTGAGCGTCAGGTCGGCGTTTTCCAGCTGGGCTCGTGCCTGCGCGACCGCTGCTTCCTTGACTTCAACGTCGGCCTCGAATGGCGCCCTTTCCAGCCGGTACAGCAACTGGCCCTTCTTGACTTCCGCACCTTCGGTGAACAGGCGCTCGTTCATGAACGCGGTGACGCGCGCAATCAGATCGACGCGCTCGCGCGCCTGGATGCGACCGTTGATTTCCGTGCTTTCCGTCATCGGCCGGGACTCGGCCTTGACGACCCCCACGGCTGGCGGCCCGCCGGGGACCACTTGCGCCATCGCCGGCGTCACCAACAGGAGTGCTCCCGTGGCTGAAATCGTTCGGAGCGACGGGAACGTCCGCATGGCGAGTTTTCTCCAATCGGCGACGAATAAGTCGCAGAGACTAGCAAGGTTCCGCGCATTGAGAATAACCCGGGAACTGTTCTTCTGACAGCGCGCGTCATGGAATCTATCTTGAGCTACCTTGATACCCATCCGCGAATAGAAAGTCCCGGAAAAGGCAATCGCGCGCCTAGCCGGTCCTGGGCTTTCGCGACGCGACGAACACTCCCGTCAGCACCAGCGCAAACCCGATGAAGTGGAACGCCTGCGGATTTTCGCCGAGGAAGGCGATCGACATGATGGTGCCGAACACCGGCACGACGTGAAAGAACGGCGCGGCGCGGTTGGCGCCGATCAGCTGGATGCCGCGGTTGAAGCAGAGATAGGCGAGCGTGGAGGGAAACAGCGCGACATAGGCGAGGGTGAGCAGGTTAGCGGTGTCGATCCGCATCACCGGCCGCGCGAACAATTCCCAGATGAACAGCGGGATCAGGCAGGCCGCGCCGGCGCCGAAGGTGAAGGCGACGAACGACAGCGCATGGATCGCCGGCCGCTTCAGCGACAGCACCGAATAGAGCCCGAAGATCGCGAGCGCGACCAGGAAGATCAGGTCGCCGCGGTTGAACTCGATGTTGGACAGTTTGGTGAGGTCGCCATGCATCAGGATGATCACCACGCCGGCCATCGACAGCAGGACGCCCGCCGCCTGCGCCAGCGTCAGCCGCACGCCGAGCAGCAGCAGCGACCATACCGCGACCACCAGCGGACCGGCCGATTGCAGGAGCAGCGTGTTCAGCGCCTGGGTATGCTCCAGCGCCCAGTATTGCAGGGTGTTGAAGGCGCCGATGCCGGTGATCGAGAGCACGATCATGACGCCGAGATGGCTTCGGATTGCGCCCCAGTCGTGCTTCAGGTGCTTCCAGGCGAACGGCAGGATGATCAGGAACGCGAACGACCAGCGCAGGAACGACAGCGTCACCGGCGGGATGTGGCCGGCCGCCAGCCGCCCGACGATGGCGTTGCCGGCCCAGCACAGTGCGGTGATGCTGAGCAGCAGGTAGGGCTGGTTGGCGATCCAGCTCCCTGATGCTGGCGAAGTCTGTTCGGAAGCCGACATTCGAGGATAGGGCCCGGTTCCATGGCGCCGCGGCCCGCCCGGCGGTATCGCCGAGCCGGAATGTGGCCCGGCCTCCGTCACAGACACGGATTTGCCGCGCGCATCAATGGTGCAGGACGCATCGCGACCATGCAGTGCGCCTTACATCGTCTTGCCCGTTGTTTGGGGTTGCCAGCTACCGGGTGAATATGCAATCAAGGGGCGATTGATTCATGTGGCCCAACCTTTGTTTGTTTTTCGGGACCGCGTGAGATTATTCCGGGACATTTCACAAGCAAGCGTTCGTTCGATCGTTGGGACCACGGCTTCGAGGGGGCTGCGCAAGGCGCGGCGTCACAGGGCCGTGAGGTCGAATTTCCAAGAAGATGATGGGTCTTCCGTTGAAAAATCAGACACCGGCCGAAGAAGCCGAAGCCGAAACACGTCACCAGTTTGCCATTCGCGCCAATTCCATTCTGGCGTTCATCGAATGCGATGAGGAGCAGCGCCCGAAGCTGCGCAAGGCCATCATCGAGGCGATGCTATGGGCGCAGACGCAGCCGAGGCTTTCCAAGTAGAGGCGCGCCTGGATAGAGGCCCGCAGTAGCGCGCGCACGGCCGCTCACGCCACCAGCGGGCGCGCGATGGCGCCTGCGGCCTTCATCGCGTCGTTGGGATCGAGTTCGACCTGCAGGCCGCGCTGGCCGCCGTTGAGGAACACCGTCGCATGACCGAGCGCCGCTTCCTCGATCGCAACCGGCACGCGCCTCTTCTGCCCAAACGGCGAGATGCCGCCGACATGATAGCCGGTCAGTCGTTCGGCATCCGCCGGCCGCATCATCCTGGCCGCCTTGGCGCCGAAGGCGCCTGCGAGTTTCTTCATGCTGACTTCGCAATCCGACGGTACCACGGCGCAGACCGGCTTGCCGTCGGCCTCGGCCATCAGCGTCTTGAGCACGCGGGCGGGCGGCACGCCGAGCGCATCGGCCGCCTGCAGCCCGATGCTCGCCGCATCCGGATCGTAATCGTAGGCATGGACGGAGAATTTCACCCCCAGTCTTTCCAGCGCCTGGGTCGCACGGGTGGTTTTCGACATGGTCCCTTCCGTGATTGCGCGAAGTTAATGCAACAGGGGCTGGGAGCCCTCAAATTTTACGGGTATATCAATGGCTTGGACCTGTTCTAAGGCCCCCACAAAGCCGCCTTCTTGCTTGCCTAGATCAACCGCTTCCTTTATCCGGTGGGGCGCCCTGCATGCGAACGGCCCCGGCCGTGATTTTGGCTGGGTGAGCAGGAGCATGGTCCGGACAGTTGGAGTGCCGGTTTTCCGGTGAAATCATGCTGGAACCAAGAGATTTGCAGGGAACACCTTAAAAATGGCCAATGTTGTCGTCGTCGGCGCCCAGTGGGGCGACGAAGGGAAGGGCAAGATCGTCGACTGGTTGTCGGAGCAGGCCGACATCGTCGTGCGCTTCCAGGGCGGTCACAATGCGGGCCATACGCTCGTCATCAATGGCGAGACCTACAAGCTGGCGCTGTTGCCGTCGGGCGTGCTGCGTCCGTCCAAGCTGGCCGTGATCGGCAACGGCGTGGTGTTCGACCCGCAGGCCTTCCTCGATGAGGTCGCGAAACTGAAGGGCCAGGGCGTCGCCATCAGCCCGGACAATCTGCGCATCGCCGAGAACGTCACGCTGATCCTGCCGCTGCATCGCGAGCTCGATGCGCTGCGCGAATCATCCAACACGGCGACCGCGATCGGCACCACCCGCCGCGGCATCGGCCCGGCCTACGAGGACAAGGTCGGCCGCCGCGCCATCCGCCTGATGGACCTCGCCGACCTCGACACCCTGCCGCACAAGATCGACCGCCTGCTGGCGCACCACAACGCGCTGCGCCGCGGGCTTAACCTCGAAGAGATCGACGGTAACGGCATTCTGAAGGAACTGACCGCGCTGGCGCCGAAGCTGCTGCCCTATACCGAGACGGTGTGGCGGCTCCTCGACCTCAAGCGCCGCGAGGGCAAGCGCATCCTGTTCGAGGGCGCGCAGGGCGCGCTGCTCGACGTCGATCACGGCACCTATCCCTACGTCACCTCGTCCAACACGGTGGCGGCGCAGGCGGCGACCGGCACCGGTCTCGGCCCGGGCGCCGTCGGCTATGTGCTCGGCATCTGCAAGGCCTATACGACCCGCGTCGGCCAGGGCCCGTTCCCGACCGAACTCGACAACGAGATCGGCGAAGAGATCGGCCGCCGCGGCAGGGAGTTCGGCGTCAACACCGGGCGCAAGCGCCGCTGCGGCTGGTTCGATGCCGTGCTGGTCCGCCAGACCGTCCGCACCTGCGGCATCACCGGTCTCGCACTCACGAAACTCGACATTCTCGACGGCTTCGACACCATCGAGGTCTGCACCGGCTACATGCTGGACGGCAAGGAAATCGACCATCTGCCGGCGGGCGAGGGCGCCCAGGCCCGGGTGGTGCCGGTTTACGAGACGATCGAGGGATGGAAGGAGCCGACGGCCAACGCCCGCTCCTGGGCGGATCTGCCGGCCCAGGCCATTAAATATGTTCGCAGGGTCGAGGAACTCGTGGGTTGCCCCATTGCATTGCTTTCCACCAGCCCCGAACGCGAGGATACTATCCTGGTTCAGAATCCGTTCGAGGCTTAACGAGATATTACGGTCCGGCCAGCAGCAGTATTGAAAACAAATGGCTGATTATTACCCGCTGATCGCACGCGCTATTGCCGGCCTGGACCCCAATGCTCCGGGCGAGAGCCGCCGTGCGCTCTATGAGCGGGCCCGCACCGCGCTGATCGCGCAGTTGCGCAGCGTTCAGCCACCGCTGTCCGAATCGGAAATCACCCGCGAGCGGCTGTCGCTGGAAGAGGCCGTGCGCAAGGTCGAATCGGAAGCTGCCCAGCGCGCCCGCGACGCGACGCGACCGGGCGGTGGCCCGCGGCCACCAGGCGAAAACTTCCGTCGCGCCAATGTCCGGCCGCCGGAGGACGGAGCTGCGTCCGCCCCGCCGCCGCCCCCGGGCGCGCCGCGACCGCGTCCGCCCCAAGGCCCGGCGCGCGAGGACCGTCCGCCGCTCGGCCAGGAGGGCCCGCGTCCGCCGCGCAATTTGCGCCCCGATGCGCCGTCGAACGGTGCGCCGCGCCCGCAGGCGCCGCCGATTCCGATGCAGGATGCCGGCCTGCCGCCACCGCCGCCGCGCAATGGCGGCCCCCGCCGCGGACCGGACAATGGCGGTCCTCCGCAACCGCCGCAGCCTCCGGGCATGCGCGGCTTCCGCGACATCGCCGCCGACGCCGACGATCTCGGCCGCGCCGCCGCGCAGGCCAACCGTGCCGCGCGAAAGACCTATGCCAACGTGCCGTCGCCCTCGCCGGAATTCGACCGGCTCGAGCCGAGCATGGAAAACCGCGGCGCCGATCCCGAGGTGCCGTATTCGTATGAGGAATCGCTGGCGGAGGCCGACCGCTACGCGCCGCCACCGCCGCTGCGCGACCGGCCGCGGCTGTCGCAGGATCGCGATCGCGAGCCGCCGAAGAAGCCCGCCCGCGCCGGCGCGGCGTTTCCGTTCAAGAGCGCGATCGCCATCGGCATCGTGCTGGTCCTGGTCGGCGCCGGCATTCTCTGGGGCAAGCAGGTGGCGACCGCCGTGAGCGGCCTGTTCAAATCCTCGCCCGTCGCGGAAGCGCCGAAGGATCCGGCCGCGCCGCAGTCGCGCCCGAAGATTCCGGATCGGGTCGGCCAGCCCTCGTCGAGCGAGAACGTGGCGCCGGTGGCGCAGCGCGTCGTGCTCTATGACGAGGACCCGTCCGATCCCAAGGGCAAGCAGTATGTCGGCTCGGTGATCTGGCGCACCGAACCGATCAAGGCGAGCGGCAACCAGAAGCCCGACATCGCCGTGCGCGCCGACATCGAGATTCCCGACCGCAAGTTCAAGATGACGATGTCGTTCCGCCGCAACACCGACTCCTCGCTGCCGGCGAGCCACACCGCGGAGTTGACCTTCATCCTGCCGCAGGATTTCTCCGGCGGCGGCGTCGGCAACGTGCCGGGCATCCTGATGAAGTCGAACGAGCAGGCGCGCGGCACGCCGCTGGCAGGCCTTGCGGTGAAGGTGACCGACGGCTTCTTCCTCGTCGGCCTCTCCAACGTCGATTCCGACCGCTCGCGCAACCTGCAGCTCCTCAAGGAGCGCTCCTGGTTCGACGTGCCGCTGGTCTATGTCAACCAGCGCCGCGCCATCATCGCGATCGAAAAGGGCTCGCCCGGCGAGCGCGCGTTCAACGACGCCTTTGCGGCGTGGGGCGAGTAGCGGTCCGCGGCGTCCTGCAGACAGCCTGACAAGAAACGGCCCCGGCAGCGCTCATCCCGCCGCCGGGGCCGTTCTGCGTTCGTGATCGTGTGACCCCGTCAATCCTCGGCGGCAGCGGCGGCGCGCCGGCGGGCGATGTGCTCGCGTTCCATCACGGCGCGGCAGCCCGGGCTCACATTGGCGCGGTTCCTGGCCATGCAGGCGGTGATTCGCTGGATGTTGGGGACCTCATGGCCGCACAGCCGCATCGCGTCGCCGGTGCACATCTGCTGCGCCTCAGATGAGAAGGCAAGGCTCGGGCTTGCATAAAGCGCCGTCGCCGCGACGGCGATAGCGAAGAAAGTTGCGATCTTGCTTGCAGGACAGGAAGTCATGGACCGTTTCCCCAAAAAGTTGCGCGCGGCGCCTGGGCCGCTGTTCATTAGGGGCGCTGCCGGCGACTTGCACCGCCGCGCGCGTCATCCTTCACGCGGAATGTCCTCCGCGTGTGGTTGCTCGATTTCCGCCGATGTCCGAATCAAAAAGTGCTGCGCCGCCCCGCGCGAATTATGCGCCAATGTTGCTAGGCTGCAATGCTCACGCCAACACTTCCCTGGACTGTTGCGAGCGCGCCACGAATGCGTGTGCAACCGCGAGTCGGCGCACGAGTCGCGAAGAGGGCCGCGGCGGAAGCCATGACCCCTCGGCCTCCGGATGGCAGCCACAGGCTCTCGCGAAAACTACGTATTAATGCGGAAAGTCCGGGGTCCGGGACAACCAGCTGTTAGGGAAGACGGGCTAGCATCGGCGGCTAACCCGCCTGTTGCTTTCGTCGAAGTGAAAGGCTGCCGAAACCGGCCTTCCGAATGGCACTCAAATGCGCGTTCACGCCGCCGCAGATGGATCGATGAGGAAGCCGGCCATCCCTGCGGTGGCGCGGGCGGCGCTGCGATGCGCCGGCACGGTCCGGTCGGAGGCGGCATAGCCATGACCGCCGCGACGCAAAGCCTGCGCCAGGAACTGAACGGCGCCGAGAGGGGCGGGCCCGAGCACGACGCCCAGGTGTTCGGCGAGGTGACGGACCTGTTCCTGTCCAGTTTCGACCGGCTCAGCGAATCCCAGATCGCGGCGGTCGACGGCGTCCTGGCGCAACTGATCGCGCGGGTGGCGGCGGCAAGCCTGGTCGAGCTCAGCGAGGAATTGTCGGCGATCGAGCAGGCGCCGCGCCAGACGGTGCGGAACCTGGCATTCCACGACGAAATCGCGGTCGCCGGACCGGTCCTCAGGCATTCCGTCTGCCTGTCGGACAACGACCTGGTCGAAATCGCCCGCAGCCGCAGCCAGCAGCATCTGCTCGCGATCTCCGACCGCAAGGTGCTCACCGAAGCGCTGACCGACGCCTTGATGCGATTTGGCGACGTCAACGTTTCCAACGCACTCGCTCATAACGCGGGCGCGCGCTTCTCCGAATGCGGATATGCCACGCTGGTCGGTCGTGCCGAGCGCGACGAAGCCCTCGCCGAAAAGCTCGGCGTTCGCCTCGATATTCCCGGCAACCTGCTGCGCGAGCTGATCGGCAAGGTCGCCGACGTGGTTCGCGCCCGCTTCCTGACGGCGTCGCGGCCCGTCGCGCGGAAGAAAATCCCGGGCGCCGCGGGGGCCGTGCCTGCAGTCGCGCCGCGCAAGACGATCGACTACACCAGGGCGAATAACGAGGTCGTCACGCTCAATCGCACCGGCAAGCTCAACGACTCCATCGTCAACCGGTTTGCGGTGCGCGGAGAATACGATCTCGTGGTCGCCGCCCTTGCCTTGAAGGCCGACGTCAAGGCCGAGGCGATCGAGCCTTTCCTCGAACCCGAGCGGGTGTACGGCCTGATCGTCGCCTGCAAGGCGGCGCGGCTGAGCTGGTCGACGACGACGATGATCGTCCGCAACCGGCCGAACTGTCCGCCGGCCACGGATCGCGAGCTCGAACAATGCGTGGCGATCTATGAATCGCTGCTGCTGTCGGTCGCGCAGTGGACCGTCCGCTTCGGCTCGGACCGGATGCTCGGAAAGAAGAGCGAGCCGGCCGCGGCCGCCATGGCGGGCAGGAAATAACGCCCCTCGCCATCGGCGATAAGTGCGCGACCGCGCACCCCGGGCAAATTTACTTGGCCTCTGCGCTGCTGTATTGGAATTGCAACCGCCAGGAGGCAGTTCCATGAAGCGCTATCTGATCTTCGGAGCGATCGGTCCGTTCGTCGGCGGCTTCCTGATGCTGCTGGCGACCACGCTGACCTCCGGCTACTGGATCGACACCAACTGGGGCGAGATCGGGAAATTCCTCCGCGCGTTCTTCATGACGCTGCAATACAGCTATCTGTTCGGCATCGTACCGATGTTGATGTTCGGCGCCATCGACGACATTCTCTGTCACGTCAAGCGCATATCGCCTGTCGTGCGGCTCCTGATCGTCGCCGCGATCGGCTTTGCCGCCACCGCGCTGCTCTACGGCTCGCGCGGACCGGATACCGGCGCCATGCAGTTCGTGCTCTACGGCCTCGTCGGCATGGTGCCTGCGGTGATCTCGTCGTGGCTGGCGCACAGATATGTCGACGAGCCGCAGGCGGTGCATTCGGCCTGAGCGTCCGTCGGGAAACGGCCCGGCGCTTGCGCGAGACCTGTTTGTGATTGGAACCGCAGGGCAACGTGAGCGTCAGGCATTTCCTGACCGCAGTGCTCCGATATGATGATTGGCAGAACAGGAGCGAACTGATCCCATCGGGGAATCGAGCTAAAGGGAGCACATTGCGTTGTCTGTCATTGCCGGCAAGAAAGAAGTGGGCACGGCCGTGACCGCGGAACCGGGGAACAGTGTGTCCCCGGGGGCAAGCCGGTAAAGGGAGGGTTTGTGGCTTTTCACGTCCCTCTTTCCCACACCCGCCACCCCTGTTCTGCTTCTGGGCGGGTGGATGGCTTATATCACCGCCGATCAGGAGCGCAGCTACGCGCGCGAGGCCGCTACGCAGGCGCTGACGCAGGTCGCGCACCGCATCGAGGCCGAGATCTCCCGTGAGATGCAGGTGGCCGAAACGCTTGCAAGTTCGGCGTCGCTCGACCGGGACAGCCTGCAGGATTTTTATCTCGAAGCCACGCGGATCGTGGCTGCCCGTCCGCTGTGGGAGACCGCCGCGCTGACCAAGCCGAACAAGGAGCAGGTCCTCAATGTGCTGCGGCCGCTTGGCGCGCCGCTCGGGCCGGTGACCGACACCGACAGTTTCAACGCCGTCGTTCGTACACGAAAGCCGGTTCTCGGCGGGCTCGGTCCCTACCAGGCGGCAATCGGCAAGCAACTCGTGTCGCTGCGCGTCCCGGTCCTCCGGGATGACGAACTCCGCTACGTCCTGACGATCGGCCTGTTGCCCGACCAGCTCGGCACCATTCTGGCGCAGGCAGGCTTGCCGGCCGGATGGGCCGGCACCGTCGTCGACGCCAGGGAAAAGATCGTTGCGCGTACGCCGGATACCAAGATGGCCAAGGCCGGCGCGCCGACACCCGCGGTCCAGGAGGCCATGGCACGCGGCGGCTCGAACTCGCCCCGGACGCAGACGCGCGAGGGCGTCGATGTCGAAACCGTTCACCGCATGCTTGCCGGAACCGAGGGATGGTCCGTCCATGTCGGCGTACCCGTATCGGAATTGAACGCGCCCGTATCGCGCTCGTTGCGGCTGCTGATCGGCGGTACCGCGGCGAGCGTCGGTCTTGCCATCGCGCTCGGCCTGGTGATCGCCCGGGAAATTGCCCAGCGGCGGCGCCTGGAGGCCTTGCAGTCGGCGGCGGCGCTGCTCGACAGCGAGAAGCGCGGCGCGCTCGCGATCGATGCGGCCGAACTCGGCACATGGCGCTGGGATCTGTCTGCAAACGAATTCAGCGGCTGCGGCCGGTTCTGTGCGCTACTCGGGCTGGCAGGCCCGCGATCGGGCGAAGCGCGATGGTCGGCAGACAGGATTTTCGCGCTGCTCGAACCGCCGCACCGTGCGGCGCTGGCGTCGTTCGCAACCGACTGCATCGAGAGCGGCCGATCGGGCAGCGTCGAGTTTCCGGTTCAGTCGGATGACCGCGGCGAACATTGGTTGCGCGCGGCGGGGCGGGCCGAAGGGCCGCCCAGCCGGCGGCATGTCATACACGGCGTACTCGCCGACATCGATATCCTCAAGCGCGCGGAGGCGGAGCGGCATCATTTGCTGCGACGCCTCGCGTCGGCCCAGGAGGAGGAGCAGCGCCGGATTTCGCGGGAGCTGCATGACCAGATCGGGCAGACGGTAACCGGGCTGTCGCTCGGCCTGAAAGCTCTGGAGCAGGGATTGGCCAAGGGCAGCCATGGCGAGGCGGCGACGGAGCAGGTGCGCTGGCTCGAACAACTCGCCGCGGAGATCGGCCGCGACATTCATCGCACCGCGTCGGACCTGCGTCCCACCGCCATCGACGATCTCGGTATCTTCAAGGCCATCGAAGCCTATGTCGCGGACTGGCAGGAGCGTTATGGCGTTCGCGTCGATATCCAGACCTTTGGTCGTGACGACAAGCTGCCTGCGGACGTGGCGGCCGTGCTGTACCGGCTGGTTCAGGAGGGATTGACCAACGTCCTGAAGCACGCGAGCGCCAGCAAGGTGAGCATCGTGCTCGAGAAGAAAACGGAAGGGCTCGCCCTGGTCATCGAGGACGATGGCGTCGGCTTCGATCCCGAGACCGTGGGCCGGCTCGCCGCAGGCAGCGGACGGACGCCGGGCCTGGGTCTCTCCGGCATGAGAGAGCGGGTCGCCCTTCTCGGCGGCACGATCGTCATCGAATCCTCGCAAGGAAAGGGAAGCACTATTTTTGTCCAGGTGCCGCTGGAAGCGTCGGAGGCGGTCGCATGAGTCCCGTTCGCATCGCGCTTGTCGACGACCATCCCGTCGTGCTCGCAGGGATCCGTGCGCTGCTGCAGGGCGTGCCGGAAGTCGAACTCGTGGGCGACGCCAATACCGGGGCCACGGGTTTGAAGGCCATTTGCGATTCCTCGCCCGATATCGCCGTCATCGATCTTTCGCTGCCCGACATCAGCGGGATGGAGCTGGCGCGCCAGGTCAGCCGGCAATGCCCCGATGTGAAGATCATCGTCCTCACCGTCCATGAGGATCGTGCCTATGTTCACCCGGTGCTTGAAGCCGGAGCCAGGGGATATCTGCTGAAGCGATCGGCCGCGGACGAACTGCTTCGCGCGATTCGCGCCGTCAATCGGGGCGATGTCTACCTCGATCCGGCGATCGCCGAGAAGGCTGCGGTGAATGCGCCGGCACAGCTTGCGTCCGACGAGAGCGAGGGCGGCGAACTCAGCCGGCGCGAGGAGGACGTGCTCCGGCTCGTGGCGCAGGGGTTCAGCAACAAGCAGATCGCAGGCCAGCTCGAAGTGAGCGTCAAGAGCGTGGAGACGTACAAGGCGCGCGCGGCCGAAAAGAAGGGGCTTCGCAGCCGTGCGGATATCGTCCGCTACGGCATCAGGCGGGGCTGGCTCGCCGCGCCGAACTGACACGCGCGAAGCGGAATCGCCGCGTCAGGATTAACCTGTCAGAACGATCCATCGAATCAGGCGTTGTCGGTCGAGTTCGCAGCGGCCGCATGGTGCGCCGTGTCGCGCCATGCCTTCCTGCGTGCGCGCGAGCAACAGGAGTATTTCGATGAAGCCACGGAAAATGATCGCAGCCGCCGTCGCGTTCGGGACGTTGTTTTCGATCTCTCTTCCGCCCGCCGTTGCCGCGCCGCTGATGCCGGCGGGCGCCTCGACGGGTATGGCGGCCTCAGCGCAGCCACTGACGAACGTGCAGTATCGCAGAGGTTATGGGCACCATGGATATCATGGGTATCATGGCTGGCGCCATCGTCACGGCGGTACGGGCGCGGCGGTGCTTGGTGGGCTGGCCGCAGGCGCCATCATCGGCGGGGCGATCGCCAATAGCCAGGCGCGCGCGAACGAGGCGGCCGCCTATTGTGCGCAACGCTTTCGCTCCTACGATCCCGCATCCGGCACCTATCTCGGAAATGACGGGTACCGGCATGCCTGCCCATAAATAGGCGCGCCGGTCCACCGATGGATGCATTACCGGGCGCCGCTATCTGGCGGCGCCCGGGCTCGGAACGCTCTTCAGGTCGCTCATCGGCACGCAGCTTTTCTTTCGTCGCTGATTCTTCGTCGCGCCTTGAACCCTCAGGACCTTGCCGGTGGAACACGAGCCGTCGTCGACATAGATGGTCGAGTACGGGTCCATCATCAAAGGCTCGTACGAATAGATCTTCTGGGCAAGCGACGGTTGCGACATGAACAAGACCGCCAGAACGGCGGTGAGGCCAGTCCCCAGAACGATCGCGGTGCCTGAGCGGCTGTCACGGTCAGGGCGGGATTTGATCGCAGCCATGTCAGCTATCCCTTCGAAGCCCGCGCGTTTCGGACGCCGGTTGGCCTAGCGATCTGCTGTGGATGACATCCGTCACCGCGATGAGGTGGCGGGCATACGCCTGCTTCAATCTTCCGATCATCTCGACGTTTTCTCCCGATGCGTTCAGGCCGAACGCCTCGTCCTTGCGGATCAGCAAGCCGTGGGCGCAAAGTCCCTCGAGCGCTTCGGCGGCTTCGGTCTGGCCGACATAGATGCGGGCAGCTACCTTCGACACGCCCCAGCGCTTCTCCGGGTTCGACCAGATCAGAAGCAGCGCTTCGATCTGGGCCACCGAAGCAATATGCTTCAATATGAAGTCCCTGATCTCGCCGGGGACGTCTTGCGTTGCCATGTCGTCGGCTGATGTTGTTGGTCCTGGCAATGCCGGATGCTCGAAATCGCGATTCTCCGGGTCTTGGAGCAGCCGCGGTGCGCTACGGTCGCTGCGAGCCTTCACCCTGTACGATGCTCCGGCGTGACGCGGCTGGCTGCGCCTTCTCGCGGCGTTGCGGGTTCCTCCAATTCGAGCATGGCTCGCGCCGCCTCGCCTTCATATTCGTCGACCAGTGGCTTGAGCTTTGCCGCGAAGTTCGGGTCGGCTGCGCCGATCGCCAGTCGCTTGAAGAAGAAGGCCCGTTCGTACAGTTGTTTGCTCCGCTGCTGCTTGAGCGAATTGTCGTTCGTTTGGCTCACCGCGCGCCCCCTGGAACCTGCTTCGTTCATTCGATCATCCTAGAGCCCAGCCGAATGGCGGCCCGTCAGGAAAAACCTGTCATTTGTCCCGCCGGCATGACGGGCCTGGGTGGCATCCACGCTGCCTACGAGGATGAGCCGGCGGCGTTTTTGTCCGTCGTGTTCCGGCGCGAGTCGTTGTTGCAGACCAGACAGATGGCTCTGGACGTAAGCCGGCCGTTGATCCCCAGCCTTTCGTAACGGTGCGGCGTCCGATCCGAACACGGCGCGCAATAGGCCACAGGTTGCTTGCTGACAGCCTTGCTGATGAGCATTTCGATCCCCAATGTTACCATTCGATCGTTGCTGACGGCATGCCTGGCTATTTCCTGCCGGCTCACCGTCACTCCTTGCTGACGAGAAATTCGATCGTGACGAGGCCGGAGATCAGGGCCGCGCTGATCAGCGCCTGTTCCCGAAGCGCAAAGGCGGGAACGCCGAGATCGTAATGGGCGATATGCGCCAGCACGTACGCCACGACAGCCGCACTTACCGTCGCGAAAAGGAACGTCACCGCGAGATGGGAGAGTCTTTTCACCTGTCGTCACCCCGTGCCAGGCCAGCACGCGCGATCATAGAATGACGCTCGATTCGGAAACGTCAGGAAATCCCCGTCAGGGGCGCGTTATCCAATCTACCGCCTGATGCAATTGCCCGACGGGCAAATCACTTCTGATTTTCGGAAGTTGAGTCTTCCCTGCGCCCTCAGATTGGGAGGGCGGGAGTTGTCGGACAAACCTCGGACAGAACATGTCGCGAGAATGCCGCTCCACATTCACCTGTCATCGTCCGGCTTGACCGGACGACTCAGTATTCCAGAGACGCTAATGATTGATTGATGGGCTGCGGCGTACTGGATCCTCCGCATGCGCGGAGGATGTGCATTCGCGCGTCCTGGTAGCGGAGGACGACAGTAGTGTTTGCGGCACGACGGTAGCTAACACCAGGAATTTGCAAATGACCAAAAGCATCAAGCAAGGCGGCGGACCTTTCGATCCGCCGCCTTTGATGCACGATTGTCAGGGAATGAAACTTCACCGCCCGTTGGCGCGGCAGCGGCCGTAGGGGCCGGGGTACCAGCCGCGCGGGCAGGCGTGCAGCCAGGGCCTCGCATAGTTGCGGCGGCAGCCGCCATAGGGGCCGCGGTGCCAGCCGGGGCCGCAGCCGCCGGCGACTTCGATCACGTCGCTGCCCGATGCCGGCGCCGGCGGCGCCATCGGCATCGCGTTAGAGCCGCCGATCATCATGCCGAAAACGAAAATTGTGGCGATCAGTCTGTTCATGAACCTCTCCCGATTCGCTCAGCCGCCGGCAAACGCGATGCCGGCGCGGACTTCGCCGATCGCCTGGTCGATCAGTTGCATGGCGCGCTCGCGGTGGCCGCCCTTGTTCGGCGTCGCCGCGTTGAGCTCGCCGCGGGCCGATCGCAACAGGTCGATGCTGGCGGTCATGTGCGGCTGGGCGCCGATGGCGTAGCCGATGCCCATGCTGGCGGCGATCGCAGCGCCGAGCAGCGCCTTGCGGGCGAAAGATGTCGTCATCTCCTGGTCTCCTCGTTGATTTCCATGCGCGGGCCATTCCTTCGGGGAATGGTGGCTGCCGGCCCCGGCGGCCGCTGCCGCCGCACGCATAAGCGCAACCAGTGGTTATGTCTTGGACTGGCAAGCGCCGGGGATTCCTCGATTTGGACTGGCCGGCGCTGTTTCCTTCACAAGGGCGTATTGCTAGGTTGCGGCGCCTTCAGCCGGCATTCATCCGGCCGTGGCCAGACTGTACCGCGCTGCCACGAGACCTTCCCGCCGATGCCCGTCCTCAAGAAGAGGCTGTCGACCGACATGCTGCCGCCGGGCCTGAGCGAGCGGCAGCGTTTCATGTTTTTCGCCGAGCTGTTCGAGCATTTTTCCAACACCGGCGAGCTCGACCCGGCCAAGGACGTGCCGTTTCGCGCCGCGATGAATTCGATCCATGTCGGCACCACCATGCTCGGCCGCTGCGACGGCACCTTCACCACGGTGCGGCGCGAAAAGCGCCAGGTGCTCGCCACCAATGACGACCGCTACTGCCTGGTGCGCAACACCGGCGCCAGCGAATCCCGCGTCACCCACCGTGGGCTGGAATTCGTGCTGCGCCCGGGATCGATGGCGCTGCTCAAGCTCGACGAGCCGTTCTTCGCCGCCGACGGCCTGAACCAGAAGCGCTTCACCAACGTGCATCTGCCGATGGCCACGCTGAAGGCCATGGTGGCCGACGTCGATGATCTCGTAGCCCGCGAGCTGGCGCCCGGCGGGGCGCTGTCGCTGGCGATGGATTACAGCGACCTGCTGCTGCGCCACGCCAGTGCCGTCGACGAGGCGGGCTTTGCCATCGCGAGCCATCTGATGGATCTGGCGGCGCTCGGGCTTGGCGCCCGCAGCGATGTAGCGGTGAACGCCCGGCGCGGCGGGGTGCGCGCGGTGCGGCTGAAGGCCGTGCTCACGATCCTGGAGCAACGCTTTGCGGAGCCGGACTTTTCCGCCCAGAAACTTGCCGCCGCCGGCGGCCTGTCGGAGCGCTATGTCAACGAACTGCTCTATGAAGCCGGCGCCAGCTTCACCATGCGCCTGCTGGAATTGCGGCTGCGCAAGGCGGCGGATTTGCTGGCGCGCGCCGGCGAGCGGCGGATCAGCGACATCGCCTTCGAGTGCGGCTTCAACGACCTGTCCTATTTCAACCGCTGCTTCCGCCGCCGCTACGGCCTGACGCCGACGGCGGCGCGGGGCAGATGAAGTGGTGCTTCATCAGCGATATCAATGGCTCGCCGCTGCCTCGTGATAATTTGACGCAACTTGCACCCTGCTTCCGCGTTACCATGTGATGGCCATGTCAAACGACGATATCTACACGCCGCCACGACCGCGTACCGAACAGCCCTTCCGGAAACGCTCGCCCGGACGCGGCCCGGTGATCGACCAGGAGGGGCGGGAGATTCCGGATCAGAACCCGCATGCCCGGTTCGAGGAGCTGCGGTTCGATTTCGGCCAGTCCGCCGCCGATCCGTTCGGCGAGTTGACCCGCGAGCAGCGGCTGGCGCGGCTCGACGCCATCGCAAGACTTCTGGACGTCGCCTTCATCGTGCCCGGCACCAAATTCCGCTACGGCATCGACGGGCTGATCGGCCTGATCCCCGTGGTCGGCGACATCATCACGACGGCGATCTCGTTGTGGATCGTGCGCGAGGCGCGTGCGCTCGGGGCGCCCTGGCACATCACGGCGCGGATGCTCGCCAATGTCGCGGTTGACGGCGCGGTCGGCCTGGTGCCGGTGGCGGGTGACGCCTTCGACGTCATGTTCCGCGCCAATGTGCGCAATGTGCGGATGCTCAGGCGCTGGCTCGACCGCCAGCCGCGCCTGTAGGAAGCCCAAAGAAAACGCCCCCGGAACACTTCCGGAGGCGTGCTGTTTGAAAAGGAGAGAAAGTCCTTAAGCCGCGTCGGCCTTGTCGTCGCTGCTGGCTTCCGGGCGCGGGCGGCGCGGCAGCGGGAAGGCTTCGCTCTCATAGAGCGAGCGGATGCCGCTCTGGTCGAAGCGGGCTTCCTCGACCTGGAGGTAGGCGCCGTTCAGCGAATCCGCCGGCAACTCCTCGATCGCGAAGCGAACCGCTTCCGCCGCGGTGCCGAAACGCCGATAGGCAAACCCGGCACGCTTCTTCTTGCGAATGGCGGCGGGAAACAGTTCGGCGGCGGTGTTGTAGCTGAATGGACGCATGGTCGGTGACCTCAATCTTTTTGGCTCTTGGAGGCGAGCAATGGGGATTGGATGACGGTGGGCCACATACGCGGCGCGCCGTACGTCATTTCGATCTCTAATATAGGCTTATCTGGCAGAAATGCGACCCCTGAAGGTGGACATCGGGGGGGATGATGAATCCGTGCATGGCTGCCCGGAACCAAGATTTAATCAATTTTTTTCAATGGCTTAATGGCTCAAATCTTGCCCAGCAGGAGCAGGATCAGGAGCACGATTAAAATCACGCCGAGCAGGCCCATGCCGGAATGGCCATAGCCGTAGCCATAGCCGCGGACGCGGCCGGAGAAGCCGCCCAGTAGGATTATAATCAGGATGATGACGAGTATCGTGCCAAGCGTCATGACGCGGTCCCCCGAGGGTTCGCGGGATGCGTGGCCCGGATCGCTCCCGCAACCCGGATCAAAGCACATTCCGCGCCGCGAGTCCTTGGCTGACCTGGCGGAAAAGGTGGAAATAGCCGTCATCGCGAGCGAAGCGACGCGACGCGACGCGACGCATAAGGTCGCGAACGCTGTCGCTGGCGATCAGAACTACTTCGGTTGCAGCTTCAGCGCCGCCGAATTGATGCAGTAGCGCAGCCCGGTCGGGCCGGGGCCGTCGTTGAAGACGTGGCCGAGATGCCCGTCGCATTTCGAGCACAGCACCTCGGTGCGGATCATGCCGTGGCTGACATCGCGCTCCTCGTCGATATGGCTCTCCACGGCGGGCGTGCTGAAGCTCGGCCAGCCGCAACCGGAGTCGAACTTGGCATCGGACTCGAACAGCGTCTGGCCGCAGCCGGCGCAGGTATAGGTGCCCTTGCGGTGGTCATGCTCATATTCGCCGGTGAAGGGCCGCTCGGTCGCCTTCTCGCGCAGCACGGCATACTGCATCGGCGTCAGCTCGCGGCGCCACTCCGCCTCGCTCTTGACGACCTTGCTGGATGTTTTGGTGTCGGACATTTAGCCTCCTTAATTCGTAGCCTTCGCGTTGCTCACCAGCGTCGGTTTCTCGATGTAATTATCCGCGAAGATCTTTTTCAGATTCTCGATCTTCGGAATGTCGTTGAAGGCAATATAGGGCTGGTTCGGGTGCAGCGTCAGGTAGTCCTGGTGATAGTCTTCCGCCGGAAAGAACGCCTGCAGCGGGCCGACCTTGGTGACGATCGGCTTCCTGTAGACCTTGGCGGCGTTGAGCTGGGCGATGTAGGCCTCCGCGACCTTCTTCTGCTCGTCATTGGTCGTGAAGATCGCCGAGCGATATTGAGTGCCGGTGTCGGGGCCCTGGCGGTTCAATTGCGTCGGATCATGTACGACGGAGAAAAAGATCTGCAGGATCTTGCCATAGCTGATCTTCTTCGGGTCGTACTTGATCTCGACCGACTCGGCGTGGCCGGTCGAGCCGGTGCCGATCATGGTGTAGTTGGCGGTCATCTTGCTGCCGCCGGAATAGCCTGAGACCGCGTTGAGCACGCCGGCGGTGTGCTGATAGACGCCCTGCACGCCCCAGAAGCAGCCGCCGGCGATCACCGCGGTCTGGACGCCGTCGGCGGCCTGGACGTCGACGGCCGGCGGCGGAATGATCACCGCTTCCTCGGAAGCGCGCGACGGGCTGATGGCGACGGCGGCAAGGGCCAGCGCGCCGAGGGCGGCGGCGCCGAACGACAGACGGCTGAGGTGGCGAGGGGACATGGTTTCCTCTTTCGGCGTTGGTTGGGGGCAGTCTAGAGCGGGAGCGGCGTTTCGCAATCGGTGCAAATACTCTCCGATGCCCAAGATACGGCGGTACTTGCGAATTGTTACGGACCGCGCCACACGAATTCGTGAATAAAGTGGTGCCTGCACAAGGCCTTAAGGGGAGGACGACCGGCGAGGATTTTTATTCCGTGGCGGAGAGGAAATAGATCTCACGTCATTACGGGTTCGCTTCGCGCCCGGAACGACCCGGATCACACCACCACGCTCAGCCGCTTCGCCGCACGGGTGATGCCGGTGTAGAGCCACCGTGCCCGGCTGTCCTGAAACGCAAAGCTCTCGTCGAACAGCACGACGTCGTCCCATTGCGAGCCCTGCGACTTGTGCACGGTGAGCACGTAGCCATAGTCGAACTCGTCATAGGGCTTGCGCTGCTCCCACGGGATCGCCTCGATGCCGCCTTCGAAGCAGTCCTGGCGCACCGAGACCTTGGTGACCTTGTGGCCGAATTCCTCGTCGGGCGACAGCCGCATGCTCAGGATCTGCGACTTCGATCGCGGCTGGGTGCGCGACTTCACCCGCCACAGCCCGCCATTGAACAGGCCCTTCTTGCGGTTGTTGCGGAGGCAGACCAGCTTGTCGCCGGCGACCGGCAGCAGGTCCTCGATGTGCTGCTTCTGGCGAATGCGCATGTTGTAGGCGCGGCGGGTGTTGTTGCGGCCGACCAGCACCTGGTCAGCGCTCATCACGCGATCCGGATCGAGTTCGCCGCGCGGCACCACCTCGCTCTCGCCATGGCGGCCGATTTCGAGCTCGCGGCCCTCGCGGATGTCCATCGACATCCGCACGATCGGATCGTCCTGGGCCTGGCGATGCACTTCCGTCAGCATCGCGTCGGGCTCGCAATTGGTGAAGTAGCCGCCGCCCTGGATCGGCGGCAATTGCGCGGGATCGCCGAGCACGAGCAGCGGGCAGTCGAACGACATCAGGTCGCGGCCGAGCTCGGCGTCGACCATCGAGCATTCGTCGATCACGATCAGTTTGGCCTTCGAGGCCGGCGCATCGTCCCACAGCTCGAAGCTCGGCTGCTCGACGCCGGATTCCTTGGCGCGGTAGATCATCGAGTGGATGGTGGAGGCGTTGTCGCATCCCTTGTTGCGCATGACCAGCGCCGCCTTGCCGGTGAAGGCCGCATACTTCACCTCGCCGTCGACGCCCTCGGCGATGTGCCGCGCCAGCGTGGTCTTGCCGGTGCCGGCATAACCGAACAGGCGGAAGACCGGCGGCGTGCCGTTCCGGCCGGGCCTGGCCTTGAGCCAGTCGGCAACGGCCTTCAGCGCGGAATCCTGGTGCGGCGTAAATGTAGTCATGAGATCCGGATTGGGAGAGGAGCGGGCGAGGCGCCGCGACTCAACTGAAGCGTAAAGCTAACCATTCGCGCGCTCCATGCAAGGCTGCTTCCGCGTCACGGAATTGCTCTCGCGCGAACGACGCTGGACTTGGCGCGCACCCGGAATACACTGGACAAAAATAACAAGCGATCCTTGGGAGTAGTCGCCATGAAGTTCGGTATCTTCTACGAGCTGCAACTGCCGCGCCCGTGGCAGGAGGGCGACGAACTCCGGCTCTACCAGAACGCGCTGACGCAGCTCGAGACGGCCGACCGGCTCGGCTACGACTACGCCTGGGTTGTAGAGCACCATTTCCTCGAGGAATACTCGCACTCGCCCTCGCCGGAATCCTTCCTCGCCGCCGCCAGCCAGCGGACCAAGCAGATCCGGCTCGGCCACGGCATTTTCCAGCTCACCACCAACCATCCGTCGCGCGTCGCCGAGCGCGTCGCGGTGCTCGATCTCCTCTCCAACGGTCGCTGCGAATTCGGCATGGGCGAGAGCGCATCCATCACCGAACTGACCCCGTTTGGCCGCGACATGGAAACCAAGCGCGAGGTGTTCGAGGAAGCGGTGCAGGCGATCTTCCCGATGTTCACCAAGGTCGGCACCGAACATCACGGCAAGTATTTCGACATTCCCTTGCGCAACATGGTGCCGAAGCCGGTGCAGAAGCCGCACCCGCCGCTGTGGATGGCGTGCTCGCAACTGCAGACCATCGCGCGCGCCGGCGAGAACGGCTTTGGCGCGCTGGGCTTCCAGTTCGTCAGCGCGGACGCCGCGCATGCCTGGGTGCACGCCTATTACAACGCGATCACCAAGCGGCTGAAGAAGCTCGCCGACTACCAGATCAATCCGAACATGGCGCTGGTGTCGTTCTTCATGTGCGCCGAGACCGACGAGGAGGCGCGCCGCCGCGCCGACGGCGCCACCTTCTTCCAGTTCGCGCTGCGCTATTACGGCCAGTCGCAGAACCGCCAGCGGCCCGCGCCCGGCACCGTCAACATGTGGGACGAGTACAACAAGTGGAAGCGCGAGAACCCGGAGGCGCAGGAGGCGGCGCTGCGCGGCGGCCTGATCGGCTCGCCGGAAACCATTCGCAAGAAACTGCGGCGCTTCCGCACCTCGCATATCGACCAGGTGATCCTGCTCAACCAGGCCGGCAAGAACACCCACGAACATATCTGCGAGTCGCTCGAACTGTTCTCCAGGGAAGTGATGCCGGAATTCAGGCACGATCCCGAGCACGAGGCCTGGAAGAAGGGCGTGCTCGACGGCTCGATCAAGCTGGAAGAAATCGACACCGAGGCCTTCAAGGATCGCTACGGCAAGCTGGCGGTCAGTGTCGCGCCGGCGAAAGTGGCGGCGGGCTAGGTAGCCGACGGAGTGACCGGCGCCAGGCTGATTTTCTCGGCGATGCGGAACCTCACGGCCGCGTGCTGGAAAGAAAATCGCTGCATGCGCGCTGCTCGTTGAAACAAACGCTGCGCTTCGCGTTGCCACGGCAGGGCGCGCATCGTTATTTTTCGCAGCCGCTCGACAGCCTCATCGCATCGCACCATCATCCTGACATCGCTTGATCGCGCATGCCGCGATCGTCAGGAGAAAACAATGAAGCGTCGGGACTTTCTCAAGCTGTCTGTGAGCGCCGCGGCCGCGGGTGCTCTTGTGCCACAGGTGCGCGCAAGCACACCGCTGAAGGAAATTCGTATCGGCTATCAGAAGACGGGCGTGCTGGTCATCGCGCGCCAGCAGGCGGTTCTGGAAAAAACGTTTGCCGCCAGGCAGATCGGAATCAAATGGATCGAGTTCACGTCAGGGCCGCCGTTGCTGGAGGCCATGAGTGCCGGCAGCGTGGACCTTGGTTCGGTCGGCGACACGCCGCCGATCTTCGCGCAGGCTGCAAACGCCAATGTTGTCTATGTTGCGGGATCGTCGATTACCAACGGGCAGGGCATTCTGGTTCCCGCCAATTCCACCATTCAGACGATTGCCGATTTGAAGGGCAAGCGCGTCGGCTTCACCAAGGGCAGTAGCGCGCACAATGTGGTGATTGCGACGCTGGAAAAGGCCGGGCTGACCTGGAGCGACATCACTCCCGTCTATCTGACTCCGCCCGACGCGGTGCCTGCCTTCGCCAACGGCAGCATCGAGGCATGGGCGGTTTGGGATCCCTATTTTGCGATCGGGGAAAAGCGCCAGAATGGCCGCATCCTCGTCAATGCGCACGAGGTGGCCAAGACCAATTCGTTCTATCTCGCGAACAGGGATTTTGCGAACAGCCATGGACGCGAAACGCGCGACGTGATCGACGGCCTTGCGGAAGCGGCGCGCTGGGCCGAGGCCAACCGGGTTGAAGTCGCTGCCGCGCTCGCCGCCGTCACCGGCGTACCGCTTGAAGTCCAGACGGTCGCAGCCAATCGTGCGTCCTTTCTGATCGGACCGGTCACCGACGAGATCATAACGACGCAGCAGGCCGTTGCGGACCGGTTTCACAAGCTTGGTCTGATCCCCAAAACTGTCGTGGTGCGGGATGCGGTCTGGAGGCCGGTACAAACCTGACCTGACCGCCGTCACTTCATATTATTTTCAGGAGAACTGCATGCGTTGGTTTCGACGAATGATGGCGGCTGCCATCCTGTCTGCGGTCGCGGTCGCCTCGACTGTCGGCACCTCCTACGGCCAGGACAAGGTTGTCCGCATCGGCTTCCAGAAGTACGGCAAGCTGGTGCTGCTCAAGAGCAAGGGGACGCTCGAGGAGAAGCTGAAGACTGCCGGTTACAAGGTGATATGGACGGAGTTTCCGTCCGGCCCGCCGCTGCTCGAGGCCCTCAATGTCGGCGCGATCGATTTCGGCAATACCGGCGAGGCGCCGCCGATCTTCGCACAGGCCGCCGGCGCGCCGATTCAATACGTCGCCTATGAGCCGCCGGCGCCGCAAGGCGAGGCGATCCTGGTGCCGAAGGGCAGCAAGTTGAACGCGGTCGCTGACCTCAGGGGCAAGAAGGTCGCGCTGAACAAGGGCTCCAACGTTCATTATCTCCTGGTGAAGGCGCTGGAGAAGGCCGGCGTGAAATATTCGGAGATCGAGCCGGTGTTTCTTGCACCGGCCGATGCCCGCGCGGCCTTCGAGCGCGGCGCGGTCGACGCCTGGGTGATCTGGGATCCGTTCCAGGCGGCGGCGGAGGCCGCGACGGGCGCACGCACGCTCGCTGACGGCACCGGCATCGTTTCGAACTACCAGTTCTATTTCTCGTCGAAGAAATTCCTGGAGAGCGATCCCGGGATCGTCGACCTCGTGCTGGCGCAACTGAGCGAAGTCGACGACTGGGCCAGGGGCGATATCCATGCCGTCGCCGAGCAACTCGCGCCGGCGACCGGGCTTTCCGTTCCGGTCGTCGAAGTTGCGCTGAGGCGGCAGTCCTACGGCATCAAGCCGATCACCGAGGCCGTGATTGCTGACCAGCAGCAGGTTGCCGACACGTTCTTCGGCCTCGGTCTCATCCCCAAGCAAATCAGGATTTCTGACGTAGCCCGGAGGTCCGGATCGTGAATACGCAACCCAACGCCAATATCCTCTGGTTCCTGCCGACGCATGGCGACGGCCGCTATCTCGGCACCACCACCGGCGGACGCGAGGTGAACTTCAACTATCTGCGCCAGATCGCGCAGGCTGCCGATCAGCTCGGCTATTTCGGTGTGTTGCTACCGACGGGGCGAAGCTGCGAAGATTCCTGGGTGGTCGCCTCCGCGGCGGCGCCATGGACCGAACGGCTGCGCTATCTCGTGGCGGTCCGGCCCGGCCTGCAAACCCCGAGCGTTGCCGCGCGCATGACCGCGACGCTTGACCGGTTTTCCAACGGGCGGTTGCTGGTCAATGTCGTGACGGGCGGCGACCCCACGGAGAACAAGGGCGACGGCATCTTCCTGCCGCATGACGAGCGTTACGCGGTGACGCGCGAGTTCCTCAACGTCTATGGCGACCTGCTCGCCGGCAAGACCGTCAATGTCGAGGGCAAGCATATTCGCATCGAGGATGGACGATTGCTGTTCCGGCCCGTGCAGTCGCCGCGTCCGCCGCTCTATTTCGGTGGATCGTCCGATGCCGGCATCGATGTCGCCGTCGATACCGTGGACAAATATCTGACCTGGGGCGAGCCGCCGGCGCAAGTCGCCGAAAAGGTCAACCGCGTGAGAGCGGTTGCGGCCGCGCGCGGCAAAAAGCTGTCGTTCGGCATACGCCTGCACGTGATCGTGCGCGAGACCAATGCGGAAGCCTGGAAGGCTGCCGATGAATTGATCCAGCACGTCACCGATGAGACGATCGCCTCGGCGCAGAAGATATTCTCGCGGATGGATTCGGTCGGTCAGCAGCGCATGGCGCAACTCCATGGTGGCCGCCGCGACAAACTTGAGATCAGCCCGAACCTCTGGGCCGGCGTCGGCCTGGTGCGTGGCGGAGCAGGCACCGCTCTGGTCGGCGATCCCCAGACGGTGGCGGCGCGCATCCGTGAATATCAGGACATCGGCATCGATACCTTCATCATGTCGGGCTACCCGCATCTGGAGGAAGCCTATCGCTTTGCCGAACTGGTGTTCCCGCTGCTGTCGCTGGCTCGGCACAACAATGTCACGCCGATCCGCGTCAACACCGGCCCGTTCGGCGAAACCATCGGCAATGAGTACCGGCCAGACAAGCAGGCATCGCAATCATGAGCTTGATCGACAGTCTTCCGCGCACAGCCGCACCGAAATTGCCCGGGATCGACGGCCTGGTCCCGTGGATCGTGCCGCTGGCCATCATCCTGATCTGGCAGGTCGCGTGCGTCACGGGCTTCGTCTCGGCGCGGGTTCTGCCGGCGCCGAGCGACGTGGCGCTGGCGGGATGGAAACTCCTGCAGTCAGGCGAGCTCGTTCGCAACATCTGGGTCAGCTTCTGGCGCGCCAGCGTCGGCTTCCTGATCGGTGGCGGCATCGGCTTCGCTTTCGGCCTCGCCAATGGCCTCTCGCAGCTCTCCAGCAAGCTGACGGATACGACACTGCAGATGGTGCGTAACATTCCGCATCTGGCGCTGATCCCGCTGGTCATCCTGTGGTTCGGCATCGATGAATCCGCAAAGCTGTTTCTGGTCGCGCTCGGCGTGTTCTTCCCGATCTATCTCAACACGCTGCACGGTATCCGCACCGTCGATCCGCAATTGATCGAGATGGGACGCATCTATGGCATGACCGACGGCGAACTGTTCCGCCGTGTGATCTTCCCGGGCGCGTTGCCGTCGATCTTCGTCGGCCTGCGCTTCGCACTCGGCATCATGTGGCTGACCCTGATCGTGGCTGAAACCATCGCTGCGTCGTCCGGCCTCGGCTACATGGCGATGCAGGCGCGTGAGTTCATGCTGATCGATGTCGTGGTGCTCTCGATCCTGATCTACGCGCTGCTCGGCAAGCTGGCCGACAGCGCTTCGCGTGCGCTGGAGCGGCTGACGCTGACCTGGCATCCAGCGTTCCAGAAACACTAAGGACAAGAAATGCAGGAAGCTCTTCGTTTTCGTTCCCTCGACGCCGAACCGGTCAAGCGCGCCGACTATACCGAACAGGTGCGTCAGCTCCGGCCCGTTACGGATGCGCCGCGGCGCGGCCTGTCGCTGACCATTCGCGGCTTGCGCAAATCCTTCGGTGACAACGAAGTGCTGCGCGGCATTGATCTGCACATTCCCGCCGGCCAGTCGGTCGCGATCGTCGGCCGCAGCGGCTGCGGCAAGAGCACGCTGCTGCGGCTGATCGCGGGGCTGGAGACCGCGACGGCCGGCACCATCAGCCTTGGCGAAGATGCGCGCCCGGAAGACGTGCGGGTGATGTTCCAGGAGCCGCGGCTGCTGCCATGGGCGCGGGTGCTGTCGAATGTCGAGGTCGGCCTCGGACGCGAGCGGCATTCGCCGGACGCGCAGGCTCGCGCCGAACGTGCGCTCGGCGAGGTTGGTCTTGCCGACAAGCGGACGCAATGGCCGGCCGTGCTGTCAGGCGGACAGAAGCAGCGCGTGGCGCTGGCCCGCGCGCTGGTCAGCCAGCCGCGCGTGCTCGCCTTCGACGAGCCGCTCGGCGCGCTCGACGCATTGACACGGATTTCGATGCAGCGCCTGCTCGAGCGGGTCTGGCATGACCAGGGCTTTACCGCGATCCTGGTGACGCACGATGTCGCTGAAGCGGTGGCGTTGGCCGACCGCGTGTTGGTGATCGAGGATGGCCGCATCGCGCAGGACTACAATGTCGATGTTCCGCGCCCGCGGCAGCGCGGCTCGGCCGAGCTGGCGGCGCTGGAAGGCGCGATCCTGAAGAACCTGCTGGAAGGCACGGAAGATACTTCCGATCTGTGAGGCGCCCATGAACTCCATTTTCCGTTCCGTGTCGATCGAGACCGTCGTCGCATCGGATGACTTTCGAAACGCGATGCGTCAGTTGACGGGCGGCGTCAGCATCATCACGGCGGGGCGGGGCAGGGAGCTCTCGGGCATGACCGTGACCTCGGTCTCTTCGCTGTCGGTCGATCCGCCTGCGCTGATCGTCAGCATCAACCGCGAAGCCTCGTCATGGCCGCTGGTGAAGCGTTACGGCTTCTTCGGCGTCAACATCCTGACGGCGGACCAGGTCGATATCGCCGAGCGATTTACCGGTAAGGGCGGATTGAAGGGCGCCGATCGCTTCATCGGCGGCCAATGGACAACCGGGCCGTCCGGCGTGCCCTTGCTGGCAAACGCGCTCGCGGCGATCGATTGCGAGGTCGAGGAAACCGTCGAGCGGCATTCCCATGCGATCGTCGTCGGCCGCGTGCTCGACGTGACGGTGTCGCCGCGCACGGCGGCGTTGGCCTATTGGCAGGGGCAGTATGTCGCCATCGACCGCGACGAGGATGCGCTCAGGCTCGCGGAGGTCAGCGTGCCCAGGCCGCGGGCCAGGCGAAAGACCTGACGATCCCGGCTGAAGTCCCGGTTTCACCGGGGGCGGGCTGGCCATTTGCCATCAGGCATTCTAGATATCCGCCAATGAAACGGATGGCAGTTTGGGCATTCTATGGCGTGGGCGCGATCGCGATCGCCTATCTCGCGCTGTACGCCTACGCCCTCTTTACCCAGCCCGATCTCAAGCCGGGCGATCCGATCCGCATTTTCCGCAAGCCGGATGCGCCGAGTTATTCCGCTCTCTCGACGTCATTGCGAGCGTAGCGAAGCAATCCATAGCGCCGCAGGTGGAGACGTGGATTGCTTCGCTTCGCTCGCAATGACGGCGGAGGACTGCGCTAACCCGTCTTCGCGGATTGGCGGGTTTTGAAGACACCCGGTCGTTATAAATCAACGC
>OEIU01000374.1_pt1 | contig 43518 bp, 48 predicted proteins | sample 1539221 | NCBI WGS metagenome assembly OEIU01 (sample SAMN03792071, study PRJEB22550) | activated sludge metagenome | feature: wastewater treatment plant; material: activated sludge; isolation source: Wastewater treatment plant of a petroleum refinery complex | place: Argentina: Zarate | collected... | reverse complement strand
TTCCTTTCCTCATAAAATTATTATATCTATTTTTGTCTCAGATAAGAGATAAACAAAATGATTGAATACACTGGCGCTATTCACATGCACTCAACTTTTTCAGATGGAACGGGCGAAGTTCCTGATATTGCCCGCTTTGCTGATGAAGTTGGTCTGGATTTTATTTTACTTACCGATCATAATACTTTGCGTGCATTGCACGAAGGTTATGAAAAGTGGTATGGCAATACTTTGCTTTTGGTTGGTGTTGAAATAAATGATAAAGAAAATAAAAATCATTACCTGGCTTTCGGAATTAATGAAGCATTTTCTACAAGAACTCCCGCAAAAAAATATGTAGCAAAAGTAAAGGAACTTGGAGGTATAGGATTTTTAGCCCATCCTCATGAAAAACGTAAACATAAAGAACATCCCGCTTATCCATGGACAGAATGGGATACCGAAGATTTTACAGGAATTGAAATCTGGAATCATATGTCCGAGTGGGTTGAAAATCTTACAGAAGAAAATAAATACAGATCTTTTCTTCATCCATTAAGAACTGTAAGTGAGCCGCCTAAAGAATCCTTAAAAGTTTGGGATGAGCTAAATCTGAAGAGAAAAGTAGTTGGTATCGGCGGAATTGATGCACATGCACATAAATATAATTTAGTAGGATTTCTTGAAGTTGAAATTTTTCCGTATAAAGTTTTGTTCAAATCTATCCGTACTCACATTTTGCTTGATGAAGAAATAAAAAAAGGTAAAAGCTCAAAAGATATTGAGAAAGCAAAATGGCAAATTTATAACGCACTTAAAGAAGGACGTTGTTTTGTTGCAAATGATTATGTCGCTGAATCGAAAGGGTTTAGATTTTTTGCAGAACATAACAATAAAAAATATCAGATGGGCGAAACTGTTCCCGATTCTAAAAATATTACTTTAAAAGTTTTATTACCCGGCATAAAAGCTGAAATCAAACTTCTACGAAACGGACACATAGTTGAAACTGAGAATGGAATTGATGCCGAATTTGTTATAAACAAAAAAGGTGTTTACAGGGTTGAAGTCTATTTTGAAAACCGTGCGTGGATTTATTCTAATCACATCAGAGTAAATGTTTAAAAAAGAAATATCGCGCAAAAAAAAATCTTATCTTTTTGAAAGCTAATTTAAAAACCCTTTTGTGAATTTTTGTGTTTTAGAGTTTTTGTGGCAAGAGTTTGTTAAAAGAAAAAAACAAATGCCGCAAAAGCACAAATGCACTAAACACCACTAAAAAATAAACTCTAAATCACCTCTTTAATTTTTATTAATGCTGCCCTGAATCTTTTTTTAACCTTCTGAATCATACTTTTACAAAAAATAAAATTATAAGAAACTATTATGACAACACAACCTAAAGTAATTGTTTTTTCTACACCAACTTGTAGTTTTTGTAATCAAGCTAAAAGATATTTTAGAGAAAAAAATATCCGTTTTACGGATGTTGATGTTTCCCGGGATCAATCTGCTGCAAGAGATATGATGCGCAGAACCGGACAAATGGGAGTACCAGTGATTTTAATAAACAATAAAGCAATAGTAGGTTTTGACAGACCTAAAATAAATCAAATGTTAAACATAAAAGATTAATGGAGTTAATATGAAAATTAAACCTTTAGACGATCGCGTTTTACTTGAACCTATGCCAGCAGAAGAAAAAACTTCTTCCGGATTAATTATCCCAGATTCCGCAAAAGAAAAACCACGTGTTGGAACCGTTATAGCCGTTGGTACGGATGAAGATCTAAGAGAAAAAATAAAAGAAGGCAATAAAGTATTATTCGCTAAATATGGCGGTGATGAAGTTGAAATGAATGGCAAAGAATATAGAATCTTACAGCGTTCGGATATTCTTGCAGTTGTTGAAGATTAATTAAAAATAAAATCAGAAAAGGATAAAAATGTTAAGAACTAATCTAACACACGTTCTCTCAGAAAAAGAACACTCCGATATAATTAACAATAATGAAAATGTAATGATATGCTGCGGCAGAATGGGACCAATGTGCATTCCTGTTTACGAAGTAATGGAAGAACTTGAGGCCGAATATCCAAACGTAAAATTTGCTGATATGGAATTTGACATTCCTGATGCAAAGGTGATAAGAGGATTACCTGAAGCAAGAAGTTTTCAGGGATTGCCTTTTACGATTTACTACAAAAATGGTAAAGTAGTAAAAGCTACCAGCAGTATTCAATCAAGAGATCAGGTTACTGCAATTCTTGATGAACATTTTGGTAAATAATTAATTTATGTATTTCGAAAGCGCAGGATTAATCTTGCGCTTTTATATTATCGTGCAGTCAAAAGTCTGCGGATATCTTAATCTTAAAAACAGAAAAAATTATGGATAATCATTTTGATGTAATAGTTATTGGCGCAGGTGCAGCGGGATTAACAGCAGGCATCTATCTATCCAGGGCTAAAGTTAAAACTTTGATTTTAAATGAAGGTGCGGTTGGAGGACAAATGGTACTTACTCACGAGATTGCAAATTATCCCGGTGTAGAAAATATTAGCGGATATGAACTTGCAAGAACGATGAAATCACAGGCACAAAAATTTGGTTGTACTATAAAATCAAATACAAAAATCACATCATTAAATCTAACCGATGAATCGAAAAAAGTTACTGTGAATGGTAAAGATGTTTATACTTCTGATGCTGTTATTATCGCAACCGGCGGAAGATCAAGAATGATTGGTGCATCGGGTGAGGATAAGTTTAAGGGCAAAGGAATATCTTATTGTGCAACCTGCGACGGAGATTTTTTTCAGGATAAAGAAATTATTGTGGTTGGCGGCGGAAACTCGGCTTTAGAAGAAGCTGTTTCGCTTACTAAATATGCATCCAAACTTACGATCGTTCATCAGTTTGATCACTTTCAGGCATTTGAGCATTATGTTGATGAAGCAAAGAAGAATGAAAAGATTAGCTTTATAATGGAATCAAAAATTATTGAGTTTATTGGTGATGAAAAACTCGAATCAGTAAAAATCCAGAATCAAGCGACTCAGGAAATTACTGAAATGAAAATTGACGGAGTTTTTATTTTTATTGGTTATGTCCCAAATACCGAATCTCTTGAAGGAATTATAGAATTGAACCAATGGAAAGAAATTGTTGTAGATAAAGATATGAAGACAAATCTTCCGGGTGTTTTTGCGGCAGGTGATTCAATCCAGAAAAGATATCGCCAGGTTACTACAGCAGTTGCTGATGGAACTATTGCAGCACTAAGTGCTGCAGAGTATGTTAATAATCTTAAAAAGGAATTAAGCGAACGCGAGCTTGTTCATTAATCAAAATAAATAATGATACACAATAAAGATCACTGGTATGATGGATGGTTTTACGATGCTCTGATTGCCCCGAATCAGGATAGAATGTTCAGAGAAATAAAAAATGTTATCAAACCTGATTCAACAATTATTGATGTTGGTTGTGGTACAGGTAGATTTTCGTTTTCTGTTGCCGATAAAGTTCAGAAAGTAGTTGCAATAGATTTATCAAAAAAGAATATCGATAAAGCAAACAAGACTCTTTCAAAAAATCCAAACACAAAAATATCTTTTCATCATACAAAACTTTCTGATCTCTTATCAAAAAAACTTCATTTTGATTATGCGGTTATGACCTATGTTATTCACGAAGTGAATCCTGATGAAAGAATAACATTGTTAAAGGAAATGGCAGCAATAGCTGATAAAATTATAATTGGTGATTATCTCGTTCCAATTAACAAAGGTTTCTGGAGTGTCCTGAATGAAATAGTAGAATTTTTAGCAGGCAGGGAACATTACACTAACTTCAAAAACTTTGTTGCTGATGATGGATTATCCGGCTTAACTAAAAAAGCAAATCTTAATATTATTAGTGATATAAAAGACACACCAATAACAAGCCAGATATTTGTTTTAGAGCACTCGAATAAATTTTAATTTTAAGTTGCTTTGGTTTAATTTACTCTCACAATATTAATATCTAAAATTTGTAAAGGAAAAGTTATGAATGACAGAGTTTATAATAATGGAATTGATCGTCTTCGGTCTAAAGAACGTGTTGAGCGTTTGGAAGTTGAAAAAGTTGTTGATTTATGTTTAGATCATAATCAAATAAAATCTGTTTTAGATGTTGGAACTGGCAGTGCACTTTTTGCAGAAGCTTTCTCTAAAAAGAATCTTAAGGTTGCCGGAGTAGATTTGAATCCTGAAATGCTTGAAGCAGCAAAAAAATATTTACCTGAAGCTGAATTTAAAATTGCCACAGCCGAAAGTCTGCCTTTTGAAGAAAACTCTTTTGATTTGGTTTTTATGGGAGTGCTTTTACACGAAGTTAATGATTTTACAAAAGCATTGCAGGAAGCAAAAAGAGTAGCCGCAAAACAAGTTTCAGCTTTAGAATGGAAATATGAAGTTGAAGATTTTGGTCCACCGTTAGAGCATAGATTAAGTGAGGATTTTCTTAAACAACTTTCCGATAAAGTCGGTTTTTCAAAAATGGAAGTTGTACCTTTAACAAACCTTGTGCTTTATCATTTTATAAAATGAAAATAAGTTAGAAGTAATTACAAAGCACTTAACAGAAAGTTAAATTCTTTGTATTTTTAACCTGTAAACTTTTTAATTGAATTATTTCCAATGCGCCCGTAGTTCAATTGGATAGAATGTTGGATTCCGGTTCCAAAGGTTGCAGGTTCAAATCCTGCCGGGCGTACTTATTACAAAGTTCAGAATAAAATCATTCACTTTCATAATAATATGTTGTAAGTGCACCTACTATTCCCTGGCTGGAATAAACTATTTCCCATATAGATTGAGTCTGGCTTTGTTTTTTATAAACCCTCTCCATAATCCTCGTTTTCCCAGGCTGCCACGGACCACTCCGTGGCACATTTATTTGTAGTCCACTCACGGTGCCACCCCCGATGCAGCGGGGCAGGCTGTGACAGATATAGTTTAGTTCAGTCACGGTATGGACCGTGACTGCCAGATAAATTAACTAATAAAAAAAGTAACAACCGTAAGTGTTGAGACTATAAAGATTATCACTGAGATGGAGAAAGAACGAGATTGATTTTAACCTCTCCATAATCCTCGTTTTCCCAGGCTGCCACGGACCACTCCGTGGCACATTTATTTGTAGTCCACTCACGGTGCCACCCCCGATGCAGCGGGGCAGGCTGTGACAGATATAGTTTAGTTCAGTCACGGTATGGACCGTGACTGCCAGATAAATTGGGATTATTTTTTTGATAAATCCATCCTTAATCCTCGCTTTATCAAAAAGAAGGAAAAAGCCCTCATTACTGTCAGGCAGTGCAGGTATGTGTTTGTAATTTTCACCTTTGGAACATTGCCCCTTTTAGTGTTAAATTTGCCCGCACATTTTTAGATTATTATTAACAGGAAAAAGAATGTTAACCAAACAAAAAAAGCTTTCAAAAAAAGAAATTAAAGAAGACAAGCTGGTTGAGTTTTATTATAAAGCACAATCTTTTTATGAAGAAAATAAAAATAAAGTTTTTCTTTACGGTGGTATTGTTGCTGCTGTAATTGTTGCGGTTTATTTTTATATGAATTATCGCAGCGGGCAAAATGTTGAAGCTGGAACTCATCTTGCAAATGTAATGGATGCTTATGATATGGGTGATTATCTTACAGCAATTGAAGGAAAACAAGGTACAAATCTTATTGGATTAAAAAAGATTGTTCAGGATTACGGCAGTACTGAAAATGGTGAGACAGCAAAAATTTATCTGGCAAATTCTTACGCCAGCTTAGGTAAGATGGATGAAGCACTTAAATATTATGAAGATTATAATGGAGATATTGATATTTACAAATCCGCAGCTTTAGCAGGTAAAGCCGGAATTTTATCTTTCAAAAATCAATTTGCAGAAGCCGCTGATTTATATCTTAAAGCTTCACGCGTTTCTAAAAATAATGTGCTTAATCCGGAATATATTTATCAGGCGGCTGTAAATTATTTTGAGGCGGGCAATAAAGAAGAAGCTAAAGCTCTTCTTCAAAATATTAAGGATGATTATAAAACCTCAAGCGTTTACGCCAAAGTTGATAAATATCTCTCTCAGCTAAATTGAGCAATTTCTTGCTGATTTTTATAAAAACCGTGAAGAAATTCACGGTTTTTTGTTAATTTCTATCAAATTCGGTTTCTTGACTTTCAGGGCAGCTATCTCTATTTTTTCGCGTCAATTTTTAATAACAAACATAAACTATATGGCAGATACCTCAGATTTTCGTAATGGATTAATAATCAAATTCAAAAATGACCCTTATGTTATTGTAGAATTTCAGCATGTTAAACCCGGTAAGGGTGGTGCATTTGTTCGAAGTACTTTGAAAAATTTAAAAACCGGTAAAGTGCTTGATAACACTTTTCGTTCCGGTGAATCTATTGAGATTATCCGTGTTGAACGAAAGAAGTTTCAATACTTATTTCGCGAAGGCGATTTTTTAGTTCTGATGGATAATGAAACTTACGAACAGATAAATGTTCCGGTTGTACTTTTTGGTGATTCAGTAAATTATTTAAAGGAAAGCGAAGAAGTAGAAATTCTTTTTAACGGCGATGATATAATAACCGTTGAACCTCCGATTTTTGCATATCTTAAAGTTGTTGAAACTGAACCCGGCTTTAGGGGAAACACCGCAACCAACGCATTCAAACCTGCAAAATTAGAAACAGGCGCAACTGTAAATGTTCCACTTTTCATTGATGTTGATGATATCCTTAAAGTTGATACCAGAACTGGTGAATATGTGGAAAGAGTAAAATCCTAATTAAAGGAAAGAAAATGGATTTAAATCAAATTAAAAAACTCATCAAACTTTTGGAATCCAGTGAAGTAACTGATCTTGAAGTTGAAGAGGATGGCGTAAGAATAAAACTTGCCAAAAAAGTTCGGGTTACACAAACAGTAACCTTACCGCAAACAGTTGCACCATCAATCAATACCGGTGCATTTTCAGAAGTTTCCGGCAAAGCTGATGATAAAAAAGTTAGTGAAGAAAATGCTAATGCAGGTTTGCACGAAATCAAATCACCGATAGTTGGTACATTTTACAGAGCTCCTGCTCCGGATGCAGATGCATACGTACAGGTTGGCGATGATATTTCTGTTGGTTCTGTTTTGTGTATCGTTGAGGCAATGAAACTTATGAACGAAATTGAATCAGATGTTAGCGGAAAAGTTGTAAAGATTTTAGTTGAAAACGGAAAACCTGTTGAATACAATCAACCTCTGTTTTTAATTAAAACCAGTTAATCAAAATTAAAATTGAGTTAATGTGTTTAATAAAATATTAATCGCCAATCGCGGTGAAATTGCATTAAGAATTATCAGAACCTGCAAAGAGCTGGGAATAAAAACTGTTGCAGTTTATTCAGAAGCAGATCGCGATTCACTGCACGTTACCTTTGCAGACGAAGCCGTTTGCATTGGTCCTGCTTCAGGCAAAGAGAGCTATCTTAAAATTCCATCAATAATTTCTGCAGCACAAATAACCGGTGCAGATGCAATTCATCCCGGTTACGGATTTCTTGCAGAGAATGCTGACTTTTCTGAAATATGTTCCGAATCAAATATTAAATTTATTGGTCCATCACCCGCAATGATCAAAGCGATGGGAGATAAATCCTTTGCTAAAGAAACTATGCGAAAAAATGGCGTGCCGGTTATTCCCGGTACCGATGGTTTGATTACAGATATGAAGGATGCGATTGGTATTTCACACGAGATAGGATTTCCCGTAATTATAAAAGCATCTGCAGGCGGTGGCGGTAAGGGAATGAGAATTGTTTGGGAAGAAAGTGAATTTGAAAAAGCTTTTCAGATGGCACAGCACGAAGCAGAATCCTCTTTTGGCAATCCGGCAGTTTATCTCGAAAAGTTTCTTGAAAATCCGCGTCATATAGAAATTCAGGTAATGGGAGATTCACACGGAAATGTTTATCATTATGGTGAAAGAGATTGCTCTGTTCAAAGAAGACATCAAAAATTAATTGAGGAAGCTCCATCTCCCGCTTTAGATGCTGATTTAAGAAATCGTATGGGTGAAGCCGCAGTACTTGGTGCAAAGTCTGTAAATTATGAAGGCGCAGGAACAATAGAGTTTCTTTTGGATAAGCATAAAAATTTTTATTTCATGGAAATGAATACCAGGATTCAGGTCGAGCATCCTGTTACAGAGATGGTTTATGATGTTGATTTAGTAAGACAGCAAATTTTGGTTGCGGCTGGGCAAAGAATAGAGGCACATCCACGCAAACCGCAAGGGCACGCAATTGAATTTAGAATTAATGCTGAAGATTATGAAAATAATTTTAGACCAAGTCCAGGCAAAATTACTTCTGTACATTTCCCGGGTGGATTTGGTGTAAGAGTTGATTCACATATTTATCAGTCTTATACAATTCCGCCTTATTATGATTCTTTAATTGCAAAGTTAATAGTTTGGGGCAAAGACAGAGAACAAACTATCGCCCGTGGAAGAAGAGCTCTTGAAGAATTTACTGTTGAAGGAATAAAAACCACTATCCCGTTTCATCTTAAAGTTTTGGAAGATGAAAGGTTTGTTAGCGGTAATTTTGATACCGGATTTCTGGAAAAATTTTAATAAAAAATAATTTAACTTTTCGAAAATTTTATGAGGAAAAAATGAATATACCACAAAATTTAAAGTACACTAAAGAACACGAATGGGTTCTTGTGGAAGGCAACATTGGAACTATTGGAATTACTGATTATGCTCAGGGAGAATTAGGTGATGTAGTTTTTGTTGATATCGATCCTGCATTATCGGAGATAAGAAAAGGGGAGTCTTTAGGAACGATAGAAGCCGTTAAAACTGTAAGCGATATTTTCGCTCCGTTTACAGGTAAGGTTTTAGAGTTAAATGAATTACTTAAAGATAGTCCTGAAAATGTAAACTCGGATCCCTACGGAAAAGGATGGATGTTAAAAGTTGAAATAAGCAATAAAGCTGATTTAGATGATTTGCTTGATGCTGCAGCTTATCAAGCGCTTATCGGACAATAAAATATTTTTATGCAAATTTAAAACAAAATTCGGTTTTACCGGATTTTGTTTTTTATTTTTAAACCACGCAAATATTTTATGGAACATAAAGAAAAAATACTGATCATTGATTTTGGTTCTCAGTACACTCAACTGATTACAAGGCGGGTTAGGGAGGCAAATGTTTATTCCGAAATTCATTCCCATAAAATTACTTTTGAAGAAGTAAAAAAAATAAATCCAACAGGTATTATTCTTTCCGGTGGACCGATGAGTGTTTATGATTCATCTGCGCCTGATATTGATATTAATATTTTAAAGATTAAAGTTCCCATTCTTGGTATTTGTTATGGACTTCAACTAATGTGCAAAAAGTTTGGCGGCAAGGTTGAGCCGGCAAATGATAGAGAATACGGCAAAGCAATTTTAAATCTTGTAGAAAGTTCCAAGCTTTTTAGTAATGTAACTGATAACTCAAAAGTCTGGATGAGTCATGGTGATTATCTTACGGAACTACCAAAGGGATTTAATATAATTGCCAGGTCAGATCACTCACCAATATGTGCAATATCCGATGAGGAAAATAAAATTTTTGGAGTTCAGTTTCATCCGGAAGTAGCGCACACCGAAGAAGGCAAACAAATTATCCATAATTTTTTGTTCAACATTTGTCATTGCAAAGGTGATTGGACACCACAAAATTTTGTTGATAGCAGTGTAAAGGAAATTTCAAACCGTGTTGGTTCTGCAAAGGTTATCTGCGCATTAAGCGGTGGTGTGGATTCAACAGTTGCGGCTGTTCTGGTAAAACAAGCCATTGGTGAAAACCTAACCTGCATCCATATTGATACCGGATTGATGCGAAAAAATGAAAGTGATGAAATAAGAAAAGTTTTTGATGAAAAGTTGAATCTTCATCACATTCACATTGATGCCTCAGAAAAATTCTTAAACAGATTAAAAAATGTTTCTGATCCGGAACAAAAAAGAAAAATTATTGGCAATACTTTTATAGAAATCTTTGAAGAAGAAGCAAAAAAAATAAAAGGTGTAGAATTTCTTGTTCAAGGAACTTTATATCCGGATGTAATTGAATCTGTTTCGGTCAAAGGTGCTTCTGCAACAATTAAAACACATCATAACGTTGGCGGCCTGCCGGAAAAAATGAATCTTAAATTAATTGAGCCATTCCGTGAATTGTTTAAAGACGAAGTACGCAATGTTGGACGGCAATTAAATATTCCTGAAGAATTTATTCAAAGACATCCTTTCCCTGGTCCGGGATTGGCAGTTAGAATTCTTAGTTCTGTTGATAAAGAAAAACTTGATATTTTAAGAGAAGCTGACGATATTTTTATCAATTCTATTAAAGCAGCAGGACTATATGATAAAATCTGGCAGGCATTTGCTGTGTTACTTCCTGTTCAATCAGTTGGCGTAATGGGTGATGCCCGTACTTATGAGTTTGTTCTTTCCTTGCGCGCTGTTACTTCTGTTGATGGAATGACGGCAGATTGGTATGCCTTTGAATATGATTTTCTTTCTGATGTTTCTAACAAAATTATAAATAAAGTTCGCGGTATAAATCGCGTTGTTTATGATATTAGTTCTAAACCTCCTGCAACTATTGAGTGGGAATAATTGAGCGAAGATAAATTAAAATATAAATTAAATTTAGTATCTCAATTCCTGTCCGAAGGCAAGAAACTTCACGCCCTTCAAATTTTAAACCGCCTTATTCTTGATGAACCCGATGATGAAATTTATTTTCAATTAGCCGATATTTATGAAAGCATGGGTTTTGTTAATAGCGGCAAAAATATTCTTTTAGAATTGATCGAAAAAATCCCGCAAGATGACGAAGCAAAATTATTTTTAGGTCAGTATTTACTTAGAAACTCTGAATGGTTTGACGCTATAGAAGTGTTAAATAATATCACTGACTCAACTCCATCTTCACTGTTTTTAATTGCTTATTCATATATGATGTTAAAAGAATTTGAACTATCCCGCGAATACTTTCAAAAATTTATAAACGTTACCAAAGATAATGAGCTTAAACAAGAAGCGAATCTTTATCTTGCAAAGATTGAATATGAATTGAACCACTTCGATTCAGCTTTGCAATACGCCAAGAGTGCGCAATATTTATACTCGGATTTTTGGGAGCTTAATTTAATCTTAGCTAAAGTTTACTACAGTCTGGAAATGTTTACACATGCTATAACTCCAATTCAAAAAGCTCTTAAGCTCAATCCTAAAGAAGTAATGGTAAAGGAATTTGCAGGCAAAATTTATTTTAAGCTTGAAGATTTTAAGAAAGCTGAATTTTATTTTACAGAATGTATTGAGCAAACTTCAGAAGTTTCTGCTGAGATTTATACACTTTTGGCAAAATCATATCTTAAGCAAAGAAAAAATGATGAAGCAAAATTATTTTTTGAATTAGCGTTACATGTTGATCCTGAATATTCACCCGCAATGATCGGTAAAAAGGATTTATTATGATTAAAATCTTATTAAAATATTTTTTGGGAAAACAGACAGTTCTGTTTTTTCTGATTATCACCGGACTGGCAGCGGCACAAAATTTTAACACTGATGTTAACAAAGAATTTGAAAAAGCTATCGGGCTTTTTAAAGCCAAAAATTATGATACCGCACTCAGTGTTTTCCAGAGGGTTGTAAATTACCCAAGCCCAAATTCTAAATTAACTGCCGCCGAATTTTTTATAATTAAAATTTATCAGCAAAAAAAAGATTATAGTGAATCAGAAAAATCCGCAAAAAGTTTTCTATCAAAATATCCTTCAAGCAAATATGCGGATGAAGTAAAGAAAATTTTAATTCAGAGTTATATTGATCTTAAAGATTATTATAATGCTTTTAAATCCTCCATATCATTTTTAGATAAATCAAACTCAATTGTATTCCGGAATGAAACAAAATATGTTGCAGAAAAGTTAGCACTAAATTATTTGAAAAGTTCAGATGTTATTGGCTTAGCAAAAGATTACAGCAATGCAAATACAAAACCATTTTTGCTTTTGCTTTCAGGTAAACTTTTAAGGAATGAGGGAGATGAAAAAAGTGCTGTTAAGATGTTTGATGAAATTATTTTTGGTTATAAAAACTCAGATGAATTTATCGAGGCACAAAATCTGAAAAAAAGTTCTAATAATGTGGAATCGAATCTTAATACACCGCTTGTTGGCGTTATCCTTTCACTAACTGATCAGAATGGAATACAAATTCAATCCGCAACAGAAATTCTTGAAGGAATTAAATTCGCTTTTCACGAATACAATTCAGCTCATCAGGAAAAATTTGGATTATTAATAAATGATATCCAAAAAGATAAAAGAATGATTGTAGAAAAATCTAATGCTTTGATGGAAAACGATAATGTAAGATGTGTTCTTGGTCCTGTTTTTAGCGATGATGTACGAAATGTGTTAATGGAATCTAGTCATTCAAATCTATGCATCCTTTCCCCAACTGCTACCGATGATGATCTTGTTAGTCTCAGTGAAAACTTTTATCAGGCAAATCCATCTTTTTCTGCCCGTGGAAAGTACTTTGCTCAGTATCTGTACTTTGTAGAAGGTGTAAAAAATGTTGCAGTGTTAAACTCCATAGATGGATATTCTCCGTTACTTGCCGCAAGTTTTACTCAGGAATTTGAAAGACTTGGTGGTGATGTTGTTGTAAAAGAAACATATAAAAGTAAAAGTTATTCTTTAGCAGATCAGATTTCGAGGATATCCACTTTTGCAGGTTCACTGGATGGAATTTATGCTCCTCTTTCAGATCAGAATGACGCAGCAGTAATTCTTTCTTCTATGGTTCAAAGCGGATTGAGTTTAAAAATATTTGGCAGCCAGGATTGGTTTATTGCAAAAGGATTTGAAACATCACCGGAGTTAAGTAATAAATTAGTTTTCGAGTCTGATTATTTTATTGATTACAGTGATCCTGATTTTAAGAATTTCAGTGCCAATTTTAAAAAGCAAACAGGAACCGAAGTTAATCGGAACAATCTTTATGGATATGATTTAGCAAAATATATTATAACTGTAATGCGAAACATTAATCCTACCAGAAAAAATATAAAGTACAAAATTGAATCAGGCATTAATGTTACCGGTTTTCACAATAATATTTCATTTGATTATGACAGGATAAACAAGTTCATAAACATTGTTCGGTTTAAAGATGGTATTTTTAATCTGGTAGAAAAATTCAGATCAGGAAAATAATTTTAGCGGGGTATTATGGCAAAAGTAAAAGATCTTCCAATAGATGACAGACCCAGAGAAAAACTTCTTCTTCGTGGTCCACAAAACTTAACTGATGCGGAACTGCTGGCTATTTTATTACGAACCGGAACCAAGGGTAAATCTGTAATACTAATGGCTCAGGAAATTATCAATAAAGAAAATAATTTAGCGCAGCTAGCCGCAAAATCATCCGCAGATTTAATTAAAACATCCGGTGTGGGTAAAGATAAAGCAGCCACTTTACTTGCGGCTTTTGAAATAAGCCGAAGAATTTTATCTCAGACAAAATGGTACGCTCAAAAAAAAATTACTTCTCCCGCAGATGTAGCGGAAATTTTTATTCCTTTACTGCGGGATGAATTAAAAGAGCAATTTATTGTTGTCTGTTTAAGTTCAGCTAATAAAATTATTAGATTTGAAAAAATATCAATTGGAAATCTAAATTCCAGTGTTGTTCATCCAAGAGAAATTTTTAAAGTTGCAATTGAGAATAACTCAGCAAGCATAATTTTAATTCATAATCATCCAAGCGAAAATCCGGAACCAAGCAATGAGGATATTTCCATTACAAAAAAATTAGTTGAATCTGGAAAAATAATGGATATTCCTATTTTTGATCATATAATTATTGCTGGAAATTCATATACAAGTTTTGTTGAGAGGCGGCTTATTTAGATAGTTATTTTGTAATAGTTTCTAGTCCATAAGAATTAATCACTTTTTCGTTCTTATGCCCTATAGATTATTAATCCAAAATAAGAGTAATTTTTATTGGATATAAAAGATAAATTATGGATAATCCAAAATTTTAGCACAAGATTTTTAAGTTAGATTTATTGTGCAGCTCACAGAATTAAGGATTATTTAACAAATATTCTTTAAAATTTTCAAATAATAGTTTTTTTTTAGGTAATTTTCTTATAAATTAGACTATAGATTATCGTCCTTATTAAGTCAAACAAAGACTTTTTTAATTAACATATAAACTAAATTATTCGGAGGTATCGAATGAACATTACAAAATCCTTCAAAACTGCTGTTATAGTCGGCAGTCTCGCTTTGACCACGGCATTTTTAAGTGGTTGCGGCGGTTTGAGCGAAGCTCAATTAAAGGAATTGAGTGATCTTAAAGCTTCAGTTCAGTCTCTTGAAAATGAAGCTAATTCATTGAAAGATGAAAGAGCCAAACTTGAAAAACAAGTTGAGGAAACAAACAGAAAACTTGCTGAATGCCAGAAGCAAAAAGAAGAAACAAGGGCTAATTTAGAAAAATTGCCCAAATAATTAATAAACGATTTTAATAATGTATAAGGAGAAAATAATAATGTATCTTAAATCTAAATTATTAGGAATACTCTCCCTTGTTCTTCTATTAACTGTGGTAAGTTTTGCACAGGAAAAAATGACTGAAGAACAATGGCAGTCTGAAATGACAGCTTTAAAAAGCAAGCAAGCAGCTCTTACAAGTGAAGTTGCTGCACTTAAAGCTGATATTGATAACCTGAAAGCAATGAATCTTCAGGATCCGGAACAATGCATCGACGAATTATATCAGATGGTTGGTGCTACAAGAAATGACGTTAACAACTTCAGAAAAGCTGTTACTGAATTAGATGGCAAAATCAACAGAAAAGAAGGACCAAAAGCTGATAGACAAACAGATCTTAATGCTTTAAAGATGAATAAAATTTCAGCTTTACCGGAATTCTTCAAAAAAGTTCACACAACAATGCAAAATAATCTTGATGCTTGGGTTGAAGCTCCAAAAGAAATCAGCTACACTGTTGTAAAAGGTGATTGCCTTTGGAATATAGCAAAGAAAAAAGAACACTACGGTAACGGTTTTGCTTGGCCAGTAATTTACAAAGCCAACAGAGATCAGATTAAGAATCCAGATTTGATTTATCCAAAACAAACCTTTAAGATTCCTAATCTTACCGAAGATGAAAAAGCAAAATATGAAAAACTAAGAAAGAATTATAAACCAGCTCCAGTTCAATAATTGTTTATAATTTCTAAAAAAATTTTCCTAAGCCCTTATCTTTATTGATGAGGGCTTTTTATATTTAAATCATTATGACAGTAGCAGAAAAAAAACTTACACTCAGTAACATTGATATGCTTTCCTTTTTGGGAGTTAATGATGCTAATCTTCATATTCTTGAAGATCGATTTAATTCCACAATAAGTGTTCGAGGCGATATTGTAAATATTAAAGGTGTGCTTGAGGAAGTTGAACTTGTTGAAAAGGTTCTGAAAGAAATGGCTTATGTGCTTAATACAAGCGGCAGACTTAATCAAAATGATGTTGAAACAATTTTAAATCTTACTGTTGAAGGAAAAGAAATTGTTAATGAAGAAGAACTTGATTCAATTGTACTTTACACTAAAAACGATGTTGTAAAAGCAAAGACAGCCGGACAAAAAAAATATTTTCAGGTTGCTAATAAAAACGATATTTGCTTTGCTATCGGACCGGCTGGAACCGGTAAAACTTATCTTGCCGTCGCCCTTGCGGTATCAGCACTAAAAAGAGGAATTGTAAAAAGGATAGTTCTTGCACGCCCTGCAGTTGAAGCTGGTGAAAGTCTTGGATTTTTACCGGGAGATTTTCAGGAAAAGATAGATCCGTACCTGCGTCCCCTTTATGATGCTCTTGATGATATGATGCCTTCTGAAAAATTAAAAGGATATCTTGAAAAAGGCATAATAGAGATTGTTCCCCTTGCATATATGCGTGGCAGAACTTTAAATAATGCTTTTGTGATTCTCGACGAGGCGCAAAATGCAACGGACGTTCAGATGAAAATGTTTCTTACAAGATTAGGAGCTAACTCTAAAGCAATAATAACCGGAGACATTACCCAGATTGATCTTCCTGCTAAAACAAAAAGCGGATTGGTTCAGGCAAAAGAAATTTTAAGTGGAATAACCGGCGTAGGGTTTGTTTACTTCGATCGTGAAGATGTAGTTAGGCACAAACTTGTTAAAGATATAATTGATGCTTATGATAAATTTAACGGGAATGGGAAGAACTAACTAAGTCCTGAAATCTTTTTACTTTCATTCCAGTATTTATCCATTTCTTCCAAGTTTGACTCATTTATTGCTTTGCCAGTTTCTTTAACTTTTTTCTGAACGTAATCAAATCGCTTAATAAATTTATCATTAGTACGGCGTAAAGCATCTTCAGGATTAATTCCTAAAAATCTTGCATAATTTACCATTGCGAAAAAAACATCGCCGACCTCTTTTTCCAATTTTGCCTGAAGCTCTTCTACCTTTTCTTTATTTAAATTTTGCGATTTAAGATTTTCAATTTCATGCATCTCTTCAATTTCTTCAATTACTTTTTTCCAAACATCTTCTTTTTTCTCCCAATCGAATCCGACTTTAGCAGCTTTTTCCTGCAACCTGTGTGCTCGTTGCAATGCGGGTAAGTTAAATGGAACTCCTTCAAGGACAGATTCTCTGCCTTCACCCAATTTGATTTCTTCCCAATTTTTTTTCACTTCATTGGAATCAGCAACTTTAACTTCACCAAAAACATGAGGGTGTCTTCGAATCAGTTTTTCTTTAATGGAATCGATAACATCATCTATTTTAAAATAATTTCCTTCTTCAGCAATCTGAGTGTGAAAAACAACATGTAAAAGTAAATCGCCCAATTCTTTTTTAAGTTCTTCATAATTTTTATTATCAATTGCTTCAACAACTTCATAAGCTTCTTCAATAGTGTTTGCTTTAATTGAATCATTTGTTTGTTCTCTATCCCACGGACATTCTTTTCTCAATCTTTTAACAATGCCTACAAAATCTGTAAATTTACTTTCAGTCATCAGAGTTCCTTTTAATTATGATATTCATATACCAAATTTACAGAAAAAATTTTAGTCAAAGGAGAAATTATGATAGAAGAAAAAATTAAAGAACTTGGGTTTGAAGTACCGGAAGTTGCGAAACCCTTAGCAGCTTATATCCCTGCAAAGCAGGTTGGAAATCTTGTTATGACATCCGGACAGGTTCCTTTGGTAAAGGGAGTTATTAATTACACAGGTAAAGTCGGCTCTGATCTTTCGGAAGAAGAAGGACAAAAAGCTGCGCAGATTTGCGCCTTAAATTGCCTGGCCGCAATAAAAGGTGTAATCGGTAATCTGGATAAAATTGTTGAGGTGGTAAAATTAACAGTGTTTGTTGCAAGTGCAGAAAATTTTACTGCTCAACCAAAAGTAGCCAATGGTGCATCGGAGTTAATTGGTAAAATTTTTGGAGAAGCCGGTAAGCATGTTCGTAGTGCTGTTGGAGTTACTGCTTTACCTTTAAATGCGGCTACAGAAATTGAAATGACCGTAAGGATAAGAGAAGATTAGAAATTAATTATTTAACCAATTATTAATTAACTTTTTTCCAACGCTTGTCAGTATTGATTCGGGATGAAATTGAATTCCTTCGGTTTTAAATTTTGTATGTCTTAATCCCATTATTATTCCGTCATTGGTTGTTGCAGTAATATTAAGACAGTTGGGGAAGGAGTTGTTATCAACTACTAGTGAGTGATATCGTGCACCTTTAAAATTTTGTTCTATATCTTTGAATATAGATTTGTTATCATGTTGTATTAAAGAGGTTTTGCCGTGTAAAATTTTGGGCGCCTTAATTACGCGTCCACCAAAAGCTAAAGCAATAGCTTGATGACCAAGGCAAACGCCCAGTATAGGGAATCTATCAGCAAGTTGATTAATAACTGAAATTGAAATTTTGGAATCTTCAGGTTTTCCGGGTCCGGGGGAAATTAAAATTTTATCGGGATTTATTTTTAGTATATCTGCAACATTTATGGCATCATTTCGTCTAACGATTATCTTACAATTTAATGCACCCAAAAGCTGCACTAAATTGTATGTAAATGAATCATAATTATCGATTACTAAAATTTTCATCATAAAAAAAAGTATTAAATATATTTGCTATTTTAAAATATAAAGTTATCCATACAAATCCTTCTTGAAGTGGAATACTTTATCTGAGTATATTTGTAATGAATTTAATAGAAAGCTTAGAATAAAAATCAGATTATCAACTAAAGTATATTTAGATTCATTGACATTAACATCATTATTATATAAAATGATTTGTAATCTTTGAGGAATTTATGAAGAAGTACATCTTTATAGTTTTTATTTTAATCGTAACCACTATAAATGCTCAATTTAAAGATCAGGGCACTCAGGGTGAATCACCCCGTGATGGAATTACAAATAATTCCTCCAATATGATTTTAGGATTTATCAATCCGGATAATTTTAGCATGCACCATTCAATTGGTTTTTCATACTTAACTGCAGGAGGGCAGGGACTTAGTTTAGCAACTTATACAAATAGTATGATGTATAAATTTTCTGATAATATGAATTTACAATTAGATGCAAGTTTTATTACAAGTCCTTACAGCAGTTTAGGAAAAAATTTTCAGAACTCATTGCAGGGAATTTATATTAGTCGTGCGGCTTTTAATTTTAAACCCTGGAATGATGTTTCCATTTCATTTCAATATCGCAGCATGCCAAATATGTTTTATAATCCTTATAGTCCCTACGGGTATTATGGAAATTCCTTCTACGGAGGATTTAGTGGATATGATAACAATCCTTTTAATTTCTAATTTATCAAGAGTGGTTTAGTGCCGGAAAGTAATTTTTCAGACAGCAGTAATTCATCAGATTCAGTCTTATCAAAAAATAAAAATCTTTTCTTTATAATTGTATCAGTTATTTTATTTGTCTTTACCGTTTTTCTTTCCTACTCCTTATTGGATAAACTCGGCATTATCAATTCAAATAGTAAGAAAGAAGTGCAGCCGAAAAATGTTCAACAGCTTATTCAGGTCGAAGTTCTAAATGGCTGTGGAGTTGGCGGTGTTGGCGATAAAGTTACGGATGTAATCAGATCAAAAGGTATTGATGTTGTAAAGACAGGTAACTATATGACCTTTGATATTGATCAAACTTTTATAATTGATAGAGTGGGAAAAATTGAAACAGCATACAAAGTTGCTGACTCGCTCGGGATTGATAAAAAAAATATTATTACCCAAACCAACAAACAATATTTTCTTGATCTAACAATTGTAATTGGAAAAGATTTTAATAAATATTTTCAGAAAAGCAGGAGTTAAGTTTGGATTCAAAAATATTTGCTCAAAAAATATCAGATCTAATTTTTAATAAAAAAGGATATGATGTTAGAATTTTAGACCTTCGTAATATTGTTTCCTTTACAGATTATTTTGTTATCTGTTCAGCTGATTCCGATACACAGGTTAAGGCAATAGCAGATGAGATCGATAAAAGTTTAAGGGATGATGGAATAAAATGCTGGCATAAAGAAGGTTATATGGCTTTAAGCTGGGTGCTTTTAGATTATGTTGATGTTGTTGTTCACGTTTTTAAAAAAGAAGCTCGTGAATTTTATAATATTGAAAAACTTTGGGGCGATGCCCCTTCGATTGATGTCGAAGATCCGGCTTTGAGAAAAGAAGTAACTAAGCCAAAAGCAAAGACGACAAAAAGAAAAACAATCAAAAAATAATTTTAGAAAAAAATAATAATTGAAAGAATATCTTTACTCCGCATTTAAAACTGCCGTAACTAAAATACCAGAACTTGCAGAAATTACCATTTCATTTGATGTCCCCAAATCGGCAGAGCATGGCGATCTTTCTTCCAATTCTGCAATGCTTTTATCAAAAAAGTTAAAAAAAAATCCACGCATTATTGCTCAGGAAATAATTGATGCTTTGAATTTAGATTCTTCCATTATCAATAAAACAGAAATTGCCGGCCCTGGTTTTATTAATTTTTTCTTTGCGCCATCAGCTACTGCAGAGATTGTTAAAGATATAATTAAACAAGTTGATAGTTACGGTAAGTCAGATAAATACGCCGGCAAAAAAGCCAACGTAGAATTTGTTTCAGCAAACCCTACAGGACCACTGACCGTTGGACATGGAAGAAATGCAATCATCGGCGATACAGTTGCAAATTTACTTGAAGCAATTGGTTACGAAGTTGACCGTGAGTATTATTTTAATAATGCCGGAAGGCAAATGCGTGTTCTGGGAGATTCGGTTAGATTAAGGTATTTAGAAATTCTTGGTGAAAAAATTAATTTTCCAACTGATTACTATCAGGGCGAATACATTAAAGATATTGCTAAAACTTTATATGATAAGTTTGGCGATAAATTAAAAAATGAAGATGCTGAAGGTTTATTTAAAGAAACAGCAGAACAAGAAATATTTAAGGATATCAAGAAAACATTAGAAAGTCTTGGTGTGCATCATAAAATATTTTTTAATGAAAACTCTTTGTATCAGGAAGGCAAAATCACACAGCTTTTAGAAACGTTTAAAAAGCAAAATCTTTCTTACGAAAAAGATGGCGCTGTTTGGTTAAAACTTTCACAGCTTGGTCAAAATGAAGATAAGGTAATTGTTAAAAATACCGGTGAGCCGACTTATCGTTTGCCTGATATTGCGTATCATATCGAAAAGATTAAACGCGGTTATGATTTGTTAGTTGATTTATTTGGCTCCGATCATAATGCAACTTACCCGGATGTAATGGCTGGGATAAGCGCACTCGGTTATGATTCATCAAAAGTTAAAGTGCTGATTCATCAGTTTGTTACAATAATGGAGAGCGGGGAAGTTGTCAAGATGTCAACCCGTAAAGCAAATTTTATAACACTTGATGAATTGACAAACGAGGTTGGTAAGGATGTTGTAAGATATTTTTTTAATATGCGTAATATTTCATCGCATATGATATTTGATCTTGCACTGGCAAAAAAACAATCGGATGAAAATCCTGTGTTTTATCTTCAGTATGCTCACGCAAGAATTTGTTCCATAATGCGTGAAGTGAAAAGGGAAAGTTTAGAACCATCGGTGAATCATTTAAATTTGCTTGTTAATGAACACGAGCAGAATTTATTAAAAGCATTACATAGTTTTAAAGAAAAATTATTATACAGCGCAGAAAATTTTGAAGCCCATTTATTATGTAATTATCTGGAAGAGTTAGCTGCTGCTTATCATAGATTCCACAGGTTTTGCAGAATACTTGGCACCGAAAAAAATCTTGCCGAAGCAAGATTAGCACTTGCAGTTGCAACAAAAATTGTTTTGAAAAATGGACTTACTTTACTTGGTGTATCTGCGCCGGAAAGAATGTAATTCAATCTGCAATTGCAATTGAGGCAGCATAAATTTTATTAACTCCTGCCTCTATTAAAATCATCCCGCATTCTGAAATTGTTGCACCGGTTGTAATTACATCATCTACCAACAAAATATTTTTTCCTTTAACTGCAGTTTGCTTTTTGATCTTAAAAGCACCGGAGATATTTTCCTTGCGCTCGCCTATATTCATTGTTGTTTGAGATTGCGTGTACTTGATTCGTCGTACAATTTTATCATTTACCTTCTTCTGCAAAATTTCATTTATTCCTTTAGCGATGTAGAATGATTGATTAAATCCTCTTTCAGCTTTTTTTAACTGATGCAATGGGATGGGAATTATAAAATCAATATGCCAATCAGGATGGCTCTTCTGTAGTTCTGTCCCGAGTAACTTTCCCAGAAAAATTCCTACTTTAAATTTGCTATTATATTTTAGAGCATGAATGGCGTGTTGTAACTCTTTGTCTTTCTCAAAAACAAAGAGAGAAAAGAAATCTGAAATTATATCATCGTTTTTAAATTTTCTGGTGTATTCATAATTTATCCTTACTGCGGAAGCTCTCTCAATTTTATTCAAACAATCAGAACAAATTGTATCATCATTTAGGGATAGTTTATTAGAACAGGATACACAAAATCTGGGAAGAAAATAATCAAAAAATGCAATTGCACTTTGTGTGTGTTCCCCCTTAAAAATCATAACATCCCGGCCCTTTTACGAATGAACCACTCCAGAGCAAAAAGTAAGATCACAATAACCAATAACCACTCATCAGACCAAAGGCGAATTTCTGAAGTGATAAATTTTTCATTGGATGATTTAATGTTGATATTATTCAGCTCCGCAAGCAAAGCATTAAACTTATCAGGTGAAAAATATTTTCCATTAGTTTGCGCCGCTAATAAATTTAAAAACTCATAATTCATCCTTGTATCAACAAATTCAATATCCACATCACCAATATTAAAAGTACCTTTATCGGAACCTAATAATTTTCCATCAAGCAAAGCGGAACCAATAAAAGAATAATCGCCATTTTTGTTTAGCAAAATGCTGCCTTCATACAAACCGCTTCCGATCGAATTAAGAATTAACTCTTCTTTATATTCAGCAGTATTAATATTTATTTTTACATCAACTCCATTTACTGGATTAAAAGCATCATCATAAACTTGTGCAGAAAATTCAACTGGCTCACCACTGGAATATATTTTTTTTGAAGTTACAATTTTAACTTTCTTTTTATCATCCGGAGCGTGTAGCCATCGCGTGGAATTAATAATAAAGCTATCAAACAAAGTAAGATTTTTATTTGCAGTTTGAAGTTTCCATCGCCAAATATCTTTAGCTAAAATTCCGATTGCACGTTTAGCCCCAAAGTTTCTTGTTACAATAAGTGGATTGTTCTGCAACGTATTTCCAATGCGCACTTTGGAAATTATTTTACTTTCGGGATTAACCGAGATCAGTGCAAACGGCATTTCAACGGGAGGCAAATTATTCCATTCCGATATAGTACTACTTTCAATTAATGGATTATTTATTTCAGAAGTTTGAATATCCGGCTGAACTTTTAAATAATTATTTTCTATTCTCTGCACGCTAAATGGAAGAACATTCTTTAAACGAGCTAATTTTGAAATTGAAACATCGGCGGTTAAAATAAAAAATAATGGTGTGTTTTTATTTTCGAATTTATTGACAAGCCGATTATAAAATTCATCACCTGTTAAGTTAGTTGGATAACCAATTAAATAAATCACATCGGCACTATCAAGTTTTGTAAATGCATTCTGCTCCAAAAATTTTCCAGACGATATTTCAGTTAGTGTATTTATTTTCAGATTACTATCGTTGGATAAAGTATTTTTAATAAACGTAAGATCGGGGGAAGGACTTCCTGCAATTAGCAGCACATTTAATTTATTACTCAGAACATTGATATAAAATATTTTTTGATTGTTCGAATAGTTTGATTCACCTTCAAGATTACCAACCTTTACACTTAACTTTTTTTCACCGCTTTGTTTTGGTGTGTAATTGAATGACACAGAATTTACTCCGCTGGCATCAAATACAAAATTCCTTTGTTCGATTAACTGATTTCCCTCAAACAAACTAATCACTGAAGATTTACCTGCAAATCCTTTGTTTAATACCGTAGCAAGAATTGTAGTCGGAGTTTCAGAGTAGATGAAATCGTTATGAATTACATTTTTTACTTCAACATCATTTGTTTTTGTGCTGTCTCCAATACCAACTGTAAAAACAGGAACACCCAACTTTTCAGCAGTATAAATTGGGGTTGAGCCCTGTGTAATCACACCATCAGAAAGAATAGTTATTGATGATATATTTTTATCTGACAGATTAATCTCTTTAAATATTTCAGAAAAATCAGTCGATGGTTCAGAAAAATTTAATTTGCTTAAACTATCCCGATTCAAATATTTAATTGAAGATCCGAATGAATAAAATTCTGTTTTCCCGGACAAACTGCTTTTATCTATTTCCTCAAGTAATCTTTTTATTGTTGCTGTTCGGTTTGTTTTATCTTCAATTCTCATCGATCGGCTGTTATCGATATAAAAAAGATTTGTAGGTGTCAGAATTTCTTTTTTTGTTAACGAGATAACCGGCTCAAAAAAAATGAATAGCAACAGTATTAAAGCAGAACTTCTAAGCGTTAGTAATAAATACCTTTTGAAAATTGAAACGGGAGGTAGTGTAAATCTGTAGACATAAAAAGAAAATGCTGCAATAAGAATTATACCGGCGATAAGAAAGATATAATTGAAAGACAGATTTAAATTTATTTTTTCAAAACCAAACATCAGAGATATAATTTCCCTTTGAAAACAGTTACTGCATTGCCGGAAATATATAATTCATTCTGCACTGAATTATATTTAACTCCGACACGACCTTTACGATTTAGTACATCTCCTTGTTCAAAAATGATTGTACTATCGTTGCGATAATTTTTTATCAAACCAAGCTTTAACATAACTAACAACAGCGGACCACAAGCAGAACCTGTAACCGGATCTTCATCTATTCCATCAATCGGAGCAAAAAATCTTAGATGCGCAGATGATGATTCTTCAATAGTTTGTGATGTGAAAACTGCAACATCTGAAAATTCTTTTTTTGTTTCAGATAATTGTTTCAATGTCTTAAAATCAGGTTTGATATCCCATAAATTTTTAAGAGAATTAATTTGTATGAAAAGATATCCATTACTAAGTAAGATAAAAGGTAAATCGGGAACATCAGTTCTTTCAATTCCCAAAACATCAAGTATCTCTTCTTTGCATCCCTCAAATTCTTCTAATTGTAGAGTTGGGATTTGCATAAAATATTTTCTGTCTTTAACAAAGCATTTTATAATTCCCGAAAGAGTTTCAAAAGTAGCGGGATGATTTTCTGTTAATAAACCATTTTCGAAAAGATAATGTAGAGATGCAATTGTTGCATGCCCACAAAGTTTAACCTCATTTGTTGGAGTAAACCATTGAAGTTTAAAATCGGCAATTTGTGAATCACTTATAAATGCAGTTTCAGAAAGATTCATTTCACAAGCAATCTTTTGCTTTTCGACATCAGTTAAAGATCTATCAAACAAAACTCCGGCAGGATTTCCATTAAATCTTTCTGATGTAAAAGCATCAATCTGATAAATTTCAATTTCATTTTCCATTTAAAAGATTTTCTAATTTCCAGTTTTTCATTTTATCGAATGTTTGATAATCAGTTAAATCAAAATGGATAGGCGAAACTGAAACATAATTTTTTTTAATCGCTGCCTGATCATACTCAAGATCATGATCCAGTTCAAAAAGATTTCCCGTAAGCCAATAATAATTTCTTCCATAGGGATCAATACGCTTGTCATAGATATCATCCCATTTGGACTTTCCTTGTTTAGTAAGCAGTATTCCTGCAATTTCATTTTCAGGCAAATTGGGAACATTAACATTTAACATAGTGCCTTTCGGAAGTCCCTTTTCAACTATCTGCAATGATAAAAGTTTTGCAACTTTAGCAGCAACTGTAAAATCCATTACAGCATGACTTGTAACAGAAATTGCAATTGCAGGCACATCCATTATAGCTGCTTCCCGGGCCGCTGAAACTGTTCCCGAATAAATAATATTAATTGCTGTATTTGATCCGTGATTTATACCGGACACAACAAGGTCTGGCGGAGTTTCCATCAAATTGCGGATACCAATTTTAACACAATCTGCAGGTGTTCCATCAATTGCATAACCAAAAAATTTTCCGTTTCTTTGATATTCAAGAACCCGTAATGGTGTTTGCATTGTTATTGCGTGACCAACTGCACTTTGTTCTTTGTGCGGTGCAACTACCGTTACTTCGGCAATTTCTTTTAAAGCTTCGACTAAAGAAAATATTCCCGCGGAATCAATCCCATCATCGTTTGAAACAAGTATTTTCAATTTAATAATCCTATTATTCTGTAATAAAATATCGTAATAAAGTGAAGTTGCTGTTGAGATTATTATTTTAAATAATTCTTAACAAAATTAGCAATCAATTTATGACCTTCTTCAGAAAAATGAATACCATCTCCCCAAAGATAATATTTATTTGAGCTTTTATAATAATTTTTAAAAGCAGGGCTGCAATCAACTACTTGAATCTGAAAATCTTTAAGAGAAGTTAAAAGTATTTCCTGTGCTTTAAAAATATTCGTCTTGTAATAATTTCTAATTTGGTATTCATAAGGCAGCATAAAAACTGTTAAACTAATTTTCTTGGATTGACATTTTACTGACACTTCCTTCAAATGCTCAATGGCAGATTGAAATATCGGGTTATCTTTTGAATAGAATTGATTGTCATATTCAAAATGGGCTTTTGATCTGTCACTAAATAAATTCTTAATAAAAATATAGGATTTAGAGTTTCGTCTTAAATAATAAACTAAATTAAAGAAGAAATTATCAGATGTAACTGATGGTCCATTTTTATCTGGAAAATTTGAGTACAAATCGTTGAGCGTCCAATATATTTGAACTTCATTGATCGAAATGCCTTTAACCTTTTCTGACAAGAAGTAATCCACAATGTTTAAATAGTCAAATGATGAATAACCAATTAAAGCAGGGCAAAGAATGTCAACAGTGTCTTCAAAAGAATTTAGAATACCGGGGAAAGTTGAGTCGTTACTAACTCCGATACCCATCGTTACAGAATCGCCAAGTATCAATATTTTTTTTGACATTTTAGAAACCGGCTTTTTGTATTTCCAGCATCTAAATTGATTTGTAGTTTTTAATACATCACTGGAATAACCGGTAGTATTTATTCCCAAACCAGGAGTAGAATTATATACTGAATCTACAATTAGGTTGGCTGAGGTGCCGGCTAATTTTATTTCAGGAATAAATAGTCTGATACATAATTCGAAAAGCAAAAATAGAAAGGCAATTACTGTAAGATTAAATACAATAATTTTTAAATATGATTTAACTTTTGACTGCAAGAGATATCTATCCGGCTACTTAAATAATAAATTTTATAATTCAATTTAACATTACAAGTTAAATATCTCAATTTATCAATTTGTTATGCGAATTGATTGTAATTCTTTGCTTAAATTTGTTCCTAAAAAATGTACATACTTAAGCCATACATATTCAACCGATATCCTGAAATAATTTTTGGATTTAGTACTAAAATTGGCGGAAATAGAAATTCCACCTTTGATTTTAATCTTTCTTACTCGGTTGGCGATGATAACTCAATCGTTGATTATAACCGGCAGTTGTTTTTGAATGCATTAGGATTAAGCACAAACACTGTTGGCTTTCAAAGACAAATACATTCCGATATCATCAAAACTATTGATTGTGCAGGAGATAATGGTGAAAGTGATGCACTGATTACAGGCAAAAAAAATCTAGGTCTTGCAATTATCGTTGCGGATTGCACACCAATTTTTATTTGTGATTTTAAGAAAAAAGTTATCGCAGCAGTTCATTCCGGCTGGCGCGGAACCGAACAAAAAATTCTATTTAAAACACTGATTAAAATGCAAAAGGATTTTGCATCCAATCCGGAAGATATGGTGGTTTATATCGGACCATCTATCTCCGCTCCTAATTATGAAGTTGGAAATGAAGTGGCTGAAAAGTTTGATGAAAATTATGTTTTGAAAAAAGATGGGAAACTATTTTTGGATGTTAGTGGTATCAATTATAAAATTCTGCTTGATTATGGTATCCCGCAAAATCAAATTCAAAAATCAGAATTATGTACTTACGAATTTAAAACCTTATTTCATTCATATCGAAGAGACGGTAATAAATCCGGTCGCTCACTTGGAGTTATTGCTATAAAAGGATAGAATGAAATCAACAACACTTAAAATAATTTTTGTATATATCATGCTTTGCCTTATATGGGGCTCAACCTGGATGGGTATTAGAGCAAGTCTGGAATCTCTAACTCCGTTTATTTCTTCAGGCATACGGTTTATTATTGCATCGGCAGGGATTTATGTTGTAATGAAATTTAAAGGTATGAAATTACAGCGAGATCGTTTGTCTATAACTCTTTATTTAATTATGGGCGTGTTTTCATTTATCGTTGCTTATGGCTTAGTATATTGGGCTGAACAATTTGTCCCTTCAGGATTGGCAGCAGTATTATTTGCTGTTTATCCTTTTTTTGTTGCTATATTTTCTTACTTTTTTATTCCCGGGGAAAGAATCGGAATTTATAAAGCAATCGGGATGATATTAAGTTTTTTGGGAATTGTAGTAATCTTTTCTGATTCATTTAACGGTGAACTTAATTTAAATCTTGCCGGGATGATAGCTGTTGTACTAAGCGGCGTTATACAAGCTGCAATTGCTGTTTTGATGAAAAGAAAAGGGGGAAAATTAAATTCATTTACTATGAATTTTATTCCAATGCTCATAGCCGGTATTGGTCTAACGCTAATCGGCTTGATATTAGAAGATTTAACCAAATTAAAGTTTGATACTAAAGCAATTTTATCTGTTTCTTATCTTGCTGTATTTGGCAGTATAATAACTTTCACTTCGTTCTATTGGCTGATGAAAAAATTAAATATTATTATCCTTTCCCTTACATCTTTTATAACACCTGTTGTTGCTTTGTTCGTAGGTTGGTTATTTTATCAGGAGCAGTTAACGCGGGAAAATATAATGGGAGCTGTGATGGTACTGATCGGACTAATCATTGCAAATTTTCAAAGTAGTTACAGGGCTAAAAAATTAGCTTAAACAGATAGAATGTATTTTACTCTAATTCGTTAATTTAGCGATATAAAATTATCAGATAAGTTGAAAAATGGAAAATATAATCAGAATTAAAAAAGCTACGTTTTATGGTTATCACGGGGTGATGAGTGAGGAGCAAAGTGTTGGAGGCAAATTTGAAGCTGATGTTGATATCTATACAGATTTTACAGAAGCTGCCCAAAAAGATTCTTTGCACGATACAATAAACTATCAGAAAGTTTATAAATTTATGTATCGACTTGCTTTAGAACATAAATATTATTTGATTGAATCACTTGCCAACAAAATTGCCGATGAACTTTTAATTAATTTCCCAAAAATTTCTAAAATCGATATTCGCATCAGAAAAAATAATCCTCCCCTTGGCGGAGTAGTTGATTGTGTTGAAGTTGAGGTAATAAAGGAAAGAAAAGATCTTCAATAAATTGGAAACTCAGAAATTAAATATTGTATATATCGGATTGGGCTCTAACGAAGGGAATAAAATTGATTATATACGATCAGCTATTAATGAAATTAGTAAAATAGAAAGCTGTAGTATAGAAGCAGTTTCGTCTGTTTATGAAACATCACCTTTTGGAAATCTTAGTCAAAGCAATTTTTATAATGCAGTTATAAAAATCAAAACAAAAGTTGATCACATTACTTTGCTTAGTAAATTGAAGGATATTGAGAAGCAATTAGGAAGAATAAAACGAGAAAAATGGGGACCACGGGAAATAGATATTGATATTTTATTCTATAATAATTTAATTTTTTCAAATGAAATTATTACTTTACCGCACGAAGGAGTAATTTATAGGGATTTTGTTCTGGTTCCATTATGTGAAATAGAGCCGGAATTGATACATCCGCTATTTAATAAAAAAGTCTGTGATTTTATTGAAGATCTTAAAATAAAAAACATAATTAAAAAAGTTTCTTTTTCTTTAATAACTGAAGAGAAAATATCTTAAATATGAATGACGAAATAAGATTTATTGCAGTAGAAGGAGTTATTGGTGCAGGTAAAACCGCACTTGCAAAAAAATTAAAATCTAAACTCGAATCAAAATTAATTTTAGAGCAATTTGAAACAAATCCGTTCCTGGAAAATTTTTATAACGACAGAAAACGATATGCTTTTCAAACTCAAATGTTTTTTTTGATAAACAGATTTAAGCAGCAGGAAGAACTTATCCAGGAAGATCTTTTTACTAATTATATAGTTTGTGATTACATCTTTGATAAAGATAAAATATTCGCCTACTTAAACCTTTCCGCTGAAGAGCTAAAACTTTATGAAAACATTTTTCCATTGCTTTCCCGCAACTTAAGAAAACCCGATTTGGTTGTTTATCTTCAATCAAGTATTGATCGCCTGATGTTTAATATAAAAAAACGCGGCAGGGCAGTAGAAAGAAATTTAACAAAGAGCTATATTGAAGAATTAAGTGATGCATACAACCATTTTTTCTTTAGATACAACTCCACACCTTTGCTTATTGTTAATTCAACAGAAATTGATTTTGTAAATAATGACAATGATTTTGACGAACTATTCAAACAAATCTTTCGTGAAGATCGCGGCGTTATAGAATACTTCAAACCTGAATCAAAACTTATAGGATAAGTAACTTGTTAAGATTTATTCTCTATTTCTTGTTGTTCTTTATTCTCTTCAGAGTATTACGAAGTTTATTGCAAAATTTATTTGGCAATAAACCTGACGGTAAGATTAGAAATGATAGAGCACCCCAAAAATCTAAATATGAAAACATCGAAGAAGCTAAGTACACCGAAATAAAAGAAAATAATGAAAAAGAAAAATTGAACAATAAAGATGAGTAAAAATTTCTTTTCCTATTATTTTTTTCTTCCCTTAAAAAAATTCTTTTCTGTTGATGAAATTAAAAACCGAAATCTGGGTAATGTTAAAAAAATATTAGTCATCAGGCAGCATAATCAGCTTGGTGATTTACTTGCAGGTGTTTCTTTATTCCGTGCGCTTAAAGAAACATATCCCAATTCAGTGTTAACATTACTGGCCAGTTCTGAAAATTATTATGGAGCAATTAAAAATAAATTTATTGATAGACTTTATGTCTTCAATAAATTTAAAATGTATAACCCAATTAATTTGTTTTCATTTATAAAATTTTTAAGACAGGAGTTTGATGTCGTTATTGTGCCCGTTACAGTTTCAATTTCATTTACCAGTAATTTAATCGCAAGAATTTCAAACAGCAAAATAAGGATCGGGCCTAACTCGCTTGATGGAAAACCTAATGAAAGTGCTTTTCTGTTTGATAGAAGAGTGGACATTGATTGGCGAAAATTTCCTGATTCAAATGTTGCAGAACATATTTTAGAAATTGTAAGACCATTCGGAATTGATACTAAAGATTTTAGTTCTGTTATCTCTTTTGATGATTCTGATATTAAAACAGCGCAGGAATTTTTAACTGAAATTAATTTTGATAAAAAATCAAAATTGATTGGTTTGCATGTTGGTGCGGGTAAACGACAAAATAAATGGTCATTAAAAAAATATGTTGATCTGATTAATGAGTTAGATAAAAATTTTGATTGTAAGTTTTATCTTACAGGTACCAATGCTGATAAAGAAGAACTGGACTTCGTTTCAGGTAATTTGAAAATTCCAATTAATAAATTTGTCAATCATACCATAGCAGAAAATGCTGCTTTGATTTCATTATCTGATCTATTTATATCCAACGATACCGGAATGATGCACGTAGCCGGAACAACCGATACTCCACTTATTTCATTGTTTGGACCAACAAATCCATTTAACTGGGCACCGTGTGGAAAAAATAAAATCTTTATCCGCAAGTCTGATTTGATTGATGACATACAGGTTGAAGATGTACTTAAAATTTGTTTTATCTTGCTAAAGAATGAAAAAGCTTAAAAACACAAATCGAATTGCTGCAATCGATATGGGAACGAACTCATTTCATCTCGTAATTGTTGAAATGAAAAAGGATGGTTCCTTTATTTTTATTGACCGCGAGCGTGAAGTTATTCGCTTAGGTTCACAGAAAGGTAAAGATTTAAGTTTTATTTCTGAGGAGGAAACGGAAAGAGCTGTTAAAATCTTAACTGATTTTGTAAAGCTTGCAAAACATTATAATGCTAAAGTCCGAGCTATATCTACAAGTGCTGTTCGTGAAGCAAAAAATCAAAAAGAATTTGTTGATACAATTCTTAACAAAACCGGTGTTACCGTTGAAGTTATTGATGGCAGAACAGAGGCAAGACTTATTTTTCTTGGAATTAAAAATGCACTACCTATTGATAATAAAAAAGTATTATGTGTAGATATCGGCGGCGGCAGCACAGAGTTTATTTATGCTGTTAATGGAAAAATTAATTTTGCTGAGAGTGTTAAAATTGGAGCAGTACGATTATCAAAATTATTTTTTCCGGATTATATAATTACAGATGAATCTGTTAAACAATGCAGTGATTATGTGGAAAAACAGATACTGAATAATAAAAATATTATCACAAATGTTGATATTGATTTTGGTGTGGGTTCGTCTGGTACGGTTGATACAATTTATAATTTATCTCAAGCCAAAAGAGTTCAAGAAAAAAATTATCCTTCAAATGGCTATATATTTTCTAAAGAAGAATTTGAAAAACATTATTATACAATTATAAACTTAAGAACATCTGCCGAAAGAACTTTTATACCCGGAATGGAAGCGAAACGTGCTGATATTATTCCTGCCGGAATGATCATACTAAAGAAGATTTTTGAATTGTTTAAAATACAAAATATGGTCATTTCAGATTATGCTTTGCGCGAAGGAATTGTACTGGATACAGCCGGAAAAGAACAAACAAATGATTGAATAATTACGTTAACCGCAGCTATCAAGTTTCCTTTTTTAATACTATCATCATCTCTATATTTGCAATGAATTTAAGCTAAAAAAATGAACAACATTAGAAATTTTTGCATAATTGCGCACATTGATCACGGTAAATCAACAATAGCTGATTGTCTTCTTGAAACTACCGGTGTAGTGTCAAAACGTGAAGCTAAAGATCAAATATTGGATGATTTGGAATTGGAGCGTGAGAGAGGTATAACTATTAAATCACATGCAATTCAAATGCATTATCGTGCAAAGGATAAACAGGATTATATTTTAAATTTAATTGATACACCCGGTCACGTTGATTTTACTTACGAAGTTTCCCGCTCACTTGCTGCGTGTGAAGGTGCAGTTCTTGTTGTTGATGCTGCTCAAGGCGTAGAAGCTCAAACTATCAGTAACCTTTATCTTGCAATCGATGCAGGACTGGAAATCTTACCCGTTATTAATAAAATTGATTTACCAAGCGCAGAGATTGATAAAGTATCAAAACAAATAATTGATTTGATTGGCTGTAAAAAAGAAGATATAATTTTAGTAAGTGCTAAAGCTAAAATTGGTATTGATGATTTACTCGAAGATATTGTTTTAAAAGTTCCACCACCAACCGGTGATCCCAATGCACCTTTGAAAGCACTTATCTTTGATTCCGTTTTTGATGCTTACCGTGGAGCAATTGCATACATCCGTGTTTTTCAGGGAACAATAAGAACAAATGATAAATTAAGATTATTTAAAGTTCATAAAGAATCCGAAGCCGAAGAAATTGGCATATTAGGTTTAAGGAGAATTAAAACTGATGAACTTTCTGCAGGCAATGTTGGATACCTGATTGCAGGAGTTAAAGATGTACACGATACTAAAGTGGGTGATACAGTTACACACGCTAAAAATGGTGCTTCTGAACCACTACCCGGATACAAAGAAGTTAAACCAATGGTTTACAGCGGTTTGTATCCAACAGATGCCGATGACTTTGAAGATTTAAGAGATGCATTAGAAAAATTTCGATTAAACGATTCTGCACTTATCTATCAGCCGGAAACTTCCGCCGCACTTGGATTTGGTTTTAGATGCGGATTTCTTGGATTGCTACATATGGAAATTGTTCAGGAAAGATTGTTAAGGGAGTACGGGCAATCAATTATTACCACCCTGCCAAACGTGGAATATTATGTTTATACAAAAAGAGGAGAAAAGATTGTTGTTGATAATCCTGCAGAAATGCCTCCGATAGGTAATATTGAATACATTGAAGAACCTTATATGAAGGCGCAGATTGTTACGCCAAGTGAGTACGTCGGCAATATTATGAAAATTGCTATGGATAAGCGCGGTACATATATCAATACAACCTATATCGATCCTACACGTGCAGACTTACAATACGAATTTCCTCTTTCGGAAATTATTTTTGATTTTTATGATAAACTTAAATCATCAACACGCGGCTATGCTTCTTTTGATTATGAATATATAGGATATCGAAAATCGGATCTTGTTAAGCTTGATATTTTGTTAAATGGTGAACCCGTTGATGCTTTATCTATGATTGTGCATAGAAGTAAATCTTTTGAGTGGGGGAAAAAGGTTAGTTCAAAATTAAAAGATTTAATTCCGAGACAAATGTTTGAAATCAGTATTCAAGCTGCAATAGGAACAAAAGTTATTTCCAAATCTGTAGTAAAAGCACTTAGAAAAAATGTGCTTGCTAAATGCTATGGCGGAGATATCACACGAAAGAGAAAACTTTTGGAAAAACAAAAAGAGGGAAAGAAAAGAATGAAACAAGTAGGCAATGTCGAAATTCCACAGGAAGCATTTTTAGCCGTTCTGCAAATTGATGAGTAAAGTTAAATGCTTAAGAGAATTTTAAAATATCTTTTCCTGCTGTTTATTATTGTTTTAATCTTAAAGGCATTTGTTATTGATGCATTAAAAATTCCATCCGGCTCAATGAAAGATACTTTACTCGAAGGTGATTGTATTTTAGTCAATAAAATCGCCTATACAGTTTCTACTCCCAACCAAATACCATTCTTAGATAAAAGATTAAGTAGAGCAGAATTATTTTCTATGGGTAAGCCATCGCAGAATGATGTAATTGCATTTGAAATACCCTCAGAGTTTTATAATCCATCTTCACAAAATTATTCAGTAATGGTTAAGAGAATTATTGGATTACCCGGCGACACGCTTGAGATTAAAGATAAGGAAGTTTTTATAAACGGAAATAAACTTCGCAATCCGTCATTTCTTCACATCAATCTTTCTGAACCTGCTACTGAGAATGCCGATGAAAAACTTTTTCCATTTGATAAGAAATGGACGATTGATAATTATGGACCGGTGATAATTCCAAGAAAAGGAATGACAGTTGAGCTTAATCCAAAAAACATTTCGTTATGGCAAAATGCTATCAATATTGATTTTGGCGAGAAAGTGATGAGTGTTGAAGGAACAGTGATAAATTTAAAAGGCAAGCCGCTTCGTGAATATACTTTTGAAAAAAATTATTATTTTGTCTTAGGCGATAATAGAGAAAACAGTTTGGATAGCCGTTATTTTGGATACATCCCTGAAGAATGGATTATTGGTAAAGCATTTATGATTTATTGGTCACAGCTTCCTGTTCAGTCTAATGGAATTTCTGATTTCTTCAACTCTGTTAGATTCAGTCGGATGATGCAATCAATAAATTAATATTATAAAAATTTCACTTTTTATTTACGCGTCTCTTTTGATAGCTATACAAAAACATTAGGAAAATGATTAAACACTTAGCTTTTATAATAATCTTCTCTTCTTCGCTATTAATTGCGCAGGAAAAATATTTTATTTATTTCAATGATAAAGGAATCGATAGTAAATTATCATTAAATAAATCAAGCCAGCTTTATAATGAAGCTTTAGATAAGTTATCTTTACACGCTGTTGATAGACGAATGAAATCGATGGGAGACGATATTATAACTTATGACGATATCCCGGTTTCTAAAAATTATACTGAGCAGTTAAATACGCTCGGTATTAAAATTATCCACGAACTTAATTGGCTTAATTCCGTTTCGGCTTACTTAACTAATGAACAAATAAATAAAGTTAAAACACTTCCGTTTGTTAAATCTATTGAAAAGGTAAAGAGAATATACTTTACAAAACCAGATGAGAATAATAGTGTACTTTTCAAAACAAATGGGAATGATTCATTAATTAGATACGGAAATTCATTCAAACAATTAAATTTATCTGACGTGCCAATTGTGCAATCAAAGGGAATAAATGGTAAAAATGTAATCATTGGAATTCTTGATTCCGGATTTGATTGGAAGCTGCACGAGAGTTTGAAGAATAGGAATGTAATTGCAGAATATGATTTTGTTTTTAATGATTCGGTAACAGCAAATCAACCGGGAGATTCATTCGATCAGGATAGCCACGGTACTTTTATTTTTTCGTTGATAGCCGGATATGCAGATAGCGTTATGATTGGTCCTGCATTTAACTCATCCTTTATCCTGGCAAAGACAGAAGATGTAAGAACAGAAACAAATATTGAAGAAGACAACTATGCGGCAGCATTAATTTGGATGGATTCACTTGGGGTTGATATTACAACAAGTTCTTTAGGATATAATATTTTTGATTCGGGATATTCTTATACTTATAATGATATGAATGGAAAAACAGCAGTAGTAACAAAAGCTGCTGAACTGGCTTTTCAAAGGGGTGTTGCAACATTTACTGCTGCCGGTAATGAGGGAAATACAAAATGGAAATATATTATCGCTCCCGCTGATGGATTTAATATTATAGCAGTTGGTGCAGTTGATGAATTTGGGAACCGCGCTAATTTTAGCAGTATCGGTCCAACATCTGACGGAAGAATTAAACCTGATATTGTTGCAATGGGTGTAAACACTTACGGAGCCGTTGCAGGAACAACCAATCAATACAGATTTAACAACGGTACATCTACATCTACACCAATAGCAAGTGGAATAGCTGCTTTACTTTTATCCGCACATCCTTATTTAAAGAACACACAGATAAGAAGTATTATACTTGAAACTTCATCTAATTCAGCAGACCCAAATAATTTTATTGGGTATGGAATCATCTCTGCAAAAAACGCTATTGAATTTCCTAATCTTGAAAAAGTAAACAACAGTTATGTTTTGCATAAAACTTTTTTTGAGAATATTAAACCACAATCTGCAAAAATTGTTTTTAGTATTGCTAATGATCTTTTGCAGGAATATGATTTGAATAAGACCGGTGATTACGACTATACATTCAGTCTGCCCCAAGCGGTCAATGGAGTGAGAGAAGAATTTAATATTAAATATCTTGATAGTCTAAACGTAGTTCATATTTTACCCGAGGTTGGCAGATATAAATTTATTTATGGCACTGATAATATTTCGGTTAACCTTCAAATATCAAATCCATTTAGTTATTCTGATGTTAGCGATTTTTATCCAAATCCTTTTGTGCCGGCTAATCATAAAAATGTAACATTAAAATTTATATCAACCGGCAATGAATTATTTAAAGTTACGATAATTGATGCTGCAGGACAACAAGTATTTGAGAAAAATTTTCTAACAAACCCGGGTGAAAATTATTTTGAATGGAATGGATTTTCAAATCAAGGTTATCTTTGTGCAAGTGGAGTTTACTATGCACTTATTAATCTTGAAGGCAAAGAGTACGGTAAAAAATTAATCCTGCTTAAATAAAAATTATTTATCTCTAAAAAATTAAAGAGTAATAAAATGGCTCAAATACTTTTTCCAGCTCAGAAGAAATATCTGGAATCTTTAAGGAACGATCATGATAAACTGCGCAAAGAAATGGAAGAATTTGCAGTTGAAAATAATGTTCCCATTCTGGATTGGCATGCCTCAGATTTTATTGAAAAGCTAATTAAGATTTATAATCCTGAACGAGTTTTAGAAATAGGCACAGCAATCGGTTATACTACAATTAGGATAGCAGAGTGTCTTGATAAAAAAGCAGTCATCCATACCATTGAGAAAAGTAAAGATAATATTAAACTTGCCCAAGAGTATTTTCATAAATCCGGATTAGAGAAAAAAATAAAACTAATCGAAGGCGATGCACTAAGCATTATGCCTCAGATGGTAAAGAAATATGATTTTATTTTTCTTGATGCTGATAAAGAAGATTATAAAAGATTATTTGATTACTCAATGCTGTTGTTAAAAAAAGGTGGGGTTATAGTTATTGATAACCTTTTATGGCATGGTTTTACTGCATCATCAAAAGTGCCGCCCAAATACACTAAATCTACAAAGCACATAAGAGATTTTAATAAGATATTTATACTTCAGAAAAACCTTGATTCAATGATAATTCCTATTGGGGACGGAATTGGTTTGGGAGTAAAAAAATAATTTATGGAAATTTTATCAGTAAAGTTTTTAGATGAGATTGAAGATGAGCTTAACCTATCCTTCAAAAAAAAATCAGATTTAGTTTTAATAATTAAAGCTTACAGTTTGCAAGATGATGTTTCAGGATTTGAAAATTTATGTTTTAATGGGAAATATCTTAATGGACTTTTCAGAGTTTTAAAAGAAAGTGCTAATCTGCCAGAAGTAAAAAATGTAGATCACATAAAAAAGGATATTGGTGAAAATATTGAAAAAATGTTTTCACAATTACGTAACATAAATTTGAATCTTGATGAGCAAGAAAAAAATCAATTACAAAATGATTATCTTCAGCTATCGCAAAATTCTCTTCAAAACCTTCAGGCACTTGTTGAAGATTTAGATCACATAAAAAAATATTTAAATATTCTCAAACGAAAAAATTCAAATTAAGTTTTAGCAATCCATTTTTCCAGAGCTGATAGCAAATGCGTCATCGCAGTAATCAAAGATTGATGCTGATCCTCCTCGATATCCTGCAGTATTTCCTTATGAATTTCAATATAAGATTTATTTAACTGCTGAACGAGAAGCTGACCTCTGGTGGAAAGACATACTTTCATATTCCTTCTATCGTTTGGATCAATCTCTCTGATTATATATTCTTTACCAACTAAACCATCGATAATTCTTGTTAGTCTGCTAGGACTAAGATTCATTCTTTCGGCGATAGCTTTGTTGTTTATGCTTTCATCCGAACCAAATAATCTAAGGCATCGGAATTCTGCTTGTGTTAAATTATGTACTTCTGCTAAACGTACCTCTTTTTCCTGACAGTTAGCTAGAAGACTAAAAGTTAGATTTGCTAATCTTTCTGCGTTTTGTTCTAGTTCCATAATTTCCCCGTATGATGAAAGGATTAATAATTGTTTGTGACAAAAATCGCCAATAAAAACAATTAAATCAAGAAGAGAGTTAGACTTTTTAAAATTTATTGGTATTTGTATTCATTTTTTACTTTTATTACAATTTGCCCGCTGCTTAAATTTGTTAGTTCGTAAGCAATTTTGTCAATTAATGAAGGTTTTATTAAACAATTAATTATTGCTTTATCATTAAAATCCGAACTTGAGATTATTGCTGAATATTGATTGATGAGCCGATGAACGTGATTGATATTAGAAAAATCAGAAGTTATTTCAATTAGCTGATATAAATTCAGTTTAACTATTTGGGATTGGCTCAGAACGCCTATTGATGCATTATAATAAGCTTTTCCTAATGGTCCGACTCCAAGTTTGGTTCCGCCAAAATAACGCACTACGATCACTAAAACATCAATTAAATCGAAATGATCAATAGCATTTAAAATCCTTATTCCGGCGGTGCCTTTTGGCTCTCCGTCATCAGAAAATTTTGATAAATCATAATTGATGCGATAAGCAAAACAATGATGAGTAGCATCAAAATATTTTTTACGAATATTTTGTAATTCATCTAATGCTTTCTGTTCACTTTCAACTGGATAAACTTTTGCTATAAATTCAGAACTTTTCTCCTTCAAAGTAAATTCATTGAAATTTTTTACAGTTTTTATTTGTTCGTTAAGCATGAGAGCGACTGAATTAATACTACTAAATTTATTTGTTTATAAAGATCACTATTCCTAAAATAACTGTTTGAATTTTTTAAATCTATAAAGACTACATTGGAAAAAGACACTATAATTGTAAAAGGCGCACGCCAACATAATTTAAAAAATATTGATGTTGAAATTCCCCGCGATACGTTTACAGTAATTACCGGACTTTCGGGCTCAGGAAAATCTTCTTTAGCATTTGATACGATTTATGCAGAAGGGCAAAGAAGATATATTGAATCATTATCTGCGTATGCACGTCAATTTTTAGATATGCTGGAAAAACCGGAGGTTGATTTAATTGAAGGATTGAGTCCTGCTATTTCCATCGAACAAAAATCTGCATCTGGCAATCCGCGCTCAACAGTTGGAACTGTAACAGAGATTTATGATTATCTAAGATTGCTCTATGCGCGGATTGGAATTCCACACTGTTACAACTGCGGCAAACCGGTGACCAAGCAAACTTCAGCACAAATCATTGATACAATAATTCAGAATCAATCCGGTAAAAAAGTTTCCATACTTGCTCCTGTAATTCGTGGGAGGAAAGGGCATTACCGTGAACTCTTTGAGGAAATAATTTCTGATGGATTTTTAAAAGTAAGAGTTGATGGAGAATATTTTGAAATTGAAAAAGGTTTTCATGTAGATAGATATAAAATCCATAACATAGAAATAGCGATTGATAAAGTTAATGTTAGTGAAAAATCACGAAGCCGTTTAACAGAATCTGTTGAAGTTGCACTTAATTATGGAAATGGCATTGTTATTATTGATGAGGATGGAAAAGATAAAATATACAGTCGTCATCTTACCTGTTTAGATTGTGGAATTTCATATCGTGAACTTGCACCGAATTCTTTTTCATTCAATTCACCTTACGGCTCCTGTCCCCAGTGTGAAGGGCTTGGAGAAATAAAACAGCTTGATATTAATCTAATAATTCCGGATTGGGAGAAATCAATTAACGATGAAGGCATTGCAGCACTTGGTAAACCGCGACAGATATGGTTCTTCAATCAGTTAGAAGCTGTAGCACAAAAATTAGGTTTTAATTTTGATACCCCATTAAAAAATCTTAATGAAGAGCAAAAAGATATTTTACTTAACGGCAGTGCAGAAAAAATTCCATTTACCTATAATTATGGTAAAGGCAAACCAGTTACTTATCTTCATAGGTTTGCTGGAGTATTAAGTTATCTTAAAAACTTTTATAATACTACAAGTTCGAATCAGATACGCGAGTGGGTGGAAGCTTATATGAATACAACCACCTGCCCAACTTGTAATGGTGGAAGACTAAAGAAAGAATCTCTGGCAGTAAAATTTCAGGGTAAAAACATCAGCGAAGTAACCAAACTTTCCATCAATCGGGCAGTTGAATTTTTTAGTAGCATTAAATTAAAGGGTAATGAAGCACTGATCGCAAAACCAATTCTTAAAGAGATCAACGAAAGATTAAACTTTTTGTTAAATGTTGGATTGGATTATTTAACTCTTGACAGATCAGCAAGAACTTTATCCGGCGGAGAATCACAAAGAATTAGATTGGCAACACAAATTGGAACACAGCTTGCAGGAGTTTTATATGTGCTTGATGAACCTTCGATAGGATTGCATCAGAGCGATAATCTAAAGTTGATTAATTCATTAAAAAATCTCCGCGATCTTGGCAATACAGTTATTGTTGTGGAACACGACCGAGAGACAATTGAAAACTCAGATTATATTGTAGATTTGGGTCCGGCAGCCGGTGTTCACGGAGGTGAAGTCTGCATTTCAGGTGAAACATCTGAATTGCTGGATTCTAAAAATGGGCAAGAATCATTAACGCTTTCTTATTTAAATAATAAAACGCGAATTGAAATTCCAGATAAAAGAAGAGAAGGAATTGGCAAATCATTAATCTTAAAAGGCGCAAGTGGTAATAATCTAAAAAATGTAAATTTAAAAATTCCACTTGGAACTTTTACTTTAATTACGGGAGTAAGCGGATCCGGTAAATCAACATTGATTAATGATACTCTTGTGAAAATTTTAATGAAAAAAGTTTACGGTAGTAAACTTGTTCCTTTGCCATATCAATCAGTTGAAGGTCTTGAAAACATTGATAAAGTAATTGAAATTGATCAATCACCAATCGGTAGAACGCCAAGATCAAATCCTGCAACTTATACTGGATTGTTTACTCACATTCGCGATTTATTTGCTCAGCTTCCTGAATCAAAAATGCGTGGATATGCTCCGGGAAGATTTAGTTTTAATGTTGCCGGCGGCAGATGCGAAGAATGCGGCGGTGATGGGTTAAAGAAAATTGAAATGAATTTTTTACCCGATGTTTATGTGCTTTGCGATGTTTGTCGTGGCAAAAGATACAACCAGGAAACACTTCAGGTGCTATATAAAACGAAATCCATTTCTGATGTTCTTGAAATGCGCGTTGATGAAGCGTTAGAGTTTTTTGAAGACTTGCCAAGAATAAACAGAAAAATAAAAGCGATTCACGATGTGGGGTTAGGTTATATTAAACTTGGGCAGCAGGCAACCACACTTTCCGGTGGTGAAGCACAGCGCGTTAAACTTGCAACAGAATTAAGTAAAGTTGGTACGGGAAAAACAATTTATATTCTTGATGAACCAACAACAGGATTACATTTTGAAGATGTTAGAATTTTATTAAAAGTTTTAAACAAACTTGTTGATAAAGGAAATACAGTTGTAGTTGTTGAGCACAATCTTGATGTAATTAAAACCGCAGACTGGATTATTGATCTTGGTCCCGGTGGTGGTGAGTTTGGCGGTAAAATAATTGCTGAAGGTACTCCGGAACAAATAGTTAAAAACAAAAAAAGTTTAACTGGTAAATTTCTTACCAAAGAATTAAAGAAATAACTTTTACAAACCCAGTTCCTTAAAGGAACTGGGTTTGTTCATAGCACGGAACTGGGTTTATTAGTGAGAAAGAAACTTGGTTTGTTTTTATGACCTTAAAACAGCAAATCCTTTAAATAATAATTTTGGTCTTGTTGAAATTCACTAACAAATCTTGCATACTCACCGGGCAATTTGAATTGACTCATTATTATTTCAGGCTTTATAAGTAAAGATTTTATTTTCCCAATATACATTGGATAACTTGAAAATTTCCATTCATCTAAATTATTAACTAAACCTGCCCTTAATGGATTACGATGAATATATCTTGAAAGATGAAGCAAATATTCATTATTTGGAATGAGTTTATTCTTGAAACGACCCTGAAATAAATGACCAGTTCTGTTATAGGATTTATTTATTGCTCGAGAATATCCAGTTGAAATTTTTTGCATCGCCAATTCTAAAAACCCATCCTGTTTTACGTGTGTAATAAGATGATAGTGATTGGGCATCAAGCAGTAAGCAACAATATCTATTTTATCCTCAAAAGCATTTTCGATTTTAGATAAAAAATAAAAGTAATTTTTTTCTTCAAAAAAAATCGGTTCTTTGTTGTTACCTCTATTGTAAACGTGATAATAATTGTCTTTAAATGATGGGTTTAATCTGTATGGCAAATTAACCTCTTTAAATAATTCATATAATTTTACTAACCCAGTTTCTTGGAGAAACTGGGTTAGTTTACTTTTCCTAAACTTTAAGGCATTTTACAAACCCAGTTCCTTAAAGGAACTGGGTTTGTTGATCAATAATCAATCAG
>OEIU01000373.1_pt1 | contig 43596 bp, 49 predicted proteins | sample 1539221 | NCBI WGS metagenome assembly OEIU01 (sample SAMN03792071, study PRJEB22550) | activated sludge metagenome | feature: wastewater treatment plant; material: activated sludge; isolation source: Wastewater treatment plant of a petroleum refinery complex | place: Argentina: Zarate | collected... | reverse complement strand
CGGCAAGGCGTCGTGCGCGGGTGCACCGCCCGTCGCAATCAGGACACGCTGGGCCCGCACGGTGCGCCCCCCCACGGCCACCTCGCCGCCACCGAGCAGGCGCGCACGACCCATGGCGAGCTCGACCCCGGAGTCCGCCAACATCTTTCGGTAGATGCCTTCGAGACGCTGGATCTCGCTGGCCTTGGCATCGGCCCAGCGAGTCATCTCGAAGCTGCCGCTTGAGGTGGTCCACCCGTAGGCGCGGGCCTCCTCGAAGGCCTGCCCGAAGCCCGCCGCGTACATCATCAGCTTCTTGGGCACGCAGCCTCGGATCACGCACGTGCCGCCCACGCGCTCGGCTTCGACGATCAGCACGCGGGCGCCGTGGGCCGCGGCGCGGCGCGACGCAGCCACGCCACCGGAGCCGGCGCCCACCACCACGAGATCGAATGCATCGGACATGTCGGTTCCTTTTGCCGCCTGGCGGCCACGATGGTCAAGTGTGGGTGATGGATAGCGTGCGCCAGTCGGCCACGTCTTCTGCAAGGGCCTGCTCCAGGGCCTGCAGCGCAGGCACCGCCAGGCGGCGCTTGCTCGCCTCGAAGGCGGCCATGGAATAGGCGGCCAGCCGCAGTGCGTGCTGCTGAGCGGTGGCGAGCAGGGTAGACGGGGCGACGAGCTCGTCGACGAATCCTGCCGACAAGGCCTGCGATGGACTGAAAGGCCTTGCCGTAGCGATGGCGGCATGCAGGCTCGCTGGCGTCAGGCGCTGTCGGCACAGGGCGATGGCGAATCGCGGCATCGTCAGCCCGACCTGCACCTCGTTCAGGTGGATGCGCAGGTCCGCGTCGGCGCACAGGCGGGCGTCGGCGGCCAGCAGGAGGAAGGCCCCCATGGCCACGGCGTGGCCCTGGCAGGCGGCCACCACCGGGCGGGGGAAGGCCAGAAGGCGAGCCGCCAATCGAGCGCCGGCCTCGAGCATCTGCACCAGCTCGGGCCCGCGCCGCTGGAACGTGGCGAGATCGAATCCACCGGAGAACGCCTTGCCACGCGCAGCGAGCACCACGGCAGCACGGGCGTCTTGCGCAGCGGCCAACGCGTCGTCCAGTGCGCGCAGCATGGCCAGGCTCATCACGTTGGCCCTGCCATCGTGGAGCGTGATGGTGGTCACGCCATCGGCGCGGTCGCAACTCAGAAGCGCATCGCTGCTCATCGAATCTTCTGCGGAGTCGGTGTCTCTGCGTCCAGGTCGTGAACCACCAGGCCGTCCATCGGGCCGACCGGTTCGAGCCAGGCCTGCCTTGCAAGGGACCTGCGGGCGTCGGCAAGACCTGCCTGCCAGCGCTGGCGGATGCGCGCGCCGTTGAAATCCATGTCCTTGGTGTGATCCTCGTCGGGCAGTCGGGGCGCGACAAGGCGCACCAGGTGCATGACGGTGCCGCAACCATAGCCCGTCATGTCGCGCACATCGGGTCGGGCCAGGGCCGAAGCTGGCAGCTGGCGCGTCAGCTCGCGCACGATGTGCCGCAGCTGGTGGATCTGGGCCTGCCTCTGTACATGGCTGTCGACGCGGCTGGAGAACTGGATGTCCTTCTGGCGCCCGCTCACCTGCCACATGGTCTGCGGGGCATCGCCTGCGCCTTGCCACAGCTGCACGGCGAAGACCAGCGAGTTGCGTCTCGGGTTGTCGTCGAACACGGCCTCGACCGGTGTGTTGGAGTAGATGCCGCCGTCCCAGAACAGCTCGTCGCCGATGCGCACGGCCGGAAAGGCTGGCGGCAATGCACCGGAAGCCAGGATGTGGCGCAGGTCCAGCGACTCGTCGCGGCTGTCGAAGTAGCGCATGCGGCCAGTCGTTACATTCACCGCGCCCACCGTCAGCCGCGGCGTGCAGGCGGTCAGCAACCCGCCATCGACCAGGCCCGCGAGGGTGTCGCGCAGGCGCGATGTGTCGTAGTAGCCCGAGGCTTCCTGGCCCAGCGTCAAGTGCGGGCTCAGCCAGGCTCGGTGATTCGGCGCAAAGAAGCCCGGCAGGCCCTGGCTGATGGCGCTCAGGTTGGACCAGAACCCCGGCAGGCCTGGCAGACCGGGCCACAAGGCGGGGAGCCCCTTGTGGGCGACCTTGTCCCAGAAGGCGTGCAGCCGATCGAGGCGGTGTGCGGGCGAGTTGCCGGCAATGAGGGCGGCGTTGATCGCGCCGATCGACGTCCCGATCACCCAGTCCGGCTCGATGCCCGCCTCATGCAGGCCCTGGTAGACACCTGCCTGGTAGGCCCCCAGCGCACCTCCGCCCTGCAGCACCAGGACCACCTGGCGATCACCCGCCGGCTTGCATGCGTCACCGGCTGTGGTGGCGCTTGCCGCGGCCGCGGCCGCGCCCGCGGCCTTGCCTCGTCGAGCGCCCATGGGGGTCCCTCCGCTCATTGGGCGGTCCAGCCGCCGTCGATGGGCATCACCGTGCCGGTGATCGATGACGCCGCGTCGCTGCACAGGAAGCCAACCAGCCGCGCCACTTCGTCGGTGGTGACGAAGCGCTTGGTCGGTTGCGCGGCCAGCAGGACATCACGCACGACCTGGGCCTCGCTGAGCCCGCGCGCCCGGGCCGTGTCCGGAATCTGCTGCTCGACGAGGGGCGTCAACACGTAGCCTGGGCACACGGCATTGACGGTGACGCCGGACTCGGCCATCTCCAGCGCGACGGCTTTCGTGAAGCCGGCGATGCCATGCTTGGCCGCCACGTAGGCCGACTTGAAGGGGCTGGCCACCAAAGCGTGCGCCGAGGCGATGTTCACGACCCGGCCCCAGCGGTTGAACTTCATGTGGGCCAGGGCCAATCGTGTGGTGTGGAACGCGGCGCTCAGGTTGATCGCCAGGATCGCGTCCCACTTGTCGACCGGAAACTCGTCCACCGGGGCGACGTGCTGGATGCCTGCGTTGTTGACGAGCACGTCGATGCCACCCCAGGCCGCGGCGGCCCGCTGCAGCATGCCCTCGATGGCCCGCGGCTGCGCCATGTCCGCGCCGTCGTAGAGCACGTCGACGCCGTGCGTCGCGGCCAGTTGGGACCGGATCGTCTCGATCTGATCCGGGTCGCCGAATCCATTGAGCATGAGGTGGTGCCCGCTGGCGGCCAGTTCGGACGCGATGGCCAGACCGATGCCGCTGGTCGATCCGGTAACCAGGGCGCTCTTCCTGTGATGCTGCATGCGGACTCCCGGGCCTGTGGTTCCTGAAAGGGGTTGGACGTTCGAGCTCACCCATTCGTTACAGCATGCTGCCAGCCCGGCTCACCGCCTCAAGGAACAGGGGCACCTGGCCGATAAGACGTGACCGGTCGGCGCGTGCCGGCCCTGCCGGCGTCGCTCGGTCCCGATCGCCATTCGTCCAACATGCCATCACCCTTTGCCTTCACGACTTCGTGGCGCTCCCCGCGACTCGGCACGCGGTTGGCGCTCGCGTTCGGCGCGCTGGTGGCGGTGGTCATCCTGGTCGTGGTGCTGGCGACGGTGCAGTTCAGGGCACTGGCCCGCCATGGCGACCAGGTGATCGCCGAGGACCTGCGCCGCATGCTGAAGGTGCAGGAGATCGACCGGCACGTGCAGGGACACGGCGTCGCGATGGCCCGGCTGCTGACCGCGTCGCGGCCGGACCGCGAGCGCATCTACCCGATGGTTGATGCGGAGAACGCCGCAGTCGATGGGCTGACGGCTGACATCCGTGCCGGTGCCCGGGATTCCAGGACCCACTCCCTGCTGTCGAGCCTCGAGGGTGCGCGCCGCCGGTACAGCCAGGTGTTCATCGATGTCGTCACCGAAATCGAGGCGGGTGACGTGGTCGGTGCCGGTCAGCTCTTCGACGGCGAAGGCCAGCGTGCGATGCAGTCGGTGCTGAGCGCCTCCGATGCCCTGTTGCTGCACGAGCAGTCTGCGTTGGCGGCACGTCAGCAGGACGTCCATGCCCAGATCCAGGCGACTCAGCAGCAACTGACGGTGCTGGCCGCCGCGATGGTCGCACTGTCCATCCTGCTGGCCTGGCGGACGACCCTGGGGGTGACGCGGCCGCTCGGGCGCGTCGAAGTGGCGGCCGGCCGCATCGCGGCGGGTGACTACGGCAACCGCATCGCGGTGACGTCGGACGACGAACTCGGACGCGTGGCACAGGCGATGAACGTCATGGCCGATGCCATCGCTGCGCGGGAAGCGCAACTCGAGGGTGTGGCCTACGTCGACCGGCTTACCGGCCTGCCGAACCGTGCCATGCTGCGCCGCGTTTTTCGACAGGACGGCCTCGCGACCGGCGGCCTCGCGATCCTGTTGATGGACGTGGCCCGGCTGCGCACGGTCAACGAGATCCTGGGATTCGAGACCGGGGACATGCTGCTCGTCGAGGTGGCCAGGCGCCTGCGCGCAGCGGTCGATTTAGAAGCCACGGCAGGGCGGGTGGAACTGGCCCGGTTGCCGGGTGGTGTGTTCGCGGTGCTGAGTGAAGGCCGGTCACGCGACGAAGTCGACCTGCTGCGTGGGAGGCTGGAAGCTGCGGTGTCTCGCCCGCTGATCTGCCAGGGCCATGCGGTCGACGTCCATCTCGTGGTCGGGCTGGCGGACCAGCGCGAATCGAGCCTGGATCCCGACCAACGGGTGAGGGTGCTGGACAGCGTGCTGCAACGTGCCGAACTGGCCTCGGGAGAGGCCAAGCGCCGCAAGCTCGGCTGGGCATGGCACACGCCGCGCGACGACGATTCGCATGCACGCCAGTTGAGCCTGCTGTCGGAACTGCGCCGCGCGGCGCTTGACGGGCAGCTGGAGATGTGGATGCAGCCCAAACAATGCCTGCGCAGCGGCCGCACGCTGGGCATGGAGGGGTTGGTGCGGTGGCGCCACCCGGAGCGCGGCTTTGTCTCGCCGGCCGAGTTCATCCCGTTCGCGGAGCGCACCGGGGATATCGGCGTCGTGACCATGGCCATGCTGGACAGCGCGCTGACCACGCTCGGCGACTGGACTCGTACGTACCCGGACCTGAGCATCGCCGTGAACGTGAGTGCGCTGGATGTCCGCGATGCCGGGTTCGTGGCTCAAGTCGAGCAGATTGCACGGCATCGCCGCGCGCCCTTGTCCCGCCTGCGGCTGGAGATCACCGAGAGCAGCGTCATGGAGGATGCCGACCGCGTGCTGCCGGTGCTGCATGGGCTGCGGGCACTGGGCGTCCAGCTGTCCATCGACGACTTCGGCACCGGCTACTCGTCGCTGGCCTACCTGCAACGGCTGCCGGTCAGCGAGTTGAAGATCGATCGGAGTTTCGTGGCGGGTGCTGATCGCAGCGCCGAGAGCCGGGCCCTGCTGCGAACCATCATCGACCTGGGTCATAGCCTCAGGATGACAGTCACTGCCGAAGGCGTCGAGCGCAAGGAAGAGCTCAAACTGCTGACCGAACTGGGGTGCGATCAGGTTCAGGGCTACCTGATCTCGAAGCCGCTGGCCCCGGATGCGATCCGAATCTACTTGAAGTCGACCGGACTGAGGGCCGAACTTCCTTTGGTGGCCTGATCCCGGTGATGTCCTTGCCTGCGCCGCGCATGGGCGAGTCACGATTGAGGTCATATGGCCTCGTCTCTAATGTTTGCCAGCAGAACGCGTGACCTGACGAGCTTCTGATGTGCGGAGGCCGAGGTGCCAGGGCCGACGGTCATCGAACTTCCTCAGTCGTGGCGACTGGGCTGGATGCTTCAGCGGAGATGGCGCTGTGTTCGCTGCGGCGCCGCATCAGCCGGTATGCCGCCGGAATGACGAACATCGACAGCAATGGCGCGCTCACCATCCCGCCGACCATCGGCGCCGCGATGCGCTGCATCACCTCGCTGCCGGTGCCCGCGCCCCAGAACAGTGGCAGCAGTCCGGCGATGATCACCGCCACCGTCATCGCCTTGGGCCGCACGCGCAGCACGGCGCCTTCGCGGATCGCGTCGAGCAGGTCGGTCTCGCCGTCGCGGCCGGCACCGAGCCGGCTGCCCCAGGCCTGCTTCAGGTACAGCAGCATGATCACGCCGAACTCGGCGGCCACGCCGGCCAGCGCGATGAAGCCCACGGCGCTGGCGACCGACAGGTTGTGCCCGAGTCCCCACAGCAGCCACACGCCGCCCACCAGCGCGAAGGGCAGCGTGGCCATGATCAGCAGCGCCTCGTCGAAGCGCCGGAAGGTCAGGTACAGCAGCACGAAGATGATCAGCAGCGTGCCTGGCACGACGAGCTTCAGCTTCGAGGTGGCGCGTTCGAGGAGCTCGAACTGCCCCGACCAGCTCACCGAGTAGCCCGGCGGCAGCTTCACCTGATCGGCCACCGCGCGCTGCATGTCGAGCACCGCGCCGCGCAGGTCGCGACCGCGAATGTCGACGTACACGAAACCCGCGAGGCGTGCGTTCTCGCTGCGCAGCATCGGCGGCCCGTCGCTGACGCGCAGGTCGGCCACGTCGCCCAGCACCAACCGCTGGCCGCGTGGCGTGACGATGGGCAGTACGCGCAGCTTGGCGAGCGAATCGCGCAGTTCGCGCGGGTAGCGCAGGTTGATGGGATAGCGCTGCAACCCTTCGATGGTTTCACCGATGTTCATGCCGCCGACCGCGCCGGCGACCACGTCCTGCACTTCGGCGATGTTCAGGCCGTAGCGGGCAGCGGCGTCGCGGCAGATGTCCACGTCGAAGTAGCGCCCGCCGGTGAGCCGCTCGGCCAACGCGCTGGTGACTCCCGACACGTTCTTCACTGCGCGTTCGACTTGGCCGGTCAGGCGGTCGATGGTGGCCAGGTCCGGCCCCGCCACCTTCACGCCCACCGGGCTCTTGATGCCGGTGGCCAGCATGTCGATGCGGTTGCGGATCGGCGGCACCCAGATGTTGGACAAGCCAGGCACGCGCACGATGCGGTCGAGTTCCTCAACCAACTGGTCCGGCGTCAGGCCGGGCCGCCACTGCGCGCGCGGCTTGAACTGGATGGTGGTCTCGAACATCTCCAGCGGCGCCGGGTCGGTCGCGGTCTCGGCACGGCCGGCCTTGCCGTAGACACTCTGCACTTCGGGCAGGGTCTTGATCAGGCGGTCGGTCTGCTGCAGCAGCTCGCTGGCCTTGCCGGCCGAAAGCCCCGGCAGGGCGGTGGGCATGTACAGCAAGTCGCCCTCGTCCAGCGGCGGCATGAACTCGCTGCCCAGGTGGTGCAGCGGCCACAGGCTCGCGAGCAGCAGCAACGCCGCCAATGCCAGCGTCAGCTTCGGCACCCTCAGCACACCGTTCAGCAGCGGCCGGTACAGTGCGATCAGCGCGCGTCTCACCGGATTGGCTGTCCCCCTCGGAAGGGGGCCGGGGACCGGGGTGCCAACCATCATCGGCATCAGGATCGCGGCCAGCGCCGCGGCGGCGGCCATCGCGTAGGTCTTGGTGAAGGCCAGAGGCGAGAACAAACGCCCCTCCTGTGCCTCCAGCGTGAAGACCGGTACGAAGCTGAGCGTGATGATCAGCAGCGAGAAGAACAGCGCCGGCCCCACTTCGGTCGCCGCATCGCCCACCACGCGCCAGCGCGCTTCGTCTTCGAGCTTGTCGCCCGGATGCTCTTGCGCCCAGCGTTCCAGGTGCTTGTGCGCGTTCTCGATCATCACGATGGCCGCATCGACCATCGCGCCGATGGCGATCGCAATGCCGCCCAGGGACATCACGTTGGCGTTGATGCCCTGGTGCTGCATCACGATGAAGGCCGCCAGTACACCCAGCGGCAGCGTCACGATGGCCACCAGCGCGCTGCGCAGGTGGAACAGGAACACCAGGCACACCAGCGCGACGACGATGAACTCCTCCAGCAGCTTGCCAGCGAGGTTTTCGACCGCGCGCTCAATCAGGTTCGAGCGGTCGTACACCGGCACGATCTCGACGCCCTCGGGCAGCCCGCGTTGCAGTTCTGCGAGCTTGTCCTTGACCGCCCCGATGGTCTGCAAGGCGTTCTTGCCGGAGCGCATCACGATGACCCCGCCGACGGCTTCGCCCGCGCCGTCGAGCTCGCCAATGCCGCGGCGCATCTCAGGGCCCACCTGCACGCGTGCCACGTCGCCCAGGCGCACCGACACGCCCGCGTCGGTGGTCATCAGCGGGATGGCACGGAAGTCGTCCAGCGTCTTCAGGTAGCCGCTGGCACGCACCGCGTACTCGACCTCGCCGACTTCGATCACCGAGCCTCCAGCTTCCTGGTTGGCACGTGCGACCGCGTTGCTGACCATCATCTGCGAGATGCGGTATGCGGCGAGCTTGTCCGGATCGAGCACGATCTGGTACTGCCGCACCATGCCGCCGATGCTCGCGACCTCGGCCACGTTGGGCACCGTCTTCAGCTCGAAGCGCAGGAACCAGTCCTGCAGCGAGCGCAACTGGGCCACGTCGGTGCGGCCGGTCGGGTCCGCCAGCGCGTACTGGTAGACCCAGCCCACGCCTGTGGCATCCGGTCCGATTGACGACTTAGCCGCAAACGGCAGGCGCGACTGCACCTGGTTCAGGTATTCCAGGACTCGCGAGCGCGCCCAGTACAGGTCCACGCCGTCGTCGAAGATCACGTAGACGAAACTGTCGCCGAACATCGAGAAGCCGCGCACCGCCTTCGTCCCCGGCACCGACAGCATCGTCGTCGTCAGCGGGTAGGTCACCTGGTTCTCGACGATCTGCGGCGCCTGCCCCGGCCAGGTGGTTCGGATGATGACCTGCGTGTCCGACAGATCGGGCAGTGCATCCAGCGGCGTGCGCAGCAGCGAAACCACTCCCCAGGCGGTGATCATCAGGCTGGCCAGCAGCACCAAGAAGCGGTTGGCGATGCTCCAGCGGATCAGATGCGCGATCATTTGCCAGCTCCATCTGAAGGCGCCGGCGCCACGCGCTGGATCGACGTGATCTGCGGGACATCGCCGTCCTGCATCAGGAACTCGACATGCACCTGCTCACCCGGCGACAGGCTGCGCGGGCGCTTCTCGCGCGGCGGCAGCCGGAAGTCCATCACCATCTGCGGCCACTTGAGCGATGCGATCGGCGGGTGATCCAGCGTGACTGTGTCGCCATCGATCGCCTGGATGCGGGCGCCGGTACGATGCGCGGGTCCAGCCGAGGGCTGCCGTTGGTGGTTGAGCTTGATCTCCAGGCCGCGCAGGCTGGCCTCCGAGTCGATCAGGAACTGCCCAGACAGCACCACGTGCTGACCCATCTGCAAGCCTTCGACGATTTCGGTCTGGCCGCCCGCCTCAAGCCCGGTGCGCACCTCCACCGGGCGAAAGCCGCCGCCGTCCTCGGCCAGCATGACCACGCTTCGGCGACCGGTATGGATCACCGCGTCGGTGGGTACCAGCAGCGTCTTGTCGCGCGCGCGCCGGGCAAAGCGCATCTGCACGAACATGCCGGGCACCAGGCGCGCGCCGGGGTTGGCGAGTTCGAGGCGCGCCTTCAGCGTGCGGGTGCCGGGGTCTACCTCGGGCAGCAGCGCCTGCACGCGGCCCTCGAACGTCTGGCCGGGTGCAGCCGGGCTGGTGGCGCTCACGCGCGAGCCAGGCTTGAGCAGGGCGGCCTGGCTCTCTGGCACCTGGCCCTCGGCCCAGACCGTGCGGGTGCCCTGCAGACGCATGAGCGGCATGCCTGGCATCACGGTGGCGCCTTCGCGCACCATCAGTTCGCTGACCACACCGTGAATAGGCGCGGCGAGTGTCACACGCGCCAGCACGCGGTCCTCATTCACCACGCGCTCGATCAGCGCCTCGTCCATGCCGGCCTGGCGCATGCGCGCGCGGGCAGCGTCGCGCAGCGTGTCCACGCCCGGCCCGGCCATGCGCGCGACGGCCAGGTACTCCTCCTGCGCCGCCACCCAGTCGGGGATGTGCATCTCCACCAGCGGCGCGCCGGCCGTCACGCGGTCCAGCGTGGCGCGCACGTGCAGCTTCTCGACGAAGCCCATCGCGCGGGCCGACACGACTTCCTGCAGCCGCTCGTTCCAGGCCACGTTGCCGACGGCGCCGACCTCGGCGGCCAGTGCGCCTTCGACCACGGGCGCGCTGCGCAGGCCGAGGTTCTGCTGGATGCGCGGGCTCACCGTGACGCTGGAGGCATCCTCGCTGCCACCGGAGCCGGCATAACGCGGCACCAGCATCATGTCCATGAACGGCGACTTGCCCGGGGCGTCGAAGTTCTTGCCCGGCACCATCGGGTCGTGATAGCTCTGGATGCGCAGCCCGGTGACGGGGTCGACGTCGCCGGCCTTGAGGCCGGCGCGGATGTGCCGGCGCGTGGCATCCTCACCCTGCGGGATGCTCCACTGCGACGGGTCGGCTGGCGCGGCCGCCGCGGTCTGCGGGGCCGCAGCCATGCCCATCCCCTGTTGCATGCCCAACCACCAAGCCAAGGCGCCGACGCCGGCGGTGACCGCCAGTGCGGCCGCGCCGAGGAACGTGGTATTGCGGTTCATCGTGTCACTCCTTGCGTGGGGCCGTCGTCACCGCACTCACCGGCGCGGCAGCGTCCCGGATCGGCGGGCTGTCCTGGTCGGGGATCAGGAACTCGAGCCGCACCCACAGGCGCGCGGTCTCGAGTTCCACGGCGATGCGCTCCATGCCCAGCGCCAGCGCCGTACGCCGCGCTTCGAGCACGGCGGCGAGCGGCGCGCTGCCACCGCGGTAGGCGCCGAGCGCGGCGTCGATGCGCTGCTGAGCCAGCGGCTCGCGCTCGCGGTCGATCAGCGCCAGACGCGCCAAGCCGGCGCGCCACGCGTCGAGCCAGCCTTCGGCCTCGGCGAGGTGCGCGCGCGTGAGTTCCTCGCGCTCGGCACGCAAGGCCTCGGCCTGCGCGAGCCGGGCGGCCAGTTCGCGGTCCTGGCGCTGCGGTCGGTCCCAGGGCAGCGGCAGCGAGACCGCGAACGACACCATGTTCGAGTAGCGCGATCCGCGCTGACTGAACATCAGTTCGGCGCTCCAGTCCGGCTCGCGCTCGGCGCGGGCGACGGCGGCCTCGGCCGTCGCCGTGGCCTCGCGTGCCGAGAGTTGCACCAGGTCGGGGTGGTGCTCCAGTCGATCGGCCACGGGGTGGGCGACGAATGCGTGGCGCTCGAGCACCGGTGCCTCCGCCAATGGATGGTTGTCCGGGCCTCCGGTCCAGCGCGCCAGCATGCGGCGCGCGCTGGCCAGATCGGCCCGGGCGGCCAGCAGCGCCTGGTCGAACTGCGCCAGCATTTCGCGTGCAGCAATCAAATCGGTGCTGCCGCCACGCCCGCCACGCTGCGCGGCCTCCGCGGCCGCGGCTTGCAGCCGGGCCTCGTCTCGCTGGGCAAGCAGCAGCGCAAGACGCTGCTCGGCTGCGCGGCGCTCGAACCAGGCGATGGCCGCGTCGCGCTGCACGGCGGCGACGCGCACCTGGCGCTCGGCCCGTGCGGCCTCGGCCTCTCGCTCGAACCGTTCGGCACGCGAACGGCGCTTGTCTTCGAGGGTGAACGTCTGCATCAGCGCGACCGATCGCATGGTCATGAAGTCGCGCGTGATGCTGAAACGGTCGGGGCCGTCCACGGGCAGGTTGTCGAGCGACAGACGCAACACCGGGTCAGGCCGCTGCGCGGCGGCGACCGCCATCTCACGCGCGGCGCGGGCGGTGGCGTCGGCGGCGGCCGGCGAAGCGGCACGCTCGACGGCCGCCTGCACCGCGTCGCGGACCGACAAGGGGCCTGGTGTCGGCGAGGTCTGAGCCTGCGCACTCGGCAGGGTCAGCAGTAGGGCGGCGTGGGCGGCACCAAGCCAGCGAAGGCCGACGCGACAGCTGCGCGCTCGTCCGCATGGACGATGGGAAGCGAACATGAGTGGGACTCCGGCACGCGTCGCGCCGATCGGAATCGGACGCCGCGAGGGTCTGGACCAATCCCGGGCGTTGTGCGCGGGATCACCGGCGCGCCAGGAGCGCGCAGACGAGGGTCAACGTGTGGCCGGAGGTCGCCAGGGCTGGGCGGTCGGTGACGCGAACGGCCGCACGGGCCTCGCCACGGGGATGGCCGATCCCGCGGCCGTCAGGGCAGAGCTCGGCTGCGCAGGGGGCCAGAACGCCGCAGGCGAGGCGCCGCAGTCGATTCCCGACTTGCACAGGTGCCCGGTGGCCGCGAAGGTTTGCAGGTCATTGCAGCAGTTCGGCAGGTCTGCCGAGTCCAGATCGCCTACGGCCAGCATGGCTTGCATCGTCGCTTCCATCGGGCAGGACGACTTCTCCAGCGCGCGCACCGCCGGGGCCTGTAGGGCCAAGCCGACGCAGATGAGGACGAAGAGGAAACGACGAATCACGACGACGACGAGTCTACCCAAGGCGATTCGCTGCGTGGCGAGTGCGTGCAGACCACTTTTGCCGGATACCAGATCGAACATGCTTGAGGTCGGAAAGATTGCCTCGGCGCGCTGGTCAGCCGGCGCAGCACGAGAGCCGCTGGATGTCCTTGGTGAAGGTCTGCGCGCACAGCTTCAGCCCTTCGACCATGGTCAGGTACGGGAACAGCTGGTCAGCGAGGTCGTGCACCGTCATGCGCGCGCGCAGCGCGAGCGCGGCGCTCTGAATCAGTTCGCCCGCCTCGGGCGCGACGGCCTGCGCGCCCAGCAGCCGGCCGCTGCCGGCCTCGGCCACCAGCTTGATGAAGCCACGGGTGTCGAAGTTCGCCAGCGCACGCGGCACGTTGTCCAGTCCCAAGGTTCGCGTGTCGATTTCGAGGCCCTTGGCACGCGCCTCGGCCTCGCTCAGCCCGATGGTGGCCACCTGCGGGTCCGTGAAGACCACGGCCGGCATCGCGCTCAGGTCGAGTGCGACATCGCCGCCGGTCATGTTGATCGCAGCACGCGTTCCCGCGGCCGCGGCGACATAGACGAACCGCGGCTGGTCGGTGCAGTCGCCGGCGGCGTAGATGTTCTCCACGCTGGTGCGCATGGTGGTATCCACCGCAATGGCACCCTGTGCGTCCACGGTAACGCCCGCCGCGTCGAGGCCGAGGCCGCGCGTGACGGGCGTGCGGCCAGTGGCTACCAGCAACCTGTCGGTTCGCAGTTCGCCGCGAGCAGTCGCGAGCACAAGTTCGCCGTCGATGTGATTCACCCGCTGGGCCCGCGTGTGCTCGAGCACCGTGATCCCTTCGGCGCGGAAGACGGCCGTCACGGCCTCGCCTATCGCCGGATCCTCGTGGCAGAACAGCGTGTGGCGCGCCAGCACCTTCACCAGGCTGCCCAGGCGTGCAAACGCCTGTGCCAGTTCCAGGGCCACCACCGACGAGCCGATGACCGCCAGGCGCGGCGGGACGGTGTCAGTGGCCAGTGCGTCGGTCGACGTCCAGTACGGCGAGTCCTTCAGCCCCGGGATCGGAGGGATCGACGGCTGCGCGCCCGTGGCGATCAGGCAGCGGTCGAAGGCGAGTTCGCGCTCGCCGCCGTCACCGAGCGTCACGACCAGATGTCGGCCGTCCTTGAAGCGCGCATCACCGCGCAGCACGGTGATCGCCGGGGTACTTCGGAGGATGTCCTCGTACTTGGCATGCCGCAGTTCGTCGACGCGGCTCCGCTGCTGCGCGAGCAAGAGACCCCGATCGATGACGGGCGCGCCCGCGGTGATCCCGGCATCGAATGGACTCTCGCGCCGCAGGTGCGCCACCTGCGCCGCGCGGATCATGATCTTCGACGGCACGCAACCGACGTTGACGCAGGTCCCGCCGATCGCGCCACGCTCGATGAGCGTCACGCGCGCGCCGCGCTCGGTGGCCTTGAGCGCCGCCGCCATGGCCGCGGCACCACTGCCGATGATGGCGACATGCACGGCCCCGCATGGGCTGCGACAGGTCATGGCATTCAGCGTCGGACACTGGACGGGTAGCCCGCGTTCCCGGTCGCCTGGGTCAGCTTCTGCACGCTGGCCTTGGCGTCGTCGAAGGTCACGACCGCCTGACGCTTCTCGTAGTTCACATCGACCTTGCTCACGCCGTCGACCTTCGAGATCGCCTTCTTCACCGTGATCGGACACGCCGAGCAGGTCATGCCCGGCACGTCGAGCGTGACGGTCTGGGGCGAGGCCTGCACGGCGGCACCGGCGGCAAGCACGGAGGCGAGGAGCAGCTTCTTCACAGGGACCTCCTGGTCAATAGAACAGCGGAAGGACGTAGGGGAAGGCCAGCGCGATCAGCACCAGCGCACCGACGATCCAGAAGATGGCCTTGTAGGTGGCGCGGACCTGCGGGACGGCGCAGATCTCGCCGTGTTTGCAGGTCTGCAACGGTCGATAGATGCGCCGCCACGCGAAGAACATCGCTACCAGCGCCGCACTGATGAAGATCGGGCGATACGGCTCCAGCGCCGCGAGGTTGCCGATCCAGGCTCCGCTGATGCCCAGGGCCACCAGCACCAGCGGACCCAGGCAGCAGGTCGATGCGAGGATCGCGACCAGGCCGCCTGCGAACAGGGCGCCGCGCCCGGTTGGTGCTTCGGTCATGCGTTTTCCTTGGCGAACCTGAAGGCGATGACGTAAGCTTATTTCCGTACTTGAGTACGGAGTCAAGCGGGATGGAACCAGACCCAGGCGGGCTGACGATCGGGGCGGTGGCGAAAGCGGCCGGGGTCAACGTCGAGACCGTGCGCTTTTATCAGCGGCGGGCCTTGCTGCCAGAACCGGCCAGGCCCTACGGCAGCATCCGTCGCTATGGCAGTGCCGACGTGGCGCGTGTGAAGTTCGTGAAGGCGGCCCAGCGCCTCGGGTTCAGCCTCGACGAAGTGGCTGGGCTGATGAAGCTCGACGACGGCACCCAGTGTGGCGAGGCGCGAATGTTGGCCGAAGCCAAGCTTGCAGATGTCCGGGCGAAGCTGAAGGACCTCGGGCGCATCGAGTCGCTGTTGTCCGGCCTGGTGCGCCAGTGCGGATCGACGCGTGGCCGGGTGTCGTGCCCGTTGATCGACGCGTTGCAGAGGCCTTGATGGATGGGAGCAATGTCCATGCTTTGGCAAGTCAGGCACGGCGCCGAGGTGCAGGTGAACGGCAAGCCGGTCCGGATCGAATGGTCGGCGGCGGCGCTGGCCGCGCTCGAGCGCCGTTCGCAACCGCTCACCGTGGAGCTCGAGCTCTACTTCTCCTGCCTGGTCAAGAAGTTCGTCCACTTCCACGAGGAACTCTCCGAGCGCGAGGCGATTGCCGTCGGTGACCGGCTGCGGCTGTACTTCAGGACCGTCACGTCGACCGCCTGCTCGATGGATGTGGCGGAGCGCCTGGGGCGGCAGCCGGAAATCGAACTGGATGGCGACATCGCCCGCAAGCTGGCGCCCAAGCGCATCTGGCTCGATCATCGGCGCGGTACCTGGACCGGAGAGTTCTGGATGTGAAGGCGACCTGCCATGACGCCACGCAGGCCCGGCATCGGTCGGCAAGGATCTGGCCCATCGGCCTGGCGGTACTTTGTGCCGGCCCCGTGCCCTTCGCTGCGGAGCCGGTGGCCATGCCACCGCAGAAATTCCCCGACGTCGTGGCCGTCAAGGCACGGCCCAGCGGCCACGGGCGGTTCGACTTTGACGTGACCGTGTCCTCGCCCTACGACACGCCCCAGCGCTATGCCGACGCCTTCCGCGTGAGCAGCAGGGACGGCAGCGTCTTTGGCGAGCGCAGGCTGCTTCACCACCACGCCGACGAGCAGCCGTTCACGCGCGACCTGCACGGCCTGGTGGTGCCGGCAGGGGTGAGGTCGATCGTGGTCCAGGCGCGCGACAGCCAGTTCGGCTACGGCGGCAAGACGGTGGAGGTCCTGCTCCCCGGACGGAACTGAACGCCTGGCGAATGTTTACCGCGAGGGCGCGGGCGCGCCGGTCGTCGGGTCGCCCGGCGGGTTCGTCCAGGCCGCCCGCGCCACGTCGTGCACAAACCGCTGGATCAGCGGCACATCGGCAGCCGGCACCAGGTCTTCGGGTGCGCCGCGGCGCCCGGTCGGTTCGACGGCATCCGGCCGGTTGCCCAGCGACCCGCCGATACGGTATTCGCCGCCGCAACTGCGGCAGTAGACCCGGTCACCTGGCTGTTGTTCCCGCCGCAGCACCAGCGTCGGCCCGCAGTTCATGCAGTGCTGCAACGGAATCCCGTCATCGCTGTGCCCAGCGATGTGGTCGAGCAGGCCCTCGGAGCCCAGGGTCAGGAAGTGCCGGCCGAGTGGCTCGTCGAACTGCCGGCCCAGTTCCCGACCGATGCGTTCCAGCGCCAGGGGCACCGGCATGCCGGCCCGGTAAGGGCGCGTGCTGGTCATCGCATCGAAGGCATCGCAGATGCCGACGACAAGTGCCGCATGCGGGATCGCGCCGCGAAGGCCCTGCGGATAACCTTGCCCATCCGGCCTCTCGTGGTGCGCACGCACCGCGTCGACGGCCCAGTGCGCCAGCGGATGACCGGTGAGCAGCCGCGCACCGAGCTCCGGATGGGTCCGGATCACGGCATGCTCGTCGTCATCCAGGGTCGACGGCTTGCGCAGGATCGCATCCGGGATGCCAACCTTGCCCAGGTCATGGAGGAAGGCGCCGACGCTGACGCGAGCGCAGACAGTGAGCGAGGTGCCGGCCCGCTCGCACAGCAGCGCGGCATAGCGCGAGACGCGCCACAGGTGTCCGCCGGTGTAGGGGTCGCGCGCCTCCACCACCCAGGCCATGCCGAGCAGGCTCTCGAGCAGCGCTGACGAGGATGCGGAGTCGCCCCCGGCCTGGCCGGCCTGCCCAGTCGGTGCAGCGGGCTCGCGAGTGAAGAATCTCAACAGGTTCATGACCGCCCGCTCCTATGCTGCCGCGCCGAAGCGCCGCATGAAGCGACGATCGATGCGGTCCTTCCAGCGCCAGACCCAGCGCCCGCTCCACGACCAGCCGCCCCAGGTCGCCAGGGCGTGGCGGTCACCCGTGCTGATGAGGTAGAGCGCGCGCGGCTGGGGTGTCCATGACGGCAGTGGCCGGCCTTCGCAGAAGGCGCGCAGATGACGGGCCAGCACCGGACCGGCCCGCACGGCATAGACGCCGGACTTCGGGCGCGGGTCGACATATGCAGCTACGTCGCCGGCCGCGAACACGTTCGCATGCGAGAGGCTCTGCAGCGTTCTGCTCACGCGGATGAAGCCCTGCGCGTCCGTGGCCAGACCGGCCTCGGCCGGCCACGACGGTGCGCTGGCGCCGGTGACGACGAGGCAGGTGTCGAAGTCGATGGACGGTGGCTGTCCGAGCGTCAGTCGGTTCGCGCTCAAGCCGATGGCGCGGCTGCTTCCTCGCCACTGGATGCCGCGCTCCTTCAGCAGCGACGCGGCGTGACGCCGCGTGGTGGCCGGTGCGCCGGGCAAGGGCCGCTCTTCGCTGCCGACGACGGTGACGAACAGGTGCGACCAGCCCTCGACGTTGGCGCGGTGGCGGATCGCGAACGCCAGTTCAATCCCCGCTGCGCCCGCGCCCAGCACTACCAGGTCGAAGCGCCGACACTGGTTCGCGATGCGTTCGACCACGGTCGGCCAGGCGGCGATGAACCGCTCGATGGGTCGCACGGGCAGCGCATGCTCCGCGGCGCCGGGCAGATCGGCCAGCGACGGCATCGGTCCGGTGTCGATCGACAGCGCGTCGTAGCGCAGCGCGCTGCCGTCGGCGCACCGAAGTGACTGCCCGGCCAGGTCGAGCGCCGTTCCGGCGGTCTCGTGGAACGCCACAGCGCCACGGGCGGCGAGCTGGTCGAGTGAGATCGCGCAGGCTTGCAGCGGGTAGTGGCCGGCCACCCAGCCCGGCAGCATGCCCGAGTAGATCTGCCGTCGGTAGGGCGAGACCAGGTGCACGTCCCAGCCCGCAAGTGGCCGCTCGGCCAGATCGGCCAGCACCTTCACGTGGGCGTGGCCGCCTCCCAGCAGCACGAGGCGCTTCATCCTTGGAGCCTCAGGATCGTCATCTGCGAAGCCGACAAGCGTGCGAGATCGTCGGGCACGTCCAGATCCCACAGGGTCTCGAGCTCGCGCCAGGCCAGGCCCGCGGCTGCGGCCCGCAGGCGAGTGTCTTCCATCACCGTGGGCGTGCTCCAGCGCATGTCGCGGAACAGCGTGAATTGCGGCTCGCGCAGGCCGACGAGCGCGTAGCCGCCGTCTTCTGCCGGAAGGAAGACCGCGTCGCATCCTGCCAGCAGAGCCTGCGCCGCCTCACGCAGGTGATGCGGCGTGAGCGGCGGGCAGTCGGTGCCGATCAGCAGCAAGGGGCCCGTCGCGCAGTGCAGCCGGAAGGCCGTGTGCATGCGCTCGCCCAGGTCGCCGCTGGCCTGCACGAGGCAGGTCACGCCCATCGCACGGTGCAGGGCCCGAAAGCAGCGATGTCGCGCGTCCGGGGCACACCACAGGGTCACCGGTCCCAGACCGGCACCGAGCGCGTTACGGATCGCCTGGTGCGTAAGCCGCCGCTGCAGGCGGGCCGCGCCCTGCGCACCGAGTGCCGGAATCAGGCGCGTCTTGGCGAGACCTGGAATGGGCGCCTTGGCCAGCACGGCGACCTGCACGCGGTCCAGTCCGGGCGCGAGATTGACGCCCTGCTCAACGGGGGCGGTAGCCATACTGGATCGCCAGGTCATGGGGGTCGGCACCGAAGAAGTAGGCCGCACGCAGCCGCCACATCAGGAAGATCGTGCGCCACGCGCCATGGCGCTCCCAGCGCCGCGCCGAGGTCGTGACGCGTTCGTGCAGGCAGGCTGGGCGACCATGCGGCTTGAGCAGGCGGCAGATCGCGATGTCCTCCATCAGCGGCACGTCCGGAAAGCCGCCGATGCGCTGGAAGAGGTCATGCCGCACGAAGAGCGCCTGATCGCCGGTGGCGATGCCCGACCATCGCGAGCGCAGGTTCATCAAGGCGCCGACCAGCCGCAACAGCCGCCGTGGGCTGTCGATGCGGGCGTCGAATCGCCCCCAGGCAAAGGGGCCCAAGGTGGCACGCCGCACCAGGACATCGGCGTTGTCAGGCAGCACGGTGTCGGCGTGCAGAAACAGCAGCACGTCGGCCGGGCAGGCGGCGGCGCCGGCGTTCATCTGGGAGGCCCGCCCGCGCGGCGCGAGCAAGGCCAGGTCGGCGTGCTCGCGGGCAATGGCCAGGGTCTCGTCCTGGCTGCCGCCGTCCACCACGACGACGCGGGCGCCGCGACTGCGTAGGCCCTGCAGTGCGCGCAGCCGCTCGGCCAATGCCGAGGCTTCGTCGAGCACCGGCAGCACGATGCACAGCGCGGGCCTCATCCGGCGACGACCTCGCGGTTGTCGTGCCAGGTCAGCGCACGGTGGTCGAAGCCGGCTTCCAGGGTGGGTTTGATCACGGCGAAATAGGGTGAGACATCGAAGTCGCGCGGCGCGAACAAGCTGTGGTGCCGGACGTGCAGGATCTCGTCCATGCAGCCCGGGCACATCGGGTCCTTCGAGGGAATGGTTTCGATGGTCGGCAGGATCGGGTAGCGCACCGACTGAAAGGCCTGTGCGATGAGTGTGGAACAGATGGCACGTGTCGGGTCGCCGCTGCCCAGCGCCAGCATGCGGCGGCGCCAGCGCACCGGCACCGGCGGCGTGGGCAACAGGTAGCGTGCCAGATCCACGACGTTCTTCAGGTCGTACTGGTGGCCCAGGCGCGCCAGCGCATGACCCACCAGGGCATCGATCTCGGAAGGGTCAAGGCCGACCGGCCGGCAGACCCGGCAATGCAGCCCCGCGAACTCGCCCACGCTGACCAGCCGGACGCCTTCGCGCAGGTCGGCTTCGAGGAAGCAGCGAGCCCGCCCCCGCTCATCGAGCGTCCGGCCGGCAGTGCCCACGTAGAGAGCCGCATGCGACCAGGTGGACTGGGTCAGGTACTTGATGGCGACGCTGAAGCGCGTCTGCCCTTCGACAAGCAGCACATCGCCGGGCCTGAGGCAGGCCATGAGGCGATCCGGATCGGTGGGCGCCGCAACGCCATGGGTGTGGTGCGGACGGGCGAGATAGCCGCTCAGCCGCTCGCCGATCCAGCGCGTCAAGGTGTCGAAGAATCCCGCCATGGTCCTGCCCCGGTTCGATCACGGTTCAGCGGGCATCGTTGAGCGCCCAGTCGTAATCCAGGAAGGTCAGCTTGTAGCGGCCGGCCCGCAATTCGGCTTGTGCCTGCGGCGTTGTGCCCAGAACTTCGGCGTGGCGGGCGAACAGCGTCTGCAGCGAGTCATAGCCCTTGTGCCCGCGCTCGAAGTCCTTGCGGTACCAGTCGAAGATCTTCGACACCGAGAGGACTCCCGAGCCAGCGTCGAAGCGGTTGCGCGAGCGGTCGGCCAGGAAGCGGCGCATCGCGTCGTCGAGCTGGACGTCCAGTCGCTCGGCGACGAAGGCCTCGCTGCGCAGCATCGGGCAGCCGATGGAGGCGCAGACCACGGCCACGTGGATGCGCGGGTCGTCGAAGACACCGGGCGCGCGGATCATCTCGTGCTCGACCTCGTCGAGCGAACGCTCCTGGCCGAGCAGGTGGAAGAACTTCTTCTTCCACGGGCTCTGCAGGAAGCTGCCCAGGTCCTTGATCGACTTCAGGTCCGGGTAGCGCGTGAGGATCAGCTCGACCGTGAAGGCGTTGTAGGCGTTGATGAGGAAGGCCAGCTTCTGCGCTTTCGACCATTTGTCATAGGCGGCGGGCGAGACGGCCGACAGGGCGTCCAGGACCCCCTTGAGGGCGGCGCGCTGCGCCTGCAGGGCGGCATAGCGCAGGGTCGAGGCGCTTCCGCCCGCCGCGACGACCACGTGCTGCCGCAGCAGTGCGTCCCAGGCCGCGTGGCGATGATCGAAGCCGGTCGACGCGGCCTGCGCCCGAACGGCGTCCGGCAGTGCCAGCATGGCCAGCGGCAGCGCCACCATGAGTGCACGGCGTTGGCTGGACAGGATGCGCCGTGGCGCGATGCGGTGGTCGGTCATGGCTCGTCGCCGTCGACGGGCTGGCCCGTGAAACGGTAGAAGAAGTGGCCGTCGATGACGGGTCTGGAACTCGTGACGTGCTCGATCAGGCCGAACTGCATCAGCCGGTGCAGCAGCAGCCAGGCTTCGTGACGTTGAAGGGCGTGGCGAGAGACGAGTTCGTCGACCGCCTGGGAGCCGACCCAGCAGCGTGGGTAGAGCTTGCCGAGGTGGCTGCGGTCGCTGATCGTGACCCCGTCAGGGGCCGCCAGCTCCGAAAGCACATCACCGAGATCGATCGCGTCGGCAACGGGAGACGCTGCCAGGCGGTAGTACAGCGCGTCGTCGAGAAACGGATGCTCATGGGCCACGTGCACCAGCAGCCCCAGCGAAGCCAGCGCCTGACCCAGCGCCAGTGCTTCGGGTGCCGATCGCTTGAAATGGTGCGCCATCAAGGCCACCGCCTCCGTGCCGACGAAGCAGTGCGGGTAGCGCTGCAGCCGCCAGGTCCGGTCGGCGATGTCCAGTGACTGTTCCAGCAAGGCGGCCAGGGCTTCGGCCGACAGGCCGGACAGCGCCCGGATGGTGGCGCGCGCCGAACCCGTGTCGCGCACGTCGTTCATCACCCGCGCGTAGCGGGCGAGTTCTGCGGGCGAGAGCGATTCAAGTGCCAGTTCTTGTGCCACCAGATTCAACGCGGCGCGCAGGCTGCCTTCGCAGTCCATGGCGTCGAACTCCGGGATCAGGTCGGCAAAGCCCAGTCGTCGTATCCAGCGACGATCGGCCTCGCTGACGTGACCGAGGCCCGAACCACCGCTGAGGCGGGTCAGCACGATGCGGCGACGGTTCGTGTCGCGCGGCAGGATGGCGTCGAGCTGCAGCAGGGTCGGTGTCGTGCGCCCGTGCGAGATGTCGATGAAGACCACGGCACGGGGCTTGGCGGCCAGGCCCCGCAAGACCGTGTCGCGGCCGCGGCGGTCGGTCGGCAGCGGTGTCGGCGCCAGACGCATCGCCATCAGTCCCGCTCGCAGTGCAGCGCGGGCCGGGACATCGGGCAGGTCCAGCAGGACGCTGGCGTCAGCGGGGCGGCTCATCAGGCAACCTCCGCACTGCGTGCTGCGGTATTCGCCTTCGGAGCGGCCGTGCGGCTCATGGCGTGCCTCCGTCATCCCCGCCGCCAGGCGTGGAAGCGCTCCACCCAGGCCAGCAGTGCCTGCGGCGCATGGGCGCGCTTCCAGTTGCCCGCAGCGTACTTGTTGGCCTCGGCCAGCGTCGGGTAGGTATGGATGGTGCCGAGGATCTTGTTCAGGCCGATGCCGTGCTTCATTGCCAGAACGTATTCGGCCAGCAGATCGCCAGCGTGCTCGCCCACGATCGTGACGCCCAGGATGCGATCCTTGCCGGGCACAGTGAGGACCTTGACGAAGCCATGGGCCTCGCTGTCGGCAATCGCGCGGTCGAGATCGTCGAGGCCATATACCGTGACTTCGTACGGGACGTTCTTCTCCTTCGCCTCGAGCTCGTTCAGTCCGACGCGCGCCACCTCGGGCTCGACGAAGGTCGCCCAGGGGATCACGCGGTAGTCGGCGCTGAACTTCTTGAACGGGTCGAAGAGCGCGTTCACCGCGGCGTACCAGGCCTGGTGGGCTGCGGTGTGGGTGAACTGGTAGGGTCCGGCCACGTCGCCGGCGGCGTAGATGTTGGGGAAGTTCGTCTGCAGGTAGCCGTTGACCTCGACGGTGCGCCCGGTGGTGACGCCCAGCTCCTCCAGCCCGTAGCCTTTCAGGTTGGCCGTGCGCCCGACGGCGACCAGGATGGCATCGAAGGGGATGTGCTTCTCCTGGCCGTCGCTCTCGACCACCAGCAACTTCTCCATGCCACCGCCCTGGACGCGCACGGCCTTGTGGCCCGTGAGCACCGTGATGCCCTCGTCACGAAAGCGGGCCGTGACCAGCTCCGACACTTCCGGGTCCTCGCGCATTAGGATGCGCGGCAGCATCTCGACCTGTGTCACCCGCGAGCCGAGCCGCGCGAAGGCTTGCGTGAGTTCGCTGCCGATGGGGCCGCCGCCCAGAACCACCAGGCGCTCAGGCCGCCGGCGCAGTTGCCACACGTTGTCGGAGGTCAGCAGCTCGGTGGGGCCGAGGTAGGCAAGTCCTGGAATCGGCGGCACGAAGGGCCGCGCCCCGGCCGCAATGACGATGGCGCGCGTGGTGAGCGTCTCGACGCGCCCGTCGTGGTGGGTGATCTCCACCGCCCACGGCGAGACGATGCGTGCCGTGCCCTGCGCCACGTCCACGCCAAGGCCGGTGTAACGCTCCACCGAGTCGTGCGGTTCGATGGCCTTGATGACCCGCTGCACCCGGTCCATGACCTCGCCGAATTCGAAGTCGGCGGTGGCCCCGCGCATGCCGAACTCCCTGGCGCGCTGCACGTGCGAGAGGAACTTGGCCGAGCGGATCAGCGCCTTGGAGGGCACGCAACCGGTGTTCAGGCAGTCGCCGCCCAGGGCGTGCTTCTCCACCAGGGTGACCTTGGCCTTGATGGCCGCGGCGATGTAGGCGGTAACCAGTCCGGCCGAACCGCCGCCGATGACGATGAGGTTGCGGTCGAAGCGGGCCGGCTTCTCGAACCGGGCGTAGACCTTGCGGGCCTGGAACATGTCGATGACCTTCTTGGCGATCAGGGGGAAGACGCCGAGCAGCACCAGCGACCCCAGCACGCCGGGTGAGACGATGCCCGAGAGCGACTCGATGCGCGCCAGCTGCGTGCCGGCGTTCACGTAGACCAGCGTACCGGCAAGCATGCCGAGCTGGCTGACCCAGTAGAAGGTCCAGGTGCGAAGCGTCGTCACGCCCATCGCCAGATTGATGACGAAGAAGGGCAGCACAGGCACCAGCCGCAAGGTGAAGAGGTAGAAGCCGCCGTCCTTGGCGATGCCGGCGTTCAGCGCTACCAGCCGGTCGCCGAAGCGCGACTGCACCCAGCCGCCCAGCAGCCAGCGCGCGGCCAGGAAGGCGAGAGTGGCGCCGAGCGACGAAGCGAACGAGACGATCACGGTGCCCCAGCCCAGGCCGAAGAGCGCTCCGGCGGCCAGCGTCATCACCGCGGCACCTGGCAGAGAAAGCGCCGCCACGGCCACGTAGCCGCCAAAGAAGACCAGCGCCGCCGCTACCGGCTGGGCCGCGCGCCAGGCCTGCAGATCGGCCTGGCTGCTCTTGATGGATGCCAGGCTCAGGAAGCGACCGAGATCAAGCCCGACGAAGACGGCCAGGAGTGCCGCTACCACCGCGAGCAACCACCACCGCTTGTCCAGACGCATCTTGATCCCTATGTGGATGTCGAGATCGGATCCTCGACACGGTCATAGACGCGGGGGGCGCCGATTTGCTTACAGGCACCGGCAGGTGTAATGGACCGAGGCGTTCGTGCGTCAACCACCTCGGCAGGGCGCAGGAAGTCGCCCGCGCATCGCCAGCAGGAGCCAACAGTGGGCAAGGCATTCTGGATTCGAAGGTTCTTCGTCGTGTGGGGACTGGCGCTTGTGGTCATCGCCTTGGCGCAGATCCTCAAGGGACGTGAACTGATTTTCGCGGTCGCCGAGGGCGGGCGTTGGGGACTGCTGGCGGCGATGGTGTTCGTGACCGCGCGCGTGTGGCAGTCCCGCCGCAAGCAGCATTGCGTGATTTGCCGCGACACGCCGGAGATGCGTGCGACCGGTGATCCGAAGAGCTGGGGCCGGGACTGAATTCGCCCAGGCGAGTCTGGTGGAGATCCGTGAGCTCCAACCGGGCTTCATGCGTGCCGGCCGAGCGGGAGCGGCATCACGGCAACTTGTGAGCTGGGCGGATGGGAAGCGGGCCGCCATGTAAGGAATGCCGACCGGCGCCGTCTATGAATGTGGACAACGGGCGCTCATCATGGAACCAGACTCCGTCAAACCTCGCATCGGGATCATCGGTGGCAGTGGCCTTTACCGGATGGAAGGTCTGACCGATGTCCGGGAGGCCATCGTCCCGACACCCTACGGGGCGGCCTCTGACGCGCTGCTCCTGGGTCGGCTCGGCGGCGTCGATGTGGCCTTCCTGGCCCGGCATGGACGCACCCATGGCTTGATTCCGAGCCAGATCCCTTTCCGCGCCAACATCTACGCGTTGAAGTCGGTGGGTGTGCAGTACCTGCTGTCCGTTTCGGCAGTTGGCTCGATGCTCGAGGACATTGCGCCGCTGGACATGGTCCTGGTCGACCAGTTCATCGACTTCACGCGCAAGCGGGAAGGCAGCTTCTTCGGCGACGGTGCGGTGGCCCATGTCGCGCTGGCCGATCCGGTCTGCGCGGTACTGCGAGGCGTGCTCGGCGAGGCGTTCGCCGACGCCGGCTTCAAGGACATACGCCTGCACACCGGGGGCACCTATGTCTGCATCGAGGGGCCGGCGTTCTCGACGCGGGCGGAATCCCGCTGGTATCGCAGCCTCGGCGCATCGGTGATCGGCATGACGAACATGCCCGAGGCGCGGCTGGCCCGCGAAGCCGAGATGGCCTATGCCACGCTGGCCCTGGCCACCGACTGGGACTGCTGGCACCCGCAGCAGGCCTGCGTCACGGCCGAGATGGCGATCGCCAACCTGCAAGGCAACGCGCAGCGTGCGCAGGTCCTGTTGGGCCATGCCGTGCGACGTATCGCGGCGAGCTGGCCGATCTCGGCCGCGCACAGCGCACTCGATTCGGCGCTCGTGACGACGCCGGCGGCCATGCCCGAGATCGCCCGTGAGCGGCTGAGTGCCCTGATCGGCAGGTTCCTTTGATGTCGGTCGCAAATCGTCCACCGGGCTGTAAGACCTCGATCACCCACTCCGTCTATTGGCCACGAAGGTCACGCCACGCGCTGGTCTTCGGCCGATGAACCCCGCTGCAACCCTCAAACGTACCAGGAGATCCTCATGAACCAAGCCACCACCAAGTTGCCCGCCATCGCGCTCGCCCTGGCGCTGGGGGCCGCCTTCACGACCCTGCCGGCAGCCGCACAGTCGGCCGACAAGGACAAGTGCTTTGGCGTAGCCCTCAAAGGCAAGAACGACTGCGCCGCTGGCCCAGGTACCACCTGCGCCGGCACCTCCAAGGTCGACTACCAGGCCAACGCCTGGTCGCTCGTTCCCAAGGGCACCTGCGAGAAGACCGTTTCCAAGACTTCACCGACCGGGTTCGGCCAGCTCAAGGAATTCAAGGAAAAGAAGGCCTGATCGGCAGCCCCGCTGCTCACGTCGAGCCGTACATGACCCGCCCCGACAGCGTCGCGAGCATGGCCACGACCCCGTCGGTGGCGAGGTCCGGCGCGTCGGGCGATCGGCGGGGCTTGCCCTGGAGGGCCGGCGTCGGTCTGAAGCCGCAGCACTTCCGCGAGGTGCTGGCGACCCGGCCCGATGTCGGCTTCTTCGAGGTGCACGCCGAGAACTACATGGTCGACGGCGGGCCCTTCCACCATTTCCTCGGACAGGTGCGCGAGCACTACGCGCTGTCTGTGCATGGCGTGGGTCTGTCGATCGGAGGGATCGATCCGCTGGACGAGTCGCATCTCGACCGGCTCGCGGCGCTGATCGACCGCTACCAGCCGGCCTCGTTTTCCGAACATCTGGCGTGGTCCAGCCATGGCGAGGTCTTCTACAACGACCTGCTGCCCGTGCCCTACGACCGGCAGACGCTGGACCGTGTGTGCGAGCACGTCGACCGCGTGCAGGAGCGGCTCGGGCTGCGCATGCTGCTGGAGAACCCGTCGACCTACGTCGAGTTCGAGGCCTCGACCATGACCGAGACCGACTTCCTGCGCGAGGTGCTCAAGCGAACCGGTTGCGGGCTGCTGCTCGATGTCAACAACGTGCATGTGTCCTGCGCCAACCATGGACGGGACGCGATGGCCTACCTGCGCGACATCCCGTTGGGCGAAGTGGGGGAAGTCCACCTGGCCGGCTTTGCGCGTGACGAGGACGCGGCCGGCGCGCCGCTGCTCATCGACAGCCACGGCACGCCCGTGGACGAAGCCGTCTGGGGCCTGTATGCCCAAGTCATCGCACAACTGGGCGCCGTTCCGACGCTGCTCGAACGCGACAACGACGTGCCTGCGTTCCAGATGTTGCTGGCCGAGGCCGGAAGGGCGGAGTCCCTGATGAGCGTGCGCGTCGAACCTCGGCGCTGCAGCGTCTACTGGGGCTGCGCATGACGCCATCCGCCGCCACGCGAGGCCTGGTACAGAACTTTGCCGCCGCGCTGCTCGATCCGAAGTGCGCCACGCCTCCTGGCCTGCGTGCATGGAACGGGTCCGACCCTGCGGCCCGGCTGGCGGTCTACCGCAACAACGTGGTCAGCTCGCTCGTCGATGCGACCGGAGAGATCTTCCCCGTGGTTCGGCAACTGGTGGGCGAAGAGTTCTTCCGTGCCATGGCCGGCGTTTTCGTTCGCGAGATGCCGCCGCGCACGCGCGTTCTGGCGCACTACGGCGGGGCGTTCCCCTCCTTCATCGCGTCGTTCGCGCCCGCCCGGGCCCTGACCTACCTGGCCGATGTGGCGCGCCTGGAATTCGCCCGTGTGATGGCCTATCACGCCGCCGATGCGGAACCGGTCGCCGATGACATCGTGACGCTCGCCCTGGGCAGCGGCGAACGCATGGGCGAGTTGCGAATGGCGCTGCATCCTTCCGTCCACACACTGTCCTCGCCGCACGGCGTCGTTTCGCTGTGGGCCGCCCATCAGCGGGACGAGGACGGCGAGATCGGCACGATCGACGTCGACATGCCGGAGAGCGCCCTGATCCTGCGGGCGGGGCTTGACGTCCTGGTCCTGCCCGTGCCGCCGGCAACGGTCGACTTCGTCGAGGCGATTCGCGCGGGACTGAATCTAGGCGACGCCGCTTCGCAGGCCGCGTCACGCGCCGCAGAGATGGGGTCCGACTTCGATCTCACCGCCATCCTGACGCCACTGCTGGCGCACGGCGCGCTCATCTCGTTGCATCTCCCACCAAGGCTGACCTCATGACCTCGACTGCATCGTCCTCCGCTCGTGCCGGTGTCCGCGCCATGTCGTCCGGCGGCTCCGCCGTCACGCGCCTTGCCGAAGGGGTCATCAGCCTGTTCGGGCGCATTCCGAACACCTTGATCGCGTTCATCGCTCGCTTCTCGATCGCCGCGGTCTTCTGGAACTCCGGGCAGACCAAGATCCAGGGCTTCGTGGCAAACCTGGTCACCGGCGAGTTCACCCTCGGCTGGCCCAGTTTGTCGGACTCGGCGCTGGCGCTGTTCCAGGACGAGTACAAGCTCCCCCTCATCCCACCCGAACTGGCCGCGCCGATGGCCGCGCTGGGGGAGCACCTGTTCCCGTTCCTGATCCTGATCGGCCTGGGGACGCGTTTCTCCGCCCTGGCTCTGCTGGGCATGACGCTGGTGATCCAGATCTTCGTCTACCCCGGTGCGTACGCCACCCATGGCACCTGGGCCGCCGTGCTGCTGTACCTCATCGCACGAGGCCCGGGCGCGCTGTCGGTCGACCACTGGATCGCGTCGCGCCGCGCGTCCGCCCGGTGATGTCAGTCTCTGAAGGTATCCGTTCGCACGCCGGCCTGGCGCGCAACGCTTCCCGATGCGAAGGGTCGCACCGACGATCCCGCGCATGCCCGCACCGCGGCTCCGCCCGGTGAGGTGTCCTTCCATCCATCCCACAACCACTGCGTATCCCCACGACTGGAGAGTTCCATGATTACCCTGTCCACCCACCTCACCAGGGCCTTGGCCTCGGCTGTCGTGACGGCTGCCGCGTTGAGCGGCAACGTGATGGCCGCCACATGCGCCGGCACGAAGTGCGGCCCGAAGAAGATGGCAGCCAAGTGCGGCGCCTGCGGCGCCAAGGGCGCTGCCTGTGCCGCCAGCGGTGCGAAGTCCAAGACGAAGGCCAAGGCGAAGTGCGGCGCCAAGTGCGGTGCCAAGTGCGGCGCCTGCGGCGCCAAGAAGTAGTCCGTCGAAACCCACCACCTGAAGGAGTCCCTGTATGAGCTCAATGTCATCGACCCTCGCGCGTACGCTGGCCACTGCTGTCGTGACGGCTGCCGCTCTCGGCGGCTGCAGCATGATGTGTGGCGCCAGGAAGTGCGGCGGCACTTCGGCCCAGGCCTGCGGTGCGTGCAAGGGCAAGTGCGGCGCCTGCAAGGGCAAGTGTGGCGCTTGCGGCGCAAAGAAGAAGTAGGGCGGTCCGGATTCGGGGCCTCCGCTCTTGACCAGATCGTCAAGGCCGAAGGCGCCTCCGAATTCGCTCGCGTCCCGCGATGAGTGCCCATCCCCTGATGCGCTGCCATTGGCGGCAGGCTTCCGACAAGGTGGTTGCCGCCGACCTGCGGCAGGCGCGCGACTGCCTGATCTCGTTCAGCCAGGCCTCGGAAGCCTCGGGGTCCCTGTTGCAGAGCTGGATCCAGGGTCGGCCCGTCGTCGAGTTCGAGCACTATCCGCCCGACGATGTGGTCGACTTCCGCAACGGCTCACAGTTCTACTACCACGCCCATCGCGACGGCGACCAGGAACACGGCCACCTGCACTTGTTCTGGCACGCCACGGTGTCCGGGCGCCGCCGACACCTGCGGCCCGGGCTGCCGCGATGGGTGCGCACGGCGCCGACACACCTGTTCGCCATCTCGCTCGACGCGCGGGGGTTGCCGGTTGGCCTGTTCACCGTCAATCGATGGGTCACTGACGGCCACTGGTTCGATGCGGCGACGACGATGTCGTTCGTCGACCGGTTCGCACTGGACGCAGTTGAAGGTCACACGGCGTCGTGTCGGTGGCTCACGCACTTCGTGCGCATGTACCGGCCCCTGGTCGAAACGATCCTCACGCGGCGCGACGCGCGCCTGGCACGTCGCGCATCGCTCGAAGACGCCTTGGGCGACCATCGTCTGGAGGTGTTGAGTCTGCAGTCCATCGACTGGGCGGCGGATCTGGATGCGCTGGAAGCGGAAGCCGTGCGACGTGGCTTGTGATGCGACGAGCTACCAGCGCAGCAGCAGCGGACCCAACAGGGCACCCAGGCACGCCGAAAGAAGCACGCCAACCGTGTACCAGACCAGCACGAACAGCGGTGACTGCTCCGGGCAGTGCAAGGCATACCCCAGCGCACCCAGGCTTCCCGCGAACAGCCCCGCGGCGAAGCCTGCCCATCGCGGCCTTGTCGGCGCCAGGCCGCGCAGCGCCCAGATGGCAGCGACGAGGGCGGGCAACGAGAGCGCCGCCACGAGCCAGGGACACGAGGCCCAGGACTTTCCGAGCAGCAGATCCAGTCGCTCTGACTCGGCGCCCTGGGTCCATACCGTGAAGGCCAGAAGTGCCATGGCCAGCACCACCGCGACCGTTGACTCGAGGGCCTTGCGCCAGGGCGTTGCCGGACGCGCGATGCGATCGACGAACCTGGCGGCACACAGCATGAGCGCGACGACGTACGCGACCTTCGCTGCCAGTGCCCAGCCCATGTCCGCAAGGTTGGCATTCAAGCCCAGGGCCTGGATCGCCGCGGTCGCACTGGCGATTGACCCGAAGGTAGCGGCTGTGGCGATGCGCCGTTCCACCGCGCGGTGCGGTGCCGGCCCGGCCTGGCGTGCCAACAATTCGACAAGCTGTTCGGTCTTCATGGCGTTTCGCGGATCAACTTGGCCAGAAGCTGGCGGCCACGGCGGAGGTAGATCTTGATGGCCGACTCCGATGATCCTGCACGCCTCGCTGCGTCGGCGATCAAACGGCCGTCGACCTGGGACTTGACGGTGGCGCGGCGCTGCGCTGCGCTCAGGTTGCCTGGTGGCTGCTTCTGATCGTGCTGAACACTGACCCCCTCATGATGCTGTGGATGCGGTTCACCGGGCAGTTCGTCCAAGGACTCGAACAGGCGCGCGCCGCGATCACGCTCCAACCAAGGGCTGTAGGGTCTGCGACTGGCAATGCCCTGCCCCCAGCTTGTCGCTGGACCCTCGGTGTCATGGGCACCAAGTTGCAGGTGCAGCGCGGTCAAGGTGTCGTGCATGAAATCCTCTACGCCAGCGGACATGCCGCACATTCGGCGCGCGCAGTTGCCGCGCACTTCGATCGTCGGAGTCGTTGTGACATCGTCTTCCTGTGCTTCGCTGCCCATGCTCAGTCGGTTACGTCGAGACGCGAGAGAAATTCAGCACGACCCCGCAAGCGAGAGGCGAAGTCGAACGATCTAGCCACTCGTTGCGCTGCCACGTCGGCAATGCAGCGCTCCACCCAAGCCCGATCCACATGAAAGGCTGAACCATGAATCTCGAACGTCTCGTCGTCGCCGCTGCGCTCTTCGGCACCGCCGCGCTCGCACACGCACTCGACTCCAAGCCGTATACCGCCGAGGCACTGGCCACGGCCGAAAGGGCAGGGCAGCCGGTAGCCTTGCTGTTCCATGCCGACTGGTGCCCGACCTGCCGGGCGCAGGACAAGGTGCTGCAGTCGCTGAAGACCGAGAAGGGCCTGGACCTGACGGTTCTGGTCGCCAACTACGACACCGAGAAGGACCTGAAGCGCCGCTTCAGGATCAGCGCGCAGTCGACCATCGTCGTGCTGAAGGGCGCGAAGGAGACCGCGCGCCTGATCGGTGACACCAGCGTCGACGGGATTCGAAGTGCGCTCAAGAGCGCGCTCTGAGCGGGGCCTGGCGTGTCGATCGCTCTGTCCCTGTCCCAGATGGGCTTGAGCCTCGCCGCGGGCAGCCTGACCACGCTGTCTCCTTGCGTATTCCCGCTGCTGCCACTGGTGCTGGGCGGCGCGCTGCAGGGCAATCGCTTCGCACCGGTGGCGATGGGCGCCGGCATGATCGCGTCGTTCGCGGCCATCGGCATGGCGCTCGGCGCGCTGGGCCCAACGCTGGGCATCGATGCCGATTCCGTGCGCAGCGCCGGGGCGGCCATGCTGATCGCCTTCGCCCTGGTGATGCTCGTGCCGGCCCTGGGCGAGCGTTTCACCCGGTGGATGCTGCCGATCGCCAGCACGGCCAACGCTGCGTCGTCGAAGCTTGACGGTGGGTCCGTTGTGGGTGCGCTGCTGCTGGGCGGTGTGCTGGGGCTGGTCTGGAGTCCGTGCTCGGGACCACTGCTGGGATCGGCCCTGACGCTGGTGGCCAGCGAAGGTGGCGTGGCGCGCGGCGGACTCGTGCTCGGCATCTTCGGCCTGGGCGCAGCGATCCCGCTGGTGGCCGTGGCCTATGTGTCGCGCCGAGGCTTCGTCGCCGCTCGCGACTGGGTGATGGCGCGCATCGAGCGCGTCCGCCATGGCTTCGCTGTGTTGCTGGGCGCCATGGGCTTGGCCATCCTGACCGGCGGCGACAAGTGGCTGGAGGCGCGGGTGCTGCGATGGCTGCCCGACGCCTGGGTCAACCTCACGGTCGGCATCTGACTTTGGTGCCGATCGTGGTCAAGCTGCACCCTGTGCCGGACGCGCCTGCCGGCCGGACGATTTCGTTCAACAAGACCTACCCAAGGAGAACATCATGGACTTTCGACGCCTGCTTGCCACGCTCGGCCTCGCTTGCGCGCCGCTCATGGTCAGCGCTGCCGATGGACTGATCGTGCTGAAGAGTCCACACAGTGCCCAGAGCACCATGAACCGCCTCGAGGCGATCGTCAAGGAGCGTGGCCTGACCGTCTTCGCGCGGGTCGATCATGCCGGCGGCGCGGCCAAGGTAGGCAAGTCCATCCGTCCCACCGAACTGCTGATCTTCGGCAATCCGCAGGGAGGGACGCCCTTCATCGAGTGCGCCCAGACGGTGGGCATCGATCTGCCCTTGAAGGCGCTGGTGTGGGAGGATGCCTCGGCACAGGTCTGGCTGGGCTACAACGACACGGTCTATCTGGCCCGACGACACGAGGTGCCGGCCTGCGCGGCTGCGGCCAATCTGGCCAAGGCGATCGCCGACTTGGCGGCGGCGGCTGTTGCGCCGTAGCGATGCGCGTGGCCCCACGCCGGCTCCGCCCGATGGCCTCACCCGTCCGTGCCCTCCGAACTGGGTAGCTCCGCGAGTCGGGCTGCAAGGGCCTGCGCTTCGGACGTGGCGGTTGGATGGGGGGCGCCCTCCTGGAGTGCGGCAAGCTTGGCTTGCAGGAGGCGTCTCAAGGTCTCAGGTTGCGGCGTCACTGCCCCTTCGAACAGCACCTGAGGACCAGCGGCAATGACGAGGGTCGGAAACGTCTGCACGTCGAGGTCGCCGACCAGGTCGGCGTCGTCTTCGATGTCGATCCAGTGCACTCGCAGCGGCAGGCCCTCGAGCACGAGGGCTCCCGTGACTGACTTCAGGACAGATGCATAGGAGTCGCAGAGTCGACACCAGGCCGCGCAAAGGCATGCGACGTGCAGCGTGGGCGCAGCGCGGGGCTGCACGCGCGGGCGTCCCGCCGCGGTCACCGCCGGGCGTCCGGAACCGCTGGTGACAGGGCCTGCCGTGGTGAGAAGCTCGGGCCGCGGGTGATGCGTTCGAAGTAAGAGAGCCACGCGGGCGATCCCGGCGGCCATTGCGCCAGGAACTCCTGCTGCCAACGCCCGCTGTCGAAGTGCACCGGCAGCAGGGCAACCCAGGCGCCGCCCAGCCGGACCTCATGCAGCGCCGGATGTGGCGACGGCGTGGTGGCAATGCGGGTGCAGAGTCCGGTCAGGTCGCCCGTGAAGTTGGGCATGCCGGCCGCGCCGTTGTTCACGATGCCGCCGCTTCGGCCGGATGGCAGATGAAATCGACGCAGCGCCGGAAGGCAGGTGTGCGTGCTGGCGAACAGATCCACAGCTGCGACCTCGAACATGTTGGCGCGCCAGGCCTCCTGTGCAGGGTCATCCAGTGCGTTGACGTCGAAGCGCCAGCCAGCCAGGGACTCGGCATCGCCGTGCACCACGCCAACCCGACAGTCGCCGACACGGTATCGCGTCAGCATCGGCAGCCTGGCGATGCGTTCCAGCAGGTCGGCATGACGCCGTGCTGTGGCCTTCAGGCGGGCATGGATCCGGTTCGAGCGTTCGACGACGCCCGCGTCCACGCTGGCCGGATAGGCGCAACCGCAACCGGCATCATCGGCCGGAGCATCGAGCTCCGCTTCGACATTGCCGAGGATGGCGTCGTTGGCCAGTACGCGCAGGTTGATCTCCGCGAAGGCGCGGTCCTCGACGTTGAACCAGTTGAAGTCGCCGTTGAAGCACAGGACAGGAGGTGGCGCGCCCACAGGGCGATCGGTGCGCGCCATCATCTCGATGGTATCCAGTGCTGCCAGGTTGCCGTACAGGCCGCCGACGACATACAGCGTGTCGGTGACCCGGGATTCGGCGTGCGCAATGGCCGTCGGCCCGTAGCGGTAACGCAGCGGGCAGACGCGGCCCGGCGCTTCGGCCGGGGGGAAGACCGTGAAGCGGTCGGATGCTGTGCGGGTGGCGGTCACTTCAGAACGCCTCGCAGCCGGGCCGGGGTATGGGCATCGACGGCCACATCGGCCACCACCCTGCCGCGCCGCAAGGCGATGGCACGGTCCGCCAGCCTGGGCAGGAGATCCAGGTCGTGCACCACGCAGACCAAGGTCACCGGTTGCTCGCACGTGACAGCAGACAGCAGGCCAACCACCTCGTCGGCAGCTTCAGGGTCGAGACTGGCGGTGGGTTCATCCGCCAACAGCAATGGCGCGCCTTGGTGCAGCGCTCGAGCGATGGCCACCTTCTGACGTTCACCTCCGGACAAGGTGTCCGTGCGTCGGTGACCGGCGTCGCCCAGGCCCACGCGCGCCAGGGCGGCCAGGGCGGCCTGGCGTTCGGACGCTGGCCAGCGTCGCAGCCAGGTCCAGCCGGAACTGTGCCGGCCGGCACCCCCGATCAAGACATTGTCCAAGGCGCTCAGGCGCCCCACCAGGTGCAATCCCTGGTGCACCTGGCCGACGCGCGCTCGCAGGCATCGCAGCAGCCGGCCCCCTTCGGCATGCCCGCCGATGGCCACGTCGGTGCCGAGCACACGGAGACTGCCCCGCGTGACACAACCCCGCCCGTTGAAACCCGTCAAGGTGCGCAACAGCGTGGACTTGCCCGCGCCGTTGTGACCGACCAGCGCGACGCGCTCGCCTGCGGTGATGCGCAAGCCGATATCCCGCAAGAGCACCTGCTGCCCCACGCTGACCTGCAGCCCCTGGGCTTCGATGACGGCGTCCATGGCGCCAGCTCCCTCGTCAAGCATGCGCTTGCTCACACCAGCCTGCGCCGCACGGCACGGCTCAGCGCGTCGAAGGCTGTGACCATCAGCACGATGGCCAGCAGCAGCGTGGTCAGCCGGCCCCACTGGAACAGGCTCATCGCTTCCGACAGCAGCAATCCCAGGCCACCAGCGCCCACCAGTCCCAGGATGGTCGAGTCGCGGATGTTGAACTCCCACACGTAGAGAGCCTGCGACACGAATTGCGGCAGCACCGCCGGCCAGACACCCAGGAAGAACACCTGCCCCGGTGTTGCGCCGGTGGCGCGAACCGCATCGACCGGTTGCATGTCCAGCGACTCGATGGACTCGGCGAGCAGCTTGCCCAGCGTGCCCGCTGAGTGCGCGGCCACCGCCAGGATGCCGGCCGTGGCGCCCAGACCGACGATGCCGACGAAGAACAAGCCGAAGACCAGCGTGTGGATGGATCGCAGCGCGTCCAGCGCGCCCTTGGCACCCCAGGACAGGGCCCGTGGCGCCTGCAGGTTGCGCGCTGCCAGCAGGCCCAGCGGCAATGCGATCAGCGCGGCCAGCACCGTTCCGAGTGTGGCGATGCGCAGTGTCGTCCACAAGGCACGGCCGACGCCTTGCAGGTATTGCCGCTCGGTGGCCCTTTGATCCTCGGTGCGCAGGACGCGGCCGTCGGCGTCGCGCACCTGCAGGTTCGTGTCGCCATACCAGATTCTCAGGAAGCTCGGTTCCGACATCTCGGCGATCGTCTTGCCCAGGTTCTGCCATGGCTTGCGACCCAGACTCAACTCGTCCTCGGCGGCCAGTGTCCACACGCTGGCCAGCACCAGCAGCGCGCAGGCCACCAGCAGCGCGGGCAGAACCGGCCATGGCCGCATCGGTCGCAAGTGCGGGCCAGGGGTTGCCGAAGCTGCGTAGTCGCCAGCATCCGCGGCAATCCCGTCAGTCGCCGGCGTGGTCACTGCTGGGATCACTGTGTCAGCAGCTTGCCGGTGGCCAGGCCGGCGTCCCGGATGGGGCGGTAGAAGCTGTTGTCCTTGCTCACGAATCCGGTGTAGCGCGCAGGCAGCAGGTTCGGCGTGCGGCGCAGTTCGGGCCCGACCGACTCGAGAGCAGCGCGCAGCCTGGCGACGAAGGCGGCATCCTTGGCCAGGTCGGCGCGCACGGCCAGCGCGTCGTTGGGCAGCGGGTCGGAGGTCCAGAAGACCACGCTGTCGGCGGCCTTGATCAGTCCCTCGGCGATCATCGCGTCGCGGTTGCGGTTGTAGTCGGCGCCGGCGTCGATCTCACCGCGCGTGACCTGCAGCTCGATCGCCTGGTGCTTGGTGTTGAGCACCCGGCCCAGGTACTTGTCGGGGTCGATGCCGTTCTTCTGGAAGTGGTGGTACGGAATCAGGTAGCCGGAGGTGGAGCCCTTGTCACCGAAGGCGAAGGTGCGGCCCTTCAGGTCGGCGATGGACCGGATGCCCGACTTCGGGTGGGTGACCATGATCGCGTAGTACTCCGGCTTGCCGTCGTACAGGATGGAGGCCACGGCCTGTGCGCCGGCCACGTGGTTGGCCAGCACATAGCCCCAGGGGCCCATCAGCGCGATGTCGGTCTCGCCGTTGGCCAGGCTCTTCGCCAGGCCTTCCCAGGTGTCGACTGTGTAGAGCTTCACTGGGCGGCCGAGCTGCCGCGACAGGTGCTCGGCCAGGGGCCGGTAGGTGGCGTCGTTCTTCTCCTTGTCGGGCTGGTACAGACCGACGCCGAAGCGCAGCACATCGTCTGCGGCTTGTGCCGGGCCGACGGCGGCCAGACCCAGGGCCATCACGGTGGCCATGGTGGAGGCGAGTTTGACCAGCCGAGAAAGGCTGGAGCGGCGGGCGTTGCTGGGTGCCATGGAAGATGTCCTTCGCGACGTGCGTTGATCGATGGGGTTCGGGTGTCGGGACGCTCATGCAGAGCAGGATGGAGCCGCCGCGGCGCCATCAGCCAGCGCGCCGCCGCAACTCGAACCTTGCCCTGCGGTGCAGCCGAAGCAGTGGTCCGCGACGCGGATGGGCCGGTCTTCCAGGGCGGCCGCCGTGATGTCGGTCAAGTGCAGGCGCCCTTTGCCGGATGCACCGATCGGCAGGCCGAGCTGCTGATTGAAGTCGCAGTCGTAGAGGTAGCCCTGCCAGTCCAAACTGACCAGGCTGCGACACATCACCGAGTCGAGGTTGTCGTCGCGATGGGCGCTGCGCAGCAGCTGCATGTAGCTGTTGAACTGGCCCTTGGACACCAGCATCGAGCCGAAACGCTGGATGGGCATGTTGGCCAGCGTGAAGAGCTGGTTGAAGACCACGCCGAAGTGCGCCGCGAGATGGCGCTTGTAGTCCCCCTCCAGGGCCTCCTGGGCGGGGGGAAGGCTTGCACCCTGCGGGTTGTAGACGAGGTTCAGGCTGAGGCCGCTGCCGGGCTGCCCGTAGCCCAGGGCGTTGAGGCGCTGCAGGCCGCGGATGCTGGCGTCGAAGGTGCCCTTGCCGCGCTGCCGGTCGACGTTGTCCTCCAGGTAGCAGGGCATCGAGGCGACCACCTCGACGCCATGCGCGGCCAGGAACTCTGCCAGCCCCTCCTGGCCGGGCTCCTCGAGGATCGTCAGGTTGCAGCGGTCGATGACCCGCACGCCGCGCGACCGGGCTGCGACCACCAGCGAACGGAAGTGGGGGTTGAGTTCAGGCGCACCGCCCGTCAGATCGAGCGTGCGCGCATCGGGGCTGGCAGACAGGAAGGCGACCACGGCATCGATCGTGTCCCGTGACATCTCCTCAGTCCGATTCGGACCGGCGTTGACGTGGCAGTGCTGGCAGCTCTGGTTGCAGCGATAGCCGAGGTTGACCTGGAGGGTCTCGACGACCCTGCGGCGCAGGGCAGGGAAGTCGGACCGGGCGAGCAGGGGCAGGGTGGGGTGCATCGGGTTTCCTGAGGGGCTTGCCTGCTAGACGAACCAGCCCGCCGTTCCCTTACAGCACGAGCGCATGCAGGGGCGCTGTAAGAAACGGCTGCCTGCCTCGTCTAGAGGCTCAGGGTGAACTGCCTGCGAGCAGCCCGCCCACGTTCACCCCTACCGGGCTCGACCCCTTCGCATCAGGAAACCACGTCATGGCTGCCGAGAAACGTGTCCTCCTCGCCCGCCCCCACGCGTTCATCGTGAACCAGATGCGTCCGTTCCTGCTCGATGCCGGATACGTGGCGGTGGGCGCACGGGATCTCGATCACCTCCGCACCGAACTGACCTCGACCTTCAGGGGCGCGATCATCTCGACGGCGGTCACATCGACCGTGGAGGCGGATGCGGCAGCCGTCTTCCGCCTCGTGCGGGAGCGTCAGCCCAGGCTGCCGGTGGTGTTCGCCGGCATGGCGGATGCGGCTACCATGCGCATCACTGCCGAGCGCGCCGTCAAGGAACTGGTTGCCAGTCCGGTCTTCGCCGGGCCGGGCGACTACCGCCCGGGCGGCGATCGCCAGGCGTCCTTCCTGATCCTTCGCAAGGACGATCTGCTGGATGCGGCTGCCATTGAACGGTCTGCGCGTGCGCTGCGCAGCCACTTCGTATGACCTTCAGCAACGCATGCCCGTGACGCCACGATCACCCGCGACCGGCCCCGTCAGTCCAACCGGACAGCCGCCTTCTCTGCTGGCACTGATGTTCAGCAGGCGCATCGCCTTTTCCGCGATGAGGGTCTCGGCCGTGGTCGGCACCTTGCTGAACGTCATCAACAACGGCCCGCAACTCTGGCAGCACCAAAGCGTCAATGTGTGGCAGGCCCTGCTCAACTACGCCGTGCCATTCTGCGTCTCGGCATACAGCGCTGCGCGCAACGAGCGCAGCCGCCGGAGCGGCCCATGACGGGCACTTCGGGCGCCAAGGACTCCCGCGGCGCGAAGGCGGAAACCGCGGGTTCGATGCGCGGCATCAGCGCGGAGGCGCTGCTGTCGCTGCGCGCGGACATGCTTCGTTTCGCGGATCTGCAGTTGCGTGATCGGGCGATGGCCGAGGACCTGGTCCAGGAGTCGATCGAGGCCGCGCTGCGGAAGTCGTCCTCCTTCAACGGCCAATCCACCCTGAAGACCTGGGTGTTCGCCATCCTGCGCAACCGCATCATCGACCATCTGCGGCAGGCCACTCGCACGGTCAACATGTCGAGTCTGGTCGACGACGACGACGAAGACTGGCACGAGAAGCTCGAGGCGATGTTCACCGAGCGCGGGGCCTGGCGCGACGGTCCCCGCCCGGTGGCCTGGCCCGACCCGGAGGAATCGATGCAGACCCGGCAGTTCTGGACGGTCTTCGAGACCTGCCTCGATCACCTGCCGGCGGCCACGGGCCGCGTGTTCATGATGCGGGAGTTCCTCGGATTCGAGTCGGACGAGATCTGTCGCCAGCTGAGCATCTCGACCAGCAACTGCCACGTCATCCTGCACCGGGCAAGGCTGAAACTGCGGACCTGCATGGACACAGGATGGGGTCGGCCAGGGGGCGCGTCATGCTGAACTGCAAGGAAGTGACGCGGGTCTGCTCGGACGAACTGGAGCGGCCGCTGAAGCTGGGTGAGCAGGCGTCGCTGCATCTTCACCTGATGATGTGCACCGGGTGCACCAACTACCGGCGGCAGCTCCGGGCGCTCAGGCAGGTGATGCAGGCCTACGCGGAAGGCGAGGCGCCGACGGGTGATCAGCCACCGCAAGGCGATCGCTGAACGATCCGAAGCGCCAGGTCAGAGGTCCAGCGCGAGCCGTGGCGTGAGGGCCCTCGACACGCAGACGCACATCAGTCCGGCCTGCGCCCGCTCCTCGGGCGTCAGCGCGGAGTCTCGATGGTCCGGCATGCCTTCCAACACCTTCGTCGCGCAGGTGCCGCACGTGCCGGCGCGGCAGGAGGCCGGCACGGCGATGCCGGCTGCCTCGATGGCTTCCAGCACGGTCGCGTCCGGCGCGACCTCGACCTGCACGCCTGAACGCCTCAGTTCGATCGTGACCTTGGCATCGCCAATGCCTTGCGCACGGCTGAAGCGTTCGAACCTGAGCCGGTCCTCCAACCCGCGTTCCTTCGCGACGGCCTGAGCCGCGGTGAGCAGGCGGGCGGGGCCGCAGACATAGAAGACCGCGTCTGCAGGTGCATCCGCAAGGATCCGGTCCAGGTCGAGCCGGGTGCCGGCATCCGCCGGGTACAGCGACACCCGCGGCCCGAGTTCATGCTGGAGTTCAGCGGCCCAGGCCATCTCGGCAAGGCTGCGCCCCGCATAGTGCAGGTGGTGGTCGCACCCCCTGGCACGCAACGCCTGGGCCATCGCCCGCAGCGGCGTGATGCCGATGCCGCCGGCGATCAGCACCGCCGGCCTGCCGTCGCCGTGCAGCCGGAAATCGTTGCCCGGGGGATGGACGTTCAGGCGCATGCCCACTGCAAGGAGCCTGTGCACTGCCAGGGAGCCGCCGGCGCCGGCGGGTTCCGCCAGGACGGCCAGGTCCCAGGCGTCGGTTCGTGACGGGTCGGAGGCGATCGAGTAGCGGCGCGTCGTCGTGCGGCCGTCGTGCAGCACGACCGGGATATCGAGATGGGCGCCGGCCGCCGCCGCCGGGAGAGCGCTCCCATCGGCGGCCTGCAGGGTGTAGGTCCGCACACGGGGCGTGAGCTGCCGCACGGCGGTCACGACCAGCGACAGTGGCCCTTGACCGAGCACCTGCGGCTGGGCGCCGGTCGCGCGCAGCCGCGCCACCTCCGCACGCAGATCGGCCAGTTCCTTCGCCGCACCTGGGCCGGCGCCGGCCGCCTCGATCTCGGCGGCCGTGTAGCGCGGCGTGATGTGCTGGGGGCAGTTCCAGTCGAAGGCCTCGACGCTGATGATCACGGCCCGTTCGATGCGGGCGCGATAGGAGGGAACTTCCAGGCGGTCCAGAAACCCGTCGTCGTCCCGCGCGTCCACGAGACGCGCCCGGCCCCACACCTTGAGGCGACGCCGGTTGGCGTATTCCATCAGGATGAGCGAGACACGCCCGTCCGCCTGCAGGTTGCCGGCACTGATGTACTGCACGTTGCCACGGAAGTCGGCATAGCCGATCGTGTGCGCATCGAGCACCTTGAGAAAGCCGGCCGGCCCGCCTCGGAACTGGACGTAGGGCCAGCCGGTCTCGCCGACCGTGGCCTGGTAGAAGCCGTCGCGCGCGGCGATGAACTCGGCCTCATGGTCGCTGAGCTCGACGCCGCGTGTGTCGCCTCGGTCGAGCGACGCGTACTGGTCGCGACTGCCCATGAGGGTCTGGAAGGCGCGGACGCCTTCGGTGAAGGCGATGTCGGCAAAGCTTCGGGCCATGATCGTCTCGTTTCTCGGTAGGTGACGCTCGGGGTTCCCGGTTGAGCCCTCAGGAACCCCGCTCCGATGGCTTCTCGGCTCAGGCCAGCGCCTCGCGCTTGCCGGCCATCAGCTCGACCTTCGGAAAGTCGATCTCGACACGGGTGGCCTTGCCGAGCACATTGGTGAAGATGTTCAGGGCCACCACCGCGATGATCTCGACGAGTTCGCCGTCCGTGAGACCCGCCGCCCGCGCGGCATCGAACTCGGCGCCGGTGACTTCGCCGAGGTGCTCGTTCAGCGCCTTCGCGAAGGCCACGGCGCCCGCGGCCTTCTTGTCGGACGACGAGCCTTGCCGATTCAGCGCCATCTCGTCGTTGCTGAGGCCCGCGTGGCGCCCGATCGCGGTATGGGCGGACACGCAGTACTGGCAGCCGTTGCTCTCTGCCACGGCCAGCGCGATGCGCTCCTGCGTGGCCTTGTCGACGGCGAACCCGGCAGCCGCGCCGTAGAGCCCGAGGAAGCCGGACAGGGCCTTGGGCGAGTTGGCGAGGACGCGGATGAAGTTGGGGGTGATGCCGAGCTGGGCCTGGACGGCACTCAGCAGTTCGGCGGCTTCGCCGGTGGCGGTCTTGGGGTCGATCACGGGAACGCGGGCCATGGTGGGCTCCTTCGGGGTTGACGGTTGGGGGAGGATTCGCCTGCAGCGGTGCCGCTGCGGACAGGGCGAATGCTCTGCGCGATGCGTCCGTCGATCCATGGGCCACAGGGCAGTTGATTGCTGCGTTCATCGCAGCAATCGACAATGGACCCCATGGACAAACTCAAGGCCATGTCCGCCTTCGTGCGAATCGTCGAGGCAGGCAGCATTACGGCCGCCGCGGATGCCATGGAGGTGTCGCAGCCGTCGATGGTGCGGCTGCTGGCCGCGCTGGAGTCGGAGCTCGGTGTTCGGCTCATCAACCGAACGACTCGGCGCATGGCGCTGACCGACGAGGGGCGCGAGTACTTCGAGCGCTGCCGCCTGGTGCTGTCTGCCGTTGACGAGACGGAGGCCAGTCTGCGGGCGCGTCGCGTCGAGCCTCGCGGTCGCCTTCGGGTCACCTCATCGGTGACCTTCGGCCGCTCGCTGCTGGCGCCACTGGTCGTCGACTTCATGAGTGCGCATCCACAGTTGCGGGTGGAACTGGTGCTGCTCGACCGGGTGATCGATCTCGTCGAGGAGGGCATCGACGTCGGGGTTCGGCTGGCCCAACTGCCCGACTCGACGCTGGTGGCCGTGCCCGTCGGGGAGACGCGACGCATGGTCCTGGGCGCACCGGCCCTTCTGCGGCGCCACCGGGTGGCGGAAGTGGCTGCACTGCAGACCGCCCCCTGCGTCAGCTTCTCCGGACTGGTGGGCTCGAACGACTGGCCCATGGCTGTGAACGGCAAGCCGGCGAGGGTTCCCGTCCACACGGTGTTCACCACCAATCAGATCGACGCAGCCATCCTCGCCTGCCTTCGCGGAGTGGGCTACGGCCAGTTCTTCGACTACCAGGTGCAGGAGCCGCTGCGGGCCGGCAAGCTCAAGCCCGTGCTGCAGGGACACTGGCCCGAGCCCACTCCGATCCAGGTTGTCTATCCGCAGGCGCGACTGCTGTCGGGCAACGTTCGCAGCTTCGTCGACTTCGTGCGACCGCGGCTGGTCCGTGCCCTGGGCCGAGGCTCGACATGAGCAGGTTCACCACGGCGTGTGCCACGGGGCCCGAGGAACGCAGAACGCTTCGAGTCCTGATGGCGGCACCGGGGCGGGCCGCTGGCGCGGCTTCAAAGGCCGAGTCCGGGCTGAACGCGATGCTGGGACTGCGGCGCAGCCAGGCCACGACACCGGCGGTCAAGAAGGTATCCGCGCCCTCGGGGGAGGGCATCGAATCCCTGCCGGCTGCGATGATGCCATGGTCACGCGATCGGTCACGCTGCCACGCCCCGAGTGCCAGCCCCCGGCGATGGCGATCGTGCGCGCATGGCGTTCCGATCGCAGCATCAGCGAGAGTCCAGTGCGAGATAGCGCGTCAAACGTCATCCAACGATTTACCGTCCAAATGCGCCACATCGGCCCAGAAATCCAGGCGCCACGCGCCGCACTCGTAAGAGAACCGGTTGATGCTTCCATTCACCATTGTGAACACGCG
>OEIU01000372.1_pt1 | contig 43598 bp, 35 predicted proteins | sample 1539221 | NCBI WGS metagenome assembly OEIU01 (sample SAMN03792071, study PRJEB22550) | activated sludge metagenome | feature: wastewater treatment plant; material: activated sludge; isolation source: Wastewater treatment plant of a petroleum refinery complex | place: Argentina: Zarate | collected... | reverse complement strand
GTCATCCTGCACAGCCCGCGGTCGGGACGAAGAGGTGGCCGCAGTCGAACAAAAAGGTGGCTGCCCATCCTTGACACACACATTCCCCATGTGAGCAATCCATAGTGCCGCAAGCGGAGGAATGGATTGCTTCGTCGCTAGGCTCCTCGCAATGACGCGGTGAGGTCGGTGGCTTTGCCCTTCACTGCAGTGCCATGCCCGAGGTCGCGATCACCTTCGTCAGCTTGTCGTGGTCGGCCTTCATCAATGCGGCGAGTTCGGCCAGCGGCATCGGCTTGCCCGGGATGTTGGCAACCGCGAGCTGGCGCTGCACGTCCGGGTTTTGCAGCGCCTTGTTTATGCCGTCATTGATCTTTGCGACGATGGGATCAGGCGTGCCGGCCTGAACATAGATGCCGTACCACGGCACGTAGGTGGCTTCCGGGAATCCGGCTTCCGCTATCGTCGGCACGTCCGGCAGGTCGGCGACGCGCTTGTCGGTCATCACGGCGAGCGGCTTCACGCTGCCGGCCTTGATGTGCGGCAGAGCGAGCTCAAGCGAGACGATCTCGAAATGCATCAAATTCGTCATCAAATCGAGCAGGGCCTGCGGCTGGCCCTTGTAGCCGACATTGGTGAGCTTGATATTGGCCGCCTGAAACAGTTTCTGCGCGCTCAGATCGATCGATGATCCGGTGCCGGGGTTGCCGAAATTCAGTTCGCCCGGCTTCTTGCGCGCGATCTCGACGAATTCCTTGACGGTGCCGGCGGGCATCGAGGGATGGACCAGTGCGACACTTTGATTCCAGACGGCCAGCCCGACGCATCTGAGATCCCTGAGCGCATCCCAGCCGGCGTCCTTGTACAGCGTCGGATTGACCAGCGCGGCCGGTCCCGTGACGAGCCAGGTGTAGCCGTCGGGCTCGCTGCGCGCGACCGAGGCGGTGCCGATATTGCTGTTGCCGCCGGGCCTTGCCTCGATGACGACAGTGCTCTTCCAGTCGCGGCCGACCTGTTCGGTCACCGCGCGCGCAACGATGTCGACGATGCCGCCGGCGGGGTAGGGCACGACGATCCGGATCGGACGGTTCGGATAATTGCTCTGCGCCTGCGCGGCATGAGGCAGCAGCATGGCCGCCCCCCAGGCGATGCCCATGGCGAAGCCCAGCGCGGTTCTGATCCGGCTCATTCTTCCCTCCCCATATGTCGCGCATCGGTCGAGCGATGCACCTTCTCTGCCCCTCTTGCGGGGGTGTTTCAGTCGCTGGCCACCAGCGAGCGGATGCTGCGCGCCAGGCCGAGCATGCGCGGACCGCATTCGCGTTCGATCTGCTCGGCATTGAAGCGGAACGAGGGAATGCCGCAATTGACGGAAAGGCAGTCGCCCGACGGCGTACGGTACAGCGGCGCCGCAACGCCAAAGATCTCTCGCCGCCAGTCGCCGAGCGAAATCGCAAAGCCGCGCTCCTTGCACAGCTCGATATCGGGCAGCGTACGCGCCTTCACATAGTCAGCTTCTTCCGGACGCTCGGCCTTTACCTTTGCCACGTAATCGTCGAGCTCCTGTCTGGTGAAGAGCGACAGCAGGGCGCGGCCGACGGCGGTTGGCGCCAGCGAGCCGGCAAAGCCGACGTCAGGCAAATGTGCCACCGCATCGGTGGTGCGCAACGTCTCGACATAGATGAAGTCGAGCCCGAACGGCATCGCGATCGAAACGGTGCCGCCGGTATAGGCGGCGAAGTCGCGCATCAGCGGGCGCGCCAGTTGCCGCACCTTCAGCGCCGACAGCACCGGATAGGCCGCGGCGAGGATGCCGAGCCCGAGCTGGAAGCGTCCCTTGGTATCGCGCTTGAGATAGCCGAGCTGCTCCAGCGTGTAGGTCAGCCGAGACACCGTCGGCCGCGACAGGCCGGTATGCAGCGCCAGTTCGGCGTTCGACAGCGAGCCGCTATGATTGCGGAAAGCGGCGAGTACGTCGAGCCCATGCGCCAGCGTGGTCGCAAAGGAGGGATCGCCGTGGTCCTCGGGGGACCGGGATTTCTGCGGATCGGTGCTGGACAGGACTGCCATGAACCGAAGTTGACCATTATTCCCTAATTATGTCAATATATCGAAATGAATTCGCATATTGTTTCGATATGCGATTTCGTTCGCGAAAAGCACGGGGAGCCGGTATGAATTTCGATCTGTCCGAGCGATCGGAAGCCTGGCGGGTGAAGCTGCAGGCGTTCTTCGACGGCGAGGTATTGCCGCGCCATCGCGCCTGGCTCGATCATGCCGCCAAGGGCGAAGCCGCGCCGTTCATGGAGGATCTGCAGCGCAAGGCGCGCGCGGCGGGCCTGTGGAATCTCGGTCTTCCCGAACTTGCCGAAGGCGAGCCGGGCACGCGGCTTTCCAATCTCGAATACGCGCCGCTGGCGGAAATCATGGGCCGGCTGTTCTGGGCGCCGGAGGCCTTCAACTGTCAGGCGCCCGACGTGCCCAACATGATCGCGCTGCAGAACTGCTCGACGCCGGAGCAGAAGGCGCGCTGGCTGCATCCGCTGCTGGAAGCGAAGACGCGTTCGGCATTCGGCATGACGGAGCCGGATGTCGCTTCTTCCGACGCGACGAACATTGCCACCCGCATGGTGCGCGACGGCGACGACTACGTCATCAATGGACGGAAGTGGTTCATCACCGGCGCGGCGCATCCGAAATGCAGCTTCCTGATCGTGATGGGCGTGACTGATTCAGGCGCGGATCGCACCAGCCGGCATTCCTGCATCATCGTGCCGATGGCGACGCCGGGCGTTCGCCTGGTGCGGCGGCTGCGCTGGATGGGGTGCGAGGATCACGTCGCCCCGATCGGCGAACTCAGCTTCGACAATGTGCGGGTGCCGCGCGAGAACCTGCTTGGCGCCGAGGGCGAGGGCTTCAAGGTCGCGCAAGTCCGGCTCGGGCCGGCGCGCATCCACCATTGCATGCGCTCGATCGGGCTGTGCGAGCTGTTGATCGAATTGATGATGGTGCGGTCGTCGGAACGCACCGCCTTCGGCCGCACGGTGATGCAATACGACACCGTGCAGCGCTGGATTGCCGAATCCCGCGTCGAGCTCGAACAGGCGCGCCTGTTGACCTACCGCTGCGCCTGGATGCTCGACCGGGCCGGTCATCACGGCGCCTGGCGCGACGTCTCCCTGATCAAGGTCGCGGTGCCGGCGATGCTGCAGCGGATCGCCGACCGCGCCATGCAGGTGTTCGGCGCCATGGGCGGCTCCGACGACACTCCGATCCATCAGGCGCTGGCCTGGGGACGCCTGCTGCGCATCGGCGACGGCCCCGACGAGGTGCACCTGCGGCAAATCTTCCGCATGGAATCGATGCCGTCCTGGTCGATTGCAGGCTCGCCATATCTGTCCGCCCATCCATCCTGAACGGTGGTAATGACGGGCATTCCGCAATTTCTGAAAGGCGCTCCGGATGACAATGACCGAACCAGCCCCGACGTCGCAGGGTCCTGCGATCGACAAGGAACGGCTGCGGCAAAAATATCTGGAGGAGCGCAACAAGCGGCTGCGTCCTGACGGCAACGACCAGTATCTGCGCGTGGCAGGCCAGCTCGCGCATTATCTCGACGACCCCTATACGCCGGTCACGCCGCGCCAGCCGAAGACCGATCACGTCACCTTCGCCTTCATCGGCGGCGGCTTTGCCGGACTTGTCACATCAGCGCGGCTTGTGGAAGCCGGCGTGAAGGACGTTCGCGTGATCGAGAAGGGCGGCGACTTCGGCGGCACCTGGTACTGGAATCGCTATCCCGGCGCGCAATGCGATACCGCCTCGATGGTCTACATGCCGCTGCTCGAGGAAACCGGCCACATGCCGTCGGAGAAATACGCGCATGCGCCGGAGATCCTCGCGCACTGCCAACGCATCGGCCGGCAATACGGCCTCTATGACAACGCGCTGTTTCACACCGAGGTGGTAAGCCTCGACTGGGATGAAGCTGAAACGCGCTGGCGCATCCGCACCAACAGAGGCGATGACTTCACCGCGGAGTTCGTCGGGATGGGCACCGGACCGCTGCATGTGCCGAAGCTACCCGGCATTCCCGGCATCGAGTCCTTCAAGGGGCATTCGTTCCATACCAGCCGCTGGGATTACGATTACACCGGCGGCAATCCGTCCGGCGCGCTGATGGAAAAGCTCGCGGACAAGCGCGTCGGCGTCATCGGCACCGGCGCCACGTCCGTGCAGTGTGTGCCGCATCTCGCCCGTGCCTGCAGGGATCTCTACGTCTTCCAGCGCACGCCCTCCTCGGTCGACGTCAGGGCCAATGCGCCGATCGATCGGGAGTGGTTCGCCGGGATCGCGACGCCCGGCTGGCAGCAGCGCTGGCTGGAGAACTTTACGGCGAACCAGGCCGGCGGCTCCGCGGAAGAGGATCTGGTGCAGGACGGCTGGACCGACCTGTCGCGGCGCATCCGCGCCAGGATCATGGATCTGCCGCGCGAGCAGCGAACCCCACCGAATATGCTGGCGGCGTTCGAGGATTCCGACTTCGAGAAGATGGAGGAAATCCGCGCGCGGGTCGACAGCATCGTGCAGGACCGTGAAGCGGCGACAAAGCTCAAGGCCTGGTATCGCCAGCTCTGCAAGCGGCCGTGCTTCCACGATTCCTATCTGCAGGCATTCAACACCCCTGGCACGCATCTGATCGATACCGACGGCAAGGGCGTCGAGCGCATCACCGAAAACGGCGTCGTGGTCGCGGGCAAGGAGTATGCGCTCGATTGCATCATCTACGCGTCTGGCTTCGAGGTCGGCACCGAATACAAGCGGCGGGCGGGCTTCGACCTCGTCGGCCGCGGCGGCGCCAAGCTGTCGGACTATTGGGCATCGGGCATGCGCAGCAAGCACGGCGTTCACGTCCACGGCTTCCCGAACGCGTTCTTCGTGCAGCCGGCGCAGGGCGCCAATCTCATCTCCAACGTCCCGCACAATCTCACCGACGCCGCGAAGACGATCGCGTTGCTGGTGCGGCATGCGCGGGCGAACGGCTTCAAGGAAATCGAGGTCAGCAAGCAAGCCGAGGATCAATGGGTCGAGCTGCTGTTGACCGGCGCCGGCCGCATGATCGGCTCGCCGGATTGCACGCCCGGCTACTACAACAATGAAGGGCGCGAGCCGGGCCCGGCCGCCAAGCTCAACGTCGGCCATCCCGCAGGGGCCATGGCCTACTTCAAATATATCGAGGGCTGGCGCAGCAGCGGCCAGTTCGAGGGGATCGCGTTCCGCCAGGGCCGAATTTCTGAAGGTCAGTTTGAGTTGCGAGGAGGGAAACAGCCATGAGCCAATCAGCCACGATCGAAGCAACGGAATCTCCGAAGGACGCGACCGCTTCCGTCATCGCGCAGCATGCGGCGACGCTGAAGGCGTTGCCATTTGCCGACACGCGCGATTTCGATGATGCCGCGCGCGGCTTTCTTGGCACGGTGGAGAACGCGAAGATCACGTCGCCGCAGGGCAGGACGGTCTGGAGCCTCGAGGCCTACGGCTTCCTGTCGGCGGAAGCGGCGCCGCCGACGGTCGATCCCAGCCTGTGGCGGCAGTCGCGCCTCAACATGCATCACGGCCTGTTCGAGGTCGTGCCCGGCGTCTATCAGGTGCGCGGGCTCGACATCGCCAACATGACGCTGATCGAGGGCGACCGCGGCGTGATCGTGGTGGATACGCTGACCTCGATCGAGGGCGCGCGGGCCGCGATGGAGCTGTATTTCCAGCACCGCGGCAAGCGGCCGGTCACCGCCGTCATCTTCACTCACACCCACACCGACCATTGGGGCGGCGCGCGCGGCGTGCTTGACGATGCGGCGCTCGCCGGCGGCACGGTGCCGGTCATCGCGCCCAATCTGTTCATGGAGCACGCGGTTTCCGAAAACATCATCGCTGGCCCCGCGATGCTGCGGCGCGCGCAATATCAGTTCGGGCCGTTCCTCGCCAAGGGCGTGCGCGGGCAGGTGGATTGCGGGCTGGGCAAGACCATGGCGGCGGGGGCGGTCGCGCTGGTGCGCCCGACCGACCTGATCATCGCGACCGGCGACCGGCGGACCATCGACGGCGTCGAGTTCGAATTCCAGATGGCGCCGAACAGCGAAGCGCCGGCGGAGATGCATTTCTTCGTCGACCGCTACAGACTGCTCAATCTCGCGGAAAACTGCACGCATAATTTCCACAATCTGCTGCCGTTCCGCGGCGCCGATGTGCGCGACGCGCTGGCGTGGTCGAAATATCTCGGCGAAGCCCTGCAGATGTGGGGCGGCAAGGCGGATGCGATGTGCGGCCAGCATCACTGGCCGGTCTGGGGCCATGAGCGCATCGACACCATGATCCGCCAGCAGCGCGACCTCTACAAGTTCGCGCATGACCAGACCATCCGCCTGATGAACCACGGCCTGACCGCAACCGAGATCGCGGAAACCATCCGCCTGCCTGCGAGCCTCGAGGGCGCTTGGCACGGCCGCGGCTACTACGGCCATATCAGGCACAATGTGAAGGCGATCTACCAGAAATATCTCGGCTGGTATGACGCCAATCCCGTCAACCTCGATCCCTTGCCGCCGGTGGAATCAGGCAAGAAATATGTCGAGTACATGGGCGGGGCGGACGCGATCCTCGCCCGGGCCCGCGCGGATTTTGCCAAGGGCGAATTCCGCTTCGTGGCGCAAGCGGTGAGCCATCTGGTGTTCGCCGAGCCCGACAACCAGGCGGCGCGCGCCATGCTCGCCGACACCTTCGAGCAGCTCGGCTATGCCTCTGAAAGTTCGACCTGGCGCAACGCCTATCTGTTCGGCGCGCAGGAATTGCGCCATGGCATGCCGAAGGCGCCGCCGCGCGCCGCCATGCCGCGCGAGACGCTGGCGGCGCTGCGTACCGAACAGCTCTGGGACGTGCTCGGCGTCCGCCTCAACGGCACCAAGGCCGAAGGCAAGCGCATCGTCTTGAACTGGAATTTCACCGACACCGGCGAGACCTTCGTGCTCAATCTGGAAAATTGCGCGCTGACTTACGTCGCCGGCGCGCAAGATGCGGACGCCCACGCCGGCTTCACGCTGCCGCGCGGCGTGCTCGATGAAGTGATCGCCAAGCTGACGACATTCCCCGATGCGGTCGGTGCCGGCAAGATCATGGTCAGCGGCGATCCGATGCGGCTCGGCGAACTGATGATGCTGATGGACGAGTTTCCGCGGATGTTCGAGATCGTCGAGCCGAAGCGGACGGCGGTGAGTTGAGGGATCGTCATTCCGGGGCGCGCGAAAGCGCGAACCCGGAATCTCGAGATTTCCCAGTGCGCAATTGCGCACCTGAGGTCTGGTCCTGACGGACCATCCCGGAATGACCGTGGCCTTTGAGCTACTCCGCGCTGCTGACCAGCTTGATCCGCGGCCCCGCCTGCTCCCGCAGGCTGCGATAGGCGGCGAGGTAATCCAGCGCCATGCGCCGCGCGGTGAAGCGGGCTTCGAACTGCTTGCGGACGGCGGTGCGGTCGAGCGCGATGAGACGATCGATCACGCCGACCGCGCTGGTTTCGTCCTCGACCACGAAGCCGGTGAGGCCGGGGTCGATGATCTCCGGAACCGAACCGCGGTTATAGGCAATAATCGGCGTGCCGCAGGCCATCGCCTCGATCATCACGAGCCCGAACGGCTCGGGCCAGTCGATCGGGAGCAGCAGGCCGTATGCGCCGCTCAGGAAGTCGGATTTCTCGCGGTCGCTGATCTCGCCGATGAACTCGACCAGCGGATTCGCCTTGATCAGGGGCGCGATCAACTCGTCGTAATAGTCCTGGTCGGCGCGATCGACCTTTGCCGCGATCTTGAGCGGTAGGCCGGAACGGGCAGCGATCCGGATCGCGCGGTCGACGCCCTTCTCGGGCGCGATCCGCCCCAGCACGGCAAGGTAAGAAGGCTTGACCTGCTGTGGCGTCAGAAGGTTCTCCGGCAGCCCGTGATGAATGGTACGCACCCAGTTGGCCTTCGGCACCGGTCGGCGCTGCGCGTCGGAAATCGAGATGACAGGCACCTTGGAGAACGTGCTGAACACCGGCTGGTGCTCGGGTAGGTCGAGTCGCCCGTGCAGCGTCGTCAGGAACGGCGTCGGCTGCCGGTAGAACAGCGAGAATGGATAATAGTCGAGATGAAAGTGCAGAAAATCGAACTCTTCGTCGTCGCATTTCTGCCGCACGCGCTCCAACATCACCATGTGCAGCGCATTGGGGTCCCGCACCGCGCCGTCGAGGCGCAATGCTTTCGGCCATGTTGCTTCAAGTTTTGCTGATGTGCGGGAATCGCCGCTCGCAAACAGCGTGACATCGTGGCCCAACGCCACGAGTTCCTCGGTCAGCCAGTGCACCACCCGCTCGGTGCCGCCGTAAAGTTTAGGGGGGACAGCCTCCGTCAGCGGGGCGACCTGCGCGATGCGCATGTTTGCGTCTCCTGTCATGAATGGTAGTTGCACTAAACCCTCAGCCCCATGATCGACACCGGCGTGCCGGAGCGGGAACGTTCCCGCATCTGCGAAGTTCCTTCGATCAGCACATCTTGCTTCCTCCACACGGCTGTCTTGCTGATGCCATCTGTCAGAAACAGATTTACTGAAATCTCGATGCTGCAGAATTGTTGCGCGGTGATGGCCGCGCGCGCGGAAATCCGAAACGACACTCTTCACGTCGTCGTGTGCGGCAGGCGTTAGGGATTCTTGTTCACTCTCAACAGGTTTGCGGAACTCATGGACAATCTCTCAGGATATGCGCGACGTCCGTTTTCATTCGTCCTGCGCTATCTGCGTCAGCGTCGCGCGGCTCACATCATCATTGTGTCTTCGGTAGTCGCAGCGGTTGCCTGTTCGGTAGGCACGCAATATGGCGTAAAAAATCTTGTCGACAGCCTGACCGCCGGCTCATCGCACGCGAACAACGTATGGCTGGCATTCGCATTCCTCATGTCGCTGATCGCCGCCGACAATCTGTTGTGGCGCGTGGCGAGCTGGGTCGCGAGCTTCACCTTTGTCGGTGTCACCGGCGATCTTCGTCGCGACATGTTCCGCCACTTGACCGGGCACGCGCCCAGCTATTTCTCCGACCGGCTGCCCGGCATGCTGACCAGCCGCATCACAGCGACATCCAACGCGGTCTTCACCGTCGAGAACATGTTCGTATGGAATGTGTTGCCGCCGTGCATCGCGACCGTGTCGGCAATTCTCCTGATCGGAACGGTGAGCCTTGCGATGTCCGCCGGCCTGATCGTGATCGCGGCGATCATGCTGATGGCGATGTTCCGCCTTGCCGCGGCAGGCAAGCCGCTTCATGACGATTTCGCCGACAAGGCGGCCGCTGTTGATGGCGAGATGGTGGACGTCATCAGCAACCTGCCGCTGGTCCGTGCCTTTTGCGGCCTCAGCTACGAACACGACCGGTTCGACGCTACCGTCGAGCGGGAACTCGATGCCCGCGGCCGCAGCCTGCGCTATCTGGAGAAGCTGCGGCTTCTTCACGCTGTCGTGACCATCGTTTTGACGATCGCGCTGCTCGCATGGGCCATCATGCTGTGGCAGAGCGGCAGGGCAACCACCGGTGACGTCGTTCTCGTCTGTACGCTCGGGCTTTCGATCCTGAGCGCGACGCGCGATCTTGCGGTGGCGCTGGTCGATGTGACCCAGCATGTCGCGCGCCTCACCGAGGCGATTGCGACATTGCTGCTGCCCCATGAGCTGAAAGATCATCCCGAGGCCGAGCCGCTGATCCGCAGCGGCGCCGCCGTCGCCTTCAACAACGTCGCGTTCCACTATCCCGGCGGTTCCCAGGTGTTCGAGAAATTCTCGCTGCGCATTCAGCCCGGACAGCGGGTCGGGCTTGTCGGCCATTCCGGCGGCGGCAAATCCACCCTGTTCATGCTGCTGCAGCGCTTCTACGACATCCAGCGCGGCAGCGTCACGATCGACGGCCAGGACATCTCGCGGGTGACGCAGCAAAGCCTGCGCGAGGCGATATCAGTGGTGCCGCAGGACATCTCGCTGTTCCACCGCTCGATCATGGAGAATATCCGCTACGGGCGGCCGAACGCCACCGACGACGAGGTGTTGCGCGCGGCGATCGCGGCGCGCTGCGATTTCATCGAGGATCTGCCCGAGGGCATGGCCACCATCGTCGGCGATCGCGGCGCCAAGGTTTCAGGCGGACAACGGCAGCGGATCGCCATTGCGCGCGCCTTCCTGAAGGACGCGCCGATCCTGTTGCTGGATGAGGCGACCGCGGCGCTCGACGGCGAATCCGAGGAGGCGATCCGCGAGGCGCTGTCGCGCCTGATGCGCGGACGGACCGTGATCGCCATCGCCCACCGTCTCGCCACGCTGCGCAATTTCGATCGGGTCGTGGTACTGCAGGGCGGCCGGATCATCGAGGACGGTCCGCCCGATATTCTCGTGCAGGGAAGGGGTCCTTACCGCGAACTGGTCGCGCGCGAACTGGGACGCCTGGCGAGCCACGCGGCGTGATCGTTGTCAGTAGCGTTTTTGAGTCCGCTGCGTTCGTCGCAACGTAGGAAAATCGCTTGAGGTTCACATGACAGCCGAAGTCAGCCAGCTGATCGCCGTCGAGGCTGCCGAACACGTCGCGGAATCGCCGTTCTACATCCCGATGACGGGGCCGGCGACGCGGCAACGCCGCTCGCTCAAGCATGATGATACCTTCATCGTGCTGGACAGCCATGGCGACATCGGCGCATCGGCCGGCGGCCCCGATGGACTGTTCAACGCCGATACGCGCTATCTCGCCCGGCTCGAGATGGTGCTCGACGAGGTCCAGCCGCTGCTGCTCGGCTCCAACCTGCGCGACGATAATTCGGCGCTGACGGTCGATCTCACCAATTCCGACGTCTATCGCGGCGGAAGGCTGGTGCTGCCCAAGGACACGCTGCACATCGTGCGCTCGATCTTCCTGTGGCGTGGCACGGCCTATCAGCGCATCGCGCTGCAAAATCATGGCGACCGGCCGGCGAGCTTCGACCTGACGCTGCGGTTCGACAATGATTTCGCCGACCTGTTCGAGGTTCGCGGCGAGCGCCGGCCGCGCCGTGGAACCGGCTCCAGCCGCTTGCTCGGCCCGTGCGATGTCGTGCTGGAATATAGCGGCCTCGATCGCCAGGCCCGCATCACCGCGCTGCATTTCGAGCCGAGGCCAACGCGGCTCGCCGTCAATTCGGCGACCTACCATCTCGAACTGGCACCGAAGGAAGTGACCGCGCTGTTCGTCGCGGTATCCTGCAACAAGCCGATCATGCAGAAGCCGGCGCCGTTCTATCGCGGCCTGCTGGCGCATCGCCGCGAGATGCGGCGCTTGACCGTGGGCGCGGCCAGCATCGAGACATCGAACAATATCTTCAACGAGGTGCTGTGCCGGGCGATGGCCGACCTCAACATGCTGATGACCGAAACGCCGCAGGGCCGCTACCCCTATGCCGGCATCCCCTGGTATTCGACCACGTTCGGCCGCGACGGCCTGATCACGGCGCTGCAGATGCTGTGGATCGATCCGCGGATCGCGCAGGGCGTGCTGCGCCGGCTCGCCTTCTTCCAGGCCAGGACCACCGACCCGCGCGCCGACGCCGAGCCCGGCAAGATCCTGCACGAGATGCGTGGCGGTGAAATGGCCGCGTTGCGCGAAGTTCCGTTCGCGCAATATTACGGCAGCGTCGATTCGACTCCGCTGTTCGTCCTGCTGGCCGGCCTCTATGTCGAACGCACCGGCGACGAGGCGACGCTTTCCGAACTGTGGCCTTCCATCGAAGCCGCGTTGCAATGGATCGACGGCCCGGGCGATCCCGACCGGGACGGGTTCGTCGAATATCAGCGCGCCACCGAGCAGGGGCTTGCCAACCAGGGCTGGAAGGATTCCTACGACGCGATCTTCCATGCCGATGGACAACTCGCCGAAGGCTATATCGCGCTGGCGGAGGTGCAAGGATATGTCTTCGCCGGCAAGCGCCTGGCGTCGCGCTGCGCCCGGCGGCTCGGATTGATCGAGAAGGCGGCGAAGCTCGAATCCGAAGCGCTGCTGCTGGCCGATCGATTCGAGCAGGCGTTCTGGTGTGAGGAACTCGGCACCTACGCGCTGGCGCTCGACGGCGCCAAGCGGCCGTGCAAGGTGCGAAGCTCGAATGCCGGCCAGCTTCTGTTCACCGGCATCGTCAGGAACGAGCGCGCGCGGCTGGTCGCGGCCGATCTGATGAGCCCAAAGTTCTTTTCGGGATGGGGCATCCGCACCATCGCGCGTGGCGAAGCCCGCTACAATCCGATGTCCTATCACGACGGATCGATCTGGCCGCATGACAATGCGCTGATCGCGCTCGGCTTCGCGCGCTACGGTCTGAAGCATTCCGTGGCGCTGCTGTTCAAGGGCCTGTTCGATACCGCGAGTTACATGGACTTGCGACGGCTGCCCGAACTGTTCTGCGGCTTCCAGCGCGAGAAGCGGCGCGGCCCGGTGCTCTATCCCGTCGCCTGCGCGCCGCAGGCCTGGGCCAGCGCAACGCCGTTCACGCTGCTGGAAGCGGCGCTCGGCCTCGAATTCGATGCCGCGCGCGGCGAAATTCGCCTGCGCGATCCGCGCCTGCCGGAATTCCTGAACGAGGTGGTGCTGCGTGATCTGCGACTCGGGCCTTCCAGCGTGGACTTGAGGGTTCGTCGCCATAACGGCGAGGTGTCGCTCGAGGTGCTGCGGACCCGCGGCCAGATTCAGGTGTCGATCGTGTTGACGCATTAGGCGCCGTGCGCGGCTCATGCAGCTAAAAGTCGGGAGGGGCTCATGCGCATAGGTATTGTCGTTGCGACTTTAGTGGCGGGCCTCGCGGCCGGCCCAACGGCCGCTGTCGCGCAGGATGCGGCGACGACACAGGGGGCGCGTACGACGCCGGTCGATGCCGCCAAGGAGCCGGCGCCGCCGCCCTCGGTCACCGTGATCGGGGCGAGGGATGCCCACGGCATTCTCGGCCGCGAGGTTCGCAGCGCGGCGAACGAGGACATGGGGCGCGTCGTCGACGTGATCGTGGATCGCGATGGTACGGTGCGCGCGGCGGTGATCGACTTTGGCGGCTTTCTCGGCGTCGGCAGCCGCAAGATCGTCGTCGACTGGAAGGCCATGCGCTTCGGCGCCGTCGCCAACAAGAAGGACAGCATCACGCTCGAATTGACCAAGGCCCAGGTGGCGGCCGCGCCCGAATACAAAGAGGACGCGCCGGTGATCGTTCTCGGCGCGGCCGGCCGTTTGCAGCCCTGGGATTTTGATCATTAGCGTGATCCGGAAAAGTGGATGCCGGTCTTCCGGCAAGATCATGCGCACTTGAAGGGGAGAAGGGGTCTGGTCGCACGTCCGTCCCATTCGCACGATCGGATGACCGGCGATCGCCGTGAGCGGTCCGGCGAAGGCAATGTCGTGCCGCTTCCGCCCGCACCCGATACGCGGCCGAAGCCGTCGCGCGGAAGCCAGCGCGGCCTCGACTGGTTCATCTTCTTTCTCGCCGACGTGCAGACCGGCTTCGGCCCGTTCATCGCCGTCTATCTGACGACGCAGAAGTGGACACAGGTCGAGATCGGCTTCGTGCTGTCGATCGGCGGCATCATCGGCCTGCTCGGGCAAATTCCGGGCGGCGCCATCGTCGATGCCGCGCGCTCCGAGCGGCTGGTGGCGGGCCTCGCCGTAGCGACCATCGGCTGCGTCGCGCTGGCCTATGCGTTGTGGCCGATCTTTCCGGTGGTAACGGCGGCGGCGGCGCTGCATGCGCTGGCAAGCTGCGTGCTTGGGCCGGCGATTGCGGCGATCAGTCTCGGCCTGGTCGGGCCGTACGCGATCGGGGAGCGGCTCGGGCGCAACGCCCGCTTTGCATCGCTCGGCAATGGATCGGCCGCGGCGCTGATGGGCGCAACCGGCTACCTGATATCGAACCGGGCGGTATTCATTGTCACCTTCCTGCTGGCTATCCCGACATTGCTCGCGCTCTGGCGAATCCGCGAGCAGGAAATCGACGTGGCGCAATCGCATGGCGCCGTGGTGCGCGAGGTTCCCGACAAGGAAGCGACCAGCGTCTTCCATCTGCTGCGGCAGCGGCCGCTCCTGATCTTTGCCGGCGGCGTGATGCTGTTTCAGCTCGCCAATGCCGCGATGCTGCCGCTGATGGCCGGCGTGGTCACGACACGATCGAGCCAATGGGCCCCGGTCCTGATCGCGGCCTGTATCATCGTGCCGCAGGCCATCGTGGCGCTGACCTCGCCCTCGGTCGGGCGCCAGGTGCAGGTCTGGGGGCGGCGGCCGCTGCTGTTGCTGGCATTCGCCGCGCTGGCGATCCGCGGTTTGCTGTTCGCTGTGGTCCGGGACCCGTATCTCCTGGTCGCCGTGCAGGTGTTCGACGGCATCACTGCCGCCGTGCTCAGCGTGATGGTGCCGCTGATCGTGGCCGATGTCGCGTTCGGCAGCGGCCACTTCAACCTGGCGCAGGGCGTCGTCGGCACCGCGACCGGCATCGGCGCGTCGCTGAGCACGGTGCTGGCGGGCTATATCAGCGACACCTTCGGCAGCGGCACGGCCTTCATGGGCTTGGCCGGGGTCGCAGCCCTTGGGCTGACCGTGATCTGGCTGTTCATGCCGGAGACGCGGCGGACCGCGGATCAAGTTTGAGGCGCGCGGTGAGCAGCGCCGCGGCGAACAGCGCCGCGCCGACACCGGCGATGCAGGCGGCCCATCCGAACCGGTCGAACAATTGTCCCAGCACGGCGCTGCCGGCGAGCCCGCCGAGGAAATAGCAGGCGAGGTAGGTTCCGCTGGCGATGCCGCGGTTGTCGCTGATGGCCAATCCGACAAAGCCGGTGGCGCAGGCCTGCGCGAAGAACGTGCCGACGCCGACCAGAACCATGCCGGCCAGAACTTCCACCAGATGCGAGGACAGCATCAAGGGCAGGCCGAGGGCGGCAAGCGCAAGCGCGCTCCAGATGGCCGGCCGTAGGCCAACGCGTTGCACGGCCTTGCCGGCGAACAACGTCGTAACCACGGAAGGCGCGAAGACGAGATAGACGAAGCCGAGATCCATCCGCCCGAGCGACAGCGGCGGGCGCACCAGGACGAAATTGACGAACGTGAAGGTGCCGATGAAGGCAAACAGGATGCAGAAGCCGATGGCAAAGGCCGAACGAAGCGCCGGATTGCGCCAATGCGCGAGCGTCGCCGCGAACGGCGATTGCATCGCCGCGATCGCCTGCATCGGCTTCACTCGGGCGATGGTGAAATACACCAGCACGGCGCCGGCAAGATTGAGCAGCGCAAAGAAATAGAAGTTCGAAGCCAGCCCGAACGTATCAGCCATCGCGGCCGATACCAGCCGGCCGATCAGATTGCTTGCGACGTTGCCGGTGATATAGGCCGCGAACGCGCCGCCCGCATCGGCCCCGCTGCATTGCTCGCCGAGATGGGCAAGCGTCAACGCAAACGCGGACGCCATGCAGAGGCCTTGCGCGATGCGAAGCAGCGTGAATGTCGTCAGATCGGGCGCGATGGCCAGGGAGGCGGTCGGAACCGCAAGCACGACCAGGCTGACGAGAATGCCGAGCCGGCGATCGATGCGCGGGCTCAGGAAGCCGACGACGAGGCTGGCGACGGCCATGCCGATGGTGCAGGCATTGACCGCGATGCCCATCGCGGCCGGCGTCACGTCGTAATGCCGGGTCAGCGAGGGAAGAATCGCCTGCGTCGCGAACAGATCGACCACGGTCAGAAAGGCTGTCAGCCCGATGATGAGGGATCGCAGCACCGCGCCCGGCGAATGAGCCGACATTTCCATCGCTTCGGATTTCATCTGCGCGGCGATGTCGGCCATGACATCCTCAACACATTGCTGGAGAGGGAAGGATGTGACGCCTGGGCGTGCGGGGCGACACGGGAACCCCAGGTCGTCACATCCGGCAACGAGACGTCGGGTGGCGCTCGTTACAACCGCTTACATGTTGTGGTCGTGCGGATCCTTGCGGACGTCGCCGACATAGAGAATGACGGTCTCCTTGCCGAGGTTCTTCCACCAATGCGAGGTGCCGGCGATCTCGGGCCGGATCTCGCCGGCCTTGTGCACGATCGGCTCCGAACAATTGCTGGCATATTCGACGATCTCGCCCTGCTGGACGAAGATCAGCGCGGGGCGATCGTCATGGCTGTGCCAGGGCACGATGCCGCCGGGCTCGATCGTCAGCTTGCGGAAGCGCAGCTCGCGATCCCTGATGTTGGCGGGCTGCTTCTCGAGATTGATCGAACCGAGCGTGACGTCGCTGACGCCGACCGCCTTCTGGTCGACCATCGGGCGGACATTCGCCTGCATCTTGCCAACAGGGCATTCGCCGGCAACGGCCGCGGAAGCTGCGGCAAACGAACCGGCGACGAGCGCGGCCAGCGCGAGGCCCTGGCTGATGGTGCGTGACGTGGTGGCTGATCTGGACATGTCGTGATCTCCTCTGTTGCTGTCTTGCCGTGCCCCAATGTGATCCGGCCGGCTATGTCATCACCATCAAGGAATTTTCGTACGGGAGGAAATGCCGGCTGGCTCTCGACTCGATAGCGCGGCGCTATGCATGCTGCTCTGAGAGGGCGGACTATCGGCCTCCCTCAATACGCCACGGCTATCGAACCGATTGTGCAACGGCATTTCTCATGCCGGTTGCTGCGGTCTCTGATGAGCCAGCGCCCGACTGGCGGGCGTCACCATCCACGCAGAGGGATTTTCCATGAAGACGCTTTCCAAGACCCTGATCGCCGTCGCGGCGTTTGCCGCCGTCGCCAGCACCGCCTTCTCGCAGAGCGCCTGGGACTTCAAATCCGGCATGGCCTATATGTATGGCGGCCCGGGGAAGATGTCGGCGATGGCAATGGCCGACACGTCCATGAACCACGACGCGATGATGAAGAACGCCAGAAAGGTGCCTGCCAACACCGTGTTCTTCATGGACAAGGGCCAGCTCTATTCGGCCTCGGGCATGCTCGATCCGACCGGCAATTTTTATCTGCCGTAGATCAATCGTGCCGCGGCGTCCGGGCCACCCTTGCGGGACGGCCCGGGCCGGAAATAATATGAAAATGCCGGAGCAAGCCATGACGACCACGCTATCGCCAGCCAATGCCGAACGTCTCAAGCAGGCCTTCCTGCGATGCCGCGACATGGACGGCTCGCTCCGCGAACAACTCGAGGCCTATGCCGCCGCGGGGCGGGAGATCTTTCCGGCCTATGGCGAGGCGGTCGATCGCCTGGTGCTGCGGCTCAACGCGAACGGCGGCGGCGAAAATGCGCCGCGGCCGGGCGAAGCCATGCCGCCATTCGTGCTGCCGGACGAGACCGGACGGCTGGTCAGCCTGAAATCCCTGATCGAGCGAGGTCCGGTCGCGGTGATGTTCTATCGCGGCCATTGGTGCCCTTACTGCCGGCTGAATGTGCGGGCGGTGATCCAGGCCCAGGACCGCATCAGGACGCTGGGGGCGCAGACGGTCGCGATCATGCCGGAAACTCAGGCCTATGCCGAGAAATTCAAGTCCGAGGCGGATGCGCCGTTTCCGGTGCTGACCGATCTCGACAACGGGTATGCGCTGTCGCTCAATCTCGCGATCTGGCTCGGCAGCGAAATCCGGCAATTGCTGTCGTACCAGGACATGGCAAGCTTTCACGGCAATGACGGCTGGGTGCTGCCGATCCCCGCCACCTTCGTGGTCGGCCGCGATGGCCGCGTGAAGGCGCGTTTCGTCGATCCCGATTTCCGCAAGCGGATGGAAATCGACGACCTGATCGCCGCGCTCAGGAGCGCGAGCGAAGAGCGGTAGCGCGGCTTGATGTTTCAGGCGCCTGCCTGCTTGCCGATCACCTGCCGCCAGTCGGCGCCACGCAGCATCCGCATCACGGCGGAGGCCACGGCCGTGCGTTCGCGCCCGGCGACGCCGTAGAGATTCACCGTTCGACGCGCATCGAGCCCCTCGACATTGGCGCGCTTCAGCGTCGGCGGCAGCGATGCGGTATCAGGCACCACGGCGACGCCGATATCGGCTTCCAGCAGCTCGATCAGATCGCGCTCGGAGGCGATCTCATGGCAGCGATCGACGTCGAGGCCGTGCTCACGAAGCGAGGTGTTCACCCGCGCGGCGTGTTCGCAGTAATTGCGTGACAGCAATTGCTCGGCGCGAAGATCGCCGAAATCGATGGTCTCGCGCGCCGCCAGCGGATGGTTCCTGTTGATGACGAGCTGAAAATTCTCGGTGAACAGCGGCCAGGTATCGAGCCGGTCCCATTCCTCGCTGATCTCGGCGGCGATGCCGAGCTCGGCTTCGCCCTTCCTGAGATATTCCGCGACCTCGCGCGCGTTGCCACGCAGGAAGCGAAACTCCAGGCGGTTGAACATCCGCCTGATCTGGTCGAGATGCGGAATCAATAGCGACAGGTCGACCGAATGGGTCAGCGCAATCCGCAGCGCGCCGACTTCGCCGCTTCGGAAGGAGGAGGCAAGTTCACGCGCGCCGGTCGCGGCCTCGTAGCATTGCTTGAGCAGCGGATGCATGCGCTGGCCGAGTTCGGTCAGCTGCGCCGCCGGGCGCTCGCGGCGAAACAGGTCGCCGCCGAGTTCGGCCTCGAGCTGCTTGATCGCCCGCGTCAGCGACGGCTGCGTGACGTTGCACTCGTCGGCGGCGCGCGTGAAATTGAGCACGCGCGCGACCGCGAGAAAATAGCGAACCTGATGCATCTCCATGGCCGTGCCCCGGTCTGTGCTGGCGGAATCCTAACCGATCGTATCAGGCGATGACACCATAACCGCCATAGCGGCGGCGTATGGTTTTGGAAGCCAAACGGCATTTCCTGAAGCGAAGGCGACCGGGCAGGGTGGGGCCAGCGATGGTCAGCGCTACCGGCTGATCCCCACACGGAAGGACGCCATGAATATCCAGCTCAAGACGCAAGGTATTGCGGCTACGCGACTACTGGCCGGCAAGGTGTCCCTGGTGACGGGCTCGACCAGCGGTATCGGGCTCGGGATCGCCCGGGCGCTGGCGGCAGCCGGCTCGGTGGTCGTTCTGAACGGCCTTGGCGCTCAGCCCGAGATCGCGAAAACCCGCAAGCAGATCGAAGCCGAGTTCGGCGTCGGTGTCGGCTATTCCGCGGCCGACATGACGAGCCGCGAAGCGATCGCCGAAATGATCGCGACCGCTGTCGCCAGTCACGGCCGGCTCGATATTCTCGTCAACAATGCCGGCATTCAGCACGTCGCGCCGCTCGAGCAGTTTCCCGTCGAGAAATGGGATGCGATCCTGTCGATCAACCTGTCGTCGGCATTTCACACCACGCGGCTGGCGCTGCCGGCGATGCGCCAGAACAGGTTCGGCCGCATCATCAACATCGCGTCCGCGCATGGCCTCGTGGCGTCGCCGTTCAAGGCCGCCTATGTCGCGGCCAAGCACGGCGTCGTCGGGCTGACCAGGGTGACCGCGCTGGAGACGGCGGAAGACGGCATCACCTGCAACGCGATCTGCCCGGGCTACGTCTACACGCCGCTGGTCGAGGCGCAGATCGACGGCCAGGCCAAGGCGCACGGCATTTCCCGCGAGCAGGTCATTCACGATGTGCTGCTGGCGCAGCAGCCGAACAAGCGCTTTGCCACCGTCGAGGAATTGGGGGCGCTGACCGTGTTCCTCGCCAGCGATGCGGCGGCCTCCATCACCGGTGTCGCGCTGCCGGTCGACGGCGGCTGGACCGCGCATTGAGATTCAGGGAGCCAGACATGTACGATGCAAGGGAAGTCCGTTCATCGTCCGATATCGGATCGCGCGGCGGTTCGGAGCCGGGACAGGTCGTTCTGGTGCTGCAAGGCGGCGGCGCGCTCGGCTCCTACCAGGCCGGCGTCTACCAGGCACTGCACGAGGCCGCCATCGAGCCGGACTGGATCATCGGCACCTCGATCGGCGCGATCAACGCCAGCCTGATCGCCGGCAACGCGCCGGAAAACCGGCTGCCGCGCCTTCGCGAATTCTGGAAGCGGATGGAGCAGAACCCGGTCTGGAGTTTTCGCGACATCTTTCCGGGCTTCAATGAAAAGCTGGCTTACTGGTCGACCGTGACCCACGGCATTCCCGGCTTCTTCCGGCCCAATCCACTGGCCCATGCCGGCGATTCCTATCCGCTCGGATCCGACCATGCCGGCTATTATTCGACCACGCCGCTGGAGCGGACGCTGACGGAACTGGTCGATTTCAATCTGGTCAATCAGTGCAGGCCGCGCCTCACGGTCGGCGCCGCCCATGTCCGCAGCAGCGAGATGCGCTATTTCGACAGCCGCGATTGCGAGCTCAGCGTCAGGCACATCATGGCCTCGGGCGCGTTGCCGCCGGCCTTTCCGGCGATCCGCATCGACGGCGAGCTCTATTGGGATGGCGGCATATTATCAAACACGCCGACGGAGGCCGTGTTCGACGACAATCCGCGCAAGAACTCGCTGATCTTCGCGGTGCATCTGTGGAATCCGTCCGGGCCGGAGCCGACCACGATGGCGGAGGTGCTGAACCGCCACAAGGACGTGCAGTATTCCAGCCGGATCGCCAGCCACATCGCCCGCCAGCAGCAGGCGCATCGGCTGCGCCATGTCATCAACCAGCTCGCCGCGCGCCTGCCGGAGGCCGAGCGCAACAGCGAGGCCGTGCGGGAACTCGCCGGCTACGGCTGTCCGACGCGCATGCATGTGGTCCGGCTGCTGGCGCCCCAGCTCAGCCGCGAGGATCACACCAAGGATATCGATTTCAGCCCGTCCGGCATCATGCAGCGCTGGGATGCAGGCTACCGCCATACCAGGGCGGTGCTCGAGAGGAAGCCGTGGGTCGGTCAGTTCGATCCGCTCGCCGGCGTCGTTCTCCACGAGCACATGAAGGTCATGCCACAAGCGGCGGAGTAGCCGGCGTTCCCACCATGATCGAGGGCGCGATCGTCTTGCGATACAGCGCGCTGTAGAGCGAGGCCGACAGATCCCAGCTGAACGACCGCGCCATCGCGCTGCGGCGCATGGCGTCGAGCCGGTCCTTGGCGCGGAAGGCATCGAAGGCGCGCCTGACGCCGCCGAGGAAGGATTCCGCCGACGGCTGGGCAAACAGGAATCCGGTTTCGCCGTCCTTGATGGTTTCGGCGAGCCCGCCGGTCTGGTGCCCGATCGGCAGCGATCCGAACCGCTGCGCATACATCTGGCTCAGCCCGCACGGCTCGAACCGCGACGGCATCAGCGTAAAATCGCTGCCGGCGAAAATCCGCCGCGCCTGCGCGTCGTTGAAGCCGATCACGACGCCGATCGCATCCGGCCGGCGCCGGTGCGCGTCGACCAGTGCTTCTTCAATCCGGGGCTCGCCGCTGCCGGTCACCACGATCTGTCCGCCGGCTGCGATGATTTCGTCGGCGGCTGATAGCACGAGGTCGACGCCCTTCTGGTGCACCAGACGGGCCACCAGGCCAAACAGCGGCCCGCGCGACAGCGCGAGGCCAAACTGCTTGCGGACGTAGTCGGCATTGGCCTGCTTGCCCTCCCAGTCGCCGGGGGCAAAGGTCTGCGCCAGCTCCGCGCAGGCGCTGGGATCCCAGCTTTCGTCGATGCCGTTCAGGATACCGGTCAGTTCCGACGCATTCGAGCGGCGCTGCAGCAGCCCTTCGAGCCCGCAGCCGAGTTCGCGCGTCGTGATCTCCCTGGCATAGGTCGCGCTGACGGTAGTCAAATGCGAGGCGTAGACGAGGCCGCCCTTCAGGAACGACACGTGATCGTAGAACTCGAGCCCTTCGATGTGGAACGAACTCTCGGGCGCGCCGATCCGGCGCAGCGAGTCCTGTGGGAACAGTCCCTGATAGGCGAGGTTGTGAATGGTCAGGATCGAGGGGAGGTTGACGCCCTTCCAGGTCAGGTAGGCCGGCGCCAGCGCGGCCTGCCAGTCGTTGGCATGGATCAGGTCCGCTGCCCAATTCTTGTCCAGGCTGCCCGCGGCAAGCTCGGCCGCGGCGGAGGCGAAACGGCCGAACCTGATGTCGTTGTCGGGCCAGTCGCGTCCCGATTCATCGCCGTAGGGGTTGCCCGGCCGGTCGTAGAGCTCGGGGCAGAGTAGCACGTAGACCGGCAGATCATCCCTGGTAGATGACCGACCCAGCTTGCAGGCCGGCATCTCGGCCAACGCGGGACATTCTCCAACAATTTCAATGTGGGTGAGCTGTTCGACGACGTCGTGATAACCCGGCAGCATGATCCGGACGTCGGCCCAGCGGCGCAATGCCCGGGGCAGGGCCGCCGAGACTGCGGCGAGGCCACCCACGCGGATGAAATCATCCATTTCAGTGGTGACGAACAATACCCTCAAGGCAACCGTCCTCGTACCAGCCGTAATGAAACTCAGGGGGAACGATGCAAGAATGGGTCCAACTTGTACGCCTACAACGCGCGCTTCGGCCGGTCGTTCCCAGGGAACATCTTTCCTGCCGGCGCTCCGCAATTTAGGGTCACGGTCGCCAACAGAACGAAGGGCCGGAAAGGCCGAAGGAGCGTTACGCAATGACCATAGCCGGCAATGATCAGAGGAATTTGACAGGCAGCTTCGCAGGCCTGCGGGTCCTCGATTTCTCAACCACGATTGCCGGCCCTCACTGCACGCGAATGCTCGCCGACATGGGCGCGGAGGTCATCAAGATCGAGACCGAGGAGGGCGAGACGATGCGGACCCGCCCGCCGGTCCGCAACAACTGCTCGACCGCGTTCGGCCAGCTCAATGTCGGCAAGCACAGCCTCGTCCTGGATCTGAAGTCGCCGGAGGGAGCGGAGGCGGTCCGCCGCCTGGTCGCGACCGCCGACGTGCTGGTAGAAAATTTCCGCCCGGGGGTGATGCGGCGCTTGAAGCTCGATTACGCCTCGCTGCAGTCTCTCAATCCGAAGCTGGTCTATTGCTCGATCTCCGGATACGGCCAGACCGGGCCGTCGGCGGAACTGCCGGCCTATGCGCCGGTGATCCATGCGGCCTCCGGCTACGAGATGGCGCATCTGGCCTACCAGCCGGGACGCAGCCGTCCCGACTATTGCGGCATCTATCACGCCGACGTGCTGACCGGCGTCTACGCCTTCGGCGCGATCTCCGCGGCGCTGTACCAGCGCGTGGCGACCGGGCAGGGCCAGCACATCGACGTCTCGATGCTGGAATCGATGCTGAGTCTGACGCTGAACGAACTGCAATGGTCGCAATTCGAGGTCAAGCAGACGCAGCGGCCGATGTTCGGCCCGATCGAGACCACGGACGGCTATGTGATGATGGCGATCGCCAGCGAAAAAACTTTCCAGAGCCTGATGCAGGTGATCGGGCATCCCGAGTGGGTGAGCGATCTGCGCTTCGCGAAATACGCCGATCGCCGCGAAAACTGGGGCAGCCTGATCGACGGCGTGGAGGTGTGGTCGCGCACCGTGACCACGGCGCAGTGCCTTGCCGCGCTCAATACACACGGCGTTCCGTCGTCGGCCTATCGCACCGTCGCCGAGGCTCTGCGCGATCCGCAGATCGCCCATCGCGGCGCGCTCGCCGAAGTTGAGGACGGCGGCGGCACCTTCAAGGTGCTCAACCTGCCGTTCCGCATGTCGGGCGCCAGGGTGTCGGCGGCGCCGCGCATGTCGACGCTCGGCGAGCATACGCGGGCCTATCTGAAGGAGACCGGCCTTTCCGAGGCCGAGATCGCGGCCTTTTCCGGAAAGACGAAGGTGGCCGTACGCGGCTGACGACTTGCTCCGCATAGCGAAACATAAAGCTGCGGCTTTTCATCCGTAGCTTGTGAACGGCCTTGCCCGCGACTGTGTTTCCGGACATCTTGCGGGCAAGCCATCGACGATCCGGAATACCGGACGAACGGCACATCGGGAGGGAATATTAATGAAGGCGGCCTTGCGTTCGAGCGCGCTCGCGCGAATATTTCTTGTAGCGGGATTTGGCGTGGCGTTGTCGGCGACGCCCGTCAGCGCGCAGAAGGCGGGCGGCAGCATCACCGTCGGCCTCGAACTCGATATTCCCGGATTCGATCCGCTGAAGGTCGGAGTGTACGACACCGCAGCGCTTACCGCGTCGTCCGCCATCTTCGAAACGCTCACCACGCTCGACGCCAATGGCAAGCCGCAGCCCAAGCTCGCATTGTCCTGGTCCAGTTCGGAGGACTTCAAGACCTGGACCTTCAAGCTGCGTCCAGGCGTCAAATTCCATGACGGCACGCCGTTCAATGCCGAGGCCTACAAGGCCAATTTCGACCGGCAGAAGGATCCCGCCAACAAGTGCCGTTGTGCCTTCTATATCTCCAACGTCAACAACGTTCAGGCGCCAGACGAACTGACGGTGGTCTTTAATCTCAGCGATCCCTCGGTAAACTGGCCTGCGCTGGTTTCTTATGCGAACCAGAACGCCGCGGTCCACTCACCGACCGCCTGGAAGGCGAAGGGCGATGAATACAACCGCAATCCCGTCGGCAGTGGGCCGTATATCCTGAAATCCTGGACGGCCGGCGATCGCATGATCCTGGAGAAAAATCCTGACTACTGGGACAAGGACAAGGTTTATTTCGATCGTATCACGCTGAAGCCGCTGCCCGACGCGCAATCGCGCTTTGCCAGCCTGCAGTCCGGTGAGGTCGACCTGATCTGGGATGATGAATTTTCCGCCGACAACATCCAGAAGGCGCAGAAGGACCCCAAGCTGACCGTGCATACCTATGCCGGCTCGGGTGCGGCGGTCTACGCCTTGAATACCAAGACCCCGCCATTTGACGATCTGCGCGTGCGCCAGGCGATTGTCATGTCGCTCGACCGCAAGAAGATGTCGCAGGCGATCACCAATGGTCTGTCAAGGCCCGCCAGCAATCCCTATGGCGATGGCTCCTGGGTCAAATGCAAGGACGACGGCGCGTTGCCCGAAGACCTCGAGAAGGCCAAGGCGCTGATCAAGGACTATGGCAAGCCCGTCGAGTTCAAGATGCTCGTCACCGCGACGCCCCGCGGGCGCACCGTGGGCCAGGTGCTGCAGCAATTGTGGAAGCGGGCCGGCATCAACATGGAGATCGAGCAGGTCGACCAGGCGACCATTCCGCCGCGCGCCTTCATGCGCCAGTTCCAGTTGACACCGTGGCGGATCGTTGATTCCCCCGATCCTGATCTCCAGATGTACGCCAATTTCCACACCGGCAGTCCGGTGGCACTCGCCAACTACTCCAATCCCGAGCTCGACAAGCTGCTGCAACAGGCGCGGGTCACCGCCGACCAGAACAAGCGCATCGATCTCTATTGCGAGATCTCGCGGTTTATCAACAAGGAGGCGATCTGGTTCTGGACGTTCCAGAACACCTACTATGCAATCTCGAGCGCGAAGCTCAAGGGACTGCCCAAGATGTACAGCGGGGTGATCGACGTATCGCGCGCCTGGAAGGAATAGCCGCTCATGGCGTTCTTCGTCGCGCGCCGGCTGCTGTATCTCGTGCCGGTATTGATTGCGGTTTCGCTGCTGACGTTCCTGATCGCTTCGCTGCTGCCCGGTGACCTCGCCTACACCATTCTCGGTGACCAGGCGACGCCGGAGAACGTGGCGGCGTTGCGCCGTGACATGGGACTGGATCAGCCGATCTGGTGGCGTTACCTGAGCTGGCTCGGTGGTGTGTTGCAGGGCGATTTCGGCCGCTCCTTCCGCACCGGACAGACGGTGCTGCAGGCGGTTGTCGAGCGGCTGCCGGTATCGATCGAACTGATGCTGCTGGCGCAGATCGGCGCATTGCTGATCGGCGTGCCGCTTGCGATCATCTGCGCGGCCCGCAGCGGCGGCCCGTTCGATCGCTTCATGACCGGCACGGCCTTCGGCATGCTGTCGGTCCCGACGTTCCTGTCGGCGATCCTGCTGATCTATTTCTTTGCGGTCGAACTGCGCTGGCTGCCGGCGACCGGCTACGTGCCGTTCTCGGAAGAGCCGGCCGCCAATCTCCGCTTCTTGGTGCTGCCGGCGATGACGCTGGCGCTCGCCGAATGGCCCGGCATCATGCGCGTGCTGCGATCCGACATGATCGCGACCCTGCAGGAGGACTATATCGCGCTCGCCAAGGCCAAGGGACTGAAGGCCTCGCGCATCCTGTTCGTGCATGCGCTGAAGCCGTCCTCGCTGACGCTGGTCACGATCACGGGCATCAACATCGGACGATTGATCGGCGGCGCGGTCATTGTCGAGACGGTGTTCGCGCTTCCGGGCATCGGCCGGCTGCTGGTCGGCGCGATCCTGACCCGCGACCTCATCATCCTGCAGGGCGTGGTGCTGCTGGTCGGGGCCGGCTTCGTCATCATGAACTTCATCGTCGACATGCTCTACGCCGTTCTCGACCCCAGGATTCGCCATGGCCACGCTTGAGCTCGACGTTGCCGAGGAGGCCGCAAGTCAGCCTGCGCGCAAGAAGGGCCGTCGGCTCGGCATGCTGTTCTGGGTGGCGATCGGCTGGCTGATTTTCGTGTTCGCGGTGGCGATCTTCGCCGATGTCCTGCCGCTGCCGAGCCCGACCGATATGGACATGCTGGATCGGCGCGCGTCGTTTTCGGCCGAGCATTGGCTCGGCACCGACGGGCTCGGCCGCGACGAACTCTCGCGTCTCATCCATGGCGCGCGGATATCGCTGGTGGTCGGCCTCTGCGCACCGATCATCGGGCTCGTCGTCGGCGGCGCGCTCGGCATGCTCGCCGGCTATTTTCGTGGCCGGCTCGAATCGAGCGTGGTCGGCACCATGGACGTGCTGCTGGCTTTTCCGCCGCTGGTTCTCGCGCTGGCAGTAACCGCCTATCTCGGGCAATCGATCTTCAACCTGACCCTGATTCTCGGCGTGCTCAGCGTTCCCGCCTTCATGCGGGTGGCGCGTGCCGCGACGCTGACCCTGGCGCGACGCGAATTCGTGATCGCGGCGCAGGCGCTGGGAGCGACGCATGCGCGGATCCTGCTGCGCGAACTGCTGCCCAACGTCCTGCTGCCGCTGCTGGCCTTCTTCCTGCTCGGCGTTGCCGTGATCATCGTGGTCGAGGGGTCGCTGTCGTTCCTCGGTCTCGGCGTACCGCCGCCGATCTCGAGCTGGGGCAGCATGATCGGGGAGGGGCGCGAGAGCCTCGACGTGGCGCCGCGGCTCGCCTTCCTGCCGGCAGCGGCGATGTTTCTTACCGTACTTTCCTTCAATCTGGTCGGCGACAGCTTGCGCGCTCTGACCGATCCGCGGCAGGGCGCATTGTGACAGCTAATTCGTTGCTTTCGGTCGAGGATGTCGCGGTCGACCTGCCGACCCCGCGCGGCAATCTGCGCGCGGTGGATCGGGTGAACCTGAACCTCGGCGCGGGCCAGACGCTCGGAATCGTCGGTGAATCCGGCTGCGGCAAGACCATGCTGTCGCGCGCGATCCTGCAATTGCTGCCGAAGAAGGCAAAGCTCTCCGGACGCGTCATGTTCGACGGGCAGGACCTGCTGCAGCTTTCGCCGGAGAAGCTGCGCAGGCTCCGCGGCCGCTCGCTGGCGGTGGTGTTCCAGGACCCGATGACCTCGCTCAATCCGGTGCTCACCATCGGCACCCAGTTGATCGAGACATTGCAGGAGCACCTCGAACTGGACGCCGCCGCCGCCACCAGGCGCAGCGTCGAATTGCTCGCGGCGGTCGGAATCCCTGCGCCGGAACAGCGGCTGGCGCAGTACCCGCACCAGCTTTCCGGCGGCATGCGGCAGCGCGTGGCGATCGCGATCGCGCTGTCGTGCGAGCCGAAACTCCTGATCGCCGACGAACCGACCACCGCGCTCGATGTGACGATCCAGGCGCAGATCCTCGATCTGCTGGCGCGCGAGCAGCAACGCCGCCACATGGCGATGATCATCATCACCCACGACCTCGGCGTCGTCGCCGGCCGTACTGACGAGGTCGCGGTGATGTATGCCGGCCGCGTCGTCGAGCGCGCGCCGACGCCTGCCTTGTTCAAGAAGATGCGCATGCCCTACACCGAAGCGCTGCTGGCGGCCCTGCCGAGGCTCGACACCGCGCCCCACACGCCGCTGCCGGCGATCTCGGGACGTCCGCCCGATCCGACCCGGCCGCTCAAGGGATGCTCGTTCTCGCCGCGCTGCCGCTATGCGGTGGCCCGCTGCCGGGCCGAGAAGCCCGCGCTGGAGGCGGCCGAGACCAGCGCGCACCAGTTCGCCTGCTTCCATCCGATCGGGGTTCATGCGGAGGCCGGCGCATGATGTTGCAAGCCGTGCAACCCGCCTCCAGCGAGCCGCTGCTCGCCGTCGACGATCTGGTGGTGGAATATCCCGTCGGTGCGAAGACCGTTCATGCCGTCTCCGGCGTGTCGTTGCAGATTGCCCGCGGCGAAACGCTGGGGCTGGTCGGCGAATCCGGCTGCGGAAAATCGACGCTGGGGAGGGCGGTGCTGCAACTGCGCCGGCCGACCGCCGGGCGCGTGCTGTTCGACGGGCAGGATCTCACCGCGATGCACGGCGATGCCTTGCGCCAGATGCGCCGGCGCGTGCAGTTGATCTTCCAGGACCCGATCGCATCGCTCAACCCGCGCCGCAAGATCGGCGACATCGTCGCCGAGCCGCTGGTGATTGCCGGCGTCAAGGATCCGGAAAAGCGCAAGCAACTCGTCGACGAGGTGCTCAGCGCGGTCGGCCTCGATCCGGCGATCGTGGTCGGGCGGCTGCCGCACGAATTTTCCGGCGGACAGTGCCAGCGCATCTGCATCGCCCGCGCCCTCATTCTCAATCCCGAGTTCATCGTCTGCGACGAGCCGGTGTCCGCGCTCGACGTTTCGATCCGCGCCCAGATCCTCAATCTGCTGGAGGAGATGAAGGGGCGGTTCGGTCTGACTCTGCTGTTCATCGCGCATGATCTGGCGGTCGTCAAAGCCGTCAGCGACCGTGTCGCGGTGATGTATCTCGGCCGGCTCTGCGAGGTCGGCCCGTCCGAGCGGTTGTTCGCGAAGCCGGCGCATCCCTATACCGCGCTGCTGATCGAGGCGATCCCGGTGCCCGATCCGGATGTTCGTCCCACCACGTCAGTGCCGGTCGGGGAACCGCCATCGCCGATTGCGCCGCCATCGGGCTGCCGCTTTCGCACCCGCTGTCCGCGCGCGGATGCGCGATGCAGCGCCGAGGTGCCGGAGCTGCGCGCCGTCGCCCCCGGCCAGTTTGCCGCGTGCCATCACCCGTTGATCTGAAAGCGCCGCCCGGGTTTGTCTCCACCGGGCAGACGTGGCAATGTCCGCGTAACGAGTACCTGTGCCAATACCTGTGCCAAGAACAAGAATGACGGGAGAGTAGCAATGAAGAGTTTTCAGGTCGCCGAGTTCAACGCCCCCTTGAAAGAGGTGGACCGGGAGACGCCGCAGCCGACCGGCACGCAGGTGCTGATCAAGGTGAAGGCGGCCGGCGTCTGCCACAGCGACCTCCACATCTGGGAAGGCGGCTATGATCTCGGCCACGGCCGCAAGCCGCTGTCGCTGAAGGACCGCGGCGTGTCGCTGCCGCGTACGATGGGCCACGAGACCGTCGGCGAGATCGTGGCGTTCGGGCCCGATGTCAGCGCCGCCGACAAGGGCGATCTCAAGGTCGGCGACGTCGCGCTGGTCTATCCCTGGCTCGGTTGCGGCAAGTGCCCGACCTGCCTCGGCGGCGACGAGAACATGTGCGCGGTGAAGCCGAATTCGCTCGGGGTGTATTGCGACGGCGGCTATGCCGATCACATGACGGTGCCGAACCCGAAATATCTCCTGAACCTGAAGGGGCTCGATCCAGTCACGGCGGCGCCTTACGCCTGTTCCGGCGTCACGACCTATAGCGCGCTGAAGAAGGTCGAATCCGCCTTCAGTTCGCCGATCGTGATCTTCGGCGCCGGTGGGCTTGGGCTGATGGCGCTGTCGCTGTTGAAGGCGATGGGCGGCAAGGGCGCCATCGTCGTCGACATCGACGCGCGCAAGCGCGAGGCGGCGGAGGCGGCGGGCGCGCTCGCCACCGTCGACGGCAAGGCGCCGGATGCGCTGGAGCAGCTTATGAACAAGGCGGGCGAGCCTATTCGCGCCGTCATCGATCTCGTCGGCAACGCGCAAACCACGCAGCTCGGCTTCGATTGTCTGGCCAAGGGCGGCAAGCTCGTCATCGTCGGCCTGTTCGGCGGCGGCGCGACCTTTGCGTTGCCGCTGATCCCGATCAAGGCGATCACGATCCAGGGCAGCTATGTCGGCAATTTGCGCGAGACGGCGGAGCTGCTCGAACTGGTCCGCAACAAGATGATCGCGCCGATCCCGGTGACCACGATGCCGCTCGCCAAGGCCAATGAAGCATTGACCGATCTGCAGAAGGGCAAGCTGGTTGGCCGCGCCGTGCTGACGCCGTAGTCTCTGTCATTCCGGGGCGATGCGAAGCATCGAACTATGGTGCGCAATTGCGCACCTGAGAATCTCGAGATTCCGGGTCTGGTCCTTCGGACCATCCCGGAATGACTTCCCAAGTTAGGAATCCCCCATGTCCGCAACCAACGCCCTCCACATCGCCGTGCTCGGCGGCGATGGCATCGGCCCTGAAGTGATGGCGCCGGCGCTGGAAGTGCTGCGCAGGATCGAGGCGACGTCGGATCTCTCGTTCCGTTTCACCGAGGCCCCGGCCGGCGCCACCAATTATCTCGCGACCGGCAAGTCGATGCCCGACAGCACGGTGCGGCTGTGCGAGGAGGCGGACGCGATTCTGCTCGGCGCCTGCGGCCTGCCGTCGGTGCGCTACCCTGATAACACCGAGATCGCGCCGCAGATCGAGCTGCGCTTCCATTTCGATCTCTATGCCGGCGTCCGCCCGGCGCGGCTGATCCCGGGCGTGCCGAGCCCGATCGTCGGCGCCGACCAGCGCGGCATCGACCTCGTGCTGATCAGGGAATCGACCGAGGGGCTGTTCGCCTCGATGGGCAAGGGCGTCGTGACCGACACCGATGCGCGCGAGACGCTCGTCATCACCCGCAAGACCTCCGAGCGGCTGTTCGAGTTTTCCTTCAGGCTCGCCGAGCGGCGCAAGGCGCGCGGCAAGGCGAATGGCGGGTTGACCTGCGTCGACAAGGCGAACGTGTTCCGGGCGTTCGCGTTCTTTCGCGAGATGTTCGATGAAGCCGCGAAGCGCCATCCTGATGTCAGGACGGACCGGGTCTATGTCGACGCCTGTTCGCTGATGATGGTGAAGCGGCCCTGGGATTTCGATGTCATGGTGACGGAGAACATGTTCGGCGACATCCTCTCCGATCTCGCCGCCGGCCTGATCGGCGGCCTCGGCATGGCGCCGTCGGCCGACATCGGCGACCGCCATGCAGTGTTCCAGCCGTGCCACGGTACCGCGCCTGACATCATGGGGCAGGGCAAGGCCAATCCCACCGCGATGATCCTGTCGGCGGCGATGATGCTGGACTGGCTCGCCGAAAAGCACGGCCTCGAAGGCGCGGCCGAAGCCGGCGAGCGGATCGAGCGTGCGGTGGACAAGGCCTATGCCGGCGGCATCAAGCCGATGGAATTCGGCGGCAGCAACGGCACGGCCGATGTGACGAAGGCGGTGCTGGCGGCGTTGTAGTTGCGTCTTGTAGCCCGGGTGAGCGAAAGCGATACCCGGGGACCGCTGCCTCGTCTGGCGAGAGTCCCGGATGTCGCTCCGCTCATCCGGGCTACGGGACTTCGCTTCCTACTTCCCCTTGAACTGCGGCTTGCGCTTTTCCATGAAGGCCGTGCGGCCCTCGCGGAAATCTTCCGAATCCATACAAGCCATGCCGATCGCCTTGATCGCCGCCATGTCGCGCCTGCTTTCATCCTTCAGCACTTCGGCGATGGTGATCTTGGCGGCCTTGATGGCAAGCGGCGCGTTGCCGGAGATCGTGCGCGCGATGTCCATCGTCGCATTCCAGAGTTCGCCGTCCGGCAGCACGCGGTCGACCAGGCCGATGCGCAGCGCCTCGCTCGCATCGATCCGCATGCCCGTGTACATGATCAGCCGCGCCCAGGACGGGCCGACCAGCGAGACCAGGTGCTTGAGGCCGTCATAACCGTAGGCGATGCCAAGCTTTGCCGCGGGAATGCCGAACTGGCTGTTGTCCGAGGCGATACGCATATCCGTCAGCATCGCGACCTGCATGCCGCCGCCGAGGCAGAAGCCGCGGATGCAGGCGATCGTCGGCTTCGGATAGCTTGCCAGCAGCGCGCGCTGCGCCTCGCTTCGTTTCGAATATTCGTCTGATGCCGCCGCGTTATGCCGGTTCTTTTCGAACTGGCTGATGTCGGCGCCCGAGACGAACGCCTTGTCGCCGGCGCCGACCAGGATCACGACACGGACATTGGGATCGTCGCGCAGGCCGGTCAGGGCATGGCCGAGCCCCTCCCACATTTCGAGCGACATCGCGTTGCGCTTGTCGGGGTTGTTGAAGGTGACGACGCCGACGCCGTCGCTGACGCTTTGCAGGATCTTGCCGTCGGCATGGGAGATTTCGGCGGATGTGGGAATATCAAGCATTGGTTGCGGCTTTCAATCGGGAGGCTTGCCCATTGTCGGACAAGCGCCGCGCCCGGGTCAATCGCCGCTGTTCGGTTGCAAGCCGTGCGGGCAGATGCGCGGAGAGATTGCATGCGTGACGGAGGGCCGGACACAGAAGTGGCGGCGCAGCGGCATCGATGTGACGGGATAGAGATTTTGCGGTGGCTGAAGGCGCGACCAGGCGCCGGAACGCGCCGCGCAGATTTTCGCGGCGAGACGGCCGGGTTCCGCCATTCAATTAGCGGCCAACGATCTTGTCCCCGGCCAGATCAAGATCAGGCCCAGCGCAGCAACAGGCTACCCGGCGATTTCTCGCGTCGCTTGATCGGGTCCGCGGTGCTGCGATCCAGGCGCGATATTGCCTAGCCTTCGTTGGCAGCGATCGATTCCATCAACGACACGAGCTGGCGCTGCACCGTCTGGTCCTTGATCTTGCTGTAGGCGCGCAGCAGCCGCAGGCTGAAGGCGCTGTCCAGGAACAGCAGGCTCTCGACTTCGCGCGCCTTGTTGTCGCCGTCATAGAAGAAGGTCACCGGCACATCGAGCGCGGTCGCGATCTGCTGAAGACGAGCAGCGCCGACGCGGTTGACGCCCTTCTCGTACTTCTGAACCTGCTGGAAGCTGACGCCAAGCTTGTCGCCGAGTTCCGCCTGAGAGATTTTCTGCTCCACACGCCGCAGGCGAATCCGCTTACCCAACTCGATATCGGGTTTGCCGGCGCTGCGCTGTTTCATCTTCTTCGCTGCTGATCTGTTCATTCTGGTTTTACCGTCCTTCAATCGGGAAACCCTGGCAAAATTGGGTCAGGGGTTCCTCCACATTTCCGCGTTTAAAGTCAGTCCAGACCGTGTGTTTGTATAGGGAACCACGGGAGTCCTAAGATATTCCGGGATGGCCGCCGGACGCCAGAGCGCCAGGTAAGCATCCTGATACCGATATCGGCAACCACCTAAGGCTGTCGACATGCGGGGTGTAATGGCAAAAACCCCGCCGGCCAAATTTGACAAAATATTCGACAAACCACAACCACCGCGAGTTCAAAGGACACAGATTTTGGGCGCCATGATTACCTTGTCGCGCTTTACCACCGGACTTCTACGGGGTTTTGCCAGCAGACGGTGCAATCGTTTGCCACGCGCCGGCTTCGCCAGCCGATATTACCACGGGGGCTGAAGCCTGACGAAATGCGGCAGGTCTCAGTTCGAATCATGGCATCGGGAAGTTGCGGCAATTGACGCGCGGGCTGCGCTATCGGAATTCAGCAAGTCGGCCGCCGTCGCGTCAAGGTCGCGGCGGGAATGTTTTGCAGGCTGCTACCCACGCGAGCCGGCCGGCACCCCGTGACATCCGAGGCCCGGTAGCGTTTTGCGTTGCCGCCGCTCACATAGCGCGAGGACCGTGATGCGCGCTTGCGGCAGAAAAAAAATCCGTGCGGTGGAATAGCTGCGGGCCGGCTTTGCCCGGAATGATTGCAATCACCGGACCGTGGTCTGCGGCCTATTGGCGCTGGATACGACTTAAATTGGCTTCCACAGCCGTACCGTTTTGCATAGCTTTGCGATCGTGGCCGCATCGTGTCGGCCAGGCCGAAGTCCCGCTTACAAGGGACGGGCAATTACAGGGGAGGAACGCCATGAAGCGAAGAACCGTACTTGCGGGCCTTGGTGCGACGGCTGCTGCCGGTGTGCTGGGCATGCCATCGATCCTGCGGGCGCAGGCGCCCGTTACGCTCAACGGAGCCGTGCAGTTCAACGACGATCACGCCTTCAACCGGGCGCTGCTCCGCTTCGAAGAACTGGTGAAGAAATATTACGGCAAGCCGATCAATTTCACCCTGCACCGCAACTCTTCGCTCGGCCTCGAGAAGCAGTATTTCGAGTACATGTCGCAGGGCAAGGCGGTCGACTACGGCATCGTCTCGCCGGCGCACATGTCGACCTTCGCCAAGGCGGCGCCGTTCATCGATGCGCCCTTTGTGTTCAAGGGCATCGAGCACATGAACAAGGTGGTCGAGTCGAACATCCTGGCGCCGATCGCCAACGAGGTCGCGGCCAAGGCCGAGGTGGTGCTGATCGGCTATGCCGGCGGCGGCGTTCGCAACATCTTCGCCAACAAGCCGCTGAAAAACCTCGCCGACCTCAAGGGCCTCAAGGTGCGCGTGCAGGGCGCGCCGATCTGGTCGAAGACGTTTGCCGCGGTCGGCATGAGCCCGACGGTGATCGCCTACAACGAAATCTACAACGCGATTCAAAACGGCGTGATCGCGGCCGGCGAGAACGAGGCTGCGGGCGTCGAGGCGATGAAGTTCTACGAAGTCGCGCCGCACCTCAACCTGACCCAGCACGCGGTGTCGATCCGGCCGATCTGCTTCTCGGTGAAGACGCTGAAGACGCTGCCGAAGGATCTGCAGGACGCCATCATGAAGGCCGGCAAGGAAGCCGGCGATTACGGCCGTCAGCTTGAATCGAGCGAGGAAGTCGTCAAGCTCGAGACGCTGGAGAAGGCGGGCAAGCTCAAGCGCGTGCCGTTCGAGGAGCGCGACGCCATGAAGAAGCTCGCCGATCCCGTGATGGCCACCTACGCCAAGGAAATCGGCGCCGAGGGCATCTACGAGAAGATCAACGTCGCCTGAGGCCGTCGCGCGCAGCGACAGGAAGTCGGGGCAGGCCGTTCGGCTTGCCCCATTCCGTGACCGTTATCTTCCGGAGCCATGATGACTGAAATTCCGATGCCGCCGAACCCGTCGCTTTGGCGACGCGCAACGGCGGCCTATGCCAAATTGCTGGAATTTTTGCTCGCCACCTGTGTCGGCGTCCTGATCGTCCCGGTCACGCTGCAGATCGTCTCGCGCTACACCTCGTTGATTCCCTCCTACATCTGGACCGAGGAGATGGCGCGCTTCCTGTTCGTCTGGACGATCATGATCGGCGCCATGGTGGGGGTCCGCGAGGCCCAGCACTTCGAGGTCGATATCTGGCCCAATCTCTCGCGCCGAAGCGAAGCCGCGGTGCGGATCGCGGCCAGGCTCGGCGTATTGGCGATGGCGGTGGTGTTCGTCTGGGCCGGACTCGAATTCACGCGCTTCGCCTGGAACCGAACCTCCGAACTCGCCGATCTGCCGCTGTGGCTGATCCACGTCGCATGGCCGGTTGCCGGGGTGACGTGGATCGTGTTCGCGGGCGAACAGATCGTCGACGAAACGCGGATTCTGCTTGGGGCAAGGCAATGAGCGGCAATGTTCTTTCCGCCGGACAGGCTGCACTGGTCCTGTTCGGCGTCTTCGTCGGCCTGCTCATCATGCGCGTGCCGGTCGCCTTTGCGCTCGGCCTTGCCTGCGTGCCGATCCTGATGATCGAGCCGCATCTGTCGATCATGTCGCTCGCGCAGGAGACCTTCAACGCCTACAACTCCTTCATCCTGCTCGCGGTGCCGTTCTTCCTCCTCACCGCCAACCTGATGGGCATCGGCGGCATCACCGACCGTCTGGTCGCGTTGTCACGATCGATGGTCGGGCATTGGCCGGGGTCGCTGGCGCAGATCAACGTCGTGCTGAGCGTGTTTTTTGCCGGCATCTCCGGCTCCTCCACCGCGGACGCCGCCAGCCAGTCCAAGATCTTCATCGATGCCCAGACCAAGGAAGGCTACGACCTTTCGTTCTCGATCGCGATCACTGCTGTCTCCGCCGTGCTGGCGGTGATCATCCCGCCCTCGATCCTGATGATCGTGTGGGGCGGGCTGATCTCGACCTCGATCGCGGCGATGTACCTCGCCGGCATCGTACCGGGATTGCTGATTGCGGGGGCGCAGATGGCGACGGTGCATGTCTATGCCGTGCGCCGCGGCTATCCGACCTACCCGAAATCCACCTGGACCGACATAGGCTACGCGATCTGGCAGTCGATACCGGCGTTGATGACGCCGTTCATCATCGTCGGCGGCATCCTGCTTGGGTGGTTCACCGCCACCGAGTCGGCCTGTGTCGCGGTGGTTTACTCCATCGTGCTGTCGGCATTCTTCTATCGCGAGACCGGGTGGCGCGAACTCTACAAGGCCTTGCTCGACACCGGGCGTCTGGCGGGCGTCGCGCTGTTCTGCGTCGGCACCGCGAGCGCCTTCGGCTGGCTATTGGCCTATTACAGGATACCGCAGGAACTCTTGGCCAACGTCTCGACCTGGGGTATGGGCCCCATCGCGGCCGGTTTCTTCATCTCGTTCTGCTTCCTGGTCGTCGGCTGCTTCCTCGACGCCATTCCGGCGATCGTGATCGTCGGCACCGTGCTGGAGCCTTTGGCCAGATCGGTCGACCTGCATCCCGTCCAGTTCGCGATCATCTCGATCATTTCGTTGGCGTTCGGCCTGGTGACGCCGCCTTACGGACTGTGCCTGATGATCGCCTGCGCGATCGCCGGCGTGCGGCTGCGCTATGCGCTGAAGGACACGGTGATCATGCTGATCCCGATGCTGCTGGTGCTGGCCGCCGTCATCATCTGGCCCAGCGTTTCGCTGTTCCTGCCGCGACTGATCGTTCCGGAGATGCTGAAATAGGCATAGCGTTTTCAAGCGAAGTGGAGCCCGGTTCGCGTGAAGAAAACGCGTCAAAACAAAAGGCCTATTCTTCCTTGTCGAGCGCGCAGCTCACCGTATAGACCACGCCGCGCGGCAGGAAGTCGACGGTCGCTTCGCCGCCGAGTTGGTCGCGCGTGCTGCGTTCGATCAACCGCGAGCCGAACCCGCGCTGCACCGGCGCGGTGACGGGCGGGCCGCCGGCCTCGGTCCAGATCAACCGCAGCTTGCGGCCATCGGCTTCCTCGAGGATCTCCCAATCCACCGCCACGGTCCCGCTGTCGTTCGACAGCGCGCCGTATTTGGCGGCGTTGGTGGCGATCTCGTGCACGATCATCGAGAGCACCACGGCGAGCCGCGGCGTCAGCGGAACCTGCGGTCCGAACATCCGCACCCGCTGCGCGCCGGTGATCAGGTAGGGTTGCAGCACCCGCGCGATCACTTCGCGCAGGTCGGCGCCCTGCCACTTTTCCTGGCTCAGCAGATTATGCGCCTCGGCGAGCGCGCCGAGCCTGCCCTCGAACTTCTCGCGCTCGGCGCGGCTGGCGCTGCGGAATGTCTGGGTGGCGATCGACTGCAGCACCGCGAGCGTGTTCTTGACACGGTGGTTGAGCTCCTCGATCAGAAGGGTGTGCAGCATCTCGCCGCGGGCGATCTGGGTCGCCATCCGCACGGCAAAGGCAAGGCCGACCATCAGCAGCACGGCGCCCATCACGCTTGTGATCGCAAGGTTGCGCCAGAGCGGCGCGACCAGCGAGCTTTCGGCGACACCGGCGGCCACCGTCCAGCCGGTGAGCGAGGAACGGACGAAACTCGTGATCAGCGGCACGCCTTCGAGCGACACGGTCGTCAAGGTGGCTTCGGGGCTTCTGAACATCTCGGCATGAAGCGAGGGCGATGCCCGCTTGCCGGCCGTCTCCTGCGGATTGGGCACGCGCGCGAAATTGGTGCCTTCGCCGTCGAAGATCGAGAGTGTCCAGTCCTTGCTCGGGCGTTGCTGCTCGATCATGGCCTGGAATATGGCGATCGGCGGACTGAAGGAGATGTCGTAAAGCACCTCGTCGCCCTGCAGCACCGGCACCTCGACCGTCACGATCATCTGTTTCTTGACGGACCCGTAGAACAGGTTGGAATAGATCGGCTGCTTCTCCGTGAAGACCTTCTTGACGACGGAAAGATTGTTGCGGAGCGGCAGGCTTGCCGTATCGGATGTCAGCGAGGAGAACACCTGTCGCCCTTCGCGGTCCGCCACCAGGATGACGCCGCCTTCGCCATACTGGTCGAGAAAGCCCTGGCTGATGCGACGGAATCCGTCGAAATCTCGATCGCGCAGCGCATTTGTCAAGGACAACACCTGCAGCGCACCGGTGATCCGCTGCATCTCGGCATCGAGCACGAGGCGGATGCTGCGCACCGTTTCAAGCACGCGCTGCGTCGCGTTCTGGCGATCCTGCCTGTAATTGTTGAAGACGATACCGGCCGCGAAGAGGATAAGCGGCAGCGTGGTGCCCGCAACCAGCAGGGCGAGACGCACTGGCAGTGATGGTTTCGGCAACGCAAGCCCCGGATCGGCCCCAACAGCTGCAAAGCATAGGGAAGCCGCCGAATTTCGCCAAGGATATTAAGAGGATAAAGTAGGATATTCAGTCGGATTGGAGGCGCGGCCGGGTTCCATCATGAGGCCCGGCCGCCAGCTCTCAGAGGTTGCTGTCGGTGATGGCAGCGTACACCATGGTCCGCAGTTCGCGCCGCAGCGGATAGGCGCTCGACGGCAGCACCTGCGTCATGAAGATGGCGATCAGCTCTTCCGCGGGATCGACCAGGAATGAGGTCGTCGCGGCGCCACCCCAGGCGAACTCGCCGGGGCTGCCGGCGATAAGGGTCTGTGCCGGGTTCATGGTCACCGCAAAGCCGAGCCCGAAACCGATGCCGTTATAGGCGGCTTCCGCGAACAGCGAGCGCGACATCGTCGGCAGGTCGACGCCGCCGGGCAGGTGATTTGACGTCATCAGCTTCAAGGTTTTGGGGCCAAGCAGGCGGACGCCGTCGAGTTCGCCGCCATTGAGCAGCGCCCGGCAGAAGGTGAGATAATCGGCGCTTGTCGAGCACAGGCCGCCGCCGCCGGAGATGAAGCCAGGCGGTGACAGGAACGAACTCGTGGTCGGGTCGTCCTGCAGCGTGAGCGTGCCCTTGCGATCGGCGGCGAGCGGATTGAAGCCGCCTTGCGGATCGGCCGAATAGCAGGCCGCAAGGCGATGGGCCTTGTCCTTCGGCACGAAGAAATCGGTGTCGTTCATGCCGAGCGGGTCGAGGATGTGCTCCTTCAGGAACTGCTCGAACGGCTTGCCGCTGATCACGCCGATGAGATAGCCGAGCACGTCGGTGGCGACCGAGTAGTTCCAGGCGTCGCCCGGCGAAAATTCCAGCGGGATCTTTGCGAGATCGTCGATCATGCCCTGCAGCGTGCCGGCCTTGATGACCTCGCCGATCTGGTTGTCGCGATAGGCGGCATCGACATTGCTGCGCTGCTGGAAGCCGTAGGTCAGGCCCGAGGTATGGCGCAACAGGTCCACGATCAGCATCGGCCGCGACGGCGGACGGGTCAGGAACGCCGGATGGGTGCCGGCCACGAATACGCCGAGGTTCTTCCACTGCGGAATATACTTGTGAACGGGCTCGTCGATGGCGACGCGGCCTTCCTCGACCAGCATCATGAAGGCGACGCTGGTCAGCGCCTTGGTCATCGAATAGATGCGGAAGATGGTGTCGTCCTTGACCGGTACCTTGCGCTCGAGATCGGCAAAGCCCTGCGAGGTCGAATGGACGACCTTGCCGCGGCGGTAGACCGTGAGCTGCGTCCCCGGAAAGCGGCCAGCGTCGATGTAGCGCTGCTTGAGGTGATTTTCGAGGCGATCGAGGGCCGCCTTGGACATTCCGGCGGATTCAGGTGAGGCAGGGGTGGGGGCTAACATTCGGTGCTGGTCTCCCGGCTGATAAGACTTCTTGATAGCCGAAACTTGATAGCCGAAAAGTGCCTGCCGTTCCAACCTGCCATGCTTATCCGGGGTGGAAGGGTGGTATACGTTCGCGCCAGCCTTCGTTTTTCCCGCAGGACCGTAAAATGCGCCAATTCAGCGAGACCGAACTTACCGCCGCCGTGATCCGCAGCTTCGACGACACGCCAGATCCGCGCGCCAAATTCCTGCTGCAGGAACTGGTGAAATCGCTGCACGACTATGTCCGCAAGACCGACCTGACCTTCGAGGAGTGGGAATACGCGATCGATTTCCTGACGAGGACCGGCCAGAAGTGCACGCCGATCCGGCAGGAGTTCATCCTGCTCTCCGACGTGCTCGGCGTGTCGATGCTGGTCGATGCCGTCAACCACCGGGAGCGCGAGGGCGCCACGGAGACGACAGTGCTCGGCCCGTTCTATGTCGGCGAGCACAAGGTGACGCCGCATGGCACCGACATCTCGGCCAACCTGGCCGGTGAGCGGATGTTCGTGCAGAGCCGCGTCACCGACCTCAAGGGCAAGCCGCTGGCGGGCGTGCCGGTGGATATCTGGCACGCCGACGGCGACGGCTTCTACGATTCCCAGAAGCCGACCTATGCGGCCGAGGGGCCGTCGTCGCGGGCCCGCTTCGTCACCGACGCCGATGGCAGGTTCTTCTTCCGCACCATCCTGCCGTGCAGCTATCCGATCCCGACCGATGGTCCCGTCGGCGAGATGATCCTGCAGGTGCGCCGCCATCCGATGCGGCCGGCGCATGTGCATTTCCTGGTCAATGCTTCGGGCTACCAGCCGCTGATCACGCATGTCTTCATGGACGGCGACAAATATCTCGATTCCGACGTGGTATTCGGCGTGAAGGACGAGCTTGTCGCCAACATCGAAAAGCGCAGCGACGCGACGATGCCGGACGGCAAGCCGGCCGCCGGACCGTGGCACCTGATGACCTACGAATTCCGCATGAAGCCGGGCGACGGAAATGCGCCCAAGCCGATGATGGCGAAAGCGGCCGAAGAGGCCTGAGGCAGCACGATTCACGGCTCGCTCAATTCTTGTGCGCGGCACAAGAATTGAGCGAATCGCAAATTTGGGGTGCGCCGTCCAGTTCCTGACCGCTGCCGCTTTTTGCGGCAGTATTTTTACAACAAATTGATTTCACTAAAGTTTTTGCGATGCGGGAGGCGTGGCACGAAGCTTGAATAGCTGGTGCCGACGCCATCGACGCCGTCCCTTGAGACCACTCATCCGAATTGTGACGCTGCCACTTCCGGGGCCTCCCTGGAACGCGCCTTCGTGCGCCCCGGTGACACCAGTCGGACGGCACAAGTTCACACGCAAAGGAGCGCGATACCAATGATGAAGCCTAACCCTGCGACCTCACGCCGTGGCCTGAGCCGTCGCCAGCTTCTGAAGGCGACCGGCGGCACGGCAGCCCTGCTCGCTGCGGCCAGGCTGAACTTTCCCGCCGGGGCGTTCGCGCAAGGTGCAGGTCCGGAAGTGACCAAGGCGACACTGGGGTTCATCGCGCTGAGCGACGCCGGCCCGCTGTTCGTCGCCAAGGACAAGGGGCTGTTTGCCAAATACGGCATGCCCGACGTCGAGGTCGCCAAGCAGGCGTCGTGGGGCACCACCCGCGACAACCTCGTGCTCGGCAGCGAGGGCAACGGCATCGACGGCGCGCATATCCTGACGCCGATGCCGTATTTGATCTCGGCCGGCAAGGTGACGCAGAACAACCAGCCGACGCCGATGTACATCCTGGCGCGGCTCAATCTCGACAGCCAGTGCATTTCGGTCGCCAAGGAATATGCCGACCTCAAGCTCGGCGTCGACGCCGCGCCCCTCAAGGCGGCGCTCGAAAAGAAGAAGGCGTCGGGCAAGGCGGTGAAGGCCGCGATGACCTTCCCAGGCGGCACCCACGATCTCTGGATCCGCTATTGGCTCGCTGCCGGCGGCATCGATCCCGACAAGGACATCGAGACCATCGTCGTGCCGCCGCCGCAGATGGTCGCCAACATGAAGGTTGGCACCATGGATTGCTTCTGCGTCGGCGAGCCCTGGAATCTGCAGCTCATCAACCAGGGCATCGGCTACACCGCGGTCACCACCGGCGAACTCTGGAACAAGCATCCGGAAAAATCGCTCGGCATGCGCGCGGCCTTTGTCGACAAATATCCGAAGGCGGCCAAGGCGATCCTGATGGCGGTCATGGAGGCCCAGCAGTGGGCCGACAAGGCCGAAAACAAGAAGGAACTCGCCACCATCATGGGCAAGCGGCAGTGGATGAACTGCCCGGTCGAGGACGTCTACGACCGTTCGGCCGGCAAATTCGACTACGGCATCCCCGGCAAGGTGGTCGAGAACTCGCCGCACGTCATGAAGTACTGGCGCGACCACGCCTCCTATCCGTTCAGGAGCCACGACCTCTGGTTCCTCACCGAGGACATCCGCTGGGGCAAGTACGAAGCGGGCTTCGATACCAAGGCGCTGATCGCCAAGGTCAACCGCGAGGACATGTGGCGCGAGGCGGCAAAGGAAATGGGCGTTGCCGCTGCAGATATCCCGGCCTCGACCTCGCGCGGCAAGGAGACCTTCTTCGACGGCAAGGTGTTCGATCCCGAGAATCCGGCTGCGTATCTAAAATCGCTCTCGATCAAGCGTGTCGATGTCTGATCAAGCCCGGGCCGCCCACAAGAAGCGGGCGGCCCGCCTTTTCTGAACACGGAGATGCATTTTCAATGACGATGCCTGCGATCAAAGCTGAAGCCACCGCGGTGGCGATTCCGACCGCATCGCCGGTCACGGTGGCGCCGGTGGTGACGATGACGCCGAAGCGAGCGCCGCGCGCGGAGAAGTACGTCAAGATGGCAAAGGAAGCCGCAGCGCGCGTGGTGCCGCCGCTGATCGTGCTCGCGCTGTTGATGCTGTTCTGGGAACTGGTCTGTCGCCGCACCGGTTCGACGCTGCCGCCGCCATCGAAAGTGTTCAAGGACACCAGGGAACTGATCCTCGATCCGTTCTTCGACAATGGCGGCATCGACAAGGGCCTGTTCTGGCATCTGTCCGCGTCGCTGCAGCGCGTCGCCTACGGCTATTCGATCGCCGCTGTTGTTGGCATCGCGCTCGGCACGCTGGTCGGGCAGTCGGTCTGGGCGATGCGCGGGCTCGATCCGCTGTTTCAGGTGTTGCGCACCATCCCGCCGCTGGCCTGGCTGCCGCTGTCGCTCGCCGCGTTCCGCGACGGCCAGCCTTCGGCGATCTTCGTCATCTTCATCACCTCGGTGTGGCCGATCATCATCAACACCGCGGTCGGCATCCGCAACATCCCGCAGGACTACCGCAACGTGGCGGCGGTGGTGCAGCTCAATCCGCTGGAGTTCTTCTCCAAGATCATGATCCCGGCGGCGG
>OEIU01000371.1_pt1 | contig 43643 bp, 39 predicted proteins | sample 1539221 | NCBI WGS metagenome assembly OEIU01 (sample SAMN03792071, study PRJEB22550) | activated sludge metagenome | feature: wastewater treatment plant; material: activated sludge; isolation source: Wastewater treatment plant of a petroleum refinery complex | place: Argentina: Zarate | collected... | reverse complement strand
GGCCGGCTTCAGCCGGCCTCGGATCCCCGGCTGAAGCCGGCTGCTACAGGCAGAGCAGAATCCCGGGACGAGCTTCAATGCTCCATCAGCAGCGACCCGAACCCCTCGACCTTGTCCTCGATTCCGTTGGCTCGCAGCGCCTGCCAGTACGTGCAGGTATTCACCGCCAGCACCGGCTTGCCGAGCCAGCGTTCGGCTTCGGCGGCGACGCGGGCGAAAGCCAGGTTGGTGCCGACCTGCAGGATCAGTTCGACGCTGGGATCGTCGACTTCGCGGACCGCCCGGCGCAGGCGTTCCGGGGATTCATGGGCCATCAGCAGCGGGCTGTTGCTCTTCAGGCCCAGCAGGTTGACGACTTCGAGGCCGGTGTCCGTCAGGGAACGCCGTATCTGTGCATCGCCGGCCGGCATGTAGGGCGTGATGACGCTGATGCGGCGGATGCCGCCGTAGCGCTGGATCGCGGCCTGACAGGCCTGGGCGCCGAGAATGACTTTCACGTGTGCGCGCGACTCCAGGTGGCTCTGCAGTCCGGCGGCGTCGAGGGTGCCTTCCCAGAACGTTTCGGCCGTCATGGCCATGATGACGGTCGCCGGTGCACAGGCCATCACCGCATCGATGGCCGTTTCGACCGACGTCCTGACGGTGCTCATCATCTGCGCGAACTCTTCTTCCGTGCCGACCGGGGTATCCGGAATGAGCACGCGGGTCAGCTGGTTCGAAATGCCCGGCGGACGCATGGCGTCGAACTCGGGTTGCACGATGGTGTTCGTGGCGGGCGTGATGACGCCGATTTTCAGGCGCGGGCCGAGGGAGTCGGGCATGAGTTCTCGTCGTGTCTGGATTCAGCGGGGCGGCAGTTTAGCGGTACCTCGCGCCACCGTGCCTTCCGAGTCATCCCGGGGTGCCTTCGGAGTCATCTTGCGGTGCATTCCGACACTCGGAATTTCCCCGCCGATCAATGAGTAACGGTCGCCGCAACGCGCCGGATCCTGTTTGACTCCGCAAGCGTGTTCCGTTAGCGTGCCCCGCCGCTGCCCGGCGGGCGGCGACCTTCGTTTTCCCATCATCTGGAGCGCGGCGTGAGCAAGATTCTGGTTGGCCTCAAGCGCGTCGTGGACTACAACGTCCGCGTCCGCGTGAAACCCGACGGCACGGGAGTCGTGACCGAAGGCGTGAAGATGAGCATCAATCCCTTCGACGAGATTGCGCTCGAAGAAGCGCTGCGCATCAAGGAGAAAGGCGGCGCGACGGAAGTGATCGTTGCCAGCATCGGCCCCGCCGACACCCAGCAGCAGCTGCGCACCGGCCTCGCCATGGGCGCCGATCGCGCCATCCTCGTGCAGAGCGACGCCGCCGTTGAGCCGCTCGCCGCTGCAAAGATCTTCCTCAAGCTCATCGAGAAGGAAGGCCCGCAGATCGTGCTGCTCGGCAAGCAGGGCATCGACGACGACAACAACCAGACCGGCCAGATGCTGGCGGCGCTCTGGAACCGCCCGCAGGCGACGTTCGCCTCCAAGGTCGAACTCGACAGCGGCAAGGCCAGGGTGACGCGCGAAGTCGACGCCGGCCTCGAAACCATCGAAGTCGATCTGCCGGCCGTCATCACCACCGACCTGCGCCTCAACGAGCCACGCTACGTGAAGCTGCCGGACATCATGAAGGCCAAGAAGAAGCCGCTCGACACCCTCGCCATCGCCGATCTCGGCGTCGACACGGGCAGCCAGTTCAAGACGCTCAAGTACGAAGCACCGGCCGCCCGCTCGAAGGGCGTGATGGTGAAGGACGTCAATGAACTCGTCGCGGCGCTGAAGCAGAAGGGGCTCGTCTAATGACCAGGATTCTCATCGTCGCCGAACATGCCGGCGGCAAACTCAATCCCGCGACCGCCAAGTGCGTCGCCTGCGCCAGCAAGATCGAAGGCGCGGAAGTCGACGTCGTCGTGCTCGCTGCCGATGCGTCCGCCGTTGCGGCCGAAGCCGCGACGCTGCAGGGCGTGAAGAAGGTGCTGAAAGTCGAGAACGCCGCGAATGCCGAACCGCTCGCCGCCGTGCTCGCACCGCAGGTTGCAGCGGTGGCTGCGAACTACACGCACGTGTTCGGTCCGTCGACCACCTTCGGCAAGGATCTGATGCCGCGCGTCGCCGCCCTCCTCGGCGTCGGCCAGCTGAGCGACATCATGGCTGCGGAGTCGGCGTACAGGTTCCGTCGTCCGGTTTACGCGGGCAACGCGATCATCACGGTCGAAGCAGCATCGGACAAGAAAGTTGTTGCGACGGTTCGCGTCGCTTCGTTCCAGGCCGTGGCCGGCGGCGGCAGCGCTGCGGTCGAAGCTGCGAACGTCAACGCCGAACTGCCGAGCCACACGCGCTTCATCACGCGCTCGGCCGCGAAGACCGGCCGCCCGGATCTGCAGACTGCAGCGAAGGTAGTGTCGGGCGGCCGTGCCGTGGGCAGCGCCGACAACTTCAAGGTGATCTACGGACTCGCCGACAAGCTCGGCGCCGGTGTCGGCGCTTCGCGCGCCGCCGTCGACGCGGGCTACGCGCCGAACGACCTGCAGGTCGGCCAGACCGGCAAGATCATCGCGCCGGAACTGTATGTCGCCGTCGGCATCTCGGGCGCCATCCAGCATCTGACGGGCATCAAGGACGCCCGCACGATCGTCGCCATCAACAAGGATCCCGAAGCGCCCATCTTCGAAGTGGCGGACATCGGACTGGTCGGCGATCTGTTTACGGTGGTGCCGGAGCTGGAAAAGGCACTCGGCTGACGCTCAAGCACTGCTGCCTTATCTTCCTGTGGGGCCGGCTTCAGCCGGCCGGAGATCTGTCAGGCTGAAGCCTGACCCACAGGAAGAGACAGCAGCAGTCCGCTCAAAGCTGGCTCAGCACGCTCTCCGCGCTCGACACCTTGAACTCCCCTTTCGCCTCGACGTTCAGCTTCTTCACCACGCCATCGTCCACGACGATCGCGAAACGTTGACCGCGGGTACCCATCCCGAAGCCTGACGCATCCATTTCCAGGCCCAGCGCCTTGGTGTAGTCGGCGTTGCCGTCGGCCAGCATGTCGACCTTGTCTTCGGTGTTCTGGGACTTGCCCCAGGCCTTCATGACGAAGGCATCGTTGACGGCCATGCAGGCAATCCTGTCGACACCCTTGCCTCTAAGTGCGCCGGCCTGCTCGACGAAGCCAGGCAGATGCTTGGCATCGCAGGTCGGCGTGAATGCGCCGGGCACGGAGAACAGGACGACCTTCCTGCCCTTGAAGTATTCATCCGTGCTGACTTTCTGCGGACCGTCCTTCGTCGCCAGCGTGAGCGTTCCGGACGGCATCTTGTCGCCAACTTTGATGGTCATGTGCTGATCCTCCGTTCGATGATTGCGAGCGAAGAGTCTCACACAGAAGATTCCGGAAAAAGAAGGTTTCCACGGGGGAAGAATGGGGACACGGGGAACACGGGGGAAAGAAATTTTCTGTTCCGAGACCCCGTGTTCCCCGTGCCCCCCCGTGGAAAATTCTCTTCTTCTGACCTCCGTGGCCTCCGTGATCTCCGTGTGAAACCTCTTCTTACAGCAACCGCAACGCCCCACGCGCGCCGAGGATGTGCGACCGCATCAACGACGCCGCCCAGTCCGCATCGCGTGCTTCGAGGGCACGCACGATTTCCAGGTGATGCGAGGCGCTGCGGATCAGGTCTTCGTCCTGATACGTCTCGAATGTTTTCATCATGAGCTGCGCTTCGATCAGCGACGACAGCGCATTCACCAGGCGCGAGCTGCCGGCGCATTCCTGGATGCGGCGATGGAACTGGCTGTTGAGTTCGCCGACGCGTTCCAGATAGCCCCCACGCTTGCTGAGCGTCTCGTGATACTGATCCTCGGCGAGCTGACGCAGTTCGGCGATCTTGTCCGGCGTCATGCGACGCGCGGCGCGCGCGGCGCCGTACGCTTCGAGCAATGCGCGCAGTTCGAACACATCGTCGCGCTCTTCGCTGGTCCACTCGGTGACGATCGCGCCCTGATGCGGAATGAATTCGAGCAGTCCTTCCGCGTGCAGCTTGCGCAATGCTTCGCGAACCGGCGTACGACTCACGCCGGCGGCGGCCGCGACTTCCTGCTCGGTAATACGTGCTGCAGCCGGATACACCCCGCGAACGATGCGCTCGCGTACCGTCTGATAAGCCTTGTCCACTGCCTTAGCCATGTTTTTCCTTCGCAAATACTGGAGAGCCCGCGAGGGGCCCGATGGCGTCGAGTGTATACGCGCGGAATACGGCGATGACAGCGTTGCACACAGCACCGCACGACTCTGCGCGATCTGCGTGGGCGGATGCGGGTTTACCCTGATGCGGCCGTGGGCTGCGCGGCGGCGTCGCGATTCGCGCCTTATCTAGCTGATATTTCTGGGGAAAGGGCCGGCTTTCGAGACCATGGAAGGAACCGGCCTGCCCCGTTGCTCCTGCAACCAGTGTCCAGCGCGGATCAGATTGTTCAAATCGATACCGGTCGGGAATCCGCTGCGTTCGAGCATGTACACGAGGTCTTCCGTTGCGACATTGCCGGTGGCATTGGGCGCAAAGGGACATCCGCCGATCCCGCCGACACTCGAGTCGAGCGTCGCAACGCCGGCCATGACTGCCGCATACGCATTGGCGATCGCCGTGTTGCGCGTATTGTGGAAATGACAACGCAACGGCGCCGACGTGACATCGCGCAGGCGTCCGACGAGATCGGTCACCTGGGTCGGCACTGCGACGCCGATCGTGTCGGCCAGCGCGATCTCCAGCGGTTGCGATTCGGTGAGTCGCTTGACGAGTTCGATCACGCGCGAGGCAGGCACCTCGCCTTCGAATGGGCAGCCGAACGAAACCGTCACCGTGATCTGCGCGCGAATGCCGGCGTCGCGCGCCAGCGGCGCGATTTCTTCCCACGCACGCACCGTGTCCTCGACGCTCGCACCCTGGTTGCGCTGCGAGAAGCTCTCGGTCGCCGACGTCACCATGCCGATCTCGGTACAGCCGGCAGCCAGCGCGCGATCGAAGCCTTTGCGATTCAGCACCAGCCCGACGTACTGCACTCCGGGAACACGCGGCAGGCCTGCCAGCACCGCTTCGGCATCTGCCATCTGCGGCACGCGCTTCGGATGAACGAAGCTCGCGACCTCGATACGACGCAGCCCTGCGGCGATGAGCCGCTCGATGAGCTGCAGCTTGATGTGCGTCGGCACGACTTCGGATTCGCTCTGCAATCCGTCGCGCGGACCGACTTCGACCAGTTCGATGGTGCGACGGGAATTCATTGCAGGAAATCGAACCGGCGCAGTTCCTGACCGGACGCCGTCACCTTGCGATACACATGCGCCGCGCAGGCCAGATCCTGCAGCGCGAGGCCGGTGGAATCGAAGACCGTGACGTCGCCCGCGTTCGATCGCCCGGCTTTGGCGCCGGCGGCGATGTGGCCCAGTTCGGCGTAGATGTCACTCTCCTGCAGTACGCCTTCGGTCAGTGGCACATTGACTTCGCCGCTGTGCGTTGCCTGTTCCATTTCGTCGACCACGACCCGCGCGGACGCCAGGAGCTGCGACTGCAGTTCCTGCTTGCCGGCTGCGTCCGCGCCGATGGCGTTGATGTGGGTTCCGGGCCGCACCCAGTCGGCTGCGACGATGGGCGCGCGCGCCGGCGTGATGGTCGTCAGGACATCGGCGGCGCGGACGGCTTCTTCCACTGAAGCGGCGATCTGCACCACCACACGAAAACGATCGGTCGCCGCCCGCGCCAGGCGCGTCGCACGTTCGGTATCGAGATCGTAGACCATGACCCGGTTGATGCGCGGACGCACGGCGAGCACGGCTTCGATCTGGGTCATGGCCTGGTTGCCGGCGCCGATCAGGGACAGCACCGTCGAATCCGCGCGTGCGAGCAGGCGGGTTGCGACACCGGCCGCCGCGCCCGTGCGCAATCGCGTGATCGCGGTGGCATCCATGATGGCCAGCGGCATGCCGGTCGGCGGATCGAACAGCGTCAGCGTGCCGACGATGGACGGTACATCGCGATTGCCCGGGTGCATGTTGATGTTCTTGATCGAGGCGTAGCCGAGCGGCGCCGCATACGCCGGCATCGCCCGTACATCGCCGCCCGGAAGATCCAGGTACACCTTGGACGGCATCTGCACCTGGCGCCGGCCGTGCAGACGGAAGATTTCCTCGACCGCGGCCAGCGCCTCGCGCATGTCGATCGCCGCGAGGACTTCCGATTGATTCAGCAGGATCGTCCCGGTCATCGGTTACTCGGCATCAGTGATCGCGCCCTGCGAGGCGCTGCTGACGCTGCGCGCGTACTTCGCCAGCACGCCGCGACGCGCGTAAGGCGCCGGCGCTTTCCAGACCTTGCGTCGTTCGGCGAACTCCGCGTTGCTCACGTTGGAACGGATTTCGCGACTCACGGCATCGATGGTGATCTCGTCGCCATCGCGGATCAGGCCGATCGGACCGCCGACCGCGGCTTCCGGCGCAATGTGACCGACGACGAAACCGCGGCTGCCGCCGGAGAAGCGACCGTCAGTGATCAACGCGACCTTGCCGGCGAGTCCGCGACCGGCGATGGCGCTCGTCGGGCTCAGCATCTCGCGCATGCCCGGGCCGCCCTTCGGGCCTTCCTGGCGAATGACGACGACATCGCCCTCGCCCACCACGCCGTCGAGAATCGCCTGCAGCGCGTTTTCCTCGCCTTCGAACACGCGCGCCCGGCCGGTGAACGACAGTCCTTCCTTGCCGGTGATCTTCGCCACCGCGCCTTCGGGCGCGAGGTTGCCGTAGAGGATCACGAGATGACTGTCGGGCTTGATCGGATTGCTGAAGGCGCGAACGATGTCCTGGTTCTTGGGATACGGCTTCACGGACTTCAGGTTCTGCGCCAGCGTCTTGCCGCTCACGGTGAGACAGTCGCCGTGCAGCAGTCCTTCGTTCAGCAGCATCTTCATCAGCGGCTGGATGCCGCCGATCTTGATCAGCTCCGACATCGCGTACTTGCCGCTCGGCCGCAGATCGGCCAGCACGGGCACGCGCTTGCCGATGCGCGTGAAGTCATCGAGTTCCAGCGGCACGCCGACCGTGTGCGCGATCGCCAGCAGATGCAGCACGACGTTGGTCGAACCGCCGAGCGCGATAGCCACGGTGATCGCATTCTCGAAGGCATTGCGGGTGAGGATCTGCGACGGGCGCAGATCGGCCTTCACCAGTTGCAGCACGGCCTTCGCAGCATCGCGGCAGTCCTGCAGCTTGTGGCCCGACACGGCTTCCTGCGCGGAACTGTTGGGCAGGCTCATGCCGAGCGCCTCGATGGCGGAGGCCATCGTGTTCGCCGTGTACATGCCGCCGCAGCTGCCCGGGCCCGGAATGGCGGTGCGCTCGATCTCCGACAGATCCTTGTCGCTGATCGTGCCGGCCGCGCGTGCGCCGACGGCTTCGAACACCGAGATGATGTCGCGACGCTGCTTGCCCGGCTTGATCGTGCCGCCATAGACGAACACGGCCGGACGATCCAGCCGCGCCAGCGCCATCATGCAGCCGGGGATGTTCTTGTCGCAGCCACCGATGGCGACGACGCCGTCGAAGCCCTGCGCACCCGAGACGGTTTCGATCGAATCGGCGATGACTTCGCGCGACACCAGCGAATAGCGCATGCCGGGCGTGCCGTTGGAAATGCCGTCGGAGACCGTGATCGTGCCGAACGTCGTGCTCTTGCCGCCGGCCTTGTCGACTGCTGCGGCAGCCGCCTTCGCCAGCTTGTCGATGTGCATGTTGCACGGAGTCAGATTGCTCCAGGTGGACGCAATGCCGATCGCGGGCTTCTTGAAGTCGGCGTCCTTGTAGCCGACGGCGCGCAGCATGGCGCGGCTCGGTGCCTGCGCGTAGCCGTCGACGACGACGCTCGAATAACGACGTGCGGAATCCTTGTTGCGGGGGTTGCGATGGCGAGTGGTCTTGCGGGCTGGCATGGAAGTGGCTTGCTTTCACAGGAAAAACGCGGGCCGCCATCCTCCGCGACACACTCGCCGCTTGCAAGCGTCGGTTGCGGATCACGTCCCCGTATCGGCGATCCGGTGTTCGCGCAGCAGGACGATCAGCACGCCGACCAGCGTCACCGCGCCGCCCAGCAGCATCTTCGCGGTCAACTGGTCGTGCAGCAGGGTGACGCCGAAGAACACGCCGAACAGCGGCGACAGCAGCGTCAGCGGCGCCAGGCTCGTCACCGGATAGCGGCTCACGAGGTAATACCAGCCCGTATGCGCGATCAGGCTGGACATGACCGTCGTGAACGCCAGCGCTGCCCAGCCGCTGAGATCGGCGTTGACGATCGCATTCCACTGACCTCTCTCCATCAGCAGGCTCAGCGCCAGCAGCACCGGACCGCCAGCCACGGCAATCCATGCCTGCAGTTCGAGCGCGCGAATGTCCTTCATGCGCTTGACGAAGATGAGTCCCAGCGAACCGACCAGGCAGGACAGCACGACCAGCATCAGGCCTTCCCAGTAGTCGAAGGCGCGCGGATCGAAGCCGATGATGGCGATGCCGGCGAAGGCGAGCAGGATGCCGAGGCGGCGGCGCCAGCGGATCGTTTCGCCCAGCAGCCACACCGAGAGCAGCGTGGAGAACGGCACGCCCATCTGGCTGGCGATGGCGACCATCGACGCATCCTTGACGAGATACACGCCGACGAACAGCAGCGCGAAGGCCGCCGGCCCCGTGAGCAGCGCCGCGCATGCCAGCGTGCGCATCTGGCCGGGATGAATCCGCAGGAAAGGCAGCAGCAGCAACGCGACGGAACCGAAACGCAGCGCCGTGAAAAAAATAGGCGGAAACTGGCCGACGCCGATCTTGGAAGCGATCAGGTTCAGGCCCCAGATCAGGTTGATGCCGATCAGGAACGCCAGATCCCGCCCGCTGAGCCAGGCCGGCTCCGCCGGCGCGATCGATGATGAAGGTTCGCTCAAGCAGTCAGTTCGCGTAACGCGCCTTCAGGAAGGTATAGAGCGCGCGGATGCACTGCGCTTCGGCGCCGACGGGACGGCCGGGACGATCCTTGCTGTTCCACGAATACAGATCGATGTGCAGCCACGTGCGCGCCTCGTTCACGAAACGTTTGAGGAACAATGCGGCGGTGATCGCACCGGAGAAGCCGGAGCTGGACACATTGTTCATATCCGCGATCTTGCTCGACAGTTCATCGTCATAACCCGCCCACAGCGGCATGTGCCACAACGGATCGGATTCGGCGAGGCCGATGCGTACCAGTTCCGCCGCCGCAGCATCGTCATTCGAGAACAGCGCCGGCAGTTCCGGCCCCAGCGCGACACGCGCGGCGCCGGTGAGCGTCGCCATGTCGATCAGCAGATCCGGCTTTTCTTCGTCGGCGAGTGCGAGTCCGTCGCAGAGGATCAGCCGTCCTTCGGCATCGGTGTTGCCGATCTCCACCGACAATCCCTTGCGCGTGGCGATCACATCGCCCGGACGGAAGGCATTGCCGGAGATCGCATTCTCCACCGCCGGTACGATCACACGCAGGCGGATCGGCAGCTTCGCTTCCATGATGGCCTGCGCGAGTCCCAGCACGGCGGCGGCGCCGCCCATGTCCTTCTTCATCAGCAGCATCGAGGCGCCCGGCTTGATGTCGAGCCCGCCCGAATCGAAGCACACGCCCTTACCGAGCAGCGTGACTTTCGGCTGCGAGGCATCGCCCCATTCGAAGTCCACCAACCGCGGCGCAACGGCACTTGCGCGGCCGACCGCGTGAACGGCGGGAAATTTCTCCGCCAGCAGTTCATCGCCCACCACGACCCGATGCCGGCAGCCGAATTTCTGCGCGATGCCCGACGCCGCATCGGCCAGCGCCTGCGGTGTCATGTCATTGGCGGGCGTATTGATCAGATCGCGCGCAAGGAAAGCGGCGGCGCACAGGCGCTGCACCTCGGCGAGGTCGACACCTTCCGGCACCTGCAGCACGAGCGATTTCGCCGGTACCGGCCGGCGGTAGCGTTCGAAACGGTACTGGCCGTACAGCCAGCCGAAAGCAAACTGCGTCGCTGCCGGAACGGCCAGCGATTGCGCGAGATGGTAATGGCCTTCCGGCAGACGGTCCGGCAGGCCCGTCGCCAGCCAGCAACTGAACGACTCGGGCATGCCCCGCCGACCGAGGCCGAGCGCGACCGCCGACACGTCGCCATTGGTCGCCGGAATCAGCACGACCCTGGAACGCTCGCCCTTGAACCCGTTCGCCATCAGCCACGAACGCACCGGCCCGCTCAACGAGCCCCGCCAGTCCTCGAAGCCCTCTTCGTAGACCAGGTGGACGGGAATGGAGCCGATACGCGAATCGGTCGTCAGCATCGATGAGCCATGCAGTGCAGCAGACGGAGGCGGCAAGGATATCGGAATGTATTTGCGGTGATCCCGGAAAAACCCTGCTGTCCTGCCGGGCGCGGCCAGGGCGACGGGGAAATCGCCCGCGGAGTCACCCCCGGCAAGCGAAGGAAGATCCCCTTGCGATTGTGTACAAGGTGTTGACAAGCTCGGCGGCCATATGATGCTATCCCGCCGATTTTTCAGACCGTCTCGTTCCCTGTTTTCGCAATGCCAGCCTGATCTTGTGTAGCCCTTTTTCTGCATGGGCTCATGACATCGACCAACGGCTGACCGGCGGCGGACCGGCGGCTGACGGCGCCGAACGAGACACCGGATACAGCCAGGACATTCGTACAACGAACCCCGCACCGGCCAGTCCGAGGCGGGGTTCTTCATTTTGATTCAGTTCGAACACGCTTCAGGAGCGCACATGCAGATCTATTCGCAGAAGGACGTCAACAAGAAAGCCCTCAAGGGCGCGCGCATCGCCATCCTCGGCTACGGCAGCCAGGGTCGCGCGCACGCACTGAACCTCAAGGACAGCGGCTTCGACGTCGTCGTAGGCGTGCGCAAGAGCGGCGCCAGCTGGGGCAATGCGAAGAAGGACGGCCTCGCCGTCGCCGAACCGGCGGAAGCCGTGAAGGGCGCTGCGCTCATCGCGTTCCTGACGCCTGACCTGACCCAGAAGGATCTGTACAAGGAAGTCATCGGCAACGTCACCAAGGGCGCGACCATCCTGTTCGCCCATGGGTTCAACGTGCACTTCGGCCTCATCAAGCCGCGCAAGGATCTCGACGTGGTGCTGATCGCACCGAAAGGTCCGGGCGGCCTGGTGCGTCGCCAGTATGAACAGGGTCGCGGCGTGCCGTGCCTGCTCGCCGTCTACCAGGATGCGACGCGCAAGGCGAAGGACAATGCCCTCGCCTACGCGCACGGCATCGGCGGCACCCGCGGCGGCGTGCTCAAGACCACGTTCGCGGAAGAAACTGAAACCGATCTGTTCGGCGAGCAGGTCGTGCTGTGCGGCGGCACCACGGAACTCGTGGTGAAGGGTTTCGAAACGCTGGTGGAAGCCGGCTACCAGCCCGAAGTCGCCTACTACGAAGTGCTGCACGAACTGAAGCTGATCGTCGACCTGCTGCACGAAGGCGGCCTGGCGAAGATGCACAAGTTCATCTCGGAAACGGCGAAGTACGGCGATCTCACCCGCGGCCCGCGCATCGTCAACAAGGGCACGAAGCGTGAAATGAAGAAGGTCCTGCAGGAGATCCAGCAGGGCAAGTTCGCGCGCCAGTGGATGAGCGAGAACAAGAGCGGCCGCAAGAAGTACAACAAGCTCATGAAGGCGGACATGAACCACAAGATCGAAAAGGTGGGCGTGAAGCTGCGTGAGCGCATGCCCTGGCTGCAGGAGAACGCGTAAGTCGAATTGCGAGGCCCGATCGGATGACCGGTCGGGCCTTCTGCATTCAACAGCACGAGTCAGGAGCCCGCCATGCCCATCCATGCCGCCAAACACATCTGGTACAACGGCAAACTCGTGCCCTGGGAGAAAGCCACGGTCCATGTGCTGGCCCATGCGCTGCACTACGGCTCGACGGTATTCGAAGGCGTGCGTTCCTACGCCACCGCCAATGGCCCGATCATTTTCCGTCTGAAGGATCACACGCGCCGGCTGTTCGATTCGGCGAAGATCCATCGCATCGAGATCCCCTACACGCCCGATGACATCAACGCGGCGTGCAAGGAAATCATCGTCAGCAATGAATTGAACAAGGGCGCGTACATGCGTCCGTTCGCCTTCCGCGGCTACGGCGAAATCGGCGTCGCGCCGAAGAATCCGCCGCCGGTGGATACGGTCGTCGCTGCGTTCGAGTGGGGCGCGTATCTCGGCGCCGAAGGCTTGCAGAACGGTATCGACGTCTGCGTGTCGTCCTGGCAGCGCCTCGCGCCGAACACGATTCCGGCCATGGGCAAGGCGGCCGGCAATTACCTGTCAAGCCAGCTCATCAGCATGGAAGCCAAGCGTCTGGGCTTCGCCGAAGGCATCGGTCTCAGCACCGATGGCATGGTCAGCGAAGGCGCCGGCGAGAACCTGTTCCTGATCCGCGATGGGCTGATCTACACGCCGGCTCTGTCGAATTCGATCCTGCAGGGCATCACGCGCGACACCGTCGTGACGCTGGCCCGCGCGCATGGTTTCGAAGTGCGCGAACAGGCCATTCCGCGCGAACTGCTGTACGTGGCGGACGAGATCTTCCTCACCGGCACGGCCGCCGAAATCACGCCCGTGCGCTCGGTCGATCACATCACCATCGGTGCCGGCAAGCGCGGCCCGGTGACCGAGGCATTGCAGTCTGCCTTCTTCGGCCTGTTCAACGGCAAGACCCCGGACAAGTGGGGCTGGCTGGAATCCTGCACCGACGGCAAGAAGAACGTGGCGGTGGGCGCCTGATCCGTGACCCATCGCGTGCCGCGATGCTGCACTGACGATTCATCAAACACGAACCAGCGTCGACCCGGCACTCTGCCGGCGTCGCCCGAGGATCCGTCCATTCATTCATGAACGCCAAGACACTCTTCGAGAAAGTCTGGGAACAGCACCAGGTCGTTCCGGAAACGGCCGACACGCCGGCGGTGCTGTACATCGACCTGCACCTGGTGCACGAAGTCACCTCGCCGCAAGCCTTCTCGCTGCTGCGCTCGCTGGGGCTCAAGGTCCGCCGCACGGACCGCACGCTCGCGACGATGGATCACTCCACGCCGACCGATCCCGATGAAGTCTTCGGTCGCGTGCCGATCAAGGTGGAGTCCGCCGCGAAGCAGGTGAAGGAACTCGAAAAGAACGCCCGCGAGTTCGGCGTCGAACAGCTCGGCCTCGGCAGCGACCAGCGCGGCATCGTGCACGTCATCGGTCCGGAACAGGGCGCGACCCAGCCCGGCAAGACCATCGTCTGCGGCGACAGCCACACGGCCACGCACGGCGCCTTCGGCGCCCTCGCCTTCGGCATCGGCACCACTGAAGTGGGACACGTGCTCGCAACGCAGTGCCTGCTGCAGCGACGTCCCAAGACACTCGCCATCGAAGTGAAAGGCCGCCTCGCGCCCGGCGTCACGGCGAAGGATCTGATTCTCGCCATCATCGGCAAGATCGGCGTCTCCGGCGGCACCGGTCACGTCATCGAATATCGCGGCGAAGCCATCGAAGCGATGTCGATGGACGAGCGCATGACCATCTGCAACATGTCGATCGAGGCCGGTGCGCGCGCCGGCATGATCGCCCCGGACGAAACGACATTCGCATATCTGAAAGGCCGGCGCTTCGCGCCGCAGGGCGCTGACTGGGACAAGGCAGTCGCCGAATGGCGCAAGCTCAAGACCGATCCCGGCGCGCGGTTCGATCGTGTCGTGGAGTTCGATGCCAGCATGCTCGAGCCGATGATCACGTACGGCACTCATCCCGGCATGGTCGTGCCGATCAACGGCTCCGTGCCGACGCGCGTCAACGATCCGGTGCACGACAAATCGCTGGCCTACATGGGCCTCACGGGCGGCGAAAAACTCGCCGGCAAACCGATTCAGGTCGTGTTCGTCGGCAGCTGCACGAATGCACGTCTTTCCGATCTCGAACTCGCCGCCAGCGTCATGAAGGGTCGCAAGGTCGCGAAGGGGGTACGCGCCCTGATCGTCCCCGGCTCGCAGCAGATCAAGCGCGAGGCTGAGGCACGCGGCCTCGACAAGATCTTCACTGACGCCGGCGCGGAATGGCGCGAATCGGGCTGCTCGATGTGCCTGGGCATGAACGGCGATCTCGTCGACAAGGGTCAGTACGCCGTCAGCACCAGCAATCGCAACTTCGAAGGACGCCAGGGCATCGGCGCACGCACGCTGCTTGCGAGCCCGGCAACCGCCGCCGCCGCCGCCATCGCCGGCCGCATCACCGATCCGCGCGAATACCTGCAATCGGTCGCACACTAACCATGCAACCCATCCGCACCATCGAATCGAAAACCGTCGTCCTCCCTTCGACGAACATCGACACCGACCAGATCATCCCGGCGCGCTTCCTGACGACGACCACCAAGGAAGGACTCGGCAAGCAGCTGTTCGCTGACTGGCGCTACGACAGCGCCGGCGCGACGAAGCCTGACTTCGTTCTGAATCGCCCCGAAGCGACCGGATGCTCGGTGCTGGTCGCAGGGCGCAACTTCGGTTGCGGCTCTTCGCGTGAACATGCGCCGTGGGCGCTGGTGGACTTCGGTTTCCGCGTCGTCATCAGCACCGAGATCGCCGATATCTTCCGCAGCAATTCGCTCAAGAACGGCCTGCTGCCGGTCGTCGTCGACGAGACGACGCACCAGTGGCTGCTCGCGAATCCCGGCGCGCAGGTGAAGGTCGATCTGGAAACCAATATGCTGACGCTGCCCAACGGCACGTCCGTGACATTTCCCATCGAGAGCTTTGCTCGCTATTGCCTGCTGAACGGCACGGACGAACTCGGCTTCCTGCAGCAGCAGGCGGATGCCATCACAAGATTCGAACAGGGACGCGCATGAGCATCCAGGCAAAGATCGTCATTCTTGGCGGCGACGGCATCGGCCCCGAAGTCACGCATGAAGGCACGCGCGTTCTCGAAGCGGTCGCCAGCCGTTTCGGCCATGACTTCAGGTTCGAAGCCCACCTGATCGGCGGTGCGGCGATCGACGCGACGCAATCCGCCCTGCCGGCTTCGACGTTGTCCGCGTGCGGCACTGCAGATGCAGTACTGCTCGGCGCCGTGGGCGGCCCGAAGTGGTCGGATCCGAACGCCAAGGTGCGACCCGAACAGGGATTGCTGGCGCTGCGCAAAGGCCTCGGCCTGTTTGCGAACCTGCGTCCCGTCAGCCTGCATACAACGCTGCTCGACGCTTCGCCGCTCAAGCCGGAAGTCCTGCAAGGCACGGACATCATGGTCGTGCGCGAACTGACGGGCGGCATTTATTTCGGCGAGAAAACCCGCACGGCGGACTCCGCGAGCGACCTGTGCACCTACACCGTCGAAGAGATCGAACGTGTCACGCGCGTGGCCGGCCGGCTCGCGATGTCGCGACGTAAATCGATTGCCTCGGTCGACAAGGCCAACGTGCTGGAAACCTCGCGCCTGTGGCGCAGCACGGTCGAACGCGTGCTGGGCAAGGAATTCCCCGAAGTGAAACTGGAACACATGCTGGTCGACTCCGCGGCCATGCATCTCATCCGCAAGCCAGCGAGCTTCGATGTGATCGTCACCGAGAACATGTTCGGCGACATCCTCACCGACGAGGCCTCCATGCTGGCAGGCTCGCTGGGGTTGCTGCCCTCCGCCTCCCTTGGCGCAGGCCGCCTGGGCCTTTATGAGCCCATCCACGGCTCTGCCCCGGACATTGCCGGCCAGGGCATCGCCAACCCCATCGGCACGATCCTGAGCGTCGCCATGCTGCTGCGGCACTCCCTGGAGCTGCCGGCCGAGGCGCAAGTGGTTGAAAAAGCTGTGGCGGACGCCATCGCCGCCGGCCTCCGGACCGCCGATATTGCTGCCGGCAAGGCCGCCCGAACCACCCGCGAAGCGGGCGACGAAGTGGTCAAGCGAATCCTGCAGTAAATCATGTAACTACATGATTTTACAGGCGCCAAAGGGAGTGGCGCCGAGGGGAAAATTTTCTTGCCACAAACCGCGGTGAGGCGGTTATGATCTCCCCGGCTCCGGTGATTCGATCTCTGGCCGGGGCTTCCGCCTTCGGGCAAATCTCCATGTCTCGACCACTACGGTCGAGGTGTCTTTGGTGGAAACAGGGCTCGTGTCGGGTTAGTCCCCAAGGTCGATGACGGCTCCGCCGATATCGCCACGACCGCGCTTCTAGGTTGCCACATCAAGGCCGGCGAAGAGCCGGCCTATTTTTTTGTCCGACGTTCTCAGCGCGGTTCGCGCGTCCACTCTGCGTAGAACGGCGGCAGATCGCGCGGCAGCATCGCCTCGAACCGGGGCGATCGCTTCTCCATGAACGACTGCACGCCCTCCTTGCCGTCGCGCAGGCTCGTGTAGAACACGGCCAGCGAGTCGACGCGATGCGCTTCCAGCGGATGCGCCTGCGCCGAATTGCGATACAGCATCTGGCGTGCGAGCGCGATCGCCACCGGCGAGCGGCTGTCGATGATCCTGCGTGCCAGCTTCTTCGCTTCATCCAGCAGTTGCCCGGGCGGTACGACCGCTTTCACCAGTCTGCCGCGCTGCGCTTCCTGCGCATCGAAGATATCCGCGGTGTAGACCCACTCCAGCGCCTGCGACAGTCCCACGACGCGCGGCAGGAACCAGGACGAACACGCTTCCGGCACGATGCCGATCTTGCCGAAGACGAAGCCGAACTTGGCACTCTCCGACGCCAGGCGAATATCCATCGCCAGCGTCATGGTCGCGCCGATGCCGACGGCAACGCCGTTCACGGCCGCGATGACCGGTTTGGTGCACTCGAAAATGGCCAGCGTCACGCGCCCGCCGGTATCGCGCACACCCTGTTCGATCACCCGGTCGTGAAGCCGGTCGTGCATGTCGTCGAGCGTCGGTCGCTGCGATTCATCCAGTCCGAACACGTTGCCGGACACCGACAGGTCCATGCCGACACAGAAAGCCTTGCCGGCACCAGTGACGATGACGGCGCGGACGTTTTCATCGTCATTGACGCGCCGGAATGCGTGAACCAGTTCGTCCGCCATCTGCGTCGTGAACGCATTCATGCGCTCGGGACGGTTCAGCGTCAGGATCAGCAGGCCGTCGGCCACTTCGTATCGCAGCGTCGCGTAGTCCATCGGATTCTCCGCGCGATCAGGCAGTCGCCATGCGCAGTGCACGCTGCAGCTGTTCGCGGCACTCTGCAACCATCCGCTCGAGCAGTTCGGCACACGTCGGCACGTCGTCGATCAGTCCGATCACCATGCCCGCACTGACGACGCCGCCGTTCACATCGCCTTCGCGCAGCGCGACCTTGCCGCGGGCGCCGGAGACCAGCGGCCTGACTTCCTCGAACTTCGCGCCGCGCTTCTCCATCGCCACGACTTCGTCCGAGATCGCATTCTTGAAGACGCGCGCCGTGTTGTGCATGGTGCGGAACATCAGGTTGGTGTCGCGCTCGGTGGCTTTCACCAGCGCCTGTTTGATGTTGTCGTGCACCGGCGCTTCCTTCGTACACATGAAGCGCGTGCCCATGTTGACGCCCTCCGCGCCGAAGGCGAATGCCGCCGCCATGCTGCGGCCGTCGGCGATACCACCCGAGGCCACGACGGGAATCTTCAACGCCCTCACGGCAGCGGGAATCAGGATCAGGTTGGTGACGTCGTCCTCACCCGGATGGCCTGCGCATTCGAAACCATCGATGCTGACGATGTCGACGCCGTGACGCTCGGCAGACAGCGCATGCCGTACCGACGTGCACTTGTGCACGACCTTGACGCCGTGCTGCTTGAACAGGCCGATGAAATCCTTGGGACTGTTGCCCGCAGTTTCGACGATCTTGATGCCGCTCTCGATGATCGCGCGCATGTACTCGGCATACGGCGGCGGCGTGATCGCGGGCAGGATGGTGAGATTCACGCCGAAGGGCTTGTCCGTCATGCCGCGACAGCGTTCGATTTCGCGGCGCAGGTCATCCGGCGTCGGCTGCGTCAGCGCCGTGAGAATGCCGAGGCCGCCGGCATTGGAAACGGCCGATGCAAGCTCTGCGGTGCCGACCCATTGCATGCCGCCCTGGATGATCGGATATCGAATCCCCAGCAGTTCGCTGACTCGCGTTCTCATTGGCGCCCTGTCGATGTGAAGTACGGGCGCGCAGAGTACTAGAGAGCGATGCAGGCGGGCACTGCCCGCGGCGATTCAGGCAGCGGCGGCGCGATCGAGTCCACCCTGCAGATCGTTGATCAGATCCTCGACGTTCTCGATGCCGACCGACAGGCGCAACAGCGAATCGGAAATGCCGGCACGCAGACGCGCATCGGCCGCCATGCCGGCGTGCGTCATGCTGGCCGGATGCGCGACGAGACTTTCCACACCACCGAGCGATTCGGCGAGCGAGAAGCAACGCAATCCCGTGAGGAACGCGCGCACCTGGGGAATGGCACCTTTGAGTTCGAAACTCACCATCGCACCGAAGCCGCCTTGCTGACGTTTCGCCAGTTCGTGCTGGGGATGCTGCGGCAGCCCCGGATAGAACACCGTACTCACGGCGGGATGGCGATCGAGCAATTCAGCGATTCGCAGCGCATTGCCGCCATGCACGGCGAGCCGGGCGTGCAACGTACGCAGGCCGCGCAGCGTCAGATAGCTGTCGAACGGCGAACCGGTCACGCCGATGCAGTTGGCCCACCACACGAGCTTTTCGTACAGCTCGGTGGTGGCTGCCGCCACGGCGCCGCCGACCACATCGCTGTGACCATTCAGGTACTTCGTCGTCGAATGCAGCACCAGATCGGCGCCGAGCGCGATGGGCTGCTGCCAGGCTGGCGACAGGAAGGTATTGTCGACCAGCACGAGCGCGCCGGCTGCGTGCGCGGACGCCGCGATCTGCCGGATATCGACGATTCGCAGCAATGGATTGCTGGGCGTTTCGATCCAGACGAGTCGCGGGTTCTTCGCCATCGCGGCTGCCAGCGCCGCCGGATCGGTCTGATCGACGAACTCGACCCGCAACACGCCCCGCTTCGACAGCGAATCGAAGAGCCGATACGTTCCGCCATAGCAGTCATGCGGAGCGATCAGCAGCTCATCGCCGTTCAGCAACTGACAGACGAGCGTGACAGCCGCAAGGCCCGATGCCGTAATCACGGCACCTGCCGCGCCTTCGAGCGCCGCAATGGCCTCTCCCAGCGCATCGCGGGTCGGATTGCCCGAGCGCGTGTAGTCGTAAGCGCCCTTCTCGCCGAATGCCTTGAACGCATAGGTCGACGTGAGATGAATCGGCGGCACGACCGCCTTGTGCTGGGTATCGGACTCCAGTGCGGCGCGGACGGCGCGGGTAGCGGAACCGAAGCTGTCGCTCATCGGGCGGTCCCCAGTACATGATCGAAGGCACGACGCAGTTCCTCACGTTCCTTGAGAAAGGCATCGTGGCCATACAGGGAGGAAATCTCGATCAGCTCGGCCGGGCCGCCGAGCTTCGACTGCAATGCGCGCATATCGCTCAACGGCACCAGCTGATCTTCATGAACGCCGATCAGCGTCGTCGGCACCTTGATGCGCGTGGCATCGACGCGGTGCAGGTCGATGGACTCCGACAGGCACAGGAAGGCCTCCGGCAGATACGAAGCCGCATACGCGTCGCCCCGCGCCAGCAGGTAGGTTTCGACCGGAAACTGGAAGCGCCCGTCGATTCGTTCCGGCTCCGCATCGAAGCGCGTGGCGAATTCCTGCGGACTGCGATACGTGGCCATCGCCAATGCTCGTGCCAGGCGCAGGCCTTCGGGACCGTCGTCCTTCTTCAGGGCGTAGCGAACGGTGGCACGCTGCACGCTGCGCCACGCAGTCGCCATCGGATGAGCGCGATCGGCGGCGCTGATCACGACGACATGTGCTACCCGCTCGGGAAACCGTTCGGCAAAAGCCAGAGCGACCATGCCGCCATATGACGCGCCGATCACGGCACGCAACGACTCGATGTTCAGGTGATCGATCAGGTGATGCAGCACGACCGCCTGGTCGTAGGCACTGATCGAGGGAAAATTCGTCTGGCCGCGACCCGGTCCGGTCGTCTCGCCGCTGCCGCCGAGGAAATCGAATCCCAGAACCCGGTGACGTTGGAGATCGAGCGGCGCGCCCGCCCCGACGATGTCGCTCCACCAGCCGCGCGGCGCGTTGCCGGTGACGTAGCGGCCCGCAGAAATTCCGCCCAATGCAGCGACGACCGGACCGGCATCGCCGGCGAGTCGCCACGCAATGCGAACGTTGTTGAGCTGACCGCCGAAATGCAGCTTGAAGGCGCCGGCAAGCTCCAGCACGCCTTCCTGGGCGGACGCTTCGCCGGGCGCATCAATGGCCACAGCTGGGCGCACATCAGGCTCTGACAGGGCAACCATCGAAAAGTACTCCAGCACTTCTCTGCCCGGCGGGCAGGAATAGAGGTTTCGCGCATCGCAGAAACCCTACGGAGTACCGTAGCGGCGGGTCGCTGTGAGCCATCTGCAGCCCTTGCGGACATGCAGCTTCACAGCAACTCATCTGTCGGGACCTGACGGTCGCCGCAGGAGTTGGCACCTTTTCGAGGTGGTTAGCCTCGCCGGTTGCCCCGGCATCCAAGGGCCTTACCCTCCGCCGGTCTCGATGAGCGGCCGGCAGTCTAGGGGGACGGCGGGCGAAGCGTCAAGGAAATCAACCGCATGGGCAACGTCAAGGGGTGGTCTTCCTGTGCTGCCGGCTTCAGCCGGCCTGAAAACAGTCAGGCTAAAGCCTGACCCACAGGGAGAAGGCAGCAGCAATCAGCTTGATGCAGTGCCGGCACCATCGATTTCCAGGTTGACAGCTCCGGGAATCATGTAATAGCGTGCTATCACATTATTACGCTCATACGCCTCCGGCTCCTCGATCTCCCATGAAAGAACATCGACTGGTCACGCCGCGCCAGGAAGCGCTGGCGGAGCGCTCGCTTTTCGCCGCTGTTCTGACGTTGAAGAACATCGACGAGTGCAAGTCGTTCTTCCGCGACCTGTGTACGCCGGCAGAACTGCAGGCGCTCGCGGATCGCTGGGCCGTCGTTGGCCTGTTGCAGGACGGCGTGCCCTATCGCGAGATCCACAGGCAGACCGGCGTGAGCGTGACCACCATCGGCCGCGTCGCACGCTATCTCACCAACGGCAACGGCGGTTACTCGCTGGCCGCGGAACGTCTCAAGGAACCTCGGGTCGGCTGAGGCCGGAAAATCATGATCGACAAATCTTCGCGCCTCAAAGTCGCCCTGCAGAAGTCGGGACGCCTCACCGAAAACTCGCTGGACCTGCTGGTCCGCTGCGGCCTGAAATACAGCCGCGGCAAGGATCAGCTCATGTGCTACGGCGAGAACATGCCGCTCGATGTGCTGTTCGTGCGCGACGACGACATTCCGGACCTGGTACAGCAAGACGTCTGCGATCTCGGCATCGTCGGCCTCAATGTCATCGAAGAGAAACGCCTCGCCTTCCAGGCGCGCGGCGTGACGCCGCTGTTCGACCAGGTGATGGTGCTCGACTACGGCAAGTGCCGCCTGTCCATCGCCGTGCCCGATGGCACCGAATACAAGGATGCGAATTCGCTGCGCGGCAAGCGCATCGCGACGACCTATCCGAACATCCTCGGCCGCTTCCTGCGCGAGCGCGACATCAAAGCCGATGTCGTCACGATGTCGGGCGCCGTGGAAATCGCGCCGCGACTGGGCCGTGCCGACTTCATCTGCGACCTCGTCTCCACCGGCTCGACGCTCATCGCCAATCACCTGACCGAAGCGGAAACGGTGATGGAAAGCCAGGCGGCCATCATCAGCACGCCGGTACCCGTGAGCCAGGAAAAACAGGAATGGATTCACCGTCTCACGGTACGCATCGACGGCGTGCAGCAGGTGAAGGAGAGCAAGTACATCATGCTGCACGCGCCGCGCGACCGGCTCACGGAAATCCGCAAGCTGCTGCCCGGCAGCGAGTCGCCGACGATCGTGCCGCTCGATGGCTCGGGCGACAAAGTCGCCGTCCACGCGGTGTGTCGCGAGAACGTGTTCTGGGAAACGCTCGAAAGCCTGAAGGCTGCGGGCGCCAGCGCGATCCTCGTGCTGCCGGTCGAGAAGATGCTGGCATGAGCGCGCTGCCGATCCTGCAATGGTCTTCGATGTCGGCGGACGCGCGACGCGCGGCGTTGCGGCGTCCGGCACAGAGCGACGCCGAACAGCTCACCGCCAGCGTGAAGCGCATCGTGGATGACGTGCGCGCGCGCGGCGACGAAGCCGTGCTCGACTACACGCGCCGTTTCGACTGCCCGACCATCGACACGCTCGACGTGCCGCCGGAAGAATTCGCCTGGGCCGAGTCGCAACTGAACGAAACCCAGAGGGCCGCCCTGCATCGTGCCATCGCGAACGTCAGCCGCTTCCATGTCGCACAGCTCGCCGATCCGATCCGCATCGAGACCTCGCCGGGCGTAGTCTGCGAGCGCCACTTCCGCGCCATCGACGCCGTCGGCCTGTACGTGCCGGCCGGCGTCGCTCCCCTGCCCTCTGCGGCCATCATGCTCGCGGTACCGGCACGCATCGCCGGCTGCACGACGCGCATTCTCTGCACGCCGCCGCGCAAGGACGGGAAAGCCGATCCCGCGGTGCTGGTCGCTGCACGCCTGTGCGGCGTCGATCGCGTGTTCAAGGTCGGCGGCGCACAGGCCATCGCTGCAATGGCCTATGGCACGCAGACGATTCCGAAAGTCGACAAGGTGTTCGGGCCGGGCAATTCCTGGGTGACCGCCGCAAAGCTGCTGGTATCGAACGATCCCGATGGCGCCGCACTCGATCTGCCCGCTGGACCGTCGGAAGTGCTGGTGATCGCCGACGAATCGGCGCGCGCGACCTTCGTAGCGGCGGATCTGCTGGCGCAGGCCGAACACAGCGCCGATGCACAGGTCGTGCTCGTCACCACTTCGACCCGGCTCGCACAGGACACCATCGAAGAACTGGAGCGGCAGATGCAGCGCCTCGGCCGCGAAAGCACGCTGCGTGAGTCGATCCAGCACAGTCGCATCATCGCGGTGGAGTCGCTGGAACAGGCATTCGAAGTCAGCAACGACTACGCGCCCGAACACTTGATCGTCCAGGTCGGGAATGCGCGCGCCTGGCTACCGAAGATCCGCAACGCCGGCTCGGTGTTCCTCGGCGCCTGGACGCCGGAATCCATGGGCGACTACTGCAGCGGCACCAATCACGTCCTGCCGACTTACGGGTTCGCGCGTGCCTACAGCGGCCTGTCGATGACGGACTTCATGCGTCGCATGACGGTACAGGAACTGACCGACGACGGACTGCGCGATCTCGGCCCCACGGCGATCACCATCGCCGAGCTCGAAGGCCTCGATGCGCACGCCAACGCCGTGCAGGTTCGTCTCGATCATCTCGACGGAGCGGACCGCGCATGATCCGCATCCTCGAACGTGCCCGCCCCGACATCCTCACGCTGCGTCCGTACGAACACGCCGCCTGGGAGCCGTCGCTCGAACGCATGCACGCGAACGAGATGCCCTGGCGCGCGACGGAAGATGCGACACACGCCGGGCTCAATCGCTATCCGGAACCGCAGCCGGAGGAACTGATCCAGCATCTCGCCGAACTCTACGGTGTCGAACCCCGCAATGTGCTCGCAGGCCGCGGCAGCGACGAAGGCATCGATCTGCTGGTACGTGCATTCTGTCGCGCCGGTCGGGACAGTGTCGTGATCTGTCCGCCGACCTTCGGCATGTACAAGGTGTCGGCGCGCATCCAGGGCGCGGACGTCATCGAAGTGCCGTTGTTGAAGGAACGCGGCTATGCACTCGATGTCGAGCGGGTACTCGCAGCCTGGAACGAGAACGTCAAGATCGTCTTCGTGTGCTCGCCGAACAACCCGACCGGCAATCTCATGGATCGCCGCGCAATCGAAACCCTCTGCGAACGACTCGCGAACAAGGCCGTCGTGGTCGTCGATGAAGCCTACGTCGAGTTCGCAAAGGTCGAGAGCTTCGCGCAGTCGCTCGCGCGGTTCGAAAACCTGGTGGTGCTGCGAACGCTGTCGAAGGCCTACGCGCTGGCCGGCGCGCGTTGCGGCGCCTTGCTGGCCCATGAAGACATCGTTGAACTGCTCGCGCGCGTCATCACGCCGTATGCCTTGCCCACCCAGACCATCGAATCCGTGCTGACGTTCACCAACGCGACGCATCGCGCCGAAGCGGACAAGCGCATCGCCGACATTCTCGAGCAACGTGAGCGCCTGTTGCCGGAACTGACGCGCGCCCCTGCGATTCGCCGCGCCTGGCCGAGCGATTCGAATTTCATTCTCGTCGACTGCGTCGATGCCGACGCCGTGTTCAAAGCCGCCGTTGGCGCGGGCCTGATCATCCGCGATCCGCGCTCGAACCCGCTGCTCGCCAGCTGCCTGCGCATTTCCGTCGGCACCGCCGAACAGAACACGCGCCTGCTGCAGGCGATCGGCGCCATCGCCACCCTTGCCGGAGATGCAGCATGAGCGGCAGGAAAATCCTGTTCATCGATCGCGACGGCACGATCATCGAAGAGCCGGCCGATTTCCAGATCGACAGCCTGCCCAAGCTCAGGCTGGTGCGCGACGTGATTCCGGCCCTGCTGCGCCTGCAGGAAGCCGGCTATCGCTTCGTCATGGTCAGCAACCAGGACGGATTGGGTACCGCCAGTTTTCCCGAACCGACCTTCCGCGAGCCGCACGAATTCCTGCAGACACTGCTCGGCTCGCAGGGCATCCGCTTCGATGCCGAGTTCATCTGCCCACATTTACCGGCCGATAACTGCGGCTGCCGCAAGCCGAAGGCCGGCCTGCTCGACGACTATCTGCGCACGACGGACATCGACCGCGCCAACAGCTACGTCATCGGCGATCGCGAGACCGATCTCGAACTGGCCCGCAACATCGGTGTCGCCGGGTTGCGCATCGGCACGGATCTCGGCTGGCGCGAGATCGCGGCACGCCTCACCGCACCGAACCGTCGCGCGACGATCGATCGCAAGACCAAGGAAACAGACATTCGCGTTGCCGTCGATCTCGACAAGGAATCGCCGATCCATGTCACGACCGGCCTGGGATTCTTCGACCACATGCTCGAGCAGATCGCCAAGCACGGCGGCTTCTCGCTGGAACTGACCTGCAAGGGCGATCTGCACATCGACGAACATCACACAGTCGAGGACTGCGCGCTCGCGCTCGGCCAGGCGCTGAAGGCTGCGCTCGGCGACAAGCGCGGCATCCATCGCTACGGCTTCGTGCTGCCGATGGATGAGGCGCTGGTGCAGGTCGCCATCGATCTGTCGGGACGACCCTACTTCGTCTTCGAAGGCAAATTCGGCCGCGATTCCGTCGGCCAGCTGCCGACCGAACTCGTGCCGCATTTCTTCCGCTCGCTGGCGGAAACACTCGGCGCCGCGATCAACATCAAGGTCGAAGGCGACAACACGCACCACATGATCGAGGCCTGCTTCAAGGGAGTGGGCCGTACATTGCGCCAGGCATTCCGTATCACCGATACGGAACTGCCCAGCACCAAGGGAACGCTGTGAACTCAGGTCTCGCCATCATCGACAGCGGCGGCGCCAATATCGCGTCGCTGCAAATGGCCGTCGAACGACTCGGCGTGCCGGCCGATCTCACGACCGATCCGGAACGCCTGCGCCGCGCCAGCCACGTGATCCTGCCGGGCGTCGGCGCGGCGGCGGATTGCATGGGCCGGCTGCAGCAGGCCGGCCTCGTCGACACGATCCGCGAACTGCGCCAGCCGCTGCTCGGCATCTGCGTCGGCATGCAGTTGCTGTTCGAGTCGTCGGAAGAAGGCGACGTGCCGTGCCTCGGCCTGCTGCCCGGTCGCGTACGCCGGCTGCCGCAGCGCGATGGCCTGCCCGTGCCGCACATGGGCTGGAACCAGCTCGAATTCGATCGACCCTCGCCGCTGCTGAACGACATTGCCGCCGGCGACTACGTCTACTTCGTCCACAGCTATGCCGCGCCGCTGAGCGAACACACGCTCGCAACGACGACTTACGGCGATGCGTTCACGGCCGTCGTCCGGCGCGGCAACGTCCACGGCGCGCAATTCCATCCCGAGCGCTCGGCCCGCGTCGGCGCGCAACTGCTCCGCAATTTCCTGCAACTGTAGATTCCATGGAACTCATTCCTGCCATCGATCTGAAGGAAGGCCGCTGTGTCCGCCTGTTCCAGGGCGACTTCGCCGCCGAAACCGTCTACTCGACCGAACCGGCCGATGTTCTCTCGCGCTATGTCGCGCTCGGAGCGCGCCGCGTGCATGTCGTCGATCTCGACGGCGCCCGCGACGGACAACAGCGCAACCGCACGATCATCGGCGACCTCGCCGCAGCGAAGCGCGCGAAGCTGCAGGTCGGCGGCGGATTGCGCACACTCGACCGCGTGCGCGAGCTGCTGCAGTCGGGCATCGAGCGCGCCGTCATCGGCAGCGTTGCGGTGACCGCGCCCGAGGAAGTGATGCGCTGGATGGGCGAGGTCGATCCCAAGAAGATCGTGCTCGCCTTCGATGTGCGCATCGATGCATCGGGCGCACCGATGCTGACCACGCACGGCTGGCAGCAGACCAGCGACACGGTGCTGTGGAAAGCCGTGGAAAAATTCATGAAGGCCGGACTCGGCCACGTGCTGTGCACCGACATCGCTCGCGACGGCGCCCTCACTGGCCCGAACTGCGAACTCTATGCCGACGCGGTGCGACGCTTTCCCGAACTGCAATGGCAGGCCTCGGGCGGCGTCAGCGAAGCGCGCGATCTGCACGCCTTGCGAGACTGTGGCGTCGCCGCCGTGATCAGCGGCAAGGCGATGCTGGAAAACCGGATCACTGCCGAGGAGCTGCGGCCATTCTTGCCAAACGCATCATCCCCTGCCTCGACGTAAGAGACGGGCAGGTCGTCAAGGGCGTGCGCTTCCGCGACCACGTGGTCGTGGGCGACATTCTCGAACTCGCCACGCGCTATCGCGACGAAGGCGCGGACGAGCTCGTGTTCTACGACATCACCGCGAGTCCCGACGGGCGCTCGGTGGATCGCAGCTGGGTGAGTCGTGTCGCGCGGATTCTCGACATTCCCTTCTGCGTCGCCGGCGGCATCCGCTCCGTCGCCGATGCGGAGGAAGTGCTGGGCGAAGGCGCGGAAAAAATTTCGATCAACTCGCCCGCGCTGGCCGATCCGGAACTGATCTCGCGACTCAGTGCGCGGTTCGGTGTGCAATGTGTCGTTGTCGGCATCGACAGCCAGACGCTCGATGGCGACTACTTCGTCTACCAGTTCACGGGCGATCCGACCCGCACACGCAACACGGCGCGCCGCACGCTCGACTGGGTGCGCGAAGTGCAGGAGCGCGGCGCCGGCGAGATCGTGCTGAACTGCATGGCCAGCGACGGCGTCCGCGCCGGCTATGACCTTGCACAGCTTCAGGCCGTGCGACGACTGTGTCATGTGCCGCTGATCGCTTCGGGCGGCGCTGGTGCGCCGGAACATTTCGAGCGCGTATTCACCGAAGCACAGGTCGACGGCGCGCTCGCCGCGAGCGTGTTTCACAGCGGCGCCATCGCCATTCCGACACTCAAGACTTACCTGCGACAGCATTCGATCGAGATCCGGCCATGAACATTGCAGAGATCGATACGCTCGACTGGCGCAAGGGCGACGGCCTGCTGCCCGCCATCGTGCAGGACGCGACGTCCGGTCAGGTACTGATGCTCGGCTTCGTGAATGCGGAGTCGCTGCGCCAGACGCTGGAAAGCGGACGTGTGACTTTCTTCAGCCGCAGCAAGAACCGCCTGTGGACCAAGGGGGAAACTTCCGGAAACTTCCTGCACGTCGTTGCCGTCTCCGCCGACTGCGATCGCGATTCGTTGCTGATCACCGCGCGACCGGACGGCCCCACCTGCCACACTGGCACGAAGAGCTGCTTCGGCGACGAGATCGGCACGGATGCGACGTCGGTGGCGTTCCTGAGCCGGCTCGAAGCCGTGCTGGCGCAGCGTATCGCCGAGCGACCGGAAGGCAGCTATACCGCACGCCTCTGGTCTGAGGGAACGACGCGCATGGCGCAGAAAGTGGGCGAGGAAGGCGTCGAGGTGGCGCTGGCGGCCGTGACGCAGGAAGACGATCGACTGGTCAGCGAATCAGCCGACCTGCTCTATCACCTGACGCTGTTGTTGAAGAATCGCGGCCTGTCGCTGGCGAAGGTCGTGGGAGAGCTCGAGCAGCGGCATCGCAGCAAGCCGTAGCGATCTTCCTCTTCTTCCTGTGGGGCCGGCTTCAGCCGGCCTGGGAACTGTCAGACTGAAGCCTGACCTACAGGAAGACCTCAGATCAGGAATTCCTGCGCCGGCTCGCGCAGGTTGTAGGTCGAACTCATCGCCCGGCCGTAAGCACCCGCGGTCGCAATCAACAGCACATCGCCTTCCTGCGTCGGCGGCAGCAGTCGATCCAGGCCGAGCTGATCACCGCTTTCGCAGATCGGGCCCACCACATTCACGACTTCCGTGGCGAGATCATCGAGGCGCGTGAGATTCAGGATCTCGTGATGCGCACCATACAGCGCCGGACGGATCAGCGAGTTCATGCCGGTGGCAACACCGACGTACTGCACTTCGCCCTTGCCCTTGAGCTGTGTTACCTGCGCCAGCAGCACGCCGGCCTCGGCCACGAGGTAGCGGCCCGGCTCGATCCAGAGCTTCAGTTTCGGATGCGCCGTCTTGAGTGCGGCGAGCGCGGCACCGAATTCGGCGAGGACGACGCCCTGTTGTCCAAGACGTTCCGGCACGCCCAGGCCACCGCCCAGATCGACCGTGTGAACGTCCGGGAAGCGCTGAGTGAGTCCGGTGAGGATCTCGCCCACCGACTGCCAGTTGTCGACACTGAATACACCGCTGCCAGTGTGCGCATGCAGGCCGACGACGCGCGCGCCGCTCGACTTCACCAGCCGCTCCAGTTCATCCATTTCGAACAGCGGCACGCCGAACTTCGAGTGCACGCCGGCGGTACGGACCTTGTCGTGATGACCGCGGCCATAGCCGGTATCGATGCGCACGAACACGTCGCGGCCCTTGAACAGTTCCGGCCAGGCCTTGAGCGGATGCAGATTGTCGAGCGTGACCCAGATGCCCTGCTCGAGCCCCCAGGCATATTCATCGCGCGGGGCGAAATTCGGCGTGAACAGGATCTTCTTGCGATCGAGGCCGGGCAGCGTCTCGATGACGTGCTCGACCTCGTTGCGCGATACGCATTCGAAGCCCAGGCCCTGTTGCTGGAACAGCTTCAGGATCTCCGGATGCCAGTTGGCCTTGAGCGCGTAGAAAACGTCGTCGATGCCGGGCAGTGCCTTCAGCGCCTGCGCACGTGCCGTCAGCGTGGCGCGGTCATAGACGAAGGCGGCGCCGTGCTTGCGTCCGAGTTCGACCAGATCGTTGCGACGTACGTGCCACCACTGCGCGGAGGTGTCGGTTGCCTTGTTGGCACCGCCATAGAGTTCTTCCCAGGTCGGCCCGAGCACGCGATCGGCCGTCATCTTGCGGATGGCGATTTCGTGCAGGCGCGACACCAGCCGGTCGCCCTGCTCTTCGTCGATCACGAACGTGATGTTCAGATCGTTCGCGGCCTGCGTGACCAGATAGATCTTCTGCTCCTCGAACAGCTCCAGCGCGTCGCCGAGCCGATGCAGGATGGCGCGGATGTTCCGGCCAACGAGGCTGACTGCGGCGCACGGACCGATCACCTGCACGCGACAGATCTTGCCCAGAGCCAGCGTCAGCGCATCTAGCGCAGCCTTAGTCAGCATGTTGGCGGCCGGATCGAGCGATACCGTGACGCTAGTTTCCGAGGTCTACACCAGGTCGATCGAAATGCCGTGATCCTTGAACACCTGGAACGCATCGGCGAGGAAGCCGACCGAATGCCACATCCCGACCGTCTCCATCGAGATCAGCGTGATGTTCTTCTTGATGGTGACGGCCTTGACCTGCGCGGCGACATTGCCGCCCTGGGCCGAGATCACCGTGCCTTCGAGCTTCGGCGTCTGGGTCGCATAGACATACAGCGGAATGCCGTACTGCTTGACCGGCATGATGCAGCGCGGGTGCAGCACCTTGGCGCCGCTGCTGGCGATTTCCTGTGCCTCGTCGTACTCGAGCGCACGCAGCAGGCGCGCCGTGGCAACCGAGCGCGGGTTGGCGCTGAACATGCCCGGCACGTCGGTCCAGATTTCCAGCCGGCGTGCCTGCAGTTTCGCGGCGAGATAGCTGCCCGAGGTGTCCGAGCCGCCGCGACCGAGCAGGACGGTGTCGCCGTTGTCGTCGCTGGCGATGAAGCCCTGCGTGATCCATACCGTGCCGGGCGAGGACCAGCGGCGCTGCAGTTCGACGTCGGGTTCGTAGCTGCAGGTCGCCGACAGGTAGCTCGACCGCGTATTGGCATTGCGCCGCGATTCCGCCTTGAGCACCGTGCGCACGTCCACCCACTGCACATCGAGTCCCTGCGCCGTGAGGAAGGCGGCGCCCAGGCGCGTCGCCATCAGCTCGCCCTGTGCCATCACGCGCGCGTGCAGCCGCTCGCTCACTTCGCCGACCAGCGAAATGCCGGCGGCGATCTGGCGCAGCCGCTTGAACTGGTCTTCGAGATCGGGGGAAGGAACGATGCCGAGATCGCGCGCCAGATCGCGATGGCGCTGTTCGATCTGGTCCATCACCGGTTGCCATTCGCCGCCCAGGGCCTGCGACAGCAATTGTTCGAGACGATCGGTGATGCCGGAGAGCGCGGAATGGACGACGACCGGACGCAGCCCCTCTGCCAGCCGGTCGCGCAGCACGCCGGCGACATTCTTCCAGTTGGCCGCGGAGGACACGCTGGTGCCTCCGAACTTGAGCACGGCCCACGGTGAAGTGCTGGGCGTAGTACCCGTGACGGAATCAGCGGTCGTCATAGAAACCCCATCTGCCTGAACGAGGGACGTGCGGCGTCACGTCCCTGAATCTTGTCTGCCGGCCCGCAGGCCTATTCTTCGTCTTCGAAGTCGTTGAGTTCTTTTTTCAGGCGGCGCTCGGCCAGCACGTCTTCCAGCTTGCTCCAGGCGGCCTTGCCTTTCTTGGTGTCTTTCGAGGCGCTGGGGCGGGCGCGCCGATTGTCGATGAATCGATCGAAATTCTGATCCTCATCGCTCTCCGCGACGAAGTCATCATCGATATCGAAGTGCTCGTCGTCTCTCTCCACCATGATGGTTCCTGGAAAAATCCTGAAAAATCAACTAGATCGGGACCGGCGGGGACCCGCGGCCTGCGGACTATATACGATGCGCCGCCGTTTTCAATGGCTGGTTTGTCGCCGTGACGGGACGTCTTTCCACGCCTGCGGGCGGCCCTGCCTCAATGGCATTGGGCGTCGCGGATTCAAGGGCTTGGGACAGATCGGCGGGCGCCGATTCAGCGATTCGAAACGACGACCGGCGCGCCCCGCCCCAGGCCCAGGCCGTCGGCAGCACTCTGCTCGGCCCGGGCCAGTTCCACGACGCCGAAGGAATTGATCAGGGCCAGGTATTCGCCCGGTTTGACGTCGCCATAGGTCCGCCGCAGGGGAAAGCTGTGGCCGGCCGTACGGACCACTGCGTGACTGAATCGCTCGATCAGCGAAGCGTCGATGTTGCTGATGAGATTGCCGAAATGGTCGATCGTGATGATGACGCCCGACACCTGTTCGGGCGTGCTGGTGGGCTCATCCACCCAGGCCGGCACGATGTCCGTCGTTGCCGGGCCAAGGTCCGCCATGGCAATACGCCCGGCAGCCATCTCTGCAGCCACGGGCGCGAAGATGTCCCGCCCGTGGAAAGTGGCACTGGGCGTGGGCAGCTGCAGCCGTTGGCGGATCCGGGACAGGTCCAGGCGACAGATCCGGGCGGACGCAGCCCGATTCACGACCGGTGCCAGCAGGCCGTTGTCCGGCGCCAGGAAGCCGTGGCCGTCCGCCTCGACCGCAATGATGTCGCGATTGGTGCCGACTCCCGGATCCACCACGGCCACATGAACGGTCCCTGCCGGAAAGTACTGATAGGAGCGGGACAGCCAGAACCCGGCTTCGGCCGGCCAGTAGACCGGCACCTCGTGAGTGACGTCGATGATGCGGGCGTCCGGCAGCCGCGCCAGCATGCGCCCTTTCATCGTGGCGACGAATGGCCCCTGGTGGCCGAAATCCGTCGTGATGGTGATGACGCCGCTGGGCGCGAACATCGACGCTGCTCAGCCGGCCTGGTACTCGAATCGTCCGAAATCCTCCACCACGACGCCGCGCTGCGTGGCGATGAGCCGGAACGCCGCATCGCCCGGTGCGACCTTCCACACATCGACGTGCAGCGGTTCGCCCGGATAGACCGGACTGGTGAAGCGCAGGTCGAGCCGGCGCAGGCGCTGCGGCTCGTCATTGCACAGCGCCTTGATCAGCGCGCGCCCGACCATGCCGTAGGCCGCCAGCCCATGCAGGATGGGACGATCGAAACCGGCCTGCCCCGCGACCTCGGGATCGATGTGCAGCGGGTTGTAGTCGCCGGACAGCCGGTAGATCAGCGCCTGGTTCAGCGACGTATGGACAGGCACCTGCAGATCGGCGGCGCGATCCGCGGGTACCGGGCGCGGCTTCGGCGCGCCCTCGCCCTTGCCGCCGAATCCCCCATTGCCGCGCAGGAAAACCACGTTGCCCAGCGTCACCAGCAGATCGCCCGAGGCCTTGTCGAACAGCTTGCGCGTGGAATACAGCACCGCGCCCTTGCTCGCACCCTTGTCGTAGATCTCGTCGATCTTGCCTTCGCTGACGACCGTGCCTTCGGGCGGCAGCGTTTTGTGCACCTGCAGCGACTGCTCGCCGTGCAGCAGCATCGTGTAATTCACGCCGAACTTCGGATCCGACAATTTCATGGCGCCCGCGCCGAGCACGACGGCCTGCATCGGCAGCGCCACCAGGCCCTTCTCGTAGACGTACCTGAGTTCGTTGCGATCGAACGGATCGGCGGCGCCGACGCCCAGGCCCAGCGCATAGAGAATGGTGTCGCGCTTGGTGTACGTCTCCGTCACGGATTCGACAGGCAGGCGCATCAGACGGTCGTAATCGAGAGACATGAGCATCCTCGGTCAGGAAAGGCGGGGCGCTGATTGTCCACGAAGTGCGCCGGTGCGGACTACTGCGCAGAAAAAATTTCACGGTCGTTGCGCGTGCCGGAACGCATCCAGTAGCATCGGCCCCGCGCATGTAACTGGCGTAGATGGAATAACCATCGGGAAGCATGCGTGCAGAGCCCGCCTCTGCCGACCGCCGCTCGCCTGGGCACCTTGTCCAACCTCTTCACAGGAGCGAGCCGGTCATGCAATCCACTCTCGATCTTCTCAAGCTCAGCGACCCCGACGTCCACGCCGCGATCCTCGGCGAGGAACAGCGCCAGCGCGAAGGCCTCGAACTGATTCCGTCCGAGAACTACGCCTTCCCCGAGGTCTACGCCACCAACGGCAGCGCCTTCGCCAACAAGTACGCCGAGGGCTATCCGGGCCGTCGCTATTACGGCGGCCAGACGTTCACCGATCGCATCGAAACGCTCGCCATCGCACGTGCGAAGTCCCTCTTCCGCGCCGAACACGCCAACGTGCAGCCGCTCAGCGGTTCGCCGATGAACCAGGCCGTGTACATGGCGTGCCTGCAGCCCGGCGACACCGTGCTGGCGATGGACCTGTCGCACGGCGGTCATCTCACGCACGGCGCGCCGGTGTCGGCGATGGGTCGCATTTTCAACTTCGTGCGCTACAAGACGGCGCCGCCCGACGGTCACCTCGATTACGACCACGTGCGCGAGATTGCACGGGAAGTTCGTCCGAAGCTCGTGCTGTGCGGACACTCCTCGTATCCGCGCGAACTCGACTACGCGCGCTTTCGCGCGATTGCCGACGAAGTCGGCGCGCTGGCCATGGCCGACGTGTCGCACATCGGCGGCCTGATCGCCGGCGGCGCATTGGCGAATCCGCTCGACGCCGGTTTCGACGTCGTCACCACGACGACGCACAAGTCGCTGCGCGGACCGCGCGGCGGCCTGATTCTCTGCAAGGCCGCGCTGGGACCGCGCATCGACCAGGCCGTGTTCCCGGGAATGCAGGGCGGGCCGCACATGAACGCCGTGGCAGGCATTGCCGTGACATTGAAGCTGGCCGCCGGGCCGGCGTTCAAAGCGTACGCACAACAGGTGATTCGTAACGCACAGCAGCTCGCGGCGGCGCTGCTCGAACGCGGCTGCACACTGATCACCGGCGGTACCGAGAATCATCTGCTGGTGATCGACACGCTCCGTTCGTTCTATCGGGATGGCCGCGTGGCGGAAACGGCTCTCGATGCCGGGGACCTCCCCGGAAACAAGCAGGTGATTCGGGATGGCCCGCGACCGCCGCTGCGACCGAGCGGCATCCGGCTCGGCACGCCGGCCATGACGACGCGCGGCCTGCGCGAGGCGCAGATGACGCAGGTGGCGGAATGGATGGTGCGCGCGCTCAGGGCCGCGTCGGATGAGGCGGCGTTGCAGCAGATTCATGCGGAGGTGCGCGAACTCTGCGGCCGCTTTCCGGTGCCTGGCCTGGATTGAGCACATCTGTTCTTACTGTGGGGCCGGCTTCAGCCGGCCTCTGCCTGTAGGTCAGGCTTCAGCCTGACTCCTAGAAGGCCGGCTAAAGCCGGCCCCACAAGTCAGCGCGAGAGCCGCAGTCCCGTCATCGCATCGAAGAAATGCAACTTGTCAGGCGTGAGCCCGAGCGTGATCGTCGCTCCGACGGCTGGCAGATCGTGCGGCGGCACGCGCGCGATGACCGGCCAGCCGCCATGACGCGCATGCACGAACGCCTCGCTGCCGACGGATTCGACCAGATCGACGACGGCATCGAAGCGGATCACATGCGACAGATCGTGCGCCGAGATCCGATGGACGTGCTCCGGCCTCACGCCGACAACGACTTCGCCCTCAGGTCGAATCGATAGCGACGGCCCCAGCGACAGAGTCACGCCGCCGGCCGCGAGCGCCTCGCCCACGATCCGCCCCTGCCAGCGATTCATCGCCGGACTGCCGAGAAAGCCCGCGACGAACAGATTGGCCGGTTGATCGTAGATGCGCATGGGCTCGTCGATCTGCTGGATGATCCCCTCCTTCATGACGACGATGCGCTGCCCGAGCGTCATTGCCTCCACCTGATCGTGCGTGACGTAGATCATGGTCGTGCCGAGCGATCGATGCAGGCGCGCGATCTCGGCGCGGGTCGTCGTGCGCAATCGTGCATCGAGATTCGACAGCGGTTCGTCGAGCAGGAACACCTGCGGCTGGCGCACCAGCGCCCGGCCAAGTGCCACGCGCTGACGTTGTCCGCCGGAAAGCTGTTTCGGCAATCGCTGCAGCAATGCACCCAGTTCGAGCATGTCGGCAGATTGCTTCACGCGCCCGGCGATGTCTGCCGCCGAATGGCCGCGCAGTTTGAGACCGAACCCGAGGTTCTCTTCGACCGTCATGTGCGGATACAGCGCATAGCTCTGGAACACCATCGCGATGTCGCGATCGCGCGGCTCCAGAGGTGTGACGTCGCGACGGCCGATGAAGATCGAACCCGACGTGACTTCCTCGAGTCCGGCAATCATGCGCAGCAGCGTGCTCTTGCCGCAGCCCGACGGCCCGACCAGCACCAGCAGTTCGCCGTCGCGAATGGTGAAATCGGCATCGGCGACCGCCACGGGACCGTTGTTGTAAACCTTGCGCACCGAGCGCAACACGACTTCAGCCATGCAATTTCCTTCGGCCGTATAGACTGACGTCTCCGGTACCCGCGCGAACCTGCAACCCATGTCCCGAGCCATTCCCGCCGACCGCTTCCCCGACGATTTCGTCTGGGGCTGCGCGACCTCCGCCTATCAGATCGAAGGCTCGCCGCTCGCCGACGGCGCCGGCATGAACGTGTGGCATCGCTTCAGTCACACGCCCGGACGCGTCGTGAACGACGAAACCGGCGACATCGCCTGCGACCATTACCGACGCTGGGAAAGCGACGTCGATCTGATGCAGCAGCTCGGACTGCAGGCCTACCGCTTCAGCATCGCGTGGAGCCGCATCCTTCCAGAAGGCATCGGTCGCGTGAATCCTGCCGGACTCGATTTCTACGAACGGCTCATCGACCGGCTGCTCGCGAAGGGAGTCCAGCCGACCGCGACGCTGTTTCACTGGGACCTGCCGGCCGCGCTCGACGATCGCGGCGGCTGGCTGAACCGCGACAGCGCGCACTGGTTTGCCGAGTACGCCGAGACCGTGTTTCGCCGCTTCGACGATCGCATCAAACTGTGGGCGACCCTCAACGAACCCTGGGTGGTGTCGGACAATGGCTATCTGCACGGCACCGCGGCGCCGGGACATCGAAATCTGTTCGAGGCACCGATCGCCACGCACAACCTGATGCGCGCGCACGGCGCCGCGGTACAGGCCTATCGCGCCGCGGGTCGTCATCGCATCGGACTGGTCGTGAACATCGAACCGAAGTATGCCGCTTCGCAGTCTCCGGACGATCTGGCCGCGACGCGGCGGGCGGAAGCGCAGATGAATCGTCAGTTCATCGAGCCGGCGCTGCTCGGCCGCTATCCCGAGGAACTCCGCGAGATCTTCGGCGATGCCTGGCCGGACTGGGCCGCCGACGATCTGGCGCTGATCCGCCAGCCCATCGATTTCGTCGGTCTCAACTACTACACGCGCGCCGTCGTCCGACATGATCCTGACGTCTGGCCACTGCGCGCCATGCCCGTGCGACAGACGCAGCACGCGCACACCGAGATGGGCTGGGAAGCCTTCCCGCAGGGACTCACCGACACGCTGCTGTGGATCAGGGATCGTTACGACAATCCGCCCGTGTACATCACCGAAAACGGCGCGGCCTTCGCCGATCCGCCGCAAGTCTCCGGCGACCTGCTCGACGATCCGCCGCGCGTCGACTACTTCAGAACGCACATCCGCGCCGTGCACGATGCCCTGCGCGCCGGTGCCGATATCCGCGGCTACTTCGCCTGGTCGATGCTCGACAACTTCGAATGGGCGCTCGGCTACTCGAAGCGCTTCGGCATCATTCACGTCGACTATACGACGCAGAAGCGCACGCTGAAGGCGAGCGCGAGGTTCTTTGCCGAAGTCATTGCATCGAATGGGGCGGTGATTTTCCGGAAATAGGAGGTTCACACGGAGATCACGGAGTTCACGGAGATCCGGAACAAAAGATCTCGCATCAGACCTCCGTGATCTCCGTGTGAAACCTCCCCTCTTCACTCCGAAAACTCGATCCGGAACGGCAACGAACTCACGCGCAATTCATTGCCATTCCAGCGCGCGGAGCCCTGCGTGATCTTCTGCGTTCCCGAAGGGCGTTCCGGAAAACTCAATGCGATGCCACCCGCCGGCGTCCCGGTCCTGTCGATCGACAGAATCGTCGTGCCGTTCTCGACCTTGTGCGAATAGTCGAGCGTGCCGTAGGGCGTTCGCAGGCCGCGCACGCCGAAGTTTTCCTTGCCGAACCACTCCTTCGGTATGCCGCCCATCAGCAGCAGCGTTTCATCCGCGGGACGTTCGTAGGCAAACATGTCCAGCAGCGAGCGGCCGTAGTCCGACGCCACCCAGCCGTGCGGCATGTCGCCGATGAAACGCGTCTTGCGGACTTCGCGGCCAACGACTTCCGCCCACTGATTCCAGGTCGCCGGGCGACGGTCGTTCATGAAAAACGCCAGCAGTTCCTGGGTGCGGTCGCGCCAGCCGAGCCGCACGAACGTACCGATGTTGCGCAGTTCGTAGGGCGTGTACGCATCCCAGGTCGCATCGCTGCGGCGCTTCACGAACTCCTGCCAGTAGCGTTCGAACGTATCTTCCAGCGCCTCCGGCGGCAGCATGTGCTGTTCGCCGACCGGCGCCAGCGCGATCGAGGTCGAGGTCGGATCGAAGTCGCCGAGTTCGGCGGCGCCCGGCAGGTAGTCGATATCGTGCTGGCGCATGGCCAGGCGCAGCGAGCGATACAGGTCGGAGCGGAACTCGTCACGCGAATCGATGAACTGGCGCATCGCGCTGCGCTCGCCCAGCGCGCGCGCGATGCGCACGGCCGATTCGTAGCCCGCGAGGGCCCAGAAATTGTCCCAGTACGAGTGCATCGGCTTGGCCGAGTAGCCTTCGTGGCTGATCGACGCCGGCATCGTGCCGTAGAACGCGCGGCGACCTTCTTCACGGTTGGCGTCCGTTCTTTCGGATTCGCGCAGCTTGTCCATGTAGTTCACGGCGCTGACGACTCGCGGCCACATCGAACGCAGCAGTTCCTTGTCATCGGTGTAGCGATACACCTCGTCGATCAGGAACAGGAATTCGCCGCCGCTGTCGTTCTCCGGCACCGGATCGGCGCCGCGAACGTCGACGCAGCACGGCACCTTGCCGTTGGCGAACTGGTAGTCCGCATACCAGAGCAGGAATTCCTTCGCGACCTCCCCGTGCCCCATGCGCAGCAGGAAGTCCGAGGTCATCGCGCCGTCGCGGATCCACGAGCGCTCATAGGAACGCGAACCCGGCTGGATGCCGTGGCCGTCGCGATTGATCAGCACATGCGCGAGCGCGGTGCGCAGCGTGTCGAACCAGGTTTCGGCCTGCGGCGGCACGTCGATCTGCAACCGGTTGAGCTTCTCTCGCCATTCGGCTTTTACAGCTTCTTCCGCAGTCGCAGGAAGGGCCGCAACCGGTGCATTGCGATCGGCGTGCTGCGGCAGATCCAGCACGATCTCGCGCGTTTCGCCGGCACCGAGTTCGATGTCGTAGAGCAGCGCGCCGGACGCGAATCCTGTCTCATCGTGAATGGAGGTCGCCGCCTGCGCCTGCAGCAGCCAGTCGCAGGGCGAATCGGCATCGAACGGCACGGCAACGAACGCTGTCGGGGGCGACTGCGGCAGCACCGCAATTACGCCATCGACCTTGACATGGTCTTCATCCCAGCCCAGGTCGTGGATCGGACTGACCCCGCCGGCCGTGTTCAGGAATTGCGCCGGCGGATTCACCTGCAACGGTCGCACGGCCAGCGCCAGCGTGAGCTTGTTCGGTGCGCCGGCGTCGTTGCGCACGCGATAGGTGACGCGCGTGTGTGCGCTGCCCTTGTCACCGGCACCAAGCGCCGTCACCTCCAGCGACAGATCACCGAGACGCCAGTACACGCTGGGAACCGGCAGGTAACCGTCGGCCAGCGACTGCGTGATCGACGCATCGGCCCAGGTCAGCAGCCGATCGCCCTGACGAATGAAAGGCTCGACCGAGAATCCGCCCTTGCGTGCCTCGATCGCCCCGTCTTCGGAGAACAGGCCCTCTTCCCGGTCCGCATCGATACCGACGATCGTCCAGTACGACTGTTCGTCGTAATACGCGCGCGGATAACAACCGCGCTGCGTACGCTTCGCCAGTTCCTGCAGGAACACATTCGGCGATGCCCCAAAAGCCAGATCGCGAACATGGATCTCGCTGATCGACACCGGGCGTCCGGGATCGGGAATGCTCAGCCGGATCCAGCGTGCTTCCGATTCCGGCAGCAGATGCGAATCGCGGCCGCCGCTGCCCGCCGTGACCTCGCGTACCGTCTGCCATTGCTCGCCGTCGCTCGACAGTTCGAGCGAGTAGCGCGGTGCGTGAAGATCCGGCAGCCAGTCGATCTCGATGCCGCCGAACTCCTGGATCGCCTGCAGATCGATGGTCATCGACTGCGGCTTGTTCGGCGTTCTCGCGCTGCGCCAGGCGGTTTCGGGCTTGCCGTCGAGCACGGCAGCGGCGTTCGTGCCGGTCGTGGCCTCCACCGTCGGGCTGGCCGTCAACGTGGGGCGCACCACCGTCTTGAGACTCAGCTCGTCGAACCAGAGCTTGCCGCTGCCGCCTTCCGCGCCGGCGCTGATCACGAACTCGATCGAGGCGAAGCGTCGCAGCGTGCGATCGTCGGTCGGCCCCCACGCAAATTCGATCTGGCGCTTCTTGATGCGAATGTTCTGCCATTCGCCCGAGAACCTGTAGTTGGCGCGGCGGTACCACCACACGTTGTCGCCGGAGGCGTCGACGAATTTCACTTCGAAGTGATTCTGTCCGGCCTGGCCGCGCAGCCAGAAGGAAATCTCGTAGTCGTCCGGCAGTTCGACATCGAACGGGCGCGCGGCGGCGACATAGCCGGCGGTCTTTGCGAAATCGAAATCGAGCTGCAGCGCGCCACCCTTCACTCCGGGCGCCGCATGCACGGAGGCAATGACGCCGTCGGAGGCGACGGCCTTCCACGGCGTGACATCGTCCAGTTCGTCGAGGATTCGCAGATCGGTCGATGCAGCGCCCATGATGATCATTGCCAGCAACAGTCCAGCGAGAATTCCAGTCGGTCGCGACAGTCCCATCATCGTCAGCCCTTCACGCTGCCGGCCAGGATGCCGGCGATGTAATAGCGCTGCAGCGCCAGGAACAGGATCAGCACCGGCATCACGGTGATCACCGCGCCGGCCATCATCAGCTCATTGTCCTGCACGTATTCGCGCGACAGTCCGGCCAGCGCCACCGGCAGGGTGTACAGCTTCTGATCGCTCAGCACGATCAGCGGCCACATGAAATCGTTCCAGGTACCGAGGAACGTCAGGATGCCGAGCGTGATCAGGATGGGCTTGAGCAGCGGCACCACCACCGACCTGAAAATGCGCCGCTCGCTCGCGCCGTCGATGCGCGCAGCTTCGAGCAGATCCTCCGGAATCGACAATGCGTACTGGCGCACCAGGAAGATGCCGAAGATGCTCGCCATCGCTGGCACGATCACGCCGCCGTAGGTGCTGACCAGTCCCAGTTCCTTCACCAGCGCGAACAGCGGAATCATCGCGACCTGCCCCGGAATGACCAGCGCACCGAGCAGCGCGCGGAAGATGCGCTCGCGGCCGGGAAAGCGCAGCTTCGCGAAGGCATATCCCGCCGTCGTGTTGAAGAACAATGAAATGAGCGTCGCGAGCGTCGCCACCAGCGCGCTGTTGAACAGATAGCGCCCGGCACTGTGGCGCTCGAACATGATCCGGTAGTTGTCCAGCGTCGGATGTTCGGGCAGCAGCGGCGGCGGAAAATGACCCGCCGCGCCTGTGGGCATGAACGACACCGAGATCATCCACAACAGCGGGAACGCCGTGGCAACGGCGCCGATCAGCAGCGCCGCATTGATCCAGAACCTGGCGATGGGCTTTCTCATGCCGCAGTCCCGTGGCGACGCGCCACCCGCAGTTGCAGCAGCGTGATGGCGAACATGATCACGAACAGCAGGAAGGCGACGGCCGAGGCGCGGCCGAGGTTCCACCACTTGAAGCCTTCCTCGTACATGAAGTACAGCACGCTCAGCGTGCTTTGCAGCGGTCCGCCTTCCGTCATGACGTAGGGCTCGGCGAACAACTGGAAATAACCGGCCATGGTGAGGATGCTGACCAGCAGCAGCACTGGCGCAATGCCGGGCAGCGTCACGTGCCGGAACAGCTGCCAACCGGAAGCACCGTCGATGCGCCCGGCCTCATACAGATCCTCGGGAATGCTCTGCAGCGCGGCGAGCAGGATGATCATGTTGTAGCCGAAGTTCTTCCACACCGCGAGGATGACGATGGCGGGCATCGCCCAGTGCGGATCGCCCATCCAGTCGATGGGATCGATGCCGACGAAGCCGAGCACGTAGTTCAGGAAACCGTAGCGTGTGTGAAAGATGTAGCGCCACACCACGGCGACCGCGACCATGGTCGTGACGACGGGCGCGAAGTAGAGGGTGCGATAGACGTTGCGGAAGCGCGCCAGCTTCGAGTTGACCAGCAATGCCGCGCCCAGCGAGGCGCCGAGCGACAGTGGCACGCCCAGCAGCACGAAGTAGAACGTGTTGCCGAGCGACTTCCAGAACAGCGGCTGCGACAGCAGCGACACATAGTTGTGCAGGCCGACGAAGCGCAGGTTGTCGTAGTCCGCGAGCGCGTAGAGATCGAAGTCGGTAAGGCTCATCGCCAGCGCCGCCAGTACCGGCACGAAGAAGAAGATCGCCATCACCAGCAAGGCCGGTGCGGCGAACCACCAGCCGGCCCAGCGCATCTTCATACGCCGAGGACTCCCTCTTCCTGTGGGGCCGGCTTCAGCCGGCCTGGTTCGAAGTGTTCAAGGCCGGCTGAAGCCGGCCCCACAGGAAGAAGAAGGCACCGCATTTTCCACTTCATCACATCAATTCCTCTCCAGCATCCAGCGCCGCTTCTCCAGCAGGGCGTCCGTCGTCGCATCGAGCGCGACGACGGCGGCATCGACCGACATTCTCCCCTGCACCACCCGCTCCGATGCCAGACGCATTTCCTGCGCGATGCGCTCCCACTCCGGTACTTTCGGCGGCGAACGTACGCGGTCGAGTTGCGCAAGGAATGCATGCGCATACGGCGAACGTTGCAACGCCGGCGCTTCCCAGCTCGTGCGTCGCGGGGGAATATTGCCGGTCAGATCGTAGAAGCGCCGCTGCGTTTCCGGCTGCGACAGATACTCGATCAGTTTCCACGCGCCCGGCTTGTTGCTGGCCGTGCGAAAGATCACCAGCCCCGAGCCGCCCGCCGAGGACAGCCCCGGGCCGTCGGGCCCGGGCATCGGTGCAGTCATCCACGCGTCCTGCAATTCGGCGGGCAGACGCTTCCTGAATTCCGGAATGTTCCAGGGTCCGGAGATGTAGAACGTGAACAGGCCATTGCCGAACTCATCCCAGACGTTGGACAGCTGCGTATTGGTCATGCGCGGCGCCCAGCCATTCGCGAAGATGTCGGCGTAGAACGCGAGCGTGCGGCGGAAATCGTCGCTGCGAAAATTGCCGAAACGGCCGCCGTCGCGCAGCACGTCGGACGGCTGCTGCAGCGCCAGCACCAGCAGCGGTTCGAATTCGTTCAGCGGCAGCAGCACCGAGTAGCGATCCGGCCCGACGAACTGCTTGACGGCGCCGAGCATCTGCGACCACTCCGCCCAGGTCTGCGGCGGGGCATTGAACCCGGCTTTCGCCAGCAGATCGGTGCGGTAGTACAGCAGTCGCGTGTCGACGTACCAGGGAACGGCGAAGACCTCGGCATCGATGCGGTTCGCTTCGAAGACGCCATCGAAGTAGTCGGGGCGCAGCACGACGGACGAGGAGCGGATCGATTCGTCCAGCGGTTCGAGCGCATTCAGTGCAGCGAACTCCGGAACCCAGGTGTTGCCGAGCTGGCAGACGTCCGGCAGCGTCTCGCCGGCATAGGCAGTGAGCAGTTTTTCGTGGGCGGAGATCCACGGCAGACGCTGGATCTCGACTCGTATGCCGGGATTGCGGGCGTGGAAGTCCTGCAGCAGTTCCGCCGTCGCCTCGCCTTCGCGCCCGAAGGTCCAGAAGCGCACGACATCGTCCCGTGCGCGAGGCCGGCAACCCGCCGTCACGGCGGCACCCG
>OEIU01000370.1_pt1 | contig 43812 bp, 42 predicted proteins | sample 1539221 | NCBI WGS metagenome assembly OEIU01 (sample SAMN03792071, study PRJEB22550) | activated sludge metagenome | feature: wastewater treatment plant; material: activated sludge; isolation source: Wastewater treatment plant of a petroleum refinery complex | place: Argentina: Zarate | collected... | reverse complement strand
GTATTTGTTGTGGTTATTAGTAGGTGTATTTGTTGTGGTTATTAGTAGGTGTATTTGTTGTGGTTATTAGTAGGTGTATTATATGAGAAGAGCTGGATTCGAACCAACGCGGATTTAACCAATAAGTTTACAGCCTATCACCTTAACCACTCGGTCATCTTCTCCAAAATTATTTTAAATACCCATGATCAGAATTGAACTGATACCTATAAAATAGACGAAGTTTTAAGCCTCGCGTGTCTACCAATTCCACCACACGGGTAGTATTTTTGCTAGGATTCGAACCTAGATAAACGAAGTGAAAATCCGTTGTCTTACCTTTAGACGACAAAAATTTAAGGCTGCGAGAGGAATTGAACCTCAAATTCAAATAATGGGGAATGAGCCCACATCACCACCAGGTGCGCAGCTAAAAATTATAAATTAAAAAAAAAATTACAAGACTTTCACTTTATATTGTTAATTATTCCAAATTATTTAATTTTTATTCAAAAATTAAAGTTAACATAATTCGCTCAACGCTACCGAATGTTTTCAATTGAATTTTATTATTAATTACTACGATGATTCGCTTCATTAATTTTAAAAAAAAATAAGTTTATAAATAATTAAATAAAAAATCAAATTAATATTTACCTTATTTTTGTGTAATTTAATTTACATAGTAATTTAAATTTTAGGCATCCATTTAATGCAACTTATTTTAATAATTTAAAAAATATTTATAACTCAAAAAAAATTAATTAATTTTTTATTATAAAATTTCTAGATTCAAATTTGAATTTTAAAAATAATTTTATAATATAAATTTTATTATTATTAAAAAAAATTATTAAAAACTTTAAAAAAATGTTTTTCGAATTTAAATACTCAAATTCTTAAAAACCCTAATGTGGCTTAATATCAATGTTACTAAGTTAAACAAATATTAAACTAGAGATTAGTCATTTCTGGTCCTCTCGTACTGAAATTTGATATTTTTTTGTTTTTTTTTTATTATAGCAGATAAGGACCAAACTGTCTCGCGACGTTTTGAACCCAACTCACGTACCACTTTAATCGGCGAACAGCCGAACCCTTGATAGATTATGCGCCATCAGGATGTGATGAGTCGACATCGAGGTGCCAAACGATCCCATCGATAAGAACTCTAAAGAATCATTAGCCTGTTATCCCCAGCGTACCTGTTATTCGTTGATCGATAATTTAATAAAAAAATTTTACCGGGTCATTATAATTGATAAATTTATCCTCAACATAATTGTTTTTATATTGATCAACTTTTTAATATTTATTAGAATTTTTTTAAAAAATAATTTTTTAAAAAAGAGTTTGTATGCACCTTCGTTACTTTTTAGAAGGTAACCGCCCCAGTCAAACTAACACTCATCATATATTAAACTTTCAAAATTATTTTTTGTTTAAAAATTAATTATATTATTCAATAGTGGTTTTCCATGAATGAATATTTCTCCCACGTGCTTATAAAAGAAAATACAATTAACATAAAATGAATATAGTAAAGGTGCATGGGGTCTTTCCGTCTAACTATAATTAATCGCATCTTCACGACTATTTCAATTTCATGAGATAAATATTGGAGACAGCAGAGCAGTCGTTACATCATTCGTGCAGGACAAAACTTACTTGTCAAGGGATTTTGCTACCTTAGGACTGTCAGGGTTACAGCCGCCGTTTACCGTAATTTAAAAAGTATATACAGATATACTATTTTTATTTTTCGGCACTGGGCAGATGTCAGATTTTATACTTCATTATTATATTTAGCAAAATCTTATGTTTTTGTTAAACAGTCGCCGCTCTTTGTTATATGATACATCTTAAAAATTTTTTTTATTTTAATAAAATGTCTTTCTTTTACCTAAGTTTCGAAAGAATTTTGCCGAGTTCCTTCAATATTTTTATTCTCTATGTCAGCATATATTCAACTAATTTATTTGTGTTAAAGTTAGTACGATTATTAATTAATTTTTTTTCCGGTTGTTTTTATTATTAAAGTATCTTGCTTATTAAAAATATTTTAATAATAATATAAAGAAAATTAATTTAAATCATTATATCATTATTTATGATCATATAATATTTAGAAATCGTTTTTACTTTTTGTAAGATTATCTTTACAAAAAAAACCTAAAACTTTAAACAGTAATGATTTGAACATTACATCTATTACTTATACTAGTATCTATATTGTTGATTTATTATATAAATTTAACAATTTATATAATTTAATACAACATATTCTGCTACCAATTAATATATTTATTAATTTTGTTGCTTCAGTATATTATTTATTACATTGTATTTATGAATTTCGTTTAAGTATTTAATTAAGCATTTTAATTGTTTTTAAAAGTGAGCTTTTACGCTTTCTTTAAAAGATGGCTGCTTCCAAGCCTACTTCCTAATAATTAAATTTAAAAAAAATTCTTCTATTAAATAATATTTAAATACTTTAACAAACAATCTGAGCTGTTTCTCTCTTGACTATTAACCTTCGCGCTAATAGTCTGCTTAATAAAAAAATTATTTGTATTAGAGAATTTTTAAAAATTTAAAATTATCCAACCCCATAATAATTTATTTTTATTTTCTTTACGTACATAAATTTCGCAGAAAACCAGCTATCACTAAGTTTGATTAGTCTTTCACCCCTAATTACAATTCATCCCAAACTTTTGCAACAGTTACGAGTTCAATCTTCCAAAGTTTTACTTTTACAATTTGATCATAATTAGTTCACTTAGCTTCGGGTCTTATTAAAATAACTTTTTTTTATTTTCATTAAGCTTTTTTATTAGCTTGCTATTTTAATAAAGTCACTAGTCCATTATACAAAAGGTATATTGAAACAAATAGATTTCAATTGTATTTTTACATTAAATTTCATAATCTTTTTCAAAACTCTTACAAGATTTCTTTTCACCTTTCTTTCACAATACTTATTTTCTATTAAATTTAAATTATTTAACTTATTAGATTAATCTAATAATTTCAAATTCAATAAATATTGAATTTTACTTAATATTAACTACTTTAATTAACATTTATATTTATAAGATAATTATAAATGTTAAACTATAAAAAATTAAACTTATTATTTGTGTAAAAAAAATGGAATAAAATAATTTCGCAATTCCTATTTGTTTATTTATTTTTCAAAAACTTTTTTCAAAAACTTTTTTAGTAAGTTCTTCAATCATATATTTTTCACCTGTAAATTGTGCTGAGTAAATAAAAATATTTTTAACAAAAATTTCTGAAATTTTTTTTAAAAAAAAATCTAAATAAAAACCTGATTGGCATAATCTATGAAATTCAAACGAAAAAAAAAAATTAAACATTAATTAAATTTTATATTATTAAAATACGATTTTTAGTTAATAAAATTAATGAATAAATTTCTAATTGTTTGTTTACTTTTAAATAGTAAAAATTTTTGCTTCAAAAAGAAAAACATTTTTGTTGTAAACAATTATTTAAAAAAGTATCAACATTTAAAATTATTTGAAAATTAATAATATTTTGCTTTAATAAAAAAAAATTTAAATTTAAATTTTCATTAAATTTTAAAAATTTTTTTAATAAAAAAATTTCTTCATTATAAAAAATTAAAATAACATCATTCTGAATATATAAATATAAAATCATTAAAAAGGAATTTTTAATTTAGAAATTTTAATATAAAATTCTCTTTTTTCATTAAAATAAGCTTCTTGTTTTTCTGATACAAAAAATGTATATAAAAAAAAAAAAAGTCAAAAAACCATAGCAAAAAAAGCAACAAATTGAGCTGTTAAAACAAAAAAAGTATGCAGTAATTCATATAATCAATAATATAAACGTGCTAAAAGAGTAAAAAAAAAAAAATAACTAAATGTACCATTGCTTACTCACATATTATTCCATTCGTCTAAAATAGATTCGTTTCCTGTTCATAAACGATTATCAAAATTATAAAATAAAATAAAATCGTGTAAACTTGCATATGTGAAAACCATTAATAATAAACGTACTCCTTGAACTAAAATTCTAATATAAAAAGCCATTACAGCAACATAATCAAAAATTAATTCTAATATAAATACTGGTGCTGAAGCTACTCCTTTGAGATATGCTATAAAAAAAATTCCAAAATCGTATAAAAGAAAAGTTGGAATTAAAATAATAATATAATATAAAAAAGGAAACAAATAAATTAATACAATAAATTCAGGAATTTTTGTTGCAATAAATCAAAAATGCGCATAAAAATATCATCCAAAAATATAAATTAATAATGCCATCATAACAATCATATCATCCATTGATGCAATTTCTTCTTCTGCTTCTAAAGTAATACTAGCTAACATATAATCTGTATCAATTAAATTTTCTTCTTTTGAAGAAGAAGTAAAAAATGAACAATATAAAATTATTAAAAAAAAAAAAAAAAAAAAAAGACATACTAAATGAATTCATAAAGTAATAGCTGTAAATACATTTTCGTTTGTTAATAAATTAGATAAATTAAAATTAAAATAACTAGTGAAATCAATTACGTAATTTATTATAACAGATTCGTTTATAAATAAAATTTCTGGATGATACAATAATAATAATGTAGTTTCTTCAGATATAAAAATATTTTTGTATCAATTATTAATGAATGGGAATTTATATAATAATAAAGTTAAATATTTATCTAAAATAATTGAATATCATAATTGATACGAATTTAATTCATTTAAATATAATCAATAAATTTTAAAAAAAAAATTATAAGATTCATCAAAATATGTTGAAAATAAAGCTAAATAAACATATTTGTAATCATACATCAAAATTGTATCTACAAATGTATAAATTCAATCAATTCCATTATAAAAAAAATCAACATTTACAAAAGTTTTTCAATTACTTTGAAATATTAATGGTGTAGAATTTTCTCCTCAAACTCCCATATTAAAAATATTATTAATTGCTTAATCGTCAATTATATTGTCGTAATAAAAAAAAATTTAAATAAGAATTTGCATAAGTTAAAATAATTTTTTCAATATTTATTTGATTTAATAAAATTATAGTTAAATTTCTATATTCAATTTCGTAATATTTTGTAATTTTTATTGTATTAAAAGTTAATTTTAATATTCATGATGGTAATTTTTTAGGTTTTTGTTTATAAAAATTAAATTTATGTTTATATCAACGATTAAGGCAATATTTAATACGAAACATAAATTTTTTAAAAAATTGTTTAATATAAAAAAAAAATTTAAATAAATAGGAAGTAAATACCAATTGTATGATATCATTAAAATTAATTTTTTCTTGAAAATTATGAATTAAAAAACCATTTTTATAAATGTAATTATAATAACAAAAATTAATAACTTGATTTTTTGTTAAACAAAAACGTGTTTTTATTAAAATGTTAACCAAAGAAAATTCGATATTTAAAAAAAAAGTTTTTAAAGATTTTTTCAAAATAATAGAAAAATATTTTTTTAAACGTTGATTTATTTTTTTTTTTAAAAATAAAAAATTTGCTAATAATTGTTGGTTTAATTTAAAAAATAAAAATCATTTTTTTCTAGTATTAGTTCCCACTAAAAAATGATTATTTTTTTTTTTCATTGAAAAATCAAAAAAATTAGTTTTTTTTTTTAAAAAAACTAATTTTTTTGATTTTGGAGTTTTTCAGTAGTTATTTAATATGAAATGTTTATTAAAATTAGAGAAAAAAATTGATTCTCTCTCAAGATGATTTTTTTTTCTTAAAGAAATGTTTTTTTTTTTTAAAAAAATTAATTTTTTAATTTGATAATTTAATGATTTTGAAATTACATTAAATTGATTTAAATAAAAAAAATACTTATAAAGATTCTTAGACGTTAATTTTAATAAATTTTCTGTTTTTTTTTTTTTTAAAATTTTTAAAAAATTAATTTTTAATTTTAATTTGTGTTCAAGAATTTTCATTTTATTAATTTTTCAATTTTTTTTTAAAGTTTTATTTAATAAATTATTTTTGTATATTTTTAAATTTGCCAATTGAATTTTTATTTTATTAATTTTAAAATTTAATTTATTTATAAAATTATTTTTATTAAAATAAAAATAATTATAATTTTTTCAAAAATAATTTAATAAAATAATTATATTTATATAATTATTTTTATTAAAATAAAAATAATTATAATTTAAAAAATATAGTTTAACAAAAAAAAAAAAAATGTTTTTTTTTTTGTTTAATCTATTAAATCAAAAAATGTTATTATATTTTATAGTATAAAGATGATTTGATTTAAATCTTTCTTTTATTAAAAACTTTTTTGAAAAATTTTTTAATCGAAATAATTTTCGAATTTGTCAAAAAATTCATTTTTTTGTTCATCTGTGTATTCATTTAAATTTAAAATTTATTTTTAATTTATTAAATAAATTTTTTTTATGTTTTATTTCTTTCGTTCAAATATATATATATTTTTGAAAATTAAATAATTGTTTTATTGAACTAATGTTATTAAGTTTTACATTGGTTTTATTTTTAAATTTTTTAAAAAAAATTTTAATTACTTTTTACTATTTTTTATTAAAGTTTTAAAACGTTCTTTTTTAGCTAATTGTTTTATATTTTTTACTCTTTGTATTTCTTGATGTGTTTCTTTAGAAAATCCAATCGAAAATCCAGATAAAAACATACTTTTTTCTTTTAATGCTTTTTGTTTTTTTGTAAGTTCTTTTTTTTTTGATGGGATAAAAATTTGATTTAATGCTATAGCTTTTAAATCAATTTTAAAAATATCGTCTACTAATTTTGTTTGTCTAGCTAATCTTTTAATTCGTGCTTCTCATCAATTTTTATGTCATTGTTTTTTTCATAATAAATTATGAAATTCAGCAAATAATCCAATTTTAATATCTTTTCGAGATGTTAAATTATAGTATTTTAATGCTCAATCAAATCGAATATTTCTTAAAATTTGATTATTTTTATAAGTTGATCAACTATTACTTCAAGTTCTTTGTCCTCGTAAAGGAAATCCTTTCAAATGTCTAAAACCTTTGTAAGAAGTTATTAAATCTAATAAAATAATATAGATTTGTTGCGTTAATTTTAATGTTAAAGATGATAATTGAAAAAAAATTAAAAACTTTTTATAAAAAAGTTCTTGTTTAAATAATTTTAATTCATCTACAAAAGAATTTAATTTTTTAAAAATTTGATATTTTGTAAATGAATTAAAGTTTTTATGAATTAAAAAATTAAAAGTAATAAAAACTAAAAATAATTCGTGTCTTTTTAAAAAAATATTTTGAGTATTTTTTTTTAATTTTATGTTTGATTTTGTTTTTATTAAATTAAATGATGATTTTCCTTCTCGCAATTAAAAATAAATTAAATTTGAAAAATTTTTATGATATCATTTTAAATAATTAGAACAATTAACGGGTTTTTTTTTTCAAAAAAACGTAGATTTAATAGATAAAATATTTTTTTTCAAAATATTAGTTTGTTTAATTAATGAATATTGTGGGGTATAATAAGTTAATAAAATAATTAATCAGGTATTGAATTTTAAAATTCAAATTTTACCAATAAAACAAGCTTTTGTTTTTTTAAAAAATTTTCGCCTTAATATTTTATTTTCTAAAAAATATTTTGTATTTAATTTACTAATAATCCTATTTAATGTTTCCGTGTTAGACATTAATAAAAAATGAAAATATTTAGATTTTTGTAATAAATTAGTTTTGATAGATAATTTTTTAAAAATTAAAAAAAAAAACATATTAATAAATATATTTTCTTTTAATTTTTTCGTTAAATTTATTTTATCATGTTCCATAGTCAATCAATGTTGGTTTACTCCTAATTTTTTTAAAATTGGTGACGCGGGCTGACCCATTAACGTTTTATTAATTTTTTTTTTTTTTTTTCTTTAATAGGAAAAAAAAAAGGTTTTTTACTAAAAGAAAATTCTCCAAATTTTCTTCCAAGCATAAATAAAGTAATACTAGAGTAAACAAAATTCATTCCATTATGAATTCCAATTTTTGAATCTTCGAATGATTTAGGAATTATAGAATTTCGATTTATTGTAAAAAACTGTTTAAGTTTTAAACCTTTTGTTTTATATTTAAATAATTTTAATATAATTAATTTTTTAAACATTGATTTTGAAATATAATTATATTTTCAGTGTGATCTAGCCATTATTAAATTGTATTATTTGTTAAATTTGGCAATTTTATTTCAAGGTGTTAATTCTGGGGAATTAGTTTTTGTTCTTCCACCATGAGGATGATCAACAGGATTCATAGCAACACCACGTGTTGTAGGTCTTATATTTAATAATCGAGAGTATCCTGCTTTACCTTTTATTTCATTTTTATGAAAAATATTTGACGAACGTCCTTTTATAATTAAAATATTAAACTTAATGTTTTTTCTTTGTGATGTAGGCAGTTGAATTAATGCTAATTTTTTTTTTAAATTTAAAGCAATTAATTTACAAAAAACACCAGCTGCTTTTGCATAGCAAGATTTTGTTTTATTTATATTTGTTAGATTAAAAAATATATCAAAAGGTTTTAATAAATGAATTAAAATTATAAAACAAAAATTTTTCAAATTTAATTTTTTTGAAAAATTTGATGTTATTGTTAACATTAAAGAACCTATTCAACAATATTGAGGTAATATTAAACATGTATAACTACCTGTATTAAATTTTAATAGACCTATTAATGCAGTTTTTTTTGATGTATGAAATAAAGTATAAACACAACCTAATTTTTTTAAAGAATATAAATTATTATTTGTAATTAAATATTTGGAATTAATGGAAGAACCGCCTTTATGTCGAACAGTTATAAATCCTTTATTTGAATGACCGGCATTTTTTTTTATGTTTGTTTGGAATTTTTTTTTAAAAATTTTATTTTCATAAAAAAATGATTTTAATTTTTGTTTATGTCGTCTTCCTGCTGATGAAGGATGATATTTTTGTAAAAAAATTTATTATTTAAGCTTATTTAAAAGATTAAAGTATGATTGTAATTTTTGTATCTTAATAAAATTATTTTTAAAAATAATTTTAGTGATTGAATTTTGATAAAAATTTAAAATATTTAATTTTTTGAAATAAATTTTATTCATTATATATAATTCATTAATAAAATTATCGTATTTTATTAAATTTATTTTTTTTTTTTTAAATTTTAATCAAATTTGTTTATACTTTTTTAATTTTAATTTATTTTTTTCATATTTAAATTCTTTTTTTTGAAAAATTATTATTTTTGTTATTTGTAATTTATTAAAATTATTAAAATTTTTTAAAAAAAAAAAATATTTACCTAAATTTATCAAATTAAAACGTTTGTGGGTATTAATTATTTTCCTTCTCAAAATCTAATTGTCTATATAGAGTACGTTGTGTTTGCAATACACCATACATTAACGATTCTGCTGTGGGTGGACAACCAGGAATATAAATGTCAACGGGTATAAGTCTATTACATCCTCGAACAACAGAATAGGAATAATGATAATATCCACCACCGTTAGCACAACTTCCCATAGATAATACTCATTTAGGATCCAACATTTGTTCGTATAATCGTCTTAAACCCGCCCCCATTTTATTTGTAACAGTTCCTGCAACTAACATTAAATCAGATTGACGGGGACTTGCTCTAAATATTACACCGAATCTATCAAAATCGTATCGACTAACAGTTGCGTGCATCATTTCGATTGCACAACAAGCTAATCCAAATGTCATTGGTCAAAAAGAACCTTGCCTAGCTCATGAAATCACTGCTTTAGTAGGAGTAATTATATAATCTAATTTCATTAAATTTTAAAAAAAAAATAAAATTATTATTGCTTTTTTTTAGAATTTCTAACACTGATTGTTCTTAATTTTCTTCTTAAATTTTTAAATTTTTTTTCCGGTCATTTAACACCATAAATTGATCTTCTTTTTGTTTTTTTTTTTAATCCAGTAAAATCTAAAACTCCTCGAATACATGTATAACTAACATTTGGTAGATCTCTCGATCCTCCACCTCGTACTAATGTTGTTGAGTATCTTCTTAAATTATGACCAACTCCTGGAATATAAGCTAACAAATTTTTTTTATTACTTAAATTAATCTTAGCTGTAGCACGTCTTGCAGAATTAGGTTTTCTTGGAGTTGTTATTCTTATTTTCATAACTCATCCTTGTTGCTGTGGTCTATTATTTAGGGCTGGAGAAGTTTTATGACCTTTTTTTTTTAATGATTTATTTTTAAGTCATTGATTTAAAGTTGACAGAATTAAATTTCATATACTAAATTAATCAATTTTGTTTAAAATTTAATACGTTTTTATTATTTTTATATAAAAAATTGTATCAAATAAAATCTGAATTTAAAAAATTTATTGTTTTATTAAAATTTTTAAATAAAATTATTAAAAGAAAAGCAAATGCGAATTCTACACTTGCAAAACCAAGAATTAGAAAACTTAATGTTAATAAATTTAAATCGTCAGATATTAAACTCAAGAGAATAGTTAAACAATATAAAATTATTCAAATAATTTCAGAGTATACTAATAAAAAAAGAAAATTAAATGGATTTATTATAAACATTAAAAATGTTAATCAAAATAAAAATAATCAAAAATTAAGTCAACTTTGCATACTGTGTTAAAATTTATATTAATAAATTATAATTCGACATGATCAATTGTTTCGGTGTATTGTAACGTTTTTTCTAAAAAATCATAATATAATTCGTTTCAGCTTTCAGTAGGAAAATCTTTTAGTAGCGGATAATTTTTTTTTGAATAATCTAATAATAAAGATCGTGTATCTTTTTTAAAAATATAAAAAATATTAAACATTTCACTCGTTTCGCGTTCTAATCATTGACTGTTTTCGTATAATTTATCAATAGAATGAATTCCCACTTTATTGTTAAATGTATGTGTAAAGATTAATGTTAATCTTATTTTTGTAAAATAATTATAATAATTGGAAAATAAAATTAATCTATTTTTTTTAAAAAAAAAATTTAAATTATGTTGAATATTAAAATTTAAGGAATCTCAAGCTGATGTTTCAATTAAAGTATTAAAAAAAAAAGTAGTATTTTTTTTAAAAAAAAGATTTACAGAATAATATCAACATGAAGGAAGTTTAAAAATATAATGGTTAGAAGTTAAAACATCAGATGTATAAATTAATGTAGGTATTTTTTCAAAAATTAATTGTAATTGAAGTGGAAACTGGTATTTTTTATAAAACATCGATCCTTTATATTTTTTTAAATTTTTGACTGTTCCAAAAAAAAAATGCTCAACTAAAAAACAAATGATAAAAAAAATAAGAAATTTAAAAAAATTGAAAAAACAAATATATTTAAAAAAAACCACAGTGTATAGTAAAATTTTACAATGTACTTTAGTTTTTTTTTAAATACCTTGATCAAAAGTCAATTTTATACCGAATTCTTATTTTTCGCTCAATCATAGAGCTTTATTTAATTATTTTATTATTTTAACAGTTCCATTTCATGATTTAAATTCTTTATACGGATTTATGATTATACTAGTTGTAATGTCTCAAATTATAAGTGGTACTATGCTATCGTTTAGTTTAATTCCAGAAGCTATGATGATTCCTATTGTTCGAGATGAAGAAGATTTAGAAGATTTGTACACTGATGATTTTTTTTGATTTCATGAAAGAGGTGTTGATTTAATTTTTATTTTTTCATGATTTCATTTATTTAGAAAATTATATATAAATGTTATTGAATATGAACATGAAGCAGCATGAAAATCTGGAGTTTTTACATTTTTAATTTTTCAAGTTGTTGTTTTTTGCGGTTTAGTTTTATGTTGTACTCATCTCAGTGAAATTACTTTAACCATTGCCGCTAACATCATGCATACATTTTTTTTGTTTCACGGTAAATTTTATTGATGAATTTTTACTGATAAACAATTAAATACAGATACATTAGTTCGACTAGCATATGCTCATTATTTATCAGCTTTTTATATGTTATATATTGCTATTGTGCATGCTTTAGATATGCATTATGATTGAAAAAACGAATCTATTTTTGATGGATTAACACAAGAAATGTCGTGATGAGATGAAGCTTTATTAAATGAATTGGGTACTTTTTTAGAGTTAATTGTTATAATTATGATATTTTCGCATTATTTATATCCAGATTTAGAAGCTTTATCGTATGAAATTTTTATGTGAGGAGATATTGGTTTAATTTCAGATGTAAGATTTTATGGAGTAGCACCTCATTGATATTTTAGACCGTTTATGGCTTGATTAATTGTTTGCCCACATCATAAAACTGGAATTTTTGGTTTGCTATTTTTTTTTTTAGCTTTATTTTATCAACCATCGTTACATGGATATACACATTTTAATTTTCAAACTAAAAAAAAATTACTTTTTTTAAAATATAAATTACAAAAATCAACTATTTTTAGTAATTTTTATTTTGTTAGTGAATTAAATTTATTTCATCAATTTTTTTTTGGTTTATTTTTAATGTGTTGTTTGAACACGTGTTCTTTTTTACCTTACGGAAGATTTTATAATAGACTAGGAGGTAACATTGGTATGTTGGGATCTTATATGTTTTGTTTTTTATATTTAACATTTTCGTGTTTTAGAAGATTTTTCTTATTAGAATTAATTTATTTTTATATGTATAATAAAATTAATTTTTTATCTTTAAAGAAATAAATTTAAAATGTGATTAATTTTATTTTTTTTATGATTTTTTAATTTAGAATTTTTATTAAAATTTAAACTTAAATTTATCTGAGACAAAGAAATTAGATTTCCTTTTTTAATTCAAAAATATAAAAAATTAGATTCTAAATATGGAAGAAAACATCTTAAATATTATGTTTGAATTATTTGAATTTCAAAATATAAATGAAATTTTTTTTGAAAAAACTATAATTTTTGACAAATTAAAGATGTTTTTATAAAACAAAAAATTTGACAAAATAAAAAAAAATATTTAAATAAAATTTTATTTTTTTTAAAAAATAAAATTAAACTCAATTTTACAAAAATAAATTTTATTTTTAATTGAAAAAGTTATTGATTAAATTTAACGGATAATAGTAAATTAATTTATTGAGGGACTTTTTTTTTTTTGAAAATTATTAATTGATGTTTGTATTCACAATGAATTTGTGAAAATAACATATTAAATTTTTATTTTTTTTTAATATATGAATTTTTTTTTTATACCGATACGTTTAATTTTGAAGTTGGAATTACAAGTTTAGTTTATATTTATATATTAAACTTTACTGATTTTATACATTTGCTTGAAGTTTAATAAAAAGTAAATAAAACGGGCGATGCTGTTCTTTTTTTTTTTTGTCAAAATGTGTTAATTTTTTCAATTATTTTCTGATTACTTACATGAGGATGCGAATATTTTTATAAAAAAAGAAATCACACATCTAAAAAACAAATTTATGAATGTGGTTTTAAATCATATGATTCTTTAAACATTCAAATTAATTTAAATTTTAGTTTACTTTGTGTTTTTTTAATTTTATATGATTTAGAATTTGTTCTTTTAATTCCAATTTTATTTAATTTACATAATATTACTTGCTATCAATTTATTATTATTATTTTATTTTTTTGTTTATTAATCATTTCTCTTGTTTACGATTGGCAAAATCACGCTTTGATTTGACAATTTTAAGGTAAATATAACTCAATTGGTAGAGTGTTAAATTGTGACTTTAGAAATATAGGTTCAACTCCTATTATTTACCTATGTTAAAAAATATAAATTTATCAAAGAAATTAACTATTTTTTTTTGAAAAAAAAAAAATGTATCAATTTTTAATTGAATGGAAAATTATCATTTTTTTTTGAAAAAAAAATATGTATATCAAATTATTATAATTTATTATAATAATGTATTAAACTTTATATTAAACTTTTTAAAGATGAGTAGATTAAATTATCCAGTCCTAAAAATTTTTTATAGTAATATTTTTAATTTAAATATTAAAAAAAAACAATTTTTCTTTACTTACTCAAATAATTATTTAAATTCCATTTGAACTATTTCAAATGGAATTATTTTAAAAAAATTATTTCATATTGAAAAAAAAAAATTAAAAAAAAAAGCACATATGTCTTATAATTTTTTAAAACAATTTTTATTAAATTCTGTCGAATATTTAACTAAAAATGAAATTTACATTTTATATATAAAAGGTTTATTTTTTTTTTTTTTAAAATTTTTTATTTTTTTACAAAAAACAAATTTTATTACAAACTTTCATTTATTAATTTTACGTCCTAATTTGTCGCATATAATTTTAAAAAAAAAAAAAATAAAAGCTATTAAACGAACATTGTTAAAAAGACTATTAGCAATACATTTTTAAATGATTTATCTATATATATACTTCAATTTAATAAATTTAATAAATTTAATAAAATACACTACAAATATATTAAAAAAAAATCTGTTTCAAAATTACCATTTATGATGTTTTTGTTTTTTAATTTTAATATTAATTTTTTGTAAAAAAATGTTTTGATTAATTTTAGAATTAGAACAAAAATATAATATATATTATATTTTTGTTCTAATTCAATTTTATAATAATAATGTTTTAAATTTATTTTTGTTATTTGTAAATTTTTTAATTATTTATTTATTTTCAATAACTTCTTTAAAAAAAAATTTTATTAAAATTATTACTTTTAAATTTATTTTTTTTTTTTTTATATTTTATTTTTCTAATCAATTAATTAATAATGAATTTACTCATAAATATATATTAAAAAATATTTTACTTGTTAATTTTCAATTGACAAATAATTTAATTGTTTTTCATCCATTTTTAACTCATTGTTTATATGCAGTATTTTTATTGAAATTTTTATGAAATTATGAACAATATAATCTAAATAACATTTTTAGTTTAAAATTAAATAATTTTAAACTAAAAATGTTATTTAGATTAGGGATATTTATTAATTTTTTAATATTGTATCTTGGAAGCTTTTGAGCTTTACAAGAATTAGTTTGAAGTTCGTGATGAAGCTGAGATATTATTGAACTAATGAATTTTTTTTTTTTATTATTATTTTTATGACTTATTCATTTTTGAAAAATAAAATATTTTTTAAATTTACAATTATACACAAGTTTTTTTATTTTTTTTTATTTTTTTTTATTTTTTTTTTGTTTACGATATGATGTTTCAGGATCATTGCATTCATTTAATGTTTTTGAAGAATTGGAATTTTTTTTTTTTATTTTATTAATTTTTTTATTTGTAATTATTTATATTTTTTATTTTTATAAAATATTTCTATACAAATATTTTAATTTACAATTTTTTTTTAAAAAAAATAATTTTTTTTTAATACTATTTAATATTATTATATTATTAACGTTTAATTATTTATTATTTTTTATCGTAATAATCATTATTAATATAAATTTTATTGATTATTATCTTATTGTTTTAATTTTTTTTTTAAAATACAAATTTATTGTTATTTTATTAAATTTTTTTATTAAATTTTTTACACTTAATTTTTACACGATAAGTATTATTTGCTTAAATTTTTTATATTTACTTTATTATTTTTTTAGTATAAATTTAAAACATATGACAAAAAAAAATTCAAAAACTAGTTTTTTACATTTAATATTATTTAGCAGTTTTTTTTTCATAATGTTAGAATGATCATTACAATATTATTATTTTGAATTTTTTAAATTTAAAGATTTTGTTGAAAATATTAAATTTACATTATATTTTTTTAAAAAAACAAATCAATTTTTTTTTATTGATGTTGTTAATTTTAATTTTTTCTTAAATATCGATATCTTTTGAAAAAATATTAATTCTCATTATTTAATTTATGTAAAAGATGTTTATTTTAATTCTTTTATTTTTTTAGATTTTTTAAAAGAACAAATTACTAATTTATTTTATAAAAATAATTTATTTGAGGAAAAGCAAATAACTTATTTTTATAAAGAATTTGTTATTACTATATATGATTATAACTATTATTTAATATATTTTGTAATTTTATTATCATTATTTTTCTTATAGAAAAAATTTATTACATACTTTTATAAAATTAAAAAATAAATTAAAAATTTTTATTTTATATTTTGTGAATTGTTTTAAATTTATGACATTTTCTCCTTTTATTACAATTTTAAAATCACAAACTTCATTCAAAACTAGATCGAAAAAACGTATAAAATTAATAAAGTTTAGTTTTGGAAATTCGATTATTTTTTTTACTAAAGAAATTAGTTTTGAGCTAAAATATTACCGTATTATTTTAAAATATTTTAAAAAAAATATTAAATTTAAAAAAAAAACAAAAAAACTTTTTTTAAAAAGACAAGGGTGATTACCGTTACAAGTAAATTTTCCCTTAACTAAAAAAAGTCAAAATTCTCGAATGGGGAAAGGTAAAGGAGATTTTTCACGATGGGTGATGAGATGCAAAAATGGTAATACTTTAATTGAAACAAAAAATATTTCGATGTATAAACTAAATAAATTGATGATTGTTTTAAAAAAAAAAATCAATTGTAAATTAGCTTTACAGATGAAATTTAATTTTATTTCAACAAAAATTTCTTTGAAAAATTCAATTTTCTGATACATTTAATTCATTGATGGTATTTAAATCTATTAAAAAAATGAATAAATTAAAATTAATTTTTTTAAGTTCATTTCCTTTAAATTTTAAAAATTTAAATATTTTGTCGAGTAAACAAATGAATGTTAAAATTTTTACTAAAAATTTCTTAACATTCATTTGTTTACTCGACAAAATATTTAAAACAAAAACAACGATTTTAAAAAAAATTAATATTATTATTCTCCCAAAATTTAAAAAAACAATTCTTCTTTTAAGAGCTCCTTTTAGACATAAACTAACTAAAAAAAATTATTCGTGTATTTTATGAAAATTTAGTTTAATTTTTAATTTGTCTTATTGTTTATTAAATTTAGACAATTTTTTTTTTGCAATTTCATTTTGATTAAAATATTTAATTTTTTTTGAAACAAATATTTGTTCGTTACAAAAATTAGTCGTTAAACAATTAGTTAAAATTTCTTAATAATATAAAAAATAATTTTTGTTTGATTTAAAAAAAAATAGTTATAATATCTTTTTAAAGAATATTTGTTTAAATTTTAAAGTGAAATTTATATATTGAATTAAATTTAATAAAATAAATTTTTCAAAAAAATTTATTTTATTAAATTTAAGTTTAAATTACTTTAAAAATTTAAACTTAAAGCAATTTCTTCAATTAAATAATTCATTAAAATTTTTACAAGAAATTAAAATTTTAAATTTATTTTTAAAACAATTTTTAAAAAAAAGTTTTTTATAATATGTTGTTGTATATATAAAGTAAAATTTGGTTAATTTTGTTAATTTTATATGAAACATATTCTTTCTTATTAATTTTTTTACTTATATTAAGTCAATTTTGGTACTTTTTTATTAAAAATTTTTTTATTATTTTAAAAACTAAGATATTTTTAAACACAAAATTTAATAAACTTTCTAGTGTAAAATTTTTAAATTATAAATTAATATTAAATTTTTTTTTTTTTATAAATTTTTTTTTTTTTATAAATTTTTTTTTTTTTAAAGGTATAGAAAATACTCTTTTTTGAAATCATTTTTACATATCTAATCAAATTTTATATCTTATATTATTTTTATTAATATTTAATTTTTTTTTCTATAAACTTATTTTTTTATTTTCAAAAACCCAAATAATTGTTAACTATGAATACTTATTCTCTATATTTAATTTAATGATTTTATTTCCATTAATTTTTTTTAGTAATACAATTTGTACTTTTTTTTTTACTATAGAAATTATTTCTTGTTTAATTTTTTACAAATTTGTAGTATCGAAGTTTTGGTTGTTAAATGTTAATACTTTCTCTCAAAAAATAATTAATTCTAAACTAAATTTTATGTTACCGAAATATCACGTGAACACTTTATTTTTTCAATATTGATCTTCTTTTTTTAGTTCAACTTTAATATTAGTTTCTTTAATAAATATTTATTTTTTTTTTGGTACAACAGATTTTTTTTTTTTTAATTTTTTTTTAAAATGAAATAATTTAAATTATTATTTTTTTAATAAACAATTATTGTTTTTAATTTTCCCTTTAAGTCTAGGAATTTTGATAAAATTAGGTATAACTCCTATTCATTTATATAAATTAGAAATTTATAACGGTTTACCTTTTCTTTCTATTTTTTTGTATTCGACTTATTTTTTAATAATTTATTTTTTGTTTTTTTATTTACTGTTTGTTTTTATATTAACGCTATCTAATTTAATTTTATGATTTTTTATTAATTTCATAATTGTAATCGGTTTATTTTATTTAATAAATTTTTTTTTTGATATTTTTTTAATAAAATCTTTTTTTGCTTTGAGTACTATCATTAATTTAACTAATTTTATTTTGGTTTTATTATTGAATTAAGTGTAGAGTTTGAACGAAATTATAATACTGTATAAATTTAATCTGTTTAAAAAAGATAATTATTTTTTTAAGCTTAATAAAAATCATAAATGAAAAAATTTTATAAATAAAATTAATTTAATTTTTTTTTATTTAAATTATAATTCATTTTGCTTGTATTTTATACAACAAAATTATTCTGTAAAATATAAAGAAAAAACTTTAAACATTTTTTTTATTAATACGTTGATTAAAAATGGTTTAAAATTACAAAGTATAAATAATTTTAATAAAATTTGAGAGTATTTTTATTCTTTATTTCAAAAAAATGTTATACAATATGAACAAAAATTTCAAAATTATAAAATTTATTTAAATATTAGTAAATTACATAAAATTTTTTGAAATTTAAATTTTTTTTATCAATTATTTGAATTACAATTCCATTCGATTTTTTGTTTAAAGATTACAACTGAAAGAAAAAAATTAAAAATGAAAAAAAAAATTACAAAATACTCTACCAAATTAAAATATTTAGTTCAGTTAAAAAGAAATCGTTGAATTTTTAAACAAATCGTAAATTTTTCTGTTTGATTTGATAATAAATCGTGAACAGGGCGTTTATTTTATAGTCTACTAACTATTATTTTAAATCCTTCTAATAATTTTTTGATAAATCATAAAAACAAACTTTATTCTATATTATTAAAGTCTAAACTATTAAAATAATTTTTAAAGTAATTACTTTGTTATTAGTAACTGCTGTTAAATTTTTAGTTCTTGGTGGTTGTATGTTACCTATTGCTTTTGGAGTTTTAGGTACTGGTATTTTATTTGCAGGTTATAATTTATCTGTTGCAAGAAATCCAGAAGAAAGTGAAAATTTATTTAATTCTACACTCATGGGTTTTGCTTTAATGGAAACTTTCGTATTTTTATCATTTATTGCGGTTGCAATTATTTACAATTTATAACGTAATATTTACAAAAATAAATATTTTTATTGATTATATAATTTTTTTTATTAAATTTACTTGAAACTAAAATTCTTTGAATGACTTACGTAATCGTTTCTTTAAAAACTATTTTTTTTTGTATTTGAGCTATATTGATTCGAGGTACTTTACCACGTTACAGATTTGATCAACTAATTTCTTTTACTTGAAAACATTTTATTTTTATTTGATTTAATTTTTTTTTTATAAATATAATTTTATTTTTTTTATTTTTATAAAAATTTTGTTTAGATAGCTCAGTGGAAGAGCGCTGGGCTGAAAACCCAGAGGTCGTTGGTTCAACTCCAATTCTGAACATGATGATCTGATGTATATATGGGTTAAATTTAGATTTATTTTATTCTGCAGTAAATTCTTGAGTTTTTTTATTAATTTTTTATAGTTATTTTATTATTGCTTTAATTAATTATCAATTTGCTTTTTTAGATTCTAGTAATATTGAAAATGTACCAAATCTCTTATTAACAAATAAAATAATTTTAACTAAAGATATTTATCTAGTTTCAGAGATATCTTCGGATAATTTAAATACTTTAATTTTTACTTTTAATTATGTAAATAGTCAACCATTCATAATTTACGTAATAATCATTTTATTAATTTTTCAATTTTTTCAAAAAAATGAAAAAAAAATTCCTTTTAACCCCATTACAATTTTATATAAATTATTTAGATATTTACTATATAGTTTAAACAATATTCTCACATTATTAACTAATATTAAATTAATGATAATAAAACAATTTCTTAAAATACAAGCTTTTAATTACTTTAATTTAAAATATATTTTTCTTTTATGAAAACCCTTGTTTAAACGTTGATCTTATGCAGGTTTTTACTTTAAAGCAAAAACTAATTGACTTTTTAAAAATCGACAAAATATTTAAAAGTAAACAAAATTACTAATTTACAAAAAAAAAATATCATTATTTTTTTTATATATTATATATTATTTTTATCACAACAATTACAACAAATAAACATTAATTTAAATTATTATTCTTATTTAAAAAAATGAATAAATTCAACGAAAAACCATTATCTCATTAAAATAATGACTTTAATTAAAAAAAATTTAATTTTACAAATAAATACTAATTGAAATACTCACTATAACAGTAATAATTTATTTTTAAAAAATTATTTAAACAATAAATCAAATTTTTTATTTAAAATTTGTTACTCATATTTAATAACCAAACAAAAATTAATCGAAAAAAAACAAATTTTAAATAAAAAATTATTAAATAATAAACAAAAAATAAATAAACAAATACAATGATTTTGAAAATGAAAAAAAATTAACTCGTTTAAATTACCATTTAAAAACTTACAAAGAATAATGTTTTTAAAAAAAATGATTGAACAATCATTTTTTTTAAAAACACATATGTTTAAAAATAATAATGTTTTTAAAAACATTATTATTTGAAGCAAAATATATAAAAAAAAAAAAATTATTTTAAACAAAAAATTCTATTTAAAATTTAAAAAACAATCATTATTTTTTTACTTTAATCTATTTACTTTTAATAAATTTTTTAAAATTAATTTGAATAAATTAAAGAAAAAAGTAATAAAAAAAAAACATTTAAAAATTAAAATTTTAATAAAAAATACAATATTTTTTAAAAATTTAAATTGTCAGTTATTTTTTAAAAATAACTGACAATTTAAATGTAATGATTTTAATGTAGAATTATTAAATCTAAATTTAATGACTTATTTACATAATTATAATTTGTATAAAAATACAAATTTTATGAATTTATTATTTTTTTCAGCTATTTCTAAAATTTTTATTTTTAATCTAATAATTAAACAAAAATTAAAAACAAATTTTTTTTTAATTTTTTGTAAAATATTTATTATAAATTTTTTTGAATTATTTTTAAAAACAAAAATTTTTTTAATTTTTTTTAAAAATTTAATTTTAAATTTATCATTCGAAAAATTATTAAATTTCTTAAATAAAAAATTTAATAAAATTCAATTTTTTATTGGAAAAGGTTTTTTTTTAAACGAAATGTTTAATGTTATTCTTTATATGTTTAAATATAAAGATATTGTATTATTTAAACATTGATTAATAATCAATTTAGAACGAATGAATTTTATTAAACATAAAAAATTTTTTTATTTTTTAAAATTAATATTAAAACAATTATTTAAGTACTTAAATAATTATTTTAATATTAAAGGAATTTATTTAGACATTACTGGAAAAATTTCTGTTTCAGGAGACGCTAGAACAAGAAGATATATTTTAACTTACGGTTATTTAGGTTTTTCAAATGTAAAATGTAAATTAAATTTTACTAAATTTACTGTTAGAACACAAACTGGATTATTAGGTCTAACCTTAGCTTTATCTTATAATTAATTAAACATAAGTAGATTTTTTTCCTTGTTGTTTATAAATTATTTTTTTATTTAATTTTAAACCTCTTTGAGTATATTTATTTCATGATCTTAATTTAAAAATTTTAAATAATTGTGCATTTGTTTTGCTTAAGTTTAAAAAGAATAAAAAAAATTTTATTTTTTTTATTCTTTTTAAATTTTTATTTTTTAGATAGATATAAGATTTATTCGCGTGTCCAAATTTAAACAAAAACAAATTAGACTTTATCTTTTCTATTTTAAAACTTTTCCCATTATATTTGATTTTTCGAAAAAAATATTTGAATAACGTTTGAATAAAAAAATTCGATAAAAATATAAATTTTTTAGACATTAATCATTGCGATTTTTTAAAAAATAAATTTCGTGTTGAAAAATCATAAAAAAAAATTAAATTATGAAACGCACAAACAAAAAAAAAATTAGTATTATAAATATAAAGAAAAAAACAATTAGTGTAATTTAATTTCCCAATTAAAAAATTTAACGAAGTAGGTAGTGTAAAAATTAATTTATGTTTAGATAAAATCATTATCTTTATTACATTTTATACAATAATTTTAATCATAAGTAAACCTCCTGATTTTGTACTTTGAGAATTTTTGAAACCTTGCGGTGTTGAATAAATATAGATATTTTTAAAAAAATAAAAATTATTAATTAATTTTTTACAATATAATTTTTTATTATTACTTAAAAATAAAATTATTTTGAAATTTGTATTAAACAAAATTTTAATTAAAGTTTTATTATTTATTATTTTGATTTTTGAAATTAAGTTTAATTTCAAAAATAATTTTGTTAATTTCAATATTGATTGTGTTTTTATTAAAAAAATATTTTTATTTTTATTTTTTATACTTATTTGTATTTTTTTTAAATTGTTTTTCATTTTACTTAAATGTTTTTTTTAAAATTAGTTAATAAACCTAAATCCAAATATTGTTTAAAAATACGTCTATTAAAATTAGAAATTTTAAATGTAGTTTTTGTATTTCCAGTACTAACACAAACATTTTGTTGTTTACTGATTGAGCTAAATTGTTTACTTTTAAAATTTTTAAAAAAAATAAAAAACATTTTTTTTTGAAACGATATATTTTGATTTTGTAATAAAATTTTAATTAAAATTGTTAAAATTTCATTTTTTAAATATTTTTTTCTTTTTATAATATCTTTAATAATTATTTGATTGATTTTATTGAATTTCATTATCTATCAATTTCTCCAAAAACAATATCAACTGTTCCTATTAAAGCAACTAAATCAGCTAAAAAATGTCCTTTAGCTAAATTAGGTATTATTTGTAAATGATGATAAGCTGGTGAACGTACTTTACATCGATACGGTTTATTACTATTGTCTGAAATTAAAAGTACTCCAAACTCTCCTTTTGGGGATTCAACAGCTTGATACGTTAATCCCGATAAAACTGGAAATCCTTCAGTTCAGTATTTAAAATGTTGAATTAATTCTTCCATTGAATTATACTCAAATTTTTGTAACGTATTTGTTTTAAACTGAGGATTAATTTTCTTTAATAATAAATTTGTATTAAAATTTGATGATTTTTCTTGCTTTAAATTAATTTTATAAAAAATTAATTTATTAATTACTTGATTGATAATTTGTAAACTTTCAGTCATTTCATTCATACGTAATAAAAATCGATCATATGAGTCACCATGTTGACCTATATAACTTCTAAAATTTAAACTATAATAGTTTGCATATGTTTCTAATTTATCTAATCTCAAATCTCGTTTAATACCAGTACTTCTAGCCATAACTCCTGTTAAGCCATTCTGTAAACAAAATTTATACGAATAAGTACCAATGTTGACTAATCTCTGTTTTCAAATTTTATTATATGTTAGAACATTATGCATTTCGTTTAAAGTAAAAAAACAGTTTCTTACAAAATCGAGAATATCTTCTAATAGAAAAGAAGAAATCGAAGCTAAATTAATTTCGTTTGGTCTATAAAAAGCAGCATGCATTCGAGCACCACAAACACGTTCGTAAAATTCCATAATTTTTTCACGTTCTTCAAAAGCTCAAAAAACAGATGACATACTACCGATATCTAAAGCATGGCAAGCTATGGCAAGCATATGATTAAGAATTCTTGTTAATTCGTCGTATAATGTTCTTATTTGAACAAATGTAGACGAATAATTTAACGATCCTAATAAAGCTTCTATTCCTAAGCAATAAGCATGTTCTTGCACTAACATTGAAACATAATCAAAACGATCAAAATAAGGTAATGAATGTAAATAAATTTTATCTTCCATTAATTTTTCAGATCCTCTATGCAATAATCCAATATGCGAATCTGCTTTTTCAATAATTTCTCCGTTTAATTGTAAAATTAATCTTAAAACTCCGTGCGCAGCTGGATGTTGTGGTCCAAAATTTAAATTTATTGTTTTAATTTTTTTTAAAGTAATATCGTTTTTATTTAGTAAAGGAGATCACAATTGAAATATACTTCTATTCAATTATATTATTTGATGCAAAATTGAATTTATTTAAATTTAAACTCGGAAAATGAAATTTCAACAAATTGAATTTTTGTTTTTATTTTTTTAAACGTTTTAATATACTGCCTAACTTTAATTGTTTTTTTTACTTTAATAAGTATGACTTCAGCTGTTTTATTAAAATCTACCGATAATTTTAAAAATTTATCACAAACAATTTTTATTTATTCAGTATTAATTTTTATTTTTTTAACATTAGCTGGTATGCCGCCCTTTCTTTCTTTTTTTAGTAAATTTTTTTTATTTATTTTAATTTTTAAAAATATTCAATATATAAGTATTTGTTTTTTTTTTTTGTTTAATTGTTTCACTATTTACTTTTATGTTCAACATTTAAAATTTTTGACATTTAAAAAAAAACAAACAGATTTTTTAATTTATTTTTTTTATAAAACTTATTCTATTAATTCATTATTTTGAATTATATTAATTATATTTTTATTGATTTTTGGAGGTTTATTTTTTTTTGATTTTTTAGCTTTACTATTAATATTTGTTTAATTTTTTTTTATTATTGAATTGTTTAATTTTTATGTTAAAAGAATTGTTACATTTAGGAAAAACTTATTTTATAAAGCTCCAACAGTTTAATTTTAAAAATTATTTTTTGTTTATTTATTTTTTAAAATTTTGTATTTTTTTTTTTTTTTTTTTATTTTTTTTTTTTTTTTTTTTTTTTTTTTTGCTATCGTTATAATATTTAGTTTATTAAAATAAAAATTAATTTTATGGATTATTTAAATTTTTGATATGATTTAAAAACAAATTTTTCTTTAGTGATTTTACTGGATTTAATTTATACTTATATGAGATTAGAGTATTTACCTTTTGTTTTTACATGAAATTCTTTATTAACTTACATAAATATTTATAACGATGTTTTTTATTACATTTTTTTTATTTTTCAAACAGAACCACTATTTTATTATTGTGGTGTTTTTTTTTTTTTAACAACATTTATTAGCTTTTTTTTCATATCTTATTTAGGTTTATACGGGATTTTTAAATTTAACATAATTTCGTTATTTTTATTTTGAATAACCACTTTAATTTATTTTTTTATTTTTTTTAATAATAATACTTTTTATTTAATTAAGCTTGGATCTTGATTCTCTTTATTTTCAAATTTTAATGTAACTTTTGAATTTTACATCGATAATCTTTCAATTTCATACATGGTTTTAACTTTGACTATTTCTTATTTTGTACAATTATACACTTTTTCATACTTTAGGTACGAACCATTAGTTGAACGATTAATTTTATTTTTAAATAACTTTATTTTGAGTATGATTTTTTTTGTATCTGTGTCAAATTTAATAGTTTTATTTTTGGGATGAGAATTAATTGGATTTACTTCTTTTGTTTTAATAAATTTTTGAGTAACTCGTAAAGCTACATTAAAAGCTGCATTTAAAGCATTTGTTTTTAATAAAATTAGTGATATGTTTTTTTTTTTGTTTATAGTTTTAAATTTATATATATTTAATTCTCTCGATATTTTAATTTTAAACAAAGAAATTTTATTATACCAGCAGTATACTTTATATTTTTTTAATTTTGAGATAAATGTTATCGAAATTTTAACATTATTTTTAATTTTAGCAGCGTTCATTAAATCTGCTCAATTAGGTTTTCATTTATGATTACCAGATTCCATGGAAGCACCTGTACCTGCTTCAGCTTTAATTCATTCAGCAACATTAGTATCTGCAGGTTTATTTTTATTATTGCGATTCAATTCATTTTTTGAATTATCGACTTATTCAATTTATTTAATTCCAATTTTCGGAGCCTTGACTGGTTTGTACGGTGGATTAGGTGCAATGTTTCAATCTGATATTAAACGAATTTTAGCTTATTCAACGATTAGTCATTGCGGTTTTTTAATTATAAGTTTTTTTTTTTTTTCTACTGAAATTACCTTATTTTATTTATATGTGCATGGATTTTTTAAAGCTGGTGTTTTTTTATGTGTAGGAAATGTTATACGTTTCAGTAATAATTATCAAGACTATCGTAGAATGGGAGGATTTTTTAAATATTTAATTAGTGATTGCTATTTTATTTGTTTCGGGTTATTTAATTTAGGGGGATTACCTTTTAGTTTGGGATTTTATATGAAACATTTTTTCTTAGTAATAATTCAACAAAATACTATTTTTAATAGTTTACTGTTATCAATTTGTCTAGTAGGAGCATTGACTGGATTATTTTATAGTTTTAAGTTAATTGATTATATTTTTTTTGATACTAAAAAAGCAAAAAAAAATACTTATAAAAAATTTATAAAAAAAAATATCTCAACAACATATAATAGTAAAGTTGTTTCTGTTATTAATTTTAACGAAAAAATAAATAATTCTTTTAATGATTACATATATAATTTAAGTATTAATTATAATTTTTGAAAATATGGTATTAAAAATAGATATTCAACTTCTTTCTCTTTTTTTTTATTTGTTAAAAAATTTTTTTATAATTATAAAAGTAAAATAAATTCTTTCAATAATTTGAATCTAAACACTATAAAATTTTATTTTTTTAATAATTCACCAATAGCAATTTACGCAATAAATTATCTTTTTTTTTTTGCTTATTTTATCATATTAACATTTTTATTTTATATTTTAACAGACTTAAGTATAATTGAATATTCTTATACCTTTAATAACAATTACAATGAAATTTTTTTTTTAAATTTTATTTCGTTGTGAAATTTAAGTTATATAAATTGATTAATAATAATTTTAAGTTTTTCTATTTACTTTAGTTTTTGAAAAACTTTAATTTCTGTAACTCAAATTATGAATTTTTTTTTATATATTAATTTATTACTATTTTTTTTTATAGTTTATATTAATTATTAAAAGTAATACAAAGAAAAAACGATGTGGGGAAATATTATTCTTGAAGTTTCATTTATGACTAATTTTCATTTAGGATTTAATAATACGCGATCAGATGTTGTAATTCATCTAGTACAATGACAATATTGATGGTGATTTTGATTTTCATATTTATGAGGACTGTACTTTTTATTATTAATGAGAATTTTTAGATTTAGAACATTAAAATTTAAACCTCGAATAGCTACTACGTATCGTCCACATGGAAAATGAGGGGATATTATTATTTGTTTATTGCCTGTTTCTTGATGTGTTAATATTATTACTAATTCAAATTTAATATTACGTATGATTGAATGACAAGCTGAATCAAGTTTATTTACATTAAGAATTCGTGGAAGACAATGATATTGAATTTATAAATATGATTTAAAAACTATTACTGATTTATTAACTACACCAAAAAATGTTGGACATAATAAATGACAGATATCAACTCCAAATGATTTAGAAATTTCTGACGATTATTTACATATTTTACAATTACGTATGAATAATAAATGATTAAAAAAATATTGAACTGAGGAATTGTATAAAGATTTTAAAGAGACTAAATTTAATGTTGTTTCAAACGTTGAAAAAAAAAAATTATTTTTTTTAACTAATAATTATTCGACTGATTACCTTAATTCTACAAGTTTTTATAAAAATAACATATTTTTAACAAAAAAATTTAATAAATTTATTGAAACAGAAAATAATTTATATGACTATAAAAATTTTTTTAAATTTAGTAACAATCTAAATTTAGACGCTAATATTTTAAAAAATTTAAAGAAAATTTCTCAAAATATATTTCCTTTAAATGTTAATAACGTAATATTCAATCATGAAGATATTTTAGAAGTTACTCGTTGATTAAAAAGAAGTCAAGGTACCATAAGTCCGTTAAGAATTATTAAATATCCATTCGTAACAAATTCGTTTGAAGCTGATAAAACAAAATTATTTAGAATTAGATTTAACGAAAAATCTTCTAAATTAATTCATAAACCAACTTCGAACAATAATTATTTAGTACTAAAACAAAAAAAATACAAACCGTATAAATTATTACCGACAAAAATAAAAAAAATTAAGCTTACTTCTAAGGAAGAAATTATTAAATATTCTAGAAAATTAACTTTATTAAATAACTCAATTTTTATTGAAAATAATTTTAATGGTTCAATTAGATATAAATTAATTAAAAAAATGAAACAACAAAATGAAAATATTCCTGTTACATTATGAAAACGTTTATTACGAACAAAGCGAACTTTAGTTTTACCGGCTCATGTTAATATTGCTTTAATAACAAATTCGTACGATGTTATTCATTCTTGATTTATTCCAGGATTAGGATTAAAACTAGATTGTATTCCGGGTAGAGCAACGCATCATGTTTTACATATAGATAATGTAGGATTTTATTATGGTCAATGCGCTGAAATTTGTGGTCGATATCATCATCACATGCCTATTAGAATTTGTGCTTTACCGTTCGAACATTTTTTAGTTTGATGACATACCTTTGGATTACCTAAATTATTAGGAATAAAATCGTCAAAACGTTTATTAACAAAAGATTATGGTTTAAGAAAATATACTTGATAATACAATTTTTTTGTAAATGTTCGTTGAGTTTATCATAAAATTGGATGTAAATTTTTTTAAAAGGGAGTGTGATCTTAGCTTAGAATTAACGCTAATCAGACGCATTAACACATGCAAGTTAAATTTTAATAATTAAAAAAAATTATTAAAATAGCGAAAAGGTGAGTAATAAATGATTTATTGCTATTTGTATTATTTTAATAATAATTTAGAATTATAATCTAACGATTCATTTTTAATTAATTATATATATATATTATTTTTATTCTATTAACTTAAAAAGTTTTTTTAAATTCGATAAATAATAAAATCATTTGAGATCAAATATTTTTTATTTAAATAGTTTTTAACCTCTAGTTGATTTGAGAGAAGAATCAGCCACATTGGAGATGAGAACCATCCTATCTATTAAATGACAGCAGTGGGGGATTTTAGGCAATACACAAAAGTGCGACCTAGCGAACTGATGAAAGTGACGAAAACTAAGGTAGTTGTAAAACTTGACCTCTAATCAACATAATGTTATTAAATTTGCGAAGAAGCCATGGCCAATACATGTGCCAGCAGCCGCGGTAATACATGAGTGGCGAGCGTTATTCCTCTTGATTGGGTGTTAAGGATGCGTAGACTATAAAATAAATTACTATAAACTAAAATGAAAGAACAAGTTTTATACTAATATTATTTTATTAGAATTTTTATTAAGTATTTAGTAGTTGTAAATTAATGATAAAATATTATAGTTTACAAAAATTTCTTATAGTGAAAACAAAATACTAATAAAATTTGACGTTGAGGCATAAAAGTATGGGCATTGATAAGGTTTTGTATCCCTTGTAATCCATACTGTAAAAGATGAGTAGAAATTGATTTAATTAAATTGATTAAGCTAACGCGTAAATACTCCACCTGGGCAGTATTGTCGCAAGATCGAAACTTAACAGAATTGGCGGGAATTTGTTTATACGATGGAATATGTGGTTCAATGCGATGATCCACGCATAATCTTACCAACGTCTATTTATTATTTTAATCATTCATTTTATTTTTATATGAATAATAAATTCGGTACTGCATGGCTGTCGTCAGTTCATGTGTTAATATATAAAATTTAGTTTTATAAATGAACGCAACCTTTAACATTAATATTAAATTAATAATAAATTTATTAATTTTTTTAATGTTTTTTTTTTTAATTAAAAAAATTAAGTGCAAAAGCTGAAGTCAAGTCTTTACGGTCCTTACATGTTGGGCTACACATGTGTTACAAAGATAAAAACAAAAAATTATTACAATGTAAATTTTAATTAATTTTTAAAAATTATCAGTGTTCGGATTGTTTTCTGTAATTCGAAAACATGAAGTTGAAATCGTAAGTAATCGTAAAATAGTATGTTACGGTGAATTTTTTTTTCCAAATTTTACACACACCGCCCATCACGCTCGGAAAGTTATTTAGGGGGACTATATTTTAAATAATTTTTTTTTAATTTAAGAAATTTAAATTATATAAGGCTATATTGCAATTCGAGTGAAGTTGACACAAGGTACTGGTAGGGGAACTTGCTGGTGGAATATAATTAAATTTTAGTTCTTCATATGTTTAAAAAAGTAAACATTTTTGTGTTTGGTTGTGGAAATGTTAAATTTTATTTTAAATTACATTGAAGAATTATTAGCTACGGTAATAATAATAATAATGGGAACTTCTATTTATAAAACTTGAATTAGTGAATTAATTTGACCTACTCAATATCATAATAAAAAAAATTACCGATATATTAAAGCAAGTACTAGTAAAATTCGATTATTTACTTTAATTTTACCTAAATTAAAGGGAACAAAAAAATATTCTTTAATTTTTTTAAAAATTTTATGATGATTTTTTTTTAAATATCGACTTTAATGAAGAAAAAAATGGTTAAAAAATAATTTTTAATAAATAATTATATTATTACTTAAATGTAAACCATTTTTATATGATTAGGATTTCTTTCGTGAATTTTTTATTTTTTTTTTTTAAATTAAATATAAGATGATTTATTCATTGTATCGATAAATTAATTACATATTATGTTCAAACGTATTTTTTATTAAATCAATTAATTTTAAAAAATCAAATTATAACTAAAACACAATTAGAAACAATTTCAAATTATAATTTTTCTTTAATTGTATTTTTACACTCACTCGTTAAACTTTTAAATTTTAATATAAATAATATTATAAAAATTAATTTAAATTCATTTATTTTTTTAAAAAAAATAAATGAATCTTCTGTTTATTTTTTTAAAAAAATAAAAATTAGTTTTCAAAATAAAAAAAAAAAAATTCAAATAAATGAAAAATTTAAACAATTTTGTAAATTAAATTGGAAAATTAAATTTATTCCCACCTCTGTAAATAAATATACAAATAATAATTTACAAAATAAAATAATTGTATATTATTTAAGAAAAAATAAAATTTTTAATAAAAGTCGCTATTCGCGTAATAGACAATTGTATCGAACAGGTGTTTATTGATGTTTATGATTAAGTATTTTTATAGGTTGAGGGTTATATTTTATTTTTTATCGTTTTACTATTAATTTTGGTTATTTATGGTGATTAACGTATTTAGGATTAAGCTCGTTTTATTTTAATAGACTAGTAAAATATCATTTATATAATTTTAAAATATTATTTCATGAAATAATATTAAACATTATTTGATTAAAATTTTTTATTTTTAATTTCTTTAAAACAATACAATTTATTTTATCTTATTTTAGTAATAAAATTAAATATATTTTAATTTATTTTTCTTCATTAAAATAATATTAAAAATAAAATTTAATTAGAGGAATAGTTTAATGGTAAAACTACGGTCTTCAAAATCGTCGTTGTGGGTTCAAATCCCTCTTCCTTTGAATCAATAAATTTCAAATTGAATTGTTATATTTTAATGATCGTGACACCAATGCAATCTTTTTATTTATTTATTCAAACAATTTTCAAAGATAGTATAATTATTTTATCTTTAATAAATAAAATTATTATATACTTTTTATATTTATTAACTTTCAACAAAAATTTTTTTTTTAATTTTTTAAAAAATTTAATATTTTCAAAAAAATTAAAAAAAACAAATTTTTTATTTAATACAATAACTACAATTTATTTAAATAATCAATTAGTAAAATTAAATTTAAATTTTGATTTTATTCAATTAATTTTTATTAAATTTTTATTAAACTTTTTATATTTTTCAAATTTTATCGATCTTTCTGAAAATTATAAAAATAATAGACAAATAAATACAAATTTTTTTAAAAAAAAAAAAAATTTAATGTTACTAAAATACTATAGTACTATTAATTTTACAGGTTTAAAACAACTTTTAAAACTTTTCAAAAATTGATTTTTACCCCTAATTTTATTAACGATTAGTGTTTTTCATGGTTTAATAATTCATGCGTTACCTTTTAATAAAGTTATTTTTATTTGAATTGCGTTTTTTATGGTTTTGTATTGATTATTGTCTGGATTTGTTTTTTTTTTTAAAAAATATCAATTTGGTAAATACACTAGCGCAATTCAAAGATTTTGAAGACGAAGTTATATTTTATTTTGACTTTTAGAATCATGTTTACTATTTGTTTTTATTTATTTAACATTTATTGCAAGTCAAGAATCATTTTATATGTACGATCAAATTCAAATTTATAAAACTCATTTATTTTCGTGAAAAATTTTTTTATTAAAAATTGTTCCATTATTATTTTTGTTATTAATTGTTTATTTTTTAATGTTATCGATAAAATGAAATTTTTTCTCTAAACTTTCAATTTGAATTTTGTTTATTACTGTTATTTTAACATATATAGCGTGAATTGAATTTTATCAGTTTTTTCATATTGTTAATTTTTATGGAAATTTAAATTGATTATATGATGTAGAAGAAAAAATTTGATCATTAGAATTAGAATCTCGTCGTACACGAATAGTAAATCATTATGTTATGTTATTGTTAATTTTGAAATTTTGACATTTATTATTTGTTTATGGATTTTGATTATTTTATATTTTACGAAGTAATGAAAAACACTCTTTAAAATATCCTTTGTTAGCGGCTAATTTTCAAAATTTTATTATTTTGTATATAATGAGTTGACTTTATATGTATCCTTGATTAAAAATTTATTTAAAAAAATTATTAATTTCTCCATACTATTGATTTTATGTGAATAATCGTTCATTAACTTGACGTATTTTTTTTTTAGATTTAAAACTTTTTTTTTCTAATTTATTAAATCATGAACTTTTCACTTCAATTAATGCTATATCTTTTTATAAAAATATTCCATTTTTTTATTGAATTGAATCCGATTCTGTACTATTTTATTATCATACACGTAAACATTTTATTAAAAATACTTTTTTACTAAAATTATATGATTTATCAAATTAAATTAATTAAATATTTAATTTTTAGTAGTTTTATAATAATTTTAATAAAATATTATAATTATGAATGAATAATTCGATTTCATATTTTGTTTTGATTTATATTTGTACAAATAATTATAACGATTAAAATTAATTTTACGTTAATATTTAAAAATTTCCCATTAAATTACTTGTACGTGTTATTATTTTTAAGTTTATTAATTATTATTTTATTAAATTATTGAAATTTTACATTTTATAATTTTTTTCAATTTCAGTTTTTAAAAAAATATTTAAAATATTTTTTTTATTTTTTTTTATTATAACATATAATATTCTTATAATTTTAATTACGAATGTTAAGGATAACTTTTGTTAAATGTTTAATGGATTTTAAAAATTTAATTGTTGATTTATCATATTATTATATTAATTTTCAACAAGAATTTTACTCAAAAGAAATGTTATTAACAAAATTTTTCAGATGATGCAAACAATTTAATGATAGACGTAAATATATTTTAAAAAAATACGTGTATACAATAAATCATAAAAGAATTGCATTAAATTATTTATATTTTTCAATGTGAACTGGATTATCTGGAGCTGCTTTAGCAACAATGATAAGATTAGAATTAGCTTATCCAGGTAGTCATTTTTTTAAAGGAGATTCTTTACGTTATCTTTCTGTTATAACCGCGCATGGATTAATTATGGTTTTTTTAGTTGTAGTACCTATTTTATTTGGAGGATTTGCTAATTTTTTTATTCCATATCATGTAGGATCGAAAGATGTAGCTTTTCCAAGATTAAATAGTATTGGATTTTGATTATTACCTGCTTCTTTTTTAGCAGTAGCTAAAACTGCTTTTATTAGACAACAATTTTGACATTTTTATGATAAAACTGCATTTTATTTTCCTTTATTCGATAAAACGTTAAAAAGAATAAATCAACAATTTAAACAAGAAGATATTTTTTCTCATAATATTTTAAAAAAATTTATTCAAGACGAGCATTCCTTTTTTTATAAACCAAGAAAAAAAATTAATATATCAAATTACGAAATATTTTCTTTTATTCCGTTAAAATTTTTATTTTGATCGAATATTATTTCTTATCCTGAAAATTTTTGATATATTGCAAATCGAGTTTCTAATATGAGAAGAAAAAAAATTTATGTAACTAAATGTTCGAATCGTACGCTCACTTTATCAGGTTGAACTTTTATTACACCTTACTCTTCAAATATTAAGTACACTGGTATTGGTGGACAAGACATTATTATTTTTGCAGTTATTTTAACCGGAATAACAACTTCTATAAGTTTTACAAATTTATTAATTACTAGAAGAACATTATCGATGCCGGGTTTACGAAATCGTAGAATTTTACTTCCATTTATAACTATTGCTTTATTTTTAACAATGCGTATGTTAACTTTAATCACTCCTGTTTTAGCAGCTGCTATGATTATGTTATTATTAGATAGACATTGACAAACAACTTTTTTTGATTTTGTTTACGGGGGGGATAATGTTTTATTTCAACATTTATTTTGATTTTTCGGACACCCAGAAGTTTATGTATTAATCATTCCTTCTTTTGGAATTGTGAATATGATTATACCTTATTCAAATACTCGAAGAGTTGCTTCAAAACATCATTTAGTCTGAGCTATTTACATGATGGCATATTTAGGATTTTTAGTATGAGGACATCATATGTATTTGGTTGGTTTAGATCACAGAAGTAGAGCTTTATTTAGTACTCTTACAGTTATGATTGCGTTACCAGCAACCGTTAAAATTGTTAATTGAACGCTTAGTTTACTAAATGGGGCATTAAAATGAGATGCTGCTATATTTGGAGTATTTGTTTATTTGACATTTTTTTTATCAGGGGGTTTAACTGGGATGTGACTTTCACATGTTTGTTTAAATATTTCAACTCATGATTCATTTTATGTTGTTGCTCATTTTCATTTAATGTTTTCGGGTACAGTTATGACAGCTATTTTTATAGGAATTTATTATTACTTTCCAGCTTTATTTGGTATAAAGTATTCTAGAATATTTGCTTATTTACATTTAATTTATTTTTTTGGTGGTCAATGAATGACATTTTTACCATTATTTTGAGTTGGTTACGCTGGATTACCTAGACGAGTGCATGATTATCCTATTGTTTTTATGGGTTGACATGGAATGTCGTCTGTTGGTCATTTCATTACTTTGGTTTCGATAATTTTTTTTTTTTGTATGTTATTAGATTCACATATAGAAAGAAGAGTTGCAACATATAGTACATTAGGAATTCCTCGTTGACATAAACGTATTAATTATTATATTTTTAAAATTCGATATTTACAAATTACTTCAAAAAAATTAATTAATATACCAAATTCTAAAATTAGAAAATATTTAACAAATAATTATTTTAATGATTATGAATTGTATGAATAAAATAAAAATTAATGAATATGTTTTTTATTTCTTATTTACTTATTTTTATTATAAATTTATGTTTAATGTTAATTGTAACTATGGCTATTGCTGCACTAACTTTAATTGAAAGAAGAATTTTAGCTTTAGTTCAACGTCGAGTTGGACCACAATTCGTTGGATATAAAGGACGATTACAATATTTAGCAGATGCTTTAAAACTTTTTACTAAAGGTGCTTTAATTCCTGATGAATCAAATAAATTTTGATTTATAACTATTCCAGCTATTGTTGCAGCTTTAGGTTATTCTTTTTGAATGAATTCCGTGTGAGGACCAAGTGTTTGTTTATTTGAAATAGAATACAATTTAGTTTACGTATCATTATTTTCAATTTTATTTAGTTTTTGTATTATTTTAACAGGATATTTTAGTAAAAATAAATATGCTATGTTAGGATCATTGCGATGTTGCTTAGTTACTTTAAATTTAGAATTGTACATGGGATTATTTATATTAAATATTGCAACATTCGGACAATCTTTTTCTTTTTTTCCTATTGTTATATTACAAGAAATTATATGATTTTTTTTTATTTTTTTTAGTATTATTGGATTAGTTATCATTACTTTTTTATTAGAAACAAGTAGAGCTCCTTTTGATCTAACCGAAGCAGAATCAGAACTAGTGGCAGGTTATGGAGTTGAATACGGAGGATTCTACTTTGGTTTATATTATTTAGGTGAATATTTTCATTTATTTTTTTTCTCTTTAGTTATTAGTGTTTTATTATTTGGTGGATGAGAATTACCAAATTTTATTTTATTTCCGTTACTAGCTTATTATAACTTTAATTATTTATAAAGAAAATGTTAAATGAATATTGTTAATTTGAGATAATTTTAATTTATTAAATAATATTTGATGACCATGATTAAATGTTTTTAATCTTTCATTTTTTTTACAATTAAGTATATTATACAGTTTATATTTAATTTTTTTTTCAAAAAATATCTATTATGTTATTTTTTATTTTTTTTTATTAATTTTTTATTTTGGAATTTTTTTATGTTTATATCAAGTTGAATTATTTACTGGATTTTTATGATTAGCTGAATGTATTATTATTTTTTGTTTATTATTATTACTTTTTTATTTAAACACAAGTGGAAATTGAAATAAATTATTAATAAACCTAAGAATTTATATTTTTATAGGGTTTTTATTAGCTTTTTTTTGTTTATGTTTCGGCTATCATTTTACAAATACTGTTGAATTAGAAACAGATGTTTTTTTCAATAATTGATCAATTTGAGATGATTATTACGAAGCTTTTATAAATTCTAATGCTAATGATTTTATTGCTTTTTTAATAAGTTATTATACTCTTAATAGTTATTTTTTATTGATTATAGCTTTTTTAATTTTAATAGGAAGTTTAATTTGTATTCAAATGTATAAATTAATTAAAATAAATAAAATTAATGCGTTTTCTAATTTATTTAATTACTATCATTTTTTTAAAAACAATATGTCTTTTAATTTTATTCGACAACAAAATTTACATATTCAAGAAAAACAAATCTCAAGTACTCGAATTTTTAAAAAAAAAAAATAATGATTCAAAAACAAACATATTTAATACCGGGCGACCGATGCGGGGTTTTTTGAGTAAAAACATTTCATTTATATGGTAATTGAAAAAAAAAATATTCAAAATTAGGGGAATTTATAAAAGTTAGTGTTAAAAACGTTCGTCCAGAATCAAAAATAAAAAAACGTATCAAATTAGTTGGTTTTATAATTCGTAATAAAAAAGAATGTTTTAAATCTGATTGTTCTTTTTTAAAGTTTAAACAAAATAATGTAATTTTATTAAAGAAAAGATTAACACCTAAAGGGAAAGAGATTTTTGGCCCAATTCCTTGAATAATTAAACGAAAAAAATTTAGAGCATCTTTCCCATCTATTTTATAAAATTTTATTAATTTAATAATTTTTATTATTATATAGATTAAACATCTTAAAATTAAAAATGTTTAACTGACTTCATACTTACTATTTTAATTTAATAGATACACCAACTAATTTATTTAAATTAAATTTATGAGCCTATATTAATATTCGCTTGTTCAAAACTAAGATAACTCAAATTTTAATTTTTTTTATTACAGGTTTAATTACATTACAACAAAAAAAAATTAAAATTTGACATAAAAATTTTAATTTTGATTCATTTTTATATATTTATGTTACGTTTAGTATACTTATTATATTATTTTTAAGTATTTTTTTATAAAAAAATACTTAAATGAGCTGAGATAAATCATTGTACTTTTTTTTTAAAAAAAAATAAATTAAAATTATTTTATTTAATAAAAACTTATTATTTAAATGAAAAAAAATCTAATAATTTGTTTATATCATTTATTAATCAATTTATTGTATTTTATATATTCGACAAAAAATTACAACAAATGTTTATTCAATTAAAATTTTGATTTGTAAAATATTTAAATATTTTATTTTTAAATAACTTTTGTTATTTTATTTTTGATGATTCGTTTAAATCAAATGTAAATTTGATTTATTATTTTTTATTTTATAAAAATTTATTTTTTTATCATCATTGATTTTTTAATATGGAACAAAAATTATTAAAAAAAAAAAAATGATATATTTATTTTTTAGCGATTTTTTATAAATTAAACATAACTTTTTTATTATTTCAACACGAGACTTTTTTTATTTTTAAAATAATTCAAAAATTAAAAAAAATACAAATATTCTCGAATTTATATTTAATTTGTTGTTCAAAATTATTTTCTAAAAATTTTTTTTTTATTTGATTTTTTTTACAATTTCTTTTATTTTTTTTTTTCATTAAAATTAATATTCAAAAAAAAAAAAATCTATTTTTATTTTTACAAGCTTCGCAATTATCAAAGAATTTAATTAAATCATATAATTAATAATATGCAACAATTATTACTTTTAAATTTTTCTTTTTTCATAAATTGACTTTATCATTTTATTTTTTTTAGTTTGATTTTTGGTTATTTGTTTAGTATCATATTATTATTATTTTCTAAAATTTCTTTGTTTAAAGTTTTTTTTAAAAATATAAATTTTTTTTTTTTTATAAAATATATATTAATTTTTTCCTTTAGCATTAGTTCTTTATTATTAATATTGATTTTTTATTATTTTATTTATTATTATTCTTTTTTAATTAAATTAAATTTAAATTCGTCATTTTATACTAACGTGGATATTTTAAATCCTAAAATTAATTTATATAATTTTTTTTATTTTTCGATGGATATTTTTGGGATAATTTTATGTATATTAGCTTTTATCGTTGGTTTTTTATCTTTTCTAGCTTTGGATACTCGACTTTATTTTTCAAAAATTAAATTTATTAATATGTGTCATTTATTATGTATTTTTATTTTTTTATTCGTATCTGTGAATAATGTTATTTTATTATTTTTTTTTTACGAATGTTTATTAATTCCATCATTTTTATTTGTTTATTTTGTTAGTCCGTACAGAAGATCTGTTCAAGCTTCATTATATTTTTTAATTTGAACACAAATTGGATCTTTATTTGTTTTAATTTCGATTGCATATATTTATTATTTAACAGGAGAAACAAGTTTTAAGTATATTCAATTATTTAATTTTACAAAAATAGAATCTTATTTTTTATTTACTTGTTTATTTTTTGGGTTTGGTATTAAAATTCCTATATGACCTTTTCATCATTGACTTATTAAAACTCATGTAGAAGCTCCCGCTGGATTTTCAATGTTTTTAAGTGGATTTTTAGTTAAAAGTGCATTATTTGGTTTTTTTAAAATTACTCACTTAATTAATTTTGAAATAAACACTACGTTTTATTTAATGATTATTTTGTTAGGGGTTATTGATTCTTCTTTAAAAATGTGAAGTCAAACTGATATTAAAAAATTAGTAGCTTATGGTACTATTCAAGAAATGAATTTAATTTTTTTATTATTTAATTGAGGAAGTACAAATTCATTATATGGTGGATTAATTTTTTGTATAACTCATTCATTTTTATCAGGCTTACTATTTTATACTGTTGATTGTATTCAACGTCGTTATCATAGTCGTTCTATTACAGAATTATCTGGAATTTTATTATTACATCCTTCACTAGGAATAATTATTTTTTGTAATTGTGTATTATATTCTGGTTTACCGGGTACATTAAAATTTATTAGTGAAATATATATCTACACTGGTTTAATGGAAAATTCTTTTTTAATATGTTTACTATTATTTTTTATTTGTAATTATTTAGGTATTATAGGATTTTCTAAATGTTGATTTAACATATTATTTGGTTTAACTATTAATAAAATTAGTTACATATCAATTGATTTATCTATAAAAGAAATTTTAATTATTAGTTTTTGTTATTTCGCATTATTTTTTATAACTTTAACAAATTTATATATAATTATTAATTAAAAATCGTATTTTAATAATATAAAATTTAATTAATGTTTAATTTTTTTTTTTCGTTTGAATTTCATAGATTATGCCAATCAGGTTTTTATTTAGATTTTTTTTTAAAAAAAATTTCAGAAATTTTTGTTAAAAATATTTTTATTTACTCAGCACAATTTACAGGTGAAAAATATATGATTGAAGAACTTACTAAAAAAGTTTTTGAAAAAAGTTTTTGAAAAATAAATAAACAAATAGGAATTGCGAAATTATTTTATTCCATTTTTTTTACACAAATAATAAGTTTAATTTTTTATAGTTTAACATTTATAATTATCTTATAAATATAAATGTTAATTAAAGTAGTTAATATTAAGTAAAATTCAATATTTATTGAATTTGAAATTATTAGATTAATCTAATAAGTTAAATAATTTAAATTTAATAGAAAATAAGTATTGTGAAAGAAAGGTGAAAAGAAATCTTGTAAGAGTTTTGAAAAAGATTATGAAATTTAATGTAAAAATACAATTGAAATCTATTTGTTTCAATATACCTTTTGTATAATGGACTAGTGACTTTATTAAAATAGCAAGCTAATAAAAAAGCTTAATGAAAATAAAAAAAAGTTATTTTAATAAGACCCGAAGCTAAGTGAACTAATTATGATCAAATTGTAAAAGTAAAACTTTGGAAGATTGAACTCGTAACTGTTGCAAAAGTTTGGGATGAATTGTAATTAGGGGTGAAAGACTAATCAAACTTAGTGATAGCTGGTTTTCTGCGAAATTTATGTACGTAAAGAAAATAAAAATAAATTATTATGGGGTTGGATAATTTTAAATTTTTAAAAATTCTCTAATACAAATAATTTTTTTATTAAGCAGACTATTAGCGCGAAGGTTAATAGTCAAGAGAGAAACAGCTCAGATTGTTTGTTAAAGTATTTAAATATTATTTAATAGAAGAATTTTTTTTAAATTTAATTATTAGGAAGTAGGCTTGGAAGCAGCCATCTTTTAAAGAAAGCGTAAAAGCTCACTTTTAAAAACAATTAAAATGCTTAATTAAATACTTAAACGAAATTCATAAATACAATGTAATAAATAATATACTGAAGCAACAAAATTAATAAATATATTAATTGGTAGCAGAATATGTTGTATTAAATTATATAAATTGTTAAATTTATATAATAAATCAACAATATAGATACTAGTATAAGTAATAGATGTAATGTTCAAATCATTACTGTTTAAAGTTTTAGGTTTTTTTTGTAAAGATAATCTTACAAAAAGTAAAAACGATTTCTAAATATTATATGATCATAAATAATGATATAATGATTTAAATTAATTTTCTTTATATTATTATTAAAATATTTTTAATAAGCAAGATACTTTAATAATAAAAACAACCGGAAAAAAAATTAATTAATAATCGTACTAACTTTAACACAAATAAATTAGTTGAATATATGCTGACATAGAGAATAAAAATATTGAAGGAACTCGGCAAAATTCTTTCGAAACTTAGGTAAAAGAAAGACATTTTATTAAAATAAAAAAAATTTTTAAGATGTATCATATAACAAAGAGCGGCGACTGTTTAACAAAAACATAAGATTTTGCTAAATATAATAATGAAGTATAAAATCTGACATCTGCCCAGTGCCGAAAAATAAAAATAGTATATCTGTATATACTTTTTAAATTACGGTAAACGGCGGCTGTAACCCTGACAGTCCTAAGGTAGCAAAATCCCTTGACAAGTAAGTTTTGTCCTGCACGAATGATGTAACGACTGCTCTGCTGTCTCCAATATTTATCTCATGAAATTGAAATAGTCGTGAAGATGCGATTAATTATAGTTAGACGGAAAGACCCCATGCACCTTTACTATATTCATTTTATGTTAATTGTATTTTCTTTTATAAGCACGTGGGAGAAATATTCATTCATGGAAAACCACTATTGAATAATATAATTAATTTTTAAACAAAAAATAATTTTGAAAGTTTAATATATGATGAGTGTTAGTTTGACTGGGGCGGTTACCTTCTAAAAAGTAACGAAGGTGCATACAAACTCTTTTTTAAAAAATTATTTTTTAAAAAAATTCTAATAAATATTAAAAAGTTGATCAATATAAAAACAATTATGTTGAGGATAAATTTATCAATTATAATGACCCGGTAAAATTTTTTTATTAAATTATCGATCAACGAATAACAGGTACGCTGGGGATAACAGGCTAATGATTCTTTAGAGTTCTTATCGATGGGATCGTTTGGCACCTCGATGTCGACTCATCACATCCTGATGGCGCATAATCTATCAAGGGTTCGGCTGTTCGCCGATTAAAGTGGTACGTGAGTTGGGTTCAAAACGTCGCGAGACAGTTTGGTCCTTATCTGCTATAATAAAAAAAAAACAAAAAAATATCAAATTTCAGTACGAGAGGACCAGAAATGACTAATCTCTAGTTTAATATTTGTTTAACTTAGTAACATTGATATTAAGCCACATTAGGGTTTTTAAGAATTTGAGTATTTAAATTCGAAAAACATTTTTTTAAAGTTTTTAATAATTTTTTTTAATAATAATAAAATTTATATTATAAAATTATTTTTAAAATTCAAATTTGAATCTAGAAATTTTATAATAAAAAATTAATTAATTTTTTTTGAGTTATAAATATTTTTTAAATTATTAAAATAAGTTGCATTAAATGGATGCCTAAAATTTAAATTACTATGTAAATTAAATTACACAAAAATAAGGTAAATATTAATTTGATTTTTTATTTAATTATTTATAAACTTATTTTTTTTTAAAATTAATGAAGCGAATCATCGTAGTAATTAATAATAAAATTCAATTGAAAACATTCGGTAGCGTTGAGCGAATTATGTTAACTTTAATTTTTGAATAAAAATTAAATAATTTGGAATAATTAACAATATAAAGTGAAAGTCTTGTAATTTTTTTTTTAATTTATAATTTTTAGCTGCGCACCTGGTGGTGATGTGGGCTCATTCCCCATTATTTGAATTTGAGGTTCAATTCCTCTCGCAGCCTTAAATTTTTGTCGTCTAAAGGTAAGACAACGGATTTTCACTTCGTTTATCTAGGTTCGAATCCTAGCAAAAATACTACCCGTGTGGTGGAATTGGTAGACACGCGAGGCTTAAAACTTCGTCTATTTTATAGGTATCAGTTCAATTCTGATCATGGGTATTTAAAATAATTTTGGAGAAGATGACCGAGTGGTTAAGGTGATAGGCTGTAAACTTATTGGTTAAATCCGCGTTGGTTCGAATCCAGCTCTTCTCATATAATACACCTACTAATAACCACAACAAATACACCTACTAATAACCACAACAAATACACCTACTAATAACCACAACAAATAC
>OEIU01000369.1_pt1 | contig 43933 bp, 45 predicted proteins | sample 1539221 | NCBI WGS metagenome assembly OEIU01 (sample SAMN03792071, study PRJEB22550) | activated sludge metagenome | feature: wastewater treatment plant; material: activated sludge; isolation source: Wastewater treatment plant of a petroleum refinery complex | place: Argentina: Zarate | collected... | reverse complement strand
GGTTGGCCTTGCCGGAATCCAGCGCCATCGCCAGCGTCAGCGCCTTGAAGGTCGAGCCCATTTCGAACACGCCCGTGGTCAGGCGGTTGATGCGGTCGGGATCGTGCGCTTCCTTCGGGTTGTTGGGATCGAAATCCGGCAGCGACACCATCGCGACGATCTCGCCGGTGCGGACGTTGGAGACGAGGCCGGAAGCCGCCTTGGCCTTGTACTTCTCCTTCGCCTTCAACAATTCATCGCGCAGCGCGTGCTCGACGCGCAGATCGATCGACAGTTCCACCGGCTTCTGCAGCCGGTCGGTGGCAAAGCCCGCGCGGTGCAGATCGGCCAGACCGTTGTTGTCCAGCCACTTCTCCATTCCGGCGATACCCTGGTTGTCGATGTTGACGAGGCCGATCAGGTGCGCGACGGCGGCGCCGGTCGGATAGACGCGCTTGTTCTCGCGCAGGAAGCCGATGCCGGGAACGCCGAGCTTGTGGATGTCCTGCTGCTGCTTCGGCGTGATCTCGCGCTTCAGCCAGACGAATCCCTTGCGCGACGACAAGCGCGCGCGCGCCTCCGCCGTATCGAGGTCCGGCAGCGCGGCGGTGAGAAGCTCGATCGCCTCGTCCTTGTCGATGATGCGCCTGGGCTCGCCGAACAGGCTCGGCGCCTTGACGTCGGTGGCGAGCACCTCGCCGTTGCGGTCGACGATATCGGGCCGCGCGGTCGCAATCGCGTCCTGCGCGGCGGCGCGCCGCGCGCCATGGCTGTCGGCGCCGACCGCGAACATGACAAGGCGTCCGGCGAGAACCGCATAGACCGTCGCGAACAGCAGGATCGCCAATCCCACACGCGCCCGCGCCTTGGCGACGCGGTCGACATTGCGCCCGTAGAGCAGGCTGCGGATCAGCCGCTGCTGCCACGGTTCCGCGGGCTTTCTGACTTTGGCAAGCGCCCGGCCGGTCATTGCTGGTCTCCCGGCTGCGGCACCGATCCGGTGGTGGGCGGCGCGTCGGCGGCGGCCTCGATGGTGTTGATCATGGCGCCGATCGGATCGGGCGCGCCCGGCCGGGCAAACGCCGGCGGCCGTTCCGGCAGGTTCTTCAACTGGTCGTACTGCGTGGCGGCGAGCGGCTGCAATTTGAGGTGACGTTCGCTGAGGCCCTGCAGCCTGAGCGGCGCGTCGAGCTTGGCCCATTCGGCGCGCAATGCCGCGATGGCATCGCGCTGCTCGCGGATCTCCGCGTTCAGCCGCAGCACACGCTCGACACGCGAGGTCGATTCCATCTTGATGCGGTAGACATGAGCCGCCGCGAACACCAGCACGCCGATGACGAGGAAGTGGATGATCCGCATGATCAGCCTCCCCTCATCACGTCGGCGAGGAGCGGCCAGGACGGCAGCCGATCTGCCGTATGCGCCGGCGCTGCGGTTCGCTCGGCCGCGCGCAGCTTTGCCGAACGCGCGCGCGGATTGGCAGATACCTCCGCGTCACCGGGGGTGACCGGGCGTTTGGTCAATATCTGAAAGCTCGGCGCCGCCTGTGCCACTTCGGGAAGATGGCGCGAGCCGCCGCCGGTCTTGCCGCGCGCGTTGAGGAAGTCCTTGACGATGCGGTCTTCCAGCGAATGGAACGACACCACCGCGAGCCGTCCGCCCGGCTTGAGCACGCGCTCGGCCGCCGCCAGCGCCAGATGCAACTCGTCGAGTTCCGCGTTGACGAAAATCCGCAAGCCCTGGAACGTGCGCGTCGCCGGATGGATCTCGTTCGGCTTCGAGCGCACCACGCGGCCGACGATATCGGCCAGCGCCTGCGTCGTCGTGATCGGGGCCTCCTTGCGCGCCGCCACGATGGCGCGCGCAACCGCGCGGGAATGGCGCTCCTCGCCGAAGATATAGATGATGTTGGCGAGGTCGGCCTCGGAGGCCTTCGCCACCACGTCAGCCGCGGTCGGGCCGTCACGGCCCATCCGCATGTCGAGCGGGCCATCGAGACGAAACGAGAAGCCGCGCTCGGCCTGATCGAGCTGCATCGAGGAAACCCCGACATCCATCACGACGCCGTCGACCGCCGCAGCACCCTCGGCCGCGCAGACCCCCGCAAGGTTGGAGAAACGGTCCTCGACCAGGGTCAGCCGTCCCTCGGACCGGTCGACCAGGTCGAACCTGGCGGCAATCGCCGACCGGTCGCGGTCGATGCCGATCACCCGGGTTCCCGCAACATCAAGGATGGCGCGGCTGTAGCCGCCGGCCCCGAAGGTGGCGTCGACATAGACGCCGCCGTCCCTGGGAGCCAGCATCTCGACCGCCTCGCGGCCGAGCACCGGGATATGGCGCGGAGCAGCCGAGCTCATGCGCCGTCCCCCGGCGTTTTTCGGTCGATCACCTGCAAAGTGGACGCGAACCGGCCCATTGCGCCTCAAATCTCTGCGCTTCGCCGGGCTGCTGCGGCCGAGAGGCCACGACCCGGCACGATTGCCGCATCCAACCCGGTTTCGCGCCGGCTCGTTTCCAGACGGAATTTGCTGGGTTGCCATGGCATTTCGAGCGCGAAAAAGGGCCTCGGCCGTCCCTAACCCGGTTCGGCTCTTCACCACTTAGTAACGGCACTTAGCGTTAAGAAAGCGTTGATGATCGGTTACAGCTTCTGGACGCCTTTGAGCCGCCGGAAAATGGTGACACACCGGTATCAAAATGCGGGGAAGAATGCGGCCGCCGCATTGCGTGGCCGCCAGGTAAATGAATAGTAAACGCAAATGTCCCTGAAAAAAGATCATTGCCGCGCTGCCGCCGCCTTTGAGATTAAAAAATGACTACTGGTTCGTTCGCCTCTGCTGGTATTGATTCGAAGCGTCAACGCGCCCTCCCCGTGCCCAGGGCCAACGCCGACATGAAGACCTTCACGCCCGATTCCTCGATCGCTTCCGACGTCATCCCGTCGCCGAACTTCGGCGAGCGCAACAGGGGGCTCGTCGCCGACATGATCCTGCTGCACTACACCGGCATGCCGGATGTGGAAGGCGCGATCGCGCAGCTCTGCACCCCCGGCACCGATGTCTCGGCGCACTACATCGTGCTGGAAGACGGCCGCATCGTACAGAGCGTGCCGGAAGCCAGGCGCGCCTGGCACGCCGGCGTGTCCTCCTGGGCCGGCGAGGACGACATCAATTCCTGCTCGATCGGCGTCGAGATCATCAATCGCGGCCACGACTGGGGCTATCCGGATTTCCCGTCGCGCCAGATCGCCGCGGTGATCGCGCTGTGCCGCGGCATCATGCTCCGCCGCAAGATCCCGGCGCATCGCGTGCTCGCGCATTCCGACGTCGCGCCGGCGCGCAAGAAGGACCCGGGCGAAAAATTCCCGTGGCACCTGCTGGCGAATTCCGGCGTCGGCCATTGGGTGCAGCCGGCGCCGATCGTGCGCGGCGAAACGCTCAAGCTCGGCAGCATCGGCAACGCCGTCGCCGACCTGCAGGCCGCGCTCGCCAAATACGGCTACAGCATCCCGATCACCGGCAAGTACGACGGCCCGACCATGGAAGTGGTCAGCGCGTTCCAGCGCCACTTCCGTCCCGCGCAAGTCGACGGGATCGCCGACCTCTCGACCATCGGCACGCTGCACGCCCTGCTGGCGAGCCTTCCGGCGGATGCGATGACAACGGTGGCGGCGAGGTAGTCCAGCTCGTAGCCTTCTCGTCATGGCCGGGCTTGTCCCGGCCACGACGGCTACGAATCCATCTCCGCGATCCTTCGCGCATAGAGCCGCCGCAGCGGCTCGAGCTCGTCGCCGCGCTCGCCTTCATGTACGCCTCGCGCGCGGCGTCGCGGCGGCCGAGCCGGCGCAGCAGGTCGGCGCGCACCGCCGGCAGCAATTCATAGCCCTTCAGCCCGCCCCGCGCCTCCAGCGCGTCGACAAGGTCGAGCGCCCGCGCAGGACCATCGACCATCGACACGACAGCCGCGTGGTTGAGTTCGATCACCGGCGACGGGCTGATCCGCAGCAGCACTTCATAGAGGCCGGCGATCTGCCGCCAGTCCGTATCCTCGTAAACAGGCGCACGCGCATGCAGCGCCGCGATCGCCGCCTGTACCGCATAGGATTGCGGCCGCCCCGGTATCCGCAGCGCCTCTTCCACGAGAAACAATCCTTCCGATATCTGCGCACGGTCCCACAGCGTCCGGTCCTGCGCCTCCAGCAGCACGATGTCGCCGCCCGTGGTCTCGCGGCCGGCACGGCGCGAATCGTGCAGCAGCATCAGCGCGAGCAGCCCCTTGATCTCGCCGCGTCCCGGCATCAGCGCATCGAGCAGCCGCGCCAGCCGGATCGCTTCGCGCGCCAGATCAGGCCGCATCAGATCCTCGCCTGAAGTAGCCGCGTAGCCCTCGGTGAACGCCAGATAGATCACGGCGAGCACGCCCTCGAGCCGCGGTGCCAGCGCATCGCGTTCCGGGACCTCATAGGGAATGCCGGCAAGACGGATCTTCTGCTTGGCCCGCAACAGCCGCTGCGCCATCGCGTCCTCGCTGACGAGAAAGCTGCGCGCGACCTCGGCGGTCGTCAGTCCGCATACGGTACGCAGCGTCAGCGCGACCTGCACTTCCGCGGCAAAGGACGGATGACAGCAGGTGAAGATCAGACGCAACATGTCGTCGTCGAGCGCGCCGCTGGCATCGTCGCACGTTTCAGACGCGTTGAGCAGCAGCTCATGCTCCAGCGCCGGCTGCTTGCCGCGAAAATTGATGTTGCGCCTGACCCGGTCGATCGCCTTGTTGCGGCCGACATTGACCAGCCAGGCGCGCGGATTTGCAGGCAGGCCGGCGGCGGGCCAGCGCTCCAGCGCCGCCGCCACCGCATCCTGAAGAGCGTCTTCCGCCAGATCGAAATCGCCGACGAGGCGGATCAGCGTGGCCAGCGCGCGGCCCGCCTCGTCGCGAAAAATCCTTTCGATCTCGACCGGGGTCATGGTTTCCCAACGTCGTCATTCCGGGGCAATGCAAAGCATCGAACTGTGGGGCGCAATTGCGCCCCTGGGAATCTCGAGGTTCTCAGGTGCGCAAGTGCGCACCATAGTTCGCGCTTCGCGCGCCCCGGAACGACGGCTAGTCATAGATCATGATCGGCCTGACCTCGATCGAACCGGTCTTGGCGCCGGGGATACGCGCGGCGATGCCGAGGGCGGCGTCGAGATCCCTGGCCTCGACCAGATAATAGCCGCCGAGTTGCTCCCGCGTCTCCGCGAACGGCCCGTCGGTCGTCAGCGTCTTGCCGTCGCGGACCCGCACGGTGGTAGCCGTCGTTGACGGTTGCAAGCCGTCGCCGGCCTTGAAATGACCACTCTGAATGATGGATTGGGTGAACGCGCCGTATTCCGCCGTCATCTGCTTGCGTGCCGCTGCGTCCATTTTGGATAGCTCGGCTTCACTACGATAGATCATCAGCAAATACTGCATCTCGAAACTCCCTTGATCGGCTGGATCGCCGACACCCGGTCGAACGGGCGCCGCGCCAAACGACATCGTCAGAATAATTTATTGCGGAGCGGCGCGGAGCCGCCTCCGGCGCACAATGCCGTGCGCGAACGCTCATATCGGGCTAGTCGATAATAACAGCCAATATTATTCGTTTGTCAAAATTACCCCTCCGCGTAGCCTGACGGCCGCGCGCGATCACGGCGGTTTCGCGATCAGGGCGATTCGCCTGCCCCAACAGAATGACGCGCTGGAGGATTCATGACGACGACAATCGACGGCTCCGGCCTGCGTTCGCGAACCCTGCTGCCGTTCCTGGACCGCGAACACACCATCGCCAAGCCCGGCTACAGCCGCTGGATGGTTCCGCCGGCGGCGCTGTGCGTGCATCTCTGCATCGGCCAAGCCTATGCGTTCAGCGTGTTCAACCTGCCGATGACCAAGTTGCTGGGCATCTCGCAATCAGCCTCCGCCGACTGGAAACTCACCGAGCTCGGCTGGATCTTTTCGATCGCGATGGTGTTCCTCGGGCTGTCAGCCGCGGTCTTCGGGCGCTGGGTCGAGGAAGGCGGTCCGCGCCGGGCAATGTTCACCGCCGGCGTGTGCTGGGCCAGCGCGTTCCTGATCTCCGCGCTCGGCGTCCATCTGCATAATCTCTGGATCATCTATCTCGGTTACGGCGTCATCGGCGGCTGCGCGCTCGGCATCGGCTATATCTCGCCGGTCTCGACCTTGATGAAATGGTTTCCCGACCGTCCCGGGATGGCCACGGGCATGGCGATCATGGGCTTTGGCGGCGGCGCCCTGATCGCCTCGCCGCTGTCGGTCTGGCTGATGAGCAAGTTCGCAAGCTCGTCCGACGTCGGCGTATTCGCCACCTTCATCACGCTGGGCTGCGTGTACTTCGTCTTCATGATGGTGGGTTCGGCGATCGTGCGCGTGCCGGCACCGGGATGGAAGCCCGCAGGCTACACGCCGCCCGCCACCGCCAGCAGGCTGATGACCAACAACGACGTGTTCGTCTATCAGGCGATCAAGACGCCGCAATTCTGGCTGATCTGGATCGTGCTGTTCTGCAACACCACCGCGGGCATCGGCGTGCTCGGCCAGGCCTCCGCGATGAGCCAGGAAATGTTCCCCGGTCACATCACCGCAGTGGCGGCCGCGGGCCTCGTCGGCCTGATGAGCCTGTTCAACATGGGCGGCCGGTTCAGCTGGGCCTCGCTGTCCGACTATATCGGACGAAAGAACACCTACTTCGTCTACATGACGCTCGGCTTCGTGCTCTACGTGACGGTGCCGTATGCCGGCGCGAGCGGCAATGTCGCGCTGTTCGTGATCTGCTTCCTGATCATCGTCAGCATGTATGGCGGCGGCTTCTCGACCGTGCCGGCCTACCTGCGCGACATGTTCGGCACCCGTTACGTCGGCGCCATTCACGGTATCCTGCTCACCGCATGGTCCGCAGCCGGCATCGCCGGCCCGGTGCTGATCAACTACATCAGGGAATACAACGTCACGCACGGCGTGCCGAAGGCGCAGGCCTACAACACCACCATGTACATCATGGCCGGATTGCTCGTGGTCGGCTTCATCGCCAATCTCTGCGTCAAGGCGGTCGACAAGCGCCACCACATGAAGGCCGAAGCGGATGCCGATCTGGCGCAAGCCGCGCCGAGCCATGCGTAAGGAGGTCATCATGGAACCGTCATATGCCGAGATGCCGTTCAGGCGACTGCTGCTGCTCTGGGCTTCGTTTCATGCCTCACGCATCGTCGCGGCGATGAAGCCAAGATATCTCGCCAGCCAGATCAACGCCGACGTCGCCGCAAGCGGCAATCCCGAGGGCGCATAGGAAAAATCATGCAGAATAGCTCGACATCGCAGACCACGACGCTGCAACTGGTCCTGGCCTGGAGCTTCGCCGGCATCCCCTTGCTTGCCGGCGTGGCCCAGACCCTCGTCAACGCCATGAAGCTGTTTCAATAGGCTGCTGGTCGCACCAGCAGGCGATCATGATGAGGCGCCGGCCCGAGCGAGCCGGCGCTTCAGTTCTCTCAACTCCTCAAAGCGCTTCGTCACGTCACGCATGACCGCGACGGTGCCGGTGACCTCACCCGCATCGTCGCGCAGCATCACGATGGTGAATTCGACCGAGATTCGGCGGCCGTCTCTGGTCAGGCCGGGCACCGACAACAGATCGCCGTGACCATAACGGCTCGTTCCGGTCGCCATCGTATGGCGAAATCCTTCCCAGTGCCGTGCGCGCAGATTTTCGGGAATGATCAGGTCGAGCGACCGGCCGGCAGCCTCCGCGGCAGCGAAGCCGAATATCCGCTCCGCACCGGGATTCCAGAAGGTGATCAACCCTTCCCGGTCGGTCGCAATGATCGCATCGGAGGCGCTGTTGAGCAGCGCGTCGCCAAGTCCGGGAAGAATATCCATCGTGCGTCCCCGCTCGCTTCCACTATGCTGATCTGAACCCGCGCGTTCGCGTTGACAAGCGAAGAATGGCGATTGCTGCGATCGGCAAAACCGATTCAAGTTGGCATCGATCAGCGCCGCTTGCGCGCCGCGCGCTTCTTCGACGGCGTTTCCGCTGAAGGCTTTGCCAGTGCATCGGCGAGATTGTGCATGAGTTCGATTGCGCCCGACATGTGCTCGACCTGCCGGTCGGTCGGATAGATCACATAGGCCGGCAGGGAAAATTCCGGTGCACCGTTGACGGCGTGAAGCCGCCTTTCCTTCAATAGCGGCTCCACGATCCGGTATGCGAAAAAGCCGGAGCCGCCATTATCAAGCAGATGCTGCAGCCCGAGCCAGCCGACGTTCGCCGTCAACGACGGTCCCGTGAAGCTCGGAAAGAACGCACTGTGGCGGGCGTAGAATTCCGGCCCCCAGTCAACGTAGACATAACCGGGTTGCGGCTCCGGCGCGCTCTTCGGATCGGTCGACACCAGGATGAGACGCTCGTCGAACAACTGCTCGACCTTGAGGCCGGGGCGGCTTTGCGGCGTGTACATCACGCCGATATCGATGCGCCCTTCCACCAGCCCCTGCATGATCTCGGGTTCGAGCGCGCTTTCGGCCCGGATCAGGATGTCCGGATGGGCCGCCTGCATCAGCGGCAGCCATCGCAGCAGATACTCCTCCCACAGGCCGATGCGGCCGCCGACGACCAGTGTTCCGCTGAAGCCTTTGGGAATGCCGACATCCTGCCGCGCCTGCTCGACCGTCCGCACCAGCGTCGAAGCATGACGCTGGAATTGCCGGCCCGCGGGCGTGAGCGTGGCGCCGGCCTTGTTGCGAACGAACAGCGTGCACCCCAGTTGCTGCTCCAGCGTATGGATGCGCGTGCTCACGGTGGACTGGCTGACGTGCAGCCGCTCCGCCGCGGCGATGAAGTTGCCCGCGGTCACCACGGTCAGGAACGTTCGGGCCAGTTCGGTATCCACGGCGCACAGCACCTTCAATCGACGGTTTCGATATCAAATCCCGCAGTTCAGCGGATGTCAAAATTATCCTTCACGGCCGGGATTAACCATCGTGATCGCTTGACGCGCCGCGCCGGAGCCTCCATTCGTAGGGCGTCAGTCGGCCGGACGGCCGCTCCCGCTACGGTCGAAAGGCTGCGGGAGAGGAAAGTCCGGGCTCCATCGACATGCGGTGCCGGATAACGTCCGGCGGGGGCGACCCCAGGGAAAGTGCCACAGAGAACGAACCGCCCTCCTTCGCTTCGGCGTCAGGGGGTAAGGGTGAAAAGGTGCGGTAAGAGCGCACCGCGTATCCGGCGACGGAGACGGCATGGCAAACCCCACCGGGAGCAAAACCGAATAGGGGCGGCAACGCGGTCAGTTCGCGAACAGCGATAACACCGCAGGGCGATGTCAGGCTCGCCGTCCGGGTAGGTTGCTCGAGGCCATGCGCAAGCACGGTCCCAGAGGAATGGCCGTCACGTACCATTCGCAAGGATGGTGCCCTACAGAACCCGGCTTACAGGCCGGCTGATATCGGATGCGAAAGCGTTTTCGAAGAAAACGCGTCTTGCTGAAATGAGGGGTTCGGCGCGAACACGCCGGACCCCTCGCCATTTCAATTTCAGTCCGGTAGCCCGGATGGAGCGGGAGCGTAATCCGGGATTCAGGTTTCCATGGCCCCGGGTTGCGCTGCGCTTCACCCGGGCTACGATTGCTACGGCTACGCCGCGATCTTCCGCAACAGCGCCGTCAGCGCTTCCGGCGCGGTGACGTTCGGCGAATGGCTGGCGTCGATCTCATGATAACCCCAGGACGGATCGCCCTTCGCCACCGTCGCGAAGCGGCCGAAGGTGTCGGCCGGCGTGATCCGGGTGGCGTAGATGTAGCTGCGCGGCAGCGTCAGCGGGCCGCCCTGCAGCCTGATCGGCGTGTCGAAACATTTGATCGGCATGTCGACGCGCCGCGCGCTAAGCCATTCGACGTCGGCGGCCGGCGTATCTTCCGGCGTCGGGTTCGGCGGCACACGCCAGCCATCGCCGGTCTTCGCCAACTCTTCCATCCGCGCCCGCGCAGGCTCGTTGAGGTCAAGCAGCGATTGCCCGTCCTCGGGCACGAAGGCGTCGATGTAGATCAGTTGGCTTACCTTGTCGCGGGCGCGGTCGGCGACGCCGGTCGCGACCATGCCGCCATAGCTGTGCCCGATCAGCACGATGTCGCGCAGGTCCTCGTACATGATGACATTCAGCATGTCCTCGATATGCGAATTGAGATCGATTTTCGAATGCGCCAGATGCGCGCGCTCGCCAAGGCCGGTGTAGCTCGGCGTGACCAGGCGATACCCTGCCACCTGCATCAGCGGATGCATCTTCTTCCAGGCCCAGCCTGCGGACCAAGCGCCATGACAGACAAGGAAGGTTTTTGGAGAAGCTGCATTCATCGGGAGGTTTCCACCGGCTGTTGTTGAAGGCTTTGTTGCGATAGTACCTGTCCGGCGCCTCGTGTAAACGTCGGCGCAAATTCGAACGTCGCCATTCCGGGGCGATGCGCAGCATCGAACTATGGGGCGCAATTGCGTCCCTGAGAATCTCGAGATTCCGGGTCTGGTCCTTCGGACCATCCCGGAATGACGGAGGAAACAGAAGAGTGGACTTGACCACCTACGCGATCCTGCTGGGCGGCGCGCTCGCCGGCGGCTTTGTCTCGGGTCTCTCCGGATTCGGCACGGCGCTGATGGCGCTCGGGGTCTGGCTCTATATCGTGCCGCCGTCGATCGCGGTGCCGCTGGTGCTGATCTGCTCGGTCAGCGCGCATATCTCGACGCTGCCGTCGATGCGGAAGGTGTTCGATTTCAAGCTGGCCTGGCCGTTCGTGGCCGGCGGCCTCCTGGGCATGCCGATCGGGGCGACGCTGGTAGCGCGCGCCGATCCGCAAAATTTCAAGCTCAGCGTCGGCGCGATGCTGCTGGTGTTCCCGGCCGCCCTCTATTTTATCCGGAAGCCTATGGCGTTCCGCTTCGGCGGCCGATTCGCCGATGCCTGCGTCGGGTTTGCCGGCGGCATTCTCGGCGGCCTCGCCGGCCTGTCGGGCCCGCTGCCAACCTTGTGGGCCAGCATACGCGGATGGACCAAGGACCAGCGCCGCGGCGTCTTCCAGATATTCAACGGCGCCGTGCTCAGTGCCGCGCTCTGCCTGCAGATCGCCATCGGTTTCGTGAAACTGGACGTGCTCTGGTTGGCCCTGCTGGCAATGCCCGGCATCCTGATCGGCACCCATCTCGGGATGCGAACCTATCACGCGCTCAACGATCGTAATTTCTACGACGTCGTGCTGGCGCTGCTGTTCATGTCCGGCGTCCTGCTGGTGTGGAGCAGCATTGCTCCGAGGTGAAGGGCGCATAGCCGCCATGTGCTCCGAGTAGATTGCTGTACGCTGATCGGCAAAGCGGCTACCAGTCGCGTCATGAATTTCCACTCGCGCGAACGTCTCGGGCTGCTGCTGGGCTTCATCGGCATGGTGATCTTCGGCGGCACGCTGCCGGCGACGCGGATCGCGGTCGCCGAAATTGATCCGGTTGCCCTGACCGCGCTGCGCACCGCGATTGCCGGGCTATGCTCGCTGGCGCTCCTGCTGGTGCTGCGCCGTCCGTTGCCGCCCCGCGCGCTGTGGGGCCAACTCGTCGTTGCGATGCTCTGCGTCGCAGTCCTGTTTCCGCTGCTGATGTCGATGGGAATGCAGCGGGTCGACGCCTCGCATGGCGGCGTGGTGCTCGGGGTGCTTCCGATCGCCACCTCGCTGGTCGCCGTCGCCATCACGCACGAACGGCCGAGACCATTGTTCTGGATCGCCTCCGTCGCCGGCGCCGCGCTGGTGATCGCGTTTTCCCTGCGGCAAGGCGGCGGCGCGTTCTCGACCGGCGACCTGCTGCTGTTTGCGGCCGTCGCCGTCTCCGCGGTCGGCTACGCCTTCTCCGCCAGGTTGACGTCATCCATGCCTGGCTGGGAGGTCATCAGTTGGATTCTCGTCATCGGCCTGCCGCTTTCGCTTCCCGCCGCCGTACTGGCGATGCCGCACGATGCCGGCCAGATCGCGCTAAAGCCGTGGCTCGGGCTGCTCTATGTCGCGCTGTTCTCGCAATGGATCGGCTTCTTCGCCTGGAATGCGGGACTTGCGATGGGCGGCATCGCGCGGGTTTCGCAGGTACAACTCCTGCAGCCCTTCGTCACCTTCGCGCTCGCCGCCTTCTTCAACGACGAGACCATCACGCTGCAGATCCTGCTGTTCGCCGCCGCCGTCGTGCTGACGGTCGCGATCTCGACACGCACGCGCACCAGGGCCGCGCCGCCCTCCGTGCCGCAGCGGGATCGCGAACCGCCTCAGCTGGCCGCGTCCTGATCGATCAGGGACGGACTTTCCAGGGCCAGTTCGCTCCTGATCTTTTCCGACTGGATGGCGCGAAGCAGCACCTTTGCGGTCTTCAGATGGTCCGCCTTCACGCAGAGCCGGATGATCTGGCTGACCGAGACGTCGCGCATGGCATCGTCGGACATCGTCTTGGCGAGTTCGAGCGCACTTCTCATCGCCGCCTGGTATCGCTCGCCTTCGGCATTCTTCTCCGCTTCCGCATTGCGGCCGCGCAGCGTCGACATCCGCTCGACAATGCCGGCGGCGGAGGCGCAGATTTCGCGAATCCGTTGCGCCGTCTCGATGTCCCCCTCGGGCTGAACGCCTGATGCCCAGACGTCCGGCGGCCGATCCTTGCCAAACAAGCGCATCGTGCGGGCCCTCTCGATACCGGAAAACATATTCCGACACCGATCGGGTCCGCAACAATGTGCTTCACATCACTCCGCTGCCGAGACGCGGCCGAATTCCGTGGCCTGCAGTTCGAACAGCCCGCGATATATACCGCCGGGGCGCGCGGTCAGCGCCGCGTGGGTGCCCTGCTCGACGATCTCGCCGCGATCGAACACCAGGATACGGTCGAGGCTCCGCACCGTCGACAGCCGGTGCGCGATCACGATCGAGGTGCGCCCTTTCATCAGCCGCTCCATCGCTTGCTGGATCAGGCCCTCCGATTCCGAATCGAGGCTCGAGGTTGCCTCGTCCAGGATCAAGACCGGCGCATCCGCGAGGAACGCACGCGCCAGCGCGACACGCTGCCGCTCGCCGCCCGACAGCTTGACGCCGCGTTCGCCGACCAGCGTGCCGTAGCCTTTCGGCAGCCGCATCACCGGTGATTTGCAACATGACATCGGCGTGATGTGCGCGATGCCGATCGTATCAATGCGAGCGCGCTGCAGAAGATCGGTGCGATGCACGAGGACTTTGGACTTCCGGTCTGCGACGGTGACGGTGAAGAAGAACGTGCCGCCAAGGGACGAAATTGCGTCGATAGCCGACCATGACTCGTCATTCCAATCGCTAGCCGCAATGGCTCCGGCCTGCAGCCGGGATGAGCGCAGCGATATCCGGCGCCGCTCCTTCCGTCCAGCCGTATCGCAACCGTCGTTCCCGCATATCGCTGCGCTCATGCGGGCTACGATAACGCCGATCGTGTCAATGCGCGTCGCCGCCGATCACCGTTGCGGGCGGCTTCTTGAGCGTGAGCACGAGCACGCTCAGGGCGACATAGAACACGGTCAGCATGAAGAACGCGTCGCCATAGCCCATCACCACGGCCTGGCGATGCACGATCTGCGACAATTGCTTCATCGCCATCAGTGCGGAATCCCCCATGCCCTGCAGGCGCTGGGTGAACATGTTGAGCGTCTCGACGGCCGTGGCGTTGCCCCAGGTGACGCGGTCGTGCAGGCGCGAGATGTGCAGGTCGGTGCGTTGGTTCAGCACCTGGTTGATGACGGCCAGCCCCACCGCGCCGCCGAGATTGCGCGTCAGGTTGAACAGGCCGGAGGCGTTCTTCACCCGTTCCGGCGCCAGCGTGCCGAGCGCGATCGTGTTGGTCGGCACCATCGCCAGCATCATGCCCATGCCGCGCAGGATCTGCGGCACCAGCAGTTCGTAGAAGTCGTACTCCTTGGTGATCCACGTCATCTGGTAGGAGCCGAGCGCGAACAGCACGAGGCCGATCGCGATCAGGTAGCGCATGTCGTATTTCGCCATCAGCCGGCCGACCAGCGGCGCGGTCAGGAACATGGCGACGCCGGACACGAACATGGTTTCGCCGATCATCAGCGGGCTGTGGCCGCGCACTTCGGCGAGATAGCGCGGATACATATAGGTGAGCCCATAGAGGCCGATGCCGACGCAGAACGAGATCAGGCAGCCGACGCCGAAATTGCGGTCGTTGAAGGTCCTGATGTCGACGATCGGCTCGCGCGCGGTGAGCACGCGCCAGAAGAAGGCGATCGCCGAGACCACGCAGATCGCCGCGCACACCGCAACGGAGGTGTCTTCCAGCCATTGCGATTGCGGCCCCTCTTCCAGCACATATTCGAGCGTGCCGAGGAAGCCCGCCATGAACAAGAGGCCCCACCAGTCGAAATGCTCGAGCAGAGCGAAATTGGGCTGATCGAAGTCGCACAGCGCCAGCACGCCGACGGTGATGGCGATGCCAGGGACGATATTGATGAAGAACAGCCAGTGCCACGACATCATGTCGGTGATGAAACCGCCGACGGTCGGCCCGATGGTCGGCGCCAGCGTCGCAACCAGCCCGATGATCGGGCCGACGATGTGGAACTTGGTGCGCGGAAACACCGTATAGGCGGATGCGAACACGGTCGGGATCATGCCCGCGCCCAGAAAACCCTGGATCGCGCGCCACACGATCATCTGCTCGATGGTCGAGGCGAAGCCGCAGAAGAAGCTCGCCACGGTAAAGCCGGAGGCGGAAATCGCGAACAACAGCCGCGTGCCGAACGCGCGCGACAGGAAGCCGGACAGCGGGATCGCGATCACTTCGGCGATCAGATACGAGGTCTGCACCCACGACACTTCGCTGGAGCTTGCGGAAAGCCCGGCCTGAATCTGCTGCAGCGACGCCGAGACGACCTGGATGTCCAGGATCGACATGAACATCCCGAACACCATGATGAGGAACGTAAACAGCCGCCGCGGCGGGATACGGTCGTCGGCCGCTACGTTCATGGGTGTGGGCGATGCGGTGGTGGCGTCGGCCATGGTCTATTTCGACTGAACGGTTCCCGGCGCGTCGAGATCGGCATCGCTGTCGGCGTCGGCCGCACCCTCGCGGGTGTCGACGGTGGCATAGACCGACATGCCGGCGCGCAGCAGGTTCTGCCGTGCGACGTCCTTTGGCACGCGAATGCGAACCGGCAGCCGCTGCACGATCTTGGTGAAATTGCCGGTGGCGTTGTCGGGCGGCAGCAGCGTGAACACCGAGCCCGCCGCGGGCGAAATGCTGTCGACCACGCCGGCGAATTTGCGATGGCCGTAGGCATCGACCGAGATCTTCACGGGCTGGCCGGGTCGGATCCGCTTGAGCTGGGTTTCCTTGTAATTGGCGTCGATGAAGACGTCGTCGAGCGGCACGATGTTGGCGAGTCGCTGCCCGGCCTGGATAAAATCGCCTGAATTCACCAGGCGATTGGAGAAGGTGCCGTCGACCGGCGCACGCACCTCGGTGAAGGCGAGATCGCGCTCGGCCTTGGCGAGCTGGGTCTGCAACTCCGCGAGTTGCGCGCGCGCTTCCGCCTGCTGCGCCTTGGTCACTTCGACATTGTCGCGTGCGGCATCGTAGGCGGCCTGCGCCGACTTCACCGCGGCAATTCCCTGGTCGCGGCCGGCTTCGGAAACCTCAAACGTGGCGCGCGAGGCAAAGCCCTTGGTGCTCAGTGCCTGCTGCCGCTCGAAGTCGAGGCCGGCGCGCTTCAGCGCGGCTTCCGCGGAGGCGAGTTGCGCCCTGTTCTGTTCGACGGCGCTTTCGAGCGCGGTGACCTGGCGGCCGATGCGGTCGATGGTGGCCTGCTGGGTCGCGATCCTGCTGCGCGCGGCATCCACCGCGATCCTGTAGTCGCCGTCGTCGATCCTGAAGATCACGTCGCCGGCGCGGACCTGCGTATTGTCACGCGGCACGATGGCCGCGACATGGCCGGCGACGCGGGCGCCGAGCATGGTGTTGTTGGAGCGGACATAGGCATCGTCGGTCGAGATGTAGAAACGGCCGACAAGAACGAAGTAGACGCCATACCCGATCGCCGCGAGCGCCAGCAGGCCGAGCACGCCAATCATGATGAATTTGCTTCTGCGCGGCTTCGCCGCCGGTGCAGCAGCAGGACCGGCGGGCGCCGCAACGGGCGCATCATTCGGCGCCGCGGGCGCTTCCGCAGATCGACGCCTTGCCTCTTCCGCAGCGCCTGCGCGCGGCTGAGCCGAGACGTCGGTTTCATCATCGGCCGAATCGGGCCCGCCGCGAACGATACGCGCGGCCTGGTCTCTCGCTGCGGCCATCAATCGGCCTCCCCCAATACAATGATGCGGCGCCAGCGCAGCCTAAACCTGCCGCAGTCAGCGCCTTCAGGACAAAATGTAGCATTGACCGAACCGTTCGGTCAATATACTATTCCAATACCAAATACTATAGAGCGAAGATAGGTACGGGCGTGCACCTCGGGTTGCGTTCTTTCACGAGAAGATAAACCAATGGTTGCATCAATACCAAACACGATACATCCCTTCGGCGACGAGGACAGTTCGAAGCGCCGCCAGATTCTGGACGGCGCGCGCAAGGTGTTCATGGATCTTGGCTTTGACGGCGCCAGCATGAACGAGATCGCACGCGCTGCCGGCGTCTCCAAGGGCACGCTCTATGTGTACTTCGCCGACAAGAGCCGGCTGTTCGAGGCGATGGTCGAGGACGAGGCGCTCGAAAAGGGCAAGCTCGCCTTCAACCTCGACCCCGAGCGCGATGTCGAAACCACGCTGCGGGAATTCGGCCGGGCCTATATCGGTCAGATGTGCCGGCCCGGCGGCGGCTCCTCGATCCGCACGGTGATGGCGATCGCCGAACGAATGCCTGATGTCGGACGGCGATTCTACGAGAACGTGCTGGCAAAGACCATCAACCGTCTCGCTGACTATCTGCAAGCCCGCATCGAGCCCGATGATCTCGCGATCGACGATTGCGTCCTCGCCGCTTCGCAGTTCCTCCAGATGTGCCAGGCGACGCTGTTTCTGCCCTTCGTGTTTCAGGCCGAACCGGCGCCGTCGGCGGAGCGCATCGCGCGCGTGGTCGACAGCGCGGCGCAGATGTTTCTGGCAACATATCGGGCAAAGCCGCGGTAGCAGCGGCCTGCGCTTCGCACGCGCATGAGTTCCGGGGAACCAACATCGGGGCGAACACTTGTCTTCGGCAAGAGGACAAGATGACACCAGTTCAAGAAACCCTTTTTCGGCTGACGGGCGTTCCGCTCCCGATCATCCTTGTGATCGCGCTCTACCTGCACCCCGGCTGACCGTGATACACCGGCCCCGGGGCACGTTGCGGCCCAGGGAAGAGCGCCAATGACCCGCATCGCCTTCATCCTCGCTCTGCTCTTCACCGCGCCCTGGGAGGAAGCCGAGACGGTCGCGGTGAAGGATAGAGGCCTTGTCGACCTCGCTCCGTTCGCTTGCCAGGACGTCACCCGCAGCAGCGTCATCAGCCGCGTCTGCTACGATGGCCAGAGCCAGCGCATGCTTGTGCAGCGCCACGCCGTCTACCTTCAATATTGCGATGTGCCGCCGGAAACGCGCGATGCGCTCCTGAACGCATCATCGATGGGCCGCTACTTCAATGCGGCCGTCGAGCCGGCAGGTAGCGATGGCGCCCGGCCCTACGGCTGCCGGCCCGGCAAAGCGCCGTCATATCAGTGACATCGGACATGCCGTTGCGGCGGCGTTTCCGTCGCGCGTCCGTGATTTGACAGTTCGTTCAATTTTGTCAAAATCGTCAAATGGACCCGCGCACCCGCATTCTCGATGCCGCGATGCTGGTATTCCGCCTGCACGGCTTTCGGCGCTCCACGATCGAGCAGGCTGCCGAAGCCGCCGGGCTGACGCGGCAGGCGCTGTATCATCACTTCAAGTCCAAGGAGGCGCTGTTCCGCGCCGTCATCGAGCGGCTGCATGAGGAGGCGATCGCCGCCGAGATCGCCGCCGCCGCCGCTGCGGAAGAGGCCGGCGGCAGTCTCGCCGATATCCTCGTCGCGTCCGTCGCCGCCAAGCTCGGGCAGATGGCCGCTTCGCTCGACGGCTCGCCCCATGTCGAGGAGCTGTTCTCCGAGCATCTGCTGCAGGCGCGCGACCTCTACCAGAAATATACCGGCATCTATGCGGATCAGCTCACGGCGACGATCACGCGCGTCTGCCGCAAGCAGCGCCTGGTATTGAGCACCGGCATGACGCCGCGCGAGCTTGCGCGATGCGTCGAGATGGCGGTCAATGGCACCAAATCCGCCTACCCGGCGCTGCAGCCGCCCGGCGCCTTCCTGAAGGACCTTGAAATCATGCTGCGCACGCTGATCGCCGGAGCCGTCGGCCCGGAGAAGCCGCGCGCGGCCAAGCCGAAGCCAATCAAGAAGCCCGCCGGGAAAAACGCCAAGAAATCCGCCCGCAAATCTGGAGATCGCAGATGAGCACCATGACGATCAACGGCAAGCCCGCTCCCCTCCCCGATGATCCCGATGCACTGCTGGTCGACGTCGTCCGCGACGCGCTCGACCTAACCGGCACCAAGCTCGTCTGCGGGGCCGGCGTCTGCGGCGCCTGCACCGTGCTTATCGACGGCGAGCCTGTGGTGAGCTGTCTGATGCCGGCCCGGTCAGCCGCGAACCGGAACGTGACCACGGTCGAAGGCATCGGCGCGGCGAAACTGCACCCGGTGCAGAAGGCCTTCATGGCGCACGACGCGCTGCAATGCGGCTTCTGCACGCCGGGCTTCGTCGTCGAGGCCGCCGCGTTTCATGATCGCTGGCGCGGGACAAAGGGAACGGCGGTGCCGTCGCGCGAGGAAATCGGCGCGGCGCTGTCCGGGCATCTCTGCCGCTGCGGCGCCTATGACGGCATCTTCCGCGCGGTGGCGGATGCCTGCGCCGGCCGTTTCGACGGCAACGACGTCATGCCGCCGCGGATGGAAGCGCGCGACAAGGTGACGGGATCGGCGAAATACACCGTCGACATCCATCATGACGGCCAGCTCGAAGGCGTGATCCTGCGCTCGCCCCTGGCGCATGCGCGCATCGGGGAACTCGACCTCACACCGGCGCGCGCGATGCCGGGCGTCGGCGCCGTGATCTCGCTGCTCGGCGATGACCGCATCGTCCGCTATGTCGGCGAGCCCATCGCCGCCGTCGCGGCAAAGGACCGCAAGACGGCGCTGGCCGCGATCGCCTCCATCCGGTTCACCAGCGAACGTCTGCCGTCGGCGATCGGACTCGATGAAGCGCGCAAGGCCGATGCGCCGGTCGTGTTCGAAAAATCGGCGCGCAAGAAGGCCGGCAACGTCTCCGAAGGCGGCGGCTCGCCGGCGCCCTGGAAGGGCAATCTCCGCGGGCCGACGGCGGCCTTCTCCAGGAAGCCGAAGAAAGTGCGAAGCTGGGTCGCAGACGCCCGCGCGGCGAACAATCCGTTGCTGGTGGAGGGCACCTTCCGCACCGGCACGCAGCAGCACGCCTGCCTCGAGCCGCACGCCGCGGTGGCACGCTTCGACGGCGACCGGCTCACCGTGCATGTCTCGACGCAGGCCGTGTTTCACGTGATGGAGCTGATCGCCAAGCGCTACAAGCTCGGCCACGACAAGGTGCGCGTGATCGCCGACCATGTCGGCGGCGGCTTTGGTTCAAAAGCCTCCCTCGGCGTCGAGACCACCACCGCGATCGAGTTGGCGCGCGAGGCCAGGGCGCCGGTCAGAGTTGCCTATGACCGCCACGAGGAATTGTCCGTCACCGGCTATCGGCCGGCAGCGGAGATGAAGATGGCGCTGCTCCCGTCGGAGAGCGGCGAATTGAAAGCGCTGTCGCTGACCGCCCATGCCGACACGGGCGCAGCGACCAATTCGACGATCGCAGCCCTGGCCCGCCTGATCTATCCGGCGGAAGCAAAGGAACTCGCCGATTTCGACGTCATCAGCAATCTGCCGGCCGGTGCGCCGTTCCGCGGTCCCGGCGGTCCGCCGATGGCGTTCGCGCTGGAGCAGGCGATCGACGAGGCCGCTCTGCGCATGAACGTCGATCCGATTGCGCTGCGCAAGCGGTGGGATCCCGATCCCAACCGCCAGCGGCTTTACGATTGGGCCTTGAGCCTCGACGTCTGGAAGAACCGCAAGCCGGTCGCCGCACAGAGCGGCCGCTATCGCCGCGGCGTCGGCGGCGCCACCGGCTACTGGCTCTATCTGTGGCAGCCCGGCTCGAAGGTCGAAGTGGCAGTCAAGAGCGGCCGTCTCGTCGCCAGCACCGCCACACAGGACATCGGCACCGGCACCAGAAGCGTGATCGCCAATACGGTCGCGCGCGAATTCGGCCTGGAGCCGCACGAGATCGAGGTCAGGATCGGCGATTCAAAATTGCCTGAAGGTCCCGGCTCCGGCGGCAGCCGTGTCACGGCGTCGATCATTCCGCCGATGCTGCTCGCGATCGAGCAGTTGAAGACTTCGATCCAGCAGAATGCAAAGCGGCAGCCGGTCCCCGGCTCCAACGCGCCCTGGCGCGAATGGCTCGCCGCATCGCCCGACCTCTCCGCATCAGGCGTGCGGCCGGAAGATTCCAGGCAGACCGCGCCGGGCGTCGAGTCGCCGCTGCGGCAGGCCGGCTTCATGGGCATCATCTTCGGCTGGATGATGCGCCGCTTCTCCAATCTGGCGATCGGCGCCGGCGTGCCGAGCTCGGTGCAGGTCGTCGAGGTCGAGGTCGATACCTGGCTCGGGCATGTCCGCGTCGTCAGCGTTCACACCGGCATTGCGGTCGGCAAGGTGGTGGCACCCGCGCTGGCGCACGGCCAGGCTGCGGGCGCAGTCATTCAGGGCGTCGGCTACGCGCTCTATGAAGCGCGCGAGGTCGATTCGCGCAGCGGCGACGTGCTGAGCAGCGGCATGGAGGATTATCGCATTCCCGGCATTGCCGACACGCCTGTGATCGACGTGCATTTCGACCAGGCCGGATTCGATCACGTGCTCGGCGGCAGCGTCGGCATCGGCGAGGTCGCAACCGTGCCAACCTCGCCCGCCATCGCCAACGCGATACACAACGCCACCGGCATCCGGCCGACCGAACTGCCGATCCGTCCCGACCGTCTGGTCGCCGCACTCAAAGGGAGGGCCGCCGCATGACACCGATAGCTGTCACCATCGCGCATGCGGGCGAATTCCGCGCCGCCGGCACCGACCTCTCCGAGCGGCGGCGCAGCGGCGTCTCGAAGGGACCACTGATCGATATTGCCGTAGCACCTGACATGATCGGGATGCATTGGGCCGCGGACGGCAGCCTGCGGCTCGGCGCTTTCACGACGATTGCGTCGATCGCCGCCGATCCGCTCATCGCCGCCGCCTATCCGGGGATCGCCGCCTCCGCACGAGGCCTGGCGACACCGCAGATCCGCCACCTCGCCACGCTCGGCGGCAATCTCGCGCAGCGTTCGCGCTGCTGGTACTACCGCAATCCGCACATTGCCTGTCTCAGGAAAGGCGGATCGGATTGTCCGGCGCGATCGGGCAACCATCTCTACCATTCAGCCTTCGATCTCGGCTCCTGCGTTTCGCCGCATCCCTCGACGATGGCCGCGGCGCTGCTGGCCTATGACGCGAAGGTGACGACCGACCGCCGCAGTTCGCTGACCATCGCGGACCTGCTCGGCGACGGCTCCAACGGCGCCGCCGACAACGCGCTGCAGGCGGGCGAGATGATCAAGAGCGTCGAGTTGCCTTCCCCGCTGCAGGGCGAGCGCGCGCTGTACAAGCGCGCGATCAGCCGAACCCATGCCGAATGGCCGCTGGCCGAAGTCTGCGCGCGTGGCGTGATCGCGAGCGGCGCATTCCAGTTCGTCCGCCTCACCGCCGGCGGCGTCGCGCCGGTGCCGCTGCGCCTGCACGCGGTGGAAGCCGCCCTGCAGGACAGGGAAGCCACGGCGGCCGCGATCGCCAATGCCGCGGAGCAGGCGGCATCAGGCGCCAAGCCGCTACCGATGACCGGCTACAAGCTCGATCTGCTGAAGGGCGTCGTCCGGGATTTGCTGGAGCGGCTCGCGGCATGAGAGCTGTAGGGCGGATGAGCGAAGCGTAACCCGCCACCGATCTCTCTGTACGCCAAGATTGTGCTACGGTGCGCCTCATGCCGAATTATCGTCGCGCGTTCATTCCTGGCGGATGCTGGTTCTTCACGGTCAATCTACTGGATCGGCGCGAAACCTTGCTTGTCGATGAGATCGACCTGCTCCGCGACGCTGTCATCGCCACGCGCCGAAACCACGCATTTGCCATCGACGCATTCGTGGTATTGCCCGATCATCTGCATGCGGTTTTGAGTTTGCCGGATGGCGATCCTGATTTCTCGACGCGCTGGCGCCTGATCAAGAATCGTTTCGCAAGGGCGTTGCCCAAGCACGAGCCGCTCAATGCAGTTCGTCGAAACCGCAACGAGCGCGGCATCTGGCAACGACGATTTTGGGAACATCTGATACGGGATGAAACGGACTACGCGCGGCATGTCGAATATTGCTATATCAATCCGTTCAAGCACGGTTTGGTCCCGCGCGTGCGAGATTGGCCGTACTCCTCCTTTCACCGAGACGTACGCGCTGGAATCTTTCCGCTCGATTGGGCAGGCGATGCAGAATGCAGCGGTGATTTCGGCGAGCGACAATGATCCAGGCGCGGGCCGTAGTGGCGGATTACGCTTCGCTAATCCGCCCTACAATCTATTTTCGCCCGGGCATCTGCGTCGCCTTCAATGAATGGTCCTGACAGTGCGTCGAAACGATCGCGCGGAAAATTCAATCAACTAATCGGGAGGGACCAAGGCAGATCCGGCTTCGGCACTGGAGCAGCGCTTCGATCAATGATCCTCGTACTCGTTGTCATCGTTGACCTTGCTGCTGCGGCCACTGAACCAGCGCGAGATCGAGTTTCTGCCGAGCGAACTCGTCGAATAGGGATCGCGTGACGCGTAGGGGTTGCGTTGTCCGGCGCGCGCGGCGACCTGCTCGCCGGAGACGGCGGCCGGCTGGCAGATGGTGCGGCGCGAGTTGCGGCGCATCAGGTCGACGTGGATGTGATCCTCGTGGTGCGAATTGGAGCCCGGCGCCAACACGGTGTTGAACTGCTGGCAGGCGGCGGCCTGGACGTCGCGCAGAAAGCCTTGCTCTTCCGGCATGCCACGCCAGCCGCCCTTCACCGTGACGCGCCGCCCGTCCGCAAGCGTGAACGCCGCGATGTCGAGCGCATTGCCGAACGCATGCTCGGAAATATGCGCGTGCGGATTGCCGTTCATGCCGCGGCAGGAATAGGCCGAGATCTGCTTGATCTCGACGACGCGCTGGCCGAACCAGCGCATCGAAGCCGGCTGCACCGAATCGGATAGCCAGCGGTCGAGCGCGGAGACGATCGGACAGGCGAGCGTCGCCGCGGGCTTCATCGAGATCTGGCCGAACGCGCTGACCGGATTGCCCTGCGCGGGCCCGAGCGGCGGCGCGGCAGGCTGCGGCGAATAGGATGGCTGCGACGAATATGGCGCGGAAGGCGGCGTGGCGTAACGGTCGCGCGGCGGCGCTGCCATGTAGCCGCCGTTGCGCGATGCCGGCGTCCCCTCGGGCGGCAGATCGTCTTCCTGCGGCGCGGCAATACCGGGTGCGGAAAGCGAGATCGGGCCGTTCGACGGCGCGGCATAGTTCGGCTGATTCGGCGCCGGATAGTTTCCCGAATAATTGCCTGGATAGGTGCCCGGATAATTCCGTTGCGGCGGAGCTGCCGCCGGCGCCCGGTTGATCGGCCAGCGCGGCTGGTTGCCGATATTGCCTGGTGGCCGCAGGCTTTCGTCGGCAAAGCCGAAGCTGGTGACGTTTTCGCCGAGCGCGGCCACCTTCAGCGGGTATTCCGCACCGCACACGCCGGGGCCGGAGATCGGATCGATCCGGACCACTTCGGCGCTCTCCCTGACCACGCCGGATTTCAGGCAAGCGACCTCGGCCTCGGCGCGCCAGGGTTCACGCTCGGCGGTCTGAAAAAAACCGCGGCCACAACCAGCTAGCGAGACGAGGACGAAGGAGCCGACGAGATACAAACGAACTCCGCGCGTCATCGCGCGCACGTTCGACTAAATTTATTTAAAGACTCTTCAACATGTTGATTTTACGATTTTTTTACCATGTTTTCCGAATCGGCCGCCTGTGCGGGCGGCCGGATGGACAGCTACACTGACTTTTTGGAACGGGAACGCTTTGCTAACCTTGATCGTTGGTTGCGGGCACGACGTAAGCCCAAGGGAGTCTTCCCAATGGATTTCGTAGGTCCTCTCGTCAGCAGGCTCGGCGTTGTAACCGCGTATGTTGCAATCGCCTTCGTCGGCGCGATTGTGCTCGGCGTGTTCTAGCGTCCGGATATGGACGTAAAGACGCCCGGTGGCCATGCCACCGGGCGTTTTTTATGCGCAGCTTATGCGCGCGACCCGGCCAACGCGCGCCAAGATCCCGTGACTTGCATCACAGAACGCGTCCGTAGGTCCGCCTAGGGTCCAAGCACATTCAACGACGACAGCCGCTCGGGAGGCTCGCATGAAGAAGTTCTACATCCTCGCCGCATTGTTGATGGCCACAACCTCGGCACAGGCCGGCGGAATCACCTTCCAGGTCAATGGCGAGCGCGTCCGCGTCGAAGCGCCGCGCAACTGCAACGCGCTGTCCTGCGTCAAGATCACCGCGCCCGGGTACAACGGATCGCTTGGCAATATCGACCTCAAGGGCATGGGCGGAAGGAGCAGGAACGACGACGATGATGTCGTCGCCGCGCCCGCGAAACCGGTTTCGCCTGCCCCGGTCCAGGCCGCAACGCCGCAGCCGACAACTCCCGCTCCGGCAGCCCCGGCGCCCGCGCCTGCCGCATCGACCGTCGCGGCCGCGCCCGCAGCACAGAGCGACGTCGCGACGCCCGCTCCACCGGCTCCGCCCGCCCCGGCTGCTGCTGCACCTGCGCCCGCTCCGGTCGCTGCGAGCGCCGCGTCCGATCCGAACTCGCCGCTCGGCATCTGGTCGACCGAAGAGAACAAGGGCAATGTGCGCATCGAGGAATGCGGCGCCAATCTGTGCGGCTACTCCGTCAACACCGGCGAGCGCATCCTGATCAACATGAAGCCGCAGGGCGGCAAGTGGACCGGCCGGATTCACGACCCGAACAACGGCCGCAACTACGACTCCACGATCGCGCTGAAGGGCACCACCACGCTCAAGGTCCAGGGCTGCGCCTTCGGCGGCATGTTCTGCGGCGGCCAGACCTGGAAGCGCGTGAGCTGACGATTTCTCCCGAGAGGTTTCTCCCGAGACCTTTTCTCCCGAGCCTTGGGCCCCGTGAAAAACGCACGGGGCCTCTTTTTTGCACCCCGTCGCCCGCTTGATCGTCGAGGCGGAAGACGACAAGAAGCCATGTTCATCCCGCATTCAGCCTGACGGCGCTGAAATCGCGGCCCCGCCTTCTGCCTTCCTTTCGTGAACGGAAATATCCCGATGTCGCGCCGCCCCTCCCTCGCGCTCGTGCTGCTGTTCTGCGGTGCGATGATCGGCGCGACGGAGGCTTCCGCAGGCTCATTCGAGCCGATCCGGTTGGCCCAGGCACAAACCGATCCCGCGCAGCCCGCCGCACCGGCAACACCGGCACCTGATCCGAACGCGCCGGCCACCGACGCGCAGGCGCCGGAGGAGCCGATCGGCAACGTCGCGACCGTGACAGGCAATGCCAGCGTGATTCGCAACGACGCCACCACCCCGCTCAAGGTCAAGGACGATATCTACCTCAACGATATCGTGCAGACCGGCGCCAATGCCTCGCTCGGCATCACCTTCATCGACAACACCACCTTCAATCTGAAGGCCAACACCAAAATCACCATCGACAATTACGTCTATGAGGATGGCGGCAAGAGCAACGCCGCGCTGTTCGACGTCGCCAAGGGCACCGCGGCCTTCGTCGCGGCGTCCGTCGCCAAGACCGGCGACATGAAGATCACGACGCCGACCGCGACGCTTGGCATCCGCGGCACCACCGGCCTCGTCGAGGTGCCCGAAGGCGCCGCCGCCAACAATCCGCGCAACGTCGCGATCAAGCTCTATCCCGACGCCGACGGGCGGGTCGGCCGCATCGAGGTCAACGACCGCGCCGGCGCGCAGCTCGGCTTTCTGACGCAAGGCGCCAGCGGCTTCACGATTCGCCCCGGCAGCGGCGGCGCGCGCTTTGCCGCGGTGCCGCTGGCGATCCCGCAGGCAGTGATGGCGCGCGACCAGGGCTTTGTGCGCCAGCTTCACTCGACGCAGAATCTCGGCCGCCAGGTCGTATTCCAGCAGCGCGAATTCCGCCGTGCCAACCCCGGCTTCGTCAATCCGAACCGGCCGATCCGGCAGTTGCAGCCCGGCCAGCAGCGGCCCAACGGCCTGCCCGGCCAGAACAACAGGCCCGGACAACCGCCCGGTCAGTTGAACCGTCCGGGCCAGCCGCGCCAGAACGGCCTGCCGGGTCAACCGGGCCAGCCGCCGCTGCCGGCTCTGCCGAACCGGCAAGGACAGCAGCAGCAGCCCGGCCAGCCGCCGGCGTCGGGTCAGCCGAACCGGCCCGGCCAGCAGCAAGCGCCGGGCGCGCCACAACGCGCCGGACAATCGCCGCACCCCAACCAAGCCGGCGGACCGCCGCGCGCGGGCCAGCCTTCACGAACCGATCTGCCGCCGCAGCCGGGCCAGCCGCCGCGCGTCGGGCAACCGCAGCAACCTGCGGTGCCGGCACAGCCCGGCACGCCAGCGGCGCGGCACGGCTTGCCGAACCGCACCGGCGCGCCCGGACTGCAGCGCCCGCCCGGCATTCAGGGCGCACCATCCGTGCAACGGCCGGGATTGCCCGCACCGCGACGCGCTGCGCCCGCGCCGCAACGCGGCAAGCCGCCGAAGGAACGGCGATACTGATCGGAGGGAGGGATCAGGCCGTACGGCGCAGCCGGTCCCGCATCCGCTGAAGCAGATTTCCGCGCGGCTGCGGCCGCATCGCAGACGTATCGACAACCACCGGCTCGATGTCAGGCGCAAATGACGGTGGATCGGCGGGCTGCGCGTCTTCAACGGGAGCCGCAGGCTGCACCTCTTCAGTGGCCGGCTGGGCGTCTTCGACGGGCTCAACCGCGGTCGCATCGATCACATCAGTCGCGACGTCATCCTGCGCAATCGGCGGCGAGGGTTGATCGGCTCGGGGCGGTGCCGGCACCGGCGCAGCAGGCGGCGGCACAACGCTCCGCCGGGTCCGGCGCTTTTCCGGCGTCGCCTGCTTGGCCCGCGGTTTTCGCGTGGCCGCGGCGTGCGCGGCGGCGGAGAGTGCGATCGGGCCGACATTCTCAAGAAACGCGCGCTCGTAGTCGCGCGACAGGCGATCCACGGCATCCGCAAGCGGCAGCCAGTCCACCGCCTTGATGTCCCGCATCAGCTCATAGGCCGCGTCACCGCGCGCTTCCATGCGCCAATAATGCACCACCTTGGAGCCACCGCGGGATTCATAGGCCAGCGTGCCCAAGAACTCGTGCACGGCAACATCGTGCCCGGTCTCTTCCATTGCCTTGCGCTCGGTGGCGGCGCGCGGCGTTTCCCCTTTGCCGACCTTGCCCTTGGGCAGAACCCCCGCATTCCCCTTGCGCAGGCGCACCCCCGCGAACAGCGGCGGTTCCGCCTGCCGCAGCACAATGCCTCCCGCCGCCAGCACAGGCGTTCGCGCCATTTCTCTTCCCGCTCGATTCGAATCCCGCGACCATATAGAGACAAGCGGCCGCGAGATCGAGAGCGGGAATCAAGGTTTCCGCAACAGCGGCTCGCCAGCGCGGATGCGCCCGCCGTCCACGATGTTCTCGGCGAATTCGAAATGTTCCGGCGCCAGCACGATGATGGTCGAGCCGTGTTCGAACCAGCCGAGTTCGTCGCCCTTCTTGACGTTCGCATCGCAGGAAAATTCAACTGGCCCGCTGCTCTGCGCATTGAGCGTGCGATCGAGGAAATGCAGGCGGATGCTGGCGACAAGAATGGCGGCGACCGGCACCAGCGTCAGCGCTTCGCCCGACGGCAGCCGCGCCCGCAGTACCGCGCGCTCGTTCTTGCAGAACAGACGTTCGACCCGTTTCAGCGCGATCGGGTTGACGTTCCAGACATCGCCATGGATGAACGTCACCCGCTCGATCCGCATGTCATAGGGCGCATGAAAGCGGTGATACATGCTCGATGTCAGCCGCAGCGTCAGGAAGCGGCCGTTGCGATGCTGCTCGACCAGCGCGGGATCGCCAAGCAGATCGAGCAATGCGTAAGGCGCGCCCTTGACCTGGAACAACTCGGTATCGGCGATCCTGCCGAACGCGCCGACGATGCCGTCGGACGGGCTGGCCACGACGTGCGGATCGGGATCCGCCGGCCGCAGGCCGGGGCGCAACTCGCGCGTGAAGCAGTCGTGCAGGCTCCTGAATTCGGTCTTTTTCGCTTCCGACAGGTCGAGGTCGGAAAACAGACGCCAGCAGGCAATCGAGAAATCGCGCACCAGCGGATTCTCGATCTTGCTGAACCAGCCCATGAAGCGCGTCAGCGCGGCGCGCGGCACGCGGTTGGTCAACAGGAAATTGAGGTCCTCCTGCTGGGTGAAGCGGGCGATCAGGCCCCGGATTGTCATCAATCTGTCAGCAGGATTGGCTAGCGCTTCAGGCATGGATTCGTCCCTTCCGATTCTTTCGCTGTCCGCCGCCGCGGTCGCAAGCGCCGCGGCCGCCTTCCCCAAATTGCAGGCCCGCCTCGCGCTCTCCCGCGCCAAGCACCGCTCGCTATCAGGACATTCCAAGATGTCCAAGATTGTCGCGCGGCTGGTGCCGCATTACGAATTCGATATCGACGGCTTCTTCGCCTCCGACGGCGCTCCGGCCGACATCGCGACGCAGCGGCAGGACGCCTTCTTCCGCCTCGCCGGCCTGTTTGAAGCGCGATACGCCAAGGGCCGGCAGATGACGGCGGAAGCGGCCGAGCGCATCTCGGATCTTCAATTCACCGAAACCTACCGCGTGCCGTTCCAGTACAGCCGCCTCGTGCGCGAAAAGCTCGGCACCAGCACCTTCATGCAGTCGTCCGCCGGCGTCACCGTCACCGACGTCGACGGCAATTTGTTCTACGACCTGACCGGCTCCTACGGCGTCAACATCTTCGGCAACGACTTCTACAAGGAGTGCATCACGGAGGCCGAAAAGCGCGCCCGCGCGCTTGGTCCCGTGCTCGGCCCCTATCATCCCGTCATCACCGAGAACGTGAAGCGGCTGTGCGAGATTTCCGGCCTCGACGAAGTCTCGTTCCACATGTCCGGCACCGAGGCGGTGATGCAGGCGGTCCGGCTGGCGCGCTACCACACCAAACGCACGCATCTGGTTCGCTTCGCCGGCGCCTATCACGGCTGGTGGGGCGACGTGCAGCCCGGCGTCGGCAATCCGGTTTCGCCGCATGAGACCTATACGCTGGCCGACATGTCGGAGCGGACGCTGCATGTGCTGCGCACCCGCAAGGACATCGCCTGCGTGCTGGTCAATCCGTTGCAGGCGCTGCATCCGAACGCCAACGCGCCAGGCGATTCCGCCCTCGTTGACTCCTCGCGCAGAGGCACGTTCGACCGCACCGCCTACACCGAATGGCTGGCGAAGCTGCGCGAGGTCTGCACCGAGCGCTGCATCGTGCTGATCTTCGACGAAGTGTTCGTCGGCTTTCGCCTCGCCGCCCGCGGTGCGCAGGAATATTTCGGCATCCGCGCCGACATGGTGACCTACGGCAAGAGCCTTGCCGGCGGCCTTCCCGTCGGCGTGGTCTGCGGCCGCAAGGATCTGATGCGCCGCTTCCGCGACGATCGTCCCGCCGACGTCTGCTTCGCCCGCGGCACCTTCAATTCTCACCCCTACGTGATGACGGCGATGGACGAGTTCCTGAGCCGCCTCGCCAGCCCGAACTTCAACGCCGTCTACCAGGGCCTCGACGAAACCTGGAACGGCCGCGCCTCGGCGCTCAACACGCGGCTGGCCGATGGCGACCTGCCCGTGCGCGTCAGCAACATCTCCTCGATCTGGATGGTGCAGTACACGGAGCCGTCCCGCTACAACTGGATGCTGCAATACTATTTGCGCGCCGAGGGACTGGCGCTGAGCTGGGTCGGCACCGGCCGCCTGATCTTCAGCCTCAACTACACCGACGCCGACTTCAGCGAAGTCGCCGACCGCTTCGTCGCGGCCGCCGAGAAGATGAAGCGCGACGGCTGGTGGTGGCATGATGCAGCGCTGACCAACAAGAACATCAAGCGGCGGATTCTGAAAGAGATGCTGCGAAAGCGACTGGGTAGAGCCGAGCATTAGCGGCCGCAATGACGGCTTGAGGTTCGTCATTTCCTTCGTCATGGCCGGGCTGGTCGCGGCCATCCACGTCCTTGCTGTTCTCGACATCATTTCGTTGCTAACGGCCCAAGAACGTGGATGCCCGGCACAAGGCCGGGCATGACTGTCTTCCGTGTGACTGAAACCAACACTCACGCCGGCTTGACGTGCTTCTCCAGACCCGGATCGATCAATTCGCCCTTCATCAGGTACAGCGGCGACTTGTAGTACAGTTTGAAGTCGCTGAAGGGATCGGTGAGGATCTTGGTCATCCAGACGAGGCCCGTCTCGACGTCGCGGATGAAGAACAAATGGACGGTGCGGAACAGCAACCCGCCGATGCCGACCGCCAGCCAGACCTTGGCGACCTGCCGCATGAAGTCGGCGGTGGTGGCCCAGGGCTCGACCAGTCCGAACAGCGTCGGGGTGAAGTACAGCACCACCGGCGACAGCGCCCAGATCGTCATCAGCACGACCTTGCGCTGCAGGTTATAACCGACCTTGATCTCTTCCTTGTGCTCGTGGGTCGCGTGGTTGACGTGGTCATAGCCCTTCGGCTCGAAGAAGAAGTGACCGGCCTGGCGCGTCGTCATTGACACCAGCCAGCCGACCAGCGCCGACACGACGGGATCGATGAACAGCATCACATAGGCGAACATGAAGCTCAGCGCGCTGACGAAGTGCAGCGACTGGTTGATGCGGCTGTGGTGATAGTAGCGATGGTCGTCCCAGCGCTGGGTCTTCAATTCCTGCAGGAAGTTCTGGATCATGATCTACCCCCTCGTTCTCTGGTGCTTGAAGTCTCTATCGGGATTCGATGTCCGGCATGTGACATCATGAAGTTGACATGTGACCGATCGCAGCGACGCCATGACGCAAGCAACGCTGACGGCGTCAGGCCGCCGCGGCGACGTCGACCTTGCGAAAACGCACCAGGGAGAAATGCCCGAGCGGCGGAATCAGGCGGCGCTCCGCCAATTCGATGCCGCGCGCGCCGGCGAGCCACTGCGCGTAGCGCGACCAGGCGAACTCGGCGGTGCGGAAGCCGAGCGGACGAACCACCGGCTGCAGGCGCTGCTCGATGAAGCGGCGCATGCCGGCATCGGCGCTGACGCGGGTCAGGATGATCAACTCGCCGCCGGGACGCAGCACGCGGGCGAACTCGTCGAGCGCCTTTTCCGGGTTCGGCACCGCGGTGACGACATATTGCGCCATCACCACGTCGAACGAATCGTCGGGGAATTCGAGATTCTCGGCGTCCATCACCGCGAGGCCCTCGACGTTCTTCAGCTCGAACTCGTCGACGCGCTTCTTCGCTTTCTCCAGCATCGCTTCCGAAATGTCGGTACCGACGATGCGCAAATGCGGCGCATAGAGCGGCAGCGAGATGCCGGTGCCGACGCCGACTTCGAGCACGCGGCCGCCGATCTTGTTGGTCGCCGCGATCGCCGCCTTGCGTCCCTTCGAAAACACGCCGCCGAACACGAGGTCGTAGACCGGCGCCCAGCGGTCATAGGCCTGCTCGACCGTCTCGCGGTCGAAATCGAGCTGCCTTGCGCCGTCAAGCTTGATGATATCTGCCATGATTGGTTCCTGCCTTCTCGTCTCACGCACATCACCGCTGTTGCGGTTGAACTTTCCAAATTCAGCCCTGCACCGCGCGGGTGGCGGGCACGCCAAGCGCCGGCCGCAACGTGCGGCTCGGCTGCAGCGCCGTCAGATTGCCGATGAACTGCCGCGCGCTGTTTTCCCAGGAGCGCGCCAGCGCAAAGTTCCGGCATGCCTCGCGCGACATGTTCAGCGCGCGCAAGCAGGCGGCTTGCAGATCGGTATCGAGCGCGCCGATCGGATGGTCTGCGATGACATCCTTCGGGCCGGTGACCGGGAACGCGGCGACCGGCGTGCCGCACGCGAGTGCCTCGAGCTGCACGACGCCGAACGTATCGGTCAGGCTCGGAAACACGAAGACGTCGGCGGCCGCGAGATGCGCGGTGAGATCCGCGCCCTTCTTCTCGCCGAGGAAGATCGTGCCGGGATATCGCTGCTCGAGCTGCGCCCTCTGCGGTCCGTCGCCGACCACGACTTTCGATCCCGGCAGGTCGAGCGACAGAAACGCCTCGATATTCTTTTCGACCGCGACGCGGCCCATGGTCATGAAGATCGGCCGCGGCAGATCGAGCGTGGCCGGGCTGTGCGGATTGAACAGTTCGGTATCAACGCCGCGCGTCCAGAAGCCGAGCTTGCGGAAGCCGCGCGCCGCAAGTTCCTGCCGCAGCGAATCCGTCGCGACCATGGTGGTGGAAGCGGCGGCATGGAAGTGCCGCAGCACCGCATAGCCGACGGCAAGCGGAAGGCCGGTGCGGACCGCGACATATTCGGGAAAGCGCGTGGTATAGGACGTGGTAAACGCAAGCCTTCGGCGGCGGCAATAGGCGCGCACCATCCAGCCGATCGGCCCTTCGGTCGCGATGTGGATGGCGTCGGGCGCCACCGCCTCGATCCGCCGTGCGATCTCGCCCCTCGTCGGCAGCGCGAAGCGCAGTCCCGGATAGGTCGGGAGCGGCAGCGAGGGAAATCCCTCCGGCGTCAGAAAGCTGATGTCGGCGCCGAGCGCCGAGGCACTGCGCGCAAGCGACGTCAGCGTACGCACGACGCCGTTCACCTGTGGATGCCACGCATCCGTCGCAATCAAAATCTTCATGGCCCGAATCCGAAGTTAACGATTCTCAAGCCGGACGTTGGGACATGGATATTTCAGGCGTATGACGTCATCGTTCTGTAAGGTTGTTTTTTAAACCCGTCTCCATGCTTTTCGTGTAACGTGACAGTACGATGTCAGACCTGAACGACAATTCCGCGCGATCGCGCCGGCGGCAGAAACAGCGCAGCTTTGCGCTGCTGATCCTGGCTGCCGGCATACTTGCGTTCGGCGCCGCGGCCGGCATGCTGTACTACGTGCTGCGGCCGACCACACTGCGGATCGCGGTCGGCCCTGCCAACAGCGAAGACCAGAAGCTGGTCCAGCTCATGGCGCAGACCTTTGCGCGCGAAAACAGCTCGGTGCGGCTGTCGGTGGTCACGACCGAAGGGACGGCCGAAAGCATTGCCCTGTTCACCGCCGGGAAGGCCGACCTTGCGGTGGCGCGCGGCGATCTGGACCTGCCGGCGAACGCCGAGTCGGTCGCCATCCTGCGCAAGAACGTCGTCGTGCTGTGGGCGCCTTCCGGCCTTGCCGCCAAGGGTTCGAGGAAGCAGCCTGCGCCGAAGATCAAGAGCCTCGATGAGCTTGCCGGTCATCGCGTCGGCGTGATCGGGCGGACACAGGCCAATGTCAGGCTGCTGCGCGCGATCCTGAAAGAGTCCGGCGTCAATCCCGACAAGGTCGCGGTCAGCCAGTTCGCCACCAACCAGCTCGCCGAAATGGCAAAGGATCAATCGGTCGACGCCTTCATGGCGGTCGGGCCGCTGAAGAGCAAGATCACGGTGGATGCAATCGCGGCGACGGCGGCCGCCCGCGGCGAGCCGAAATTCCTGCCCATCGAGGTTGCCGATGCGATTGCGAAGAAGAATCCGATCTACGAGTCGGAGGAAATCCCCGCCAGCATCTTCGGCTCTTCGCCGCAGCGGCCGGAAGACAAGGTCGACACGGTCGCCGTGAACCACCTGATCATCGCGCCGAAGTCGTTGTCCGACACGGCGGTTGCCGCCCTGGCGCGCCAGCTCTTCACCAACCGCCAGCAGTTGGCGCGGGAAATGCCGACGGCGTCGCAGATCGAAAAACCCGACACCGACAAGGACGCCTCGCTGCCGGCCCATGCGGGAGCGGCCGCCTATATCGACGGCAACGAACGAACGTTTCTGGAAAAATACACCGACTACCTCTGGTTCGCCGTGCTGATCCTCTCGGGCCTTGGATCGGCCGGCGCCTGGTTCAAGCATTACTGGAACGCGGACGAGCGCGAGCAGTATCTCGCCCATCGCGATCACATGCTTGAACTGATTTCCAGGGCGCGGACGGCCGGGACGCAGGAGGAACTTGCGCAGATGCAGAGCGCGGCCGATGGCATGTTGCGGGAAGCGTTCGAAGGCTATGACGACGGCACCGTCGAGGAAGGCGACCTCTCGGTGATCGCACTCGCGCTAGAGCAGTTCCACCATGCCGTCGCCGACCGCCGCGCGGTGCTTGCGGCAGCCGGCACTGCCGACGCGCCGCGGATGCGTGTCAATCAGGGCTGATTGACTCGTCAGACCTTCTGGTCCCTTCGGGCCTGCTGCCTTCATCCCTCCGGCCAGCGTCAATCCAACGGTGGCGGTGATGATGGCATCCGTCGTAAGGCCCGCGCGACCAGATTACCGCTGACACGCTGCCGCCCCGGCAACGAAACCTTAATGAAACAATTCCTTAAACCGACGAAACCATTTTGGCGATTTCGTGCAAATGTCCTGAAACGGTTCACCTGTACAGCTTTTGCCAACGACGCGCTGAAACTGGCGCGACTGGGCGTAGAACAGGGGACGACCAATGTTTCATTCATTTCTGAATACCCGCTTTGCTGCCGCCGCCATCGCTACGCTGGCAATCGGCGCTACCGCGTTTTCCGCACCCGCTACCGCGGCCCCGCTGCCGCTGTTTCCGTTCTTCCTGCCGCAGCCGCAGCTCGAGGCAGCCCCGCCGCCGGTTGAGGCTACCCCCCGCGAGGAGCAAGAGCGGTTCGAGCTTCCCGCCCGCCTGCGCCGCCAGGTCGTGAATTACCATTCCCGCGAAGCGCCGGGTACCATCATCATCGATACCCCGAACACCTATCTCTATCTCGTGATGGGCAACGGCCAGGCGATGCGCTACGGCATCGGCATCGGCCGCGACGGCTTCACCTGGTCGGGCACCCAGACGATCACCCGCAAGGCTGAATGGCCGGCCTGGACCCCGCCCCCGGAAATGATCGCCCGCCAGCCCTATCTGCCGCGCCACATGACCGGTGGCCCCGGCAACCCGCTCGGCGCCCGCGCCATGTATCTCGGCGGAACCATCTATCGCATCCACGGCACCAACGCCCCCGAAACCATCGGCACCCGCGTTTCCTCCGGCTGCCTGCGCCTCACCAACGCGGACGTCATCGACCTCTATTCGCGGGTCAACGTCGGAACCAAGGTGATCGTGCTGCCGATGACGGACCGCCGCGCCGACCTCGGCCGGACCATCCGCTAAGCCTGAGGATTTCAGAACGAAGAGAACGGCTCCGGCGTTCATCGGGGCCGTTTTCCATTTGGTGATGGCGGCAATGCGCAGTGGCGTCCTCCCCGCCGCGTCTGTAAATTATGACGGGGCTTTGAATCGGTGTCCGGGGGGACGATGCGTCGGCGGGTGCATCTCAAGACGATTTCGATTGGGGCTGCGGTCCTCGTCGTTTCATTTTTCATCAGCCTGAAGGTGATGGACCTGGTGGTGCCGCGCGCCACCAACAAGCCGCCTCGGCTTGCTCAATTGCCGCCGCTGCCGCCGGCGGCGCGCGCATCCACCGTGATGGCGCCGATTGCGGTTGCGCTGTCGGCGATCCGCGACGCCGCCGACCGCGGCGCGCCGCGTTCCTTCGCCGGCAAGGCCGACAATCCGGTCTCGCAGATCCTGCAGAATGCCGACATCGGCTGGACCGCCTCGCGCGGCCCGATCAGCGCCACCGGCGCGCAGAATGCATTGTCGCTGGCGACGCCGCTGACCGGCACGCTGAACGTCACCGGCTCGCTGTCGGCCAAGGCCACCGGCGCGATCGGCGATGCGCTCGGCGGCCTGCTCGGCGGCAACGCCGCCAAGCAGATCGGCAGCGTCAACATCAAGAACCTCAACGCCAGCGCCGAGATCAAGGGCAACGTCGTGATCACGTCGCGGCCGCAGATCGCGGCGAACTGGCGCATCGATCCGAACCTTGCAGGCCAGGTCAATCTCAGCGAAACCGGCCTCACGGTGGCCGGGGCGCGCGTCAACGTGCCGGCGCAGGTGAAGCCGCTGATCGACCAGAACGTGGCCGAGCAGATCGCGCTGGTGCAGGCGCGCATGAAGAACGATCAGACCTTCGAACGCAACGCGCGGGCGCAATGGGCCAAGGCCTGTCGCTCGATCCCGCTGCAGGGCGCGGCGGCCGGCTCGACGATGCCGCCGCTATGGCTGGAGTTGCGCCCGACACGCGCGATCGCGGCCCAGCCGCGCGTCGATGTGTCGAACCTCATCCTCACGCTCGGCATCGAGGCGGAGACCCGGGTCACGCCGACGGAAACAAAACCGTCCTGCCCGTTCCCCGCGACGATCGCGATCGTGCCGCCGACGCCCGGACGCGTCGCGATCGGCGTGCCCGTCGACCTGCCCTTCACCGAGATCACGAAGATGGTCGAGGCGCAGTTTGCCGGAAAGACCTTTCCCGAGGACGGCTCGGGCGCGGTCGACGTCACCGTCAAGCGCGCCAGCATCGCCGCATCAGGCGACCGCCTGCTGATTTCGCTTCTGGTCAGCGCCAGGGAAAAGAAGAGTTACTTCAGCCTCGGCGGCGAGGCCAATGTGCACATCTGGGGCAGGCCGGTGCTCGATCAGGCCGCGCAGACGCTGCGCCTCGCCGACATCGAGCTCGCGGTCGAATCGGAGGCCGCCTTCGGCCTGCTCGGCGCCGCCGCGCGCGCGGCGATCCCGCATCTGCAGAAGACGCTGGCCGACCAGACCACCATCGACCTCAAGCCGTTCGCCAGCAATGCGCAGAAGAAGATTGCGGCCGTCATCGCCGACTTCCAGAAGAACGAGGATGGCGTGCGGGTGTCGGCCGAGATCAGCCGGCTGCAGCTCACCGGCATCGCCTTCGATTCGAAGACGCTGCGTGTGATCGCGGAAGCCGAAGGCGCGATCAACGTCACCGTCACCACGCTGCCGGCGTTGTGAGATCGCGCACTCTCTCCCCGCCATTGCGAGCGAAGCGTCCGTAAGGTGGGCACGGCGCATGCGCGCCCCTGCCCACCCCACGCATCCTGCCGCTACGCCCCTTCGAACTTGAACGAGAGGCTGAGCTTGGCGCGGTAGGCTTCGACCTTGCCGCTGGCGTCGAGCTGCAGATCGAGCTTCAGGACCTCCGCGACGCGCAGATCGCGCAACGACGCTCCCGCACGGTTGACCGCGCCGGCGGCGGCCTTCTCCCAGGATTCGGAGCTGGTGCCGATCACCTCGATGACCTTGTAGACGCTGTCAGCCATGTCGTCCTCCATTTGCTGCTAGGATCGGTGCAAGCAGGAGGCAGGTGCTCCTGCCGCGGACAACCTAACATCGCAGGCGGCACGCCGATAGGGACATGCGGCGCCATCGCTTGACCACAAAACAGGATGGCCGGGCGGCAATCACGCCGTCCGGCCATCGAGAGAGAGCCTGATCAAGCTCGCGGTTTTACTCGGTCGCGTACTTGAACTCCGGCATCGCCTTCAGCTGGTCCTTGGTCGCGCTGAACACGGCGTGATCCGGGTACCAGGGATTCTTCTTGACGGCAGGTGCCACCGGCGCGGCACCGGTCGTGGTGTTGCTCGAAGGCCGCGCGCCGCCGCTGGCCGGCGCGCTCGTGCTGGCAGTGACAACTGGCCCATCGACAAACTTCACCTTGTCCAGGGGCACGGCGACCAGATGCTCGCCGACGCCGAGGAAGCCGCCGACACCGATCACCACGGCTTTGATGTCGCCGTTCTTGTCGGCCAGGAGATCATTGATCGACCCGAGGCTTTCGTTGCTGTCGTTGTAGACGTTCAGACCGACCAGCTTCGAGGTCCGCCAGTTGCCCTTGAACGACGAGGTATCGGACGCCGTCGCAGGCGCGGCAGTGGTGGCGCGATCGGTATTGGCCGACGACGGCGTTGGCGCCGACGGACTTTGCGCGAACGCGGCACTCGCCAGCAACGCGGAAGCGGCGAAGCCGGCCACGGCAGTTTTCATCAACATATCGGTTCTCCTCAGTTCGTAAACCCTGTGAGGAAACCCGTCACGCCGACAAGCGTTCCGCGTGTTCCGCATGGAACACGCGCAACGCGCTGCGCTCAAAAGCCGCCCCAGTAGGGCGGCATGCCGTAGTAGCGATGCAGCTCTTCTTCCTTGGTGCGATCGCCCCAGTCGAAATCCTTGTCCGCCCGGAACGACGGCGCCCGCTTCAGCTCTTCATCGGCGATGTCGAGCTCGTAGGCTTCGAACTTCGTGCTGTAGCGCAGCTTGCCCCACGGCAGCGGAATGAGATTGGCGCCGATGCCGAGAAAGCCGCCGAAACTGAGAATGGCGTAGGATACCTTGCCGGTGACCTTGTCGATCATCAGCCGTTCGATATGGCCGATCATCTCGCCGTTCGGCCGGCGCACCGCAGTCCCCTCGACGCGATCGCTCGCGATCAGCAGATGGGGCTTGGTCATGATGTCGCTTGCCATTGCACCCTCCACACGTGAATGAAGGATGCAACGTGGCGGCGTGCGACGGGTTCCCGCGGACCACGCCCGGGAACAACCTTGTCCTTTCGGGAAATCGTAAAAGCGGCGCGTATCCGTCTGCACCAGCGGTGTCCGGACACACTGACCTTCAAGGAAGATCGTTGCGGGTCAGGCGGCGAGCGCGTCGGGATCGGCTTCCTCGTAGATCGCAATCGCCTCGAAGCGGTAGTCGCAGGCGCGGCAGAACCAGAGGAACGAGGTGCGGCCCGGGCTGCTCTCGACCCAATCGGGCCTGGGGATCGGCTTGCCGCACTGTGCGCAGGGATTGCCGCGAGGCAGGTAGCTGGAATCGAGTCGAGCCATGGCGCATCTCCCTTGTCTTCGGACGTCGTAAATGACGTCTCGCTTTTTAAAATTTCATTGAAATGGGCAATTTAGCTGTCGAAAAAATTCGATTGTGTCGCGCTGTCTTCTTTACACCTTGACTGCGACTTTTGCACGACATTCCTGTGCGGCAATTCTGATTCGTGTGGACATCTGCGATGCGCTGCATGCACAACGGTAGCGTCATGCCGGCCGTGCAGTATCGTTAAGAGCGCGCCTCAGCCGCAAACATCTCGCCGCAATGTCGCCTGCTTTTCGCCACTCCTTGGCCCGCTGGCGGAACTAACCGGAAGAACGATCGTTCCATCCGTCCATCCGCCGAGATTGCTTTTATGAAAAGTTTTTCGACATTCGTCTGGCTCGCCGCTGCTGCCGCGTTGTTCGTTTCATCGGGCGCAAGCGCACAGAGTCGCGCGCAATATGAAAGCATGGTCGCAACCCATGCGCAGGCCAACAACGTGCCGGAAGCGCTGGTGCACCGCGTGATCGTGCGCGAGAGCAAGTATCATCCGAACCTCGTCGGCCGTGGCGGTACCATCGGGTTGATGCAGATCAAACTGCCGACGGCGCGCGGCCTCGGCTACACCGGCGATGCCGCCGGCCTGCGTGACCCCAACACCAATCTCACCTGGGGCGTCAAATACCTCGCCGGCGCCTACCGCGCCGCGGGCGGCGATCACAGCCGTGCCGTGCGTTACTATGCGGGCGGCTATTACTACGCCGCGAAGCGCCAGCGGCAGGACAAGCTGCAGGACCGGCCGCTGCAGATCGCCCCGGTGCTCGCGAGCGAGGCGCCGCCGAAGATCGTCGCCACGCCGGTCAGGACGGCAAGAAAGCCCGCCGACGCCAACGCGCTGCAGACTGCGAAGTAACAGACCGCGTTCCGGGCCCCCGCCCGGCACGATTGCGGTGCAGGTTCCCGCACAGCCGCGTTGACACGCCCGCCTATCTGCCTACATTAAGCCCTGTTCCGAGGGGTGCTCCGATGAGGAGCTGAGATACCGCAAGCTTGGGCCAGCCTTGATGGGCGAAGTCCGGGACCGCGGTGACCCTTTGAACCTGATCCGGGTCATGCCGGCGAAGGGACAGGGATGTACCAGAAGTCAGATTTGCGGGGCGATTCCCCCGTTTCCATCATCGGCGCGGGCATTGCCGGGGCCTGGCAGGCGCTGCTGTTCGCGGAGGCCGGCCACGCCGTCACTTTGTATGAGCGCAGTGACGCCGAGATGACGCTCGCCACCAGCCACTGGGCCGGCGGCATGCTGGCGCCCTATTGCGAGGCCGAGACCTCCGAACCGGTGATCGGCCGGCTCGGCCTGCGCTCGCTCGATCTCTGGCGCAAGCTTTTCCCGGACACGCCGTTCAACGGCTCGCTGGTCGTCGCGCACGCCCGCGACCGCGCCGATTTCGAGCGCTTCGCAAAGCTGACCACCGGGCACACCAGGCTCGACGCGAAGGCTTTAGGCGATCTCGAGCCCTCGCTGGAAGGACGTTTTCGCGACGGCCTGTTCTATGCCGAGGAAGCCCATGTCGAGCCGCGCAAGGTGCTGCCCGAGCTGCATGCGCGCATCAAGGCGGCCGGCGGCACCATCAAGTTCGACTGCGACATGCGCGCCGAAGACCTCGACGGCATCGTGATCGACTGCCGCGGCCTTTCGGCGCGCGACGACCAGCCCGAGTTGCGCGGCGTCAAGGGCGAGATGATCATCGTCGAGACGAGCGAGGTCGAGCTGGCGCGCCCGGTGCGGCTGATCCATCCGCGCTGGCCGCTTTACGTGATCCCGCGCGGCGACGGCCGCTTCATGCTGGGCGCGACCTCGATCGAGGCGGAGGATACCGGCGTCAGCGTCCGTTCCGCGCTGGAGCTGCTCGGCGCCGCCTATGCCGTGCATCCGGCCTTTGCCGAGGCGCGCATCGTCGAGTTCGGCTCGGGCCTGCGTCCCGCCTTTCCCGACAACCTGCCGCGGATCACGATCCAGAAGGACAGGATCTCGGTGAACGGCCTCTACCGCCACGGTTTCCTGCTGGCGCCCGCGCTGGCCGAACTGACGCTGGCCTACGTGCAGCGCGGCGCGATCGACAATGAGGTGATGCGATGCAGGTGACCGTCAACGGCGAAGCGCGCGAGATCGCGGCGACCCGCGTCGACGCGCTGCTCGCCGAACTCGACTATGAGGGCACGCATTTCGCGATCGCGCTGAATTACGACGTGGTGCCGAAGAGCCGCTGGTCGGAGACGGCGCTCAAGGCCGGCGACGAGATCGAGATCATCACGCCGCGGCAGGGAGGGTGATGGATGACATCTTGCACGACGTCGTCCCTGCGAACGCAGGGACCCACAGCCACCGGCCTTCGTTTCGACGAACGACGTCTGCGAGAGTGCCCACAACAGAGATCACGCGGTATGGGTCCCTGCGTTCGCAGGGACGACAGGAAAGTTTCGACGCAATGCTGAACTTCTACGGCAAGACCTTCTCCTCCCGCCTCCTGATCGGCACGGCGCTATATCCGTCGCCGGCGATCATGCAGGACGCGATCCGCGCGTCGGGGGCCGGCATCGTCACGGTGTCGCTGCGGCGCGAAGCCGCCGGCGGCAAGACCGGGGATGCGTTCTGGTCGCTGATCCGCGAGCTTGGCGTCACGGTGCTGCCGAACACCGCCGGCTGCCGCAGCGTGCGCGAGGCGGTGACGACGGCGAAGCTCGCGCGCGAACTGTTCTCGACGCCATGGATCAAGCTGGAAGTGATCGCCGACAACGACACGCTGCAGCCTGATGTCGTCGGTCTGGTCGAAGCCGCCGGCATCCTGATCAAGGACGGTTTTGAAGTTTTCCCCTATTGCACCGAGGATCTCTCGGTCGCGATGCGGCTGGTCGATGCCGGCTGCAAGGTGGTGATGCCGTGGGCAGCTCCGATCGGCAGCGCCAAAGGCATCACCAACCGCGACGCGCTGAAACTGATGCGCGAGCGACTGCCCGATATCGCGCTGGTGGTCGATGCCGGCCTCGGCGCGCCGTCGCACGCCGCCCACGCCCTCGAACTCGGCTACGACGCCGTGCTGCTCAACACTGCGGTCGCCAAGGCCGCCGACCCCGTCGCGATGGCCAGGGCCTTCCGCCTCGGCGTCGAGGCCGGCCGCGCCGCTTACGAGGCCGGCCTGATGGAAGCCCGCGACTTCGCCTCGCCCTCAACCCCTGTGATCGGGACCCCGTTCTGGCATGCCGTATCCTGACCGATTTTATCCCGTCGTCGACAGCGTCGCCTGGGTGGCGCGGCTCGCGCTGCTCGGCGCCGGCACCATCCAGTTGCGCGCCAAGGACCTCAACGATGCCGAGGCGCTGCAGATCGTGAGCGACGCGCTCGAAGCCATCAAGGGCACCGGCGCCAAACTCGTGGTCAACGATTACTGGCGCGCGGCGATCGTCGCCGGCGCAAAGCATCTGCATCTCGGCCAGGAAGACCTCGTCGACGCCGACCTCGGCGAAATCCGAAAAGCGGGCCTGACGCTCGGCATCTCCACCCATGACGATAAGGAACTCGCGACCGCACTTGCCGCCAAGCCCGATTATGTCGCGCTCGGCCCGATCTTCTTCACCACGCTGAAATCGATGCGCTTCGAGCCGCAGGGCATTCCGAAAATCACGGAGTGGAAGAAGCGCATCGGCAACATCCCGCTGGTCGCGATCGGCGGCATCAAGTTCGAGCACGCAGCCGAAATCTACGCCGCCGGCGCCGATTCCATCGCCGTCGTCAGCGACGTCACCGGGAACGCCGATCCCGACGCCCGGGTGCGGCAATGGCTCGGCCAGACCGCGGAGGCGGCGTGATGCGCACTCTCTCCCCGTCATTGCGAGCGAAGCGAAGCAATCCAGTGGCACCGCAACTCGGTGACAATGGATTGCTTCGTCGCTTCGCTCCTCGCAATGACGAAAACAACGAACAGAATTTAACGGAGGATACGGTATGAACATTCGCTCCAATCCCGACACCACGCTGCCCGCCGTCACCACCGGCCCGCTCGCCTCCTCGCGAAAGATCTTCGCGACCCCCGACGCCGCGCCCGACCTGCGCGTGCCCTTGCGCGAGATCATCCTCTCGGAAGGTGCGGGCGAGCCGAACCTGCCGGTCTACGACACGTCCGGCCCCTACACCGATCCCTCCGTCACTATCGACGTCAACGCCGGCCTGCCGCGCAACCGCATGGCCTGGGTCAAGGAGCGCGGCGGCGTCGAGGAATATGCGGGACGCGAGATCAAGCCGGAGGACAACGGCAATGTCGGCGCCTCGCACGCCGCAAAGGCCTTCACCGCACATCACAGGCCGATCCGCGGCACAGGCGACCACAAGATCACCCAGCTCGAATTCGCCCGCGCCGGCATCATCACGAAAGAGATGATCTACGTCGCCGAGCGCGAGAACCTCGGCCGCAAGCAGCAGCTCGAGCGCGCGGAAGCAGCCCTCGCCGACGGCGAAAGTTTTGGCGCCGCGGTGCCGGCCTTCATCACCCCGGAGTTCGTGCGCTCCGAGATCGCGCGCGGCCGCGCCATCATCCCCTCCAACATCAACCACGCCGAACTCGAGCCGATGATCATCGGCCGCAACTTCCTGACCAAGATCAACGCCAATATCG